>Ga0316628_100001134_pt1 | contig 18473 bp, 18 predicted proteins | sample OWC_Aug_M2_C1_D5_FD_207648 | JGI IMG/M metagenome (GOLD analysis project Ga0316628, IMG submission 207648) | Wetland soil microbial communities from Old Woman Creek delta, Ohio, United States - OWC_Aug_M2_C1_D5_C | ecosystem: Environmental > Terrestrial > Soil > Wetlands | place: USA: Ohio... | reverse complement strand
CCGAAGTGGCACCATGTTGGCTATTAATAAAAAGTAGTGAGGGTTGAAATTATGGCTCTGTCCTTTACATTCGAGCGCAAATAATATAACCTTAGTTTTAGTCGTTGATATTCACTGACAGGGAGAAAAAGATGAAAAAGATTATTGTTACATTGTGTACGGTTGTAATATCCGCTTTGTGGTTGGCAGTTGCCATGAATGCTTTTGCAGATGATACTATTAAACACTGTGTCAGAGACGCGAGCAAAGAATTCAAGGTCTGCAAGGATATCTGTCAAGAAAATTTCCAAGTCGATAAGGACGAATGCCGAAATATCGACCATGCGTGCGCAGAGGCCTGCCGGGCCGGATTTGAAACCTGTTCCCTGATTCCTCTGTCAACACTGGAAGCTTGCAAGGACGTGTGTTATTCTGATCTTCAGGCCGCAGTTCAACTTTGTCGCTCTCAAAATGCTGTGGGGACTGAAGAGTTAGACGCATGTATAGACCAGGCACAAGTTCAGGCCTTTATGTGCAGGGATGAGTGCCGTGAGGGTGTCAAAGGCGAACTGAGGCAATGTCGTGTGGCACACCGTGATTGTATACGTAGCTGCCCGCCGCCGGTAATCCAATAGAGAAAAGTCAGATGATTTTATGAGGGCGGGAGAGGCTCTCGCCCTTATTTATCTATAGTAAAGTTACCAAGGTCGATGACTGAGATTCTTGGTGATACAAAAGTCACGCCTCTGCTTCCCCTTCCGTCATCTCTGATAACTCTATGCGTACGAGGGCGAGGATGGCGGAATGGGGCACGATCAGATATTTCTTTTCCTCAAACTCGATCTCTACTGCGGCCTCTTTTAAGAAGATGGCATAATCTCCCTCGACTGCCTGAAGGGGGACATATTTCACTTCTTTTTTCCTGCCCGCTGCCCAGGGTTCTTCTGAAATAGTCGGATCAGGCACCGGATAACCGGGACCTGTTTTCACAATATATCCTCCCAACACCTTTTCCTTTTCTCTTACAGTGGGAGGGAGATACAATCCCGAACTTCTTTTATCCAACCCCTCATCAGGGTCTATGAGAACCCGGTCACCGACGATAATAAGATTTTTCTCAGCCTTCATACAGGTATTTTAGAACAAAATCTTTTAAAATGGTTTAGTTGGTCCCGATCCAAGGAATATGCCCAGAAAAAAATTTCCTCTACGAGTCGTAGATAAATCCTAATATGTGTTATACCTCAGGCAGCATTATATGTATCTGTGCGCCGGGGAAATAAGCAAGATTTTGTTCTTTCGCTTTCCCGCGGGACCATTCGGGTATTATCGAGAGTCTTGCTGTTCCCGAACGGATGGACAGCCTCCCCTGCCGCAGGTTCACAAACCGTCTCACCGCAGACAAGCCGTGCCCCCTCCCCTTGTCCGCAAAGCGCGATGCGCCGTCAAGAAGCCCCTTTCCTATCGCCTCATAGTCATTCTTAAAGGAAAATCTCTCCGATAAGGATTTCCTGAAACCTATGCCTGCATCCATCACCGCAATCTTGACCACATTCCTGTTCAGGTTTTGGAAATGATATTTTTGGATCCCCACAAACCCCTTATAATCGCTGTGCTCGATAATATTCTGGCACACCTCCGAGAGGGCCACGATAAAGTTGTTTATCGCATTTTCGTCATAATTGAGATGCCTTGCAAGGATCGCTTGACTGCGCTCTTTAACCCTTCGGACAATAAAATGGATATCGTCTGATTTTTCTATTGGGGTAATCTCAAGCAAGACATCTGATTCGGAGCTTCTGAGGTATTTTCCCGATATCTGCGGTATTGATGGTTTAAGACTGAAATATCTCTCGGCGAATTTGAAAAAATCCATCCTTTCGAGATATTTAAGTACTTCTTCTGATTCCGGTAAGTAAATGATTCTCTGAATTCTGTCTGATTTCAGCAGTTCTCCAATCTCAAGAAGACCGACCATGCCAAAGGGGTCAGTAAAGGCTATCTCTCTGAGATCGATTTCCGATGTCTCTTTGAAACAATGCAAGACCTGTTCAAAGGTATCTTCTGTTATCTGGGTCAGCATATAATGTGCGGTTCCTACTTATCAGGGAGAGGTTGAGGGGACTTAAAAAATAATGAAATACCCTACCTCATCTTGGTACCCGCGAGGCAACTTGTAAACAGGAGGATTATCCCTAAAGATTAAAAATCTCTCCCTTTTCGGGCACGTGCGTTATAAAGCCAAATTTCTCCTTCACAAGGTCGCCAAAAGAAACCGCCACCTCTTCTTCGCCATGCACGATAAATACTTCAGGTGAATCTTTAAAGAAAGATAGCCACGCGAGGAGTTCTGATTGGTCTGCGTGTGCAGAAAAACCGTTAATCGTATACACAGACGCTTTAACCGCGATTTCCTCTCCGAGTATATGTACAACCTTCGCCCTGTCGACGATCTTCCGTCCCAGTGTGCCCCTTCCCTGGAATCCTACGAATATAACACTGCACTCAGGCCTCCACAGGTTATGTTTTAAATGATGCCTCATCCTTCCGCCTTCACACATGCCGCTTCCGGCGATCACGATAATGCCCGATCTTATCTTATTCAGGGCCATCGATTCCTGAGCGCTCTGGACAAAATGCAATTTTAAAGAATCGTTGAAATCAGTTGTGGAAAAGCGTTTCTGTGCCTCTTCATCGAAGACTTCAGGGTGGGCCAGATATACTCTTGTCGCTTCTTCTGCAAGCGGACTGTCCAGATAAACATTGATATTGTAAAGTATTTTTCTTCTCACGAGATCATTCAGGATATAAAGCAGATCCTGGGTCCTTCCAACGGCGAACGCCGGAATATAAACATTTCCACCCTTTTTGAAGGTCATTTTGATCGCCTGCACCAACTCATCGATACTATCTTTTAATGGTTTATGCAGTCTGTTGCCGTACGTTGATTCCATGACAATAAAATCTGATTCAATGGGCACAGACGGATCTTTAATGATCGGATTACCTTTTTTCCCAATATCGCCGGAAAAAACAATCTTCTTTTCCGTTTCGCTGTCCTGATACCAAAACTCCAGGGTGCCGGAACCGAGTATGTGCCCTGCGTCAAGAAATCTGTATTTGATGCCGTTTCCAAGATGCAGTACCTTGTCATATGGCTTTACATCAAAAAGAGGGAAAACATCTCTCACATCATCTGTGGTATAAAGCGGGACGACCGCCGGCCTTCCGGCCCTGATCGCCTTTCGGTTGTACCACTCTGCATCGCTTTCCTGGATATGTGCAGAGTCAAAGAGCATCGGTTCGAGAAGATCTCTCGTTGCCGGTGTAGTGATGATCCTGCCTTTAAAACCATCTTTCACAATTCTCGGCAGCATTCCGGAATGGTCCAAATGAGCGTGAGTAACGAAGATATAATCGATCTCCTGAGGCCGATAATCAAAGACAGCCCTGTTTATCTCATCTGCATCTTCTCCCTGATAAAGGCCGGCTTCTGCAAGGATTTTGAAATTGTTACTTTCGAGATAATAACAGGAGCCTGTGACAGTTCGTGCTCCGCCAAGAAATTTGAGTTTCATTTTGACTCCTTTTAGAAATTCATGAGTAAAAAGCTTATTTAAGTGTAAGTATTGTCATTCTGGCTTGTCCAGAATCTTTCTGAAGCCCTCCTGATAATTGGGTATTCAGAAAGATTCCCGACAAGTGGGAATGACATACAAAGTGGTTTTTCTTATAGACTTATTACTAACTCATAAGTCCATAAAATCCTTCCCAAACCAAAGAGAGTAAGTTGTAAATCTTATTTGCCAGATTAATATCACAGTCCGTCACAGGACCCCATCCCTTTTTCACCTACGACTATTTCGGGTGTCAACATCCATTGTAAAGACCATGCCCCGGCCTCATCTCTTTTGAGACATAAGATCCCTGCCATTCTAAATGAGATGACATTTTTTTCCGCATCACCGCAAAGCAATAAAGATGCGAGTCTTCCGAGATGCGGCAGATGTCCGACGAGGATTATATCATCAGGCATGTCTTTCAGACGCTCTGCCCATATGCCGGGATTGTCGAGGGGAGATAACATGTCTACCTCGGACATCCCTTTAACCGGTTTAAGGGATTCAAATAAGATTTCCGAAGTCTGCTTTGCCCTTAATTTCGTGCTGTGGAATATCTTATAAACCTTTATATTCAGTTGTGACAGATAGGAAGCAACTGCTGTTATATCCTGCAGACCCTTTTCAGACAGCGGTCTTGCTGGATCTTCCTCTTCTTTCTTTGCCTCTGCATGCTGCACAAGATAAAGAAACATCGTTCCTCCTCTCAGGTTCATCCCTGTTTGACATCAATTTTAATTTTTTCTTTCTTATATTTGATATATTCAACCAAACCTAAAAGGCTTCCTGCTGAGACCGTGATAAACCATGATAAGGAAATCGCCGTGGCAGCCTCAGGCCTTACTCCAATAAGTCCGAAGAAAATGACAAAAGCTCCTTCTCTTACACCCAGTCCTGAAATGGATATGGGGATCAGGGAAACCAGGATAATGAGCGGCAAATAGATTAAGAATGCAAGAAAGGGAATATGCTGACCCAGACCCAGCGCAAGGAAATACACGGCCAAGATGCCGGCGAATTGTACAAATAACGACAAGATGAGAGCCTTGGCGATAACCCCCTTCTGATTCCGGTACAAATAAAAATAATTGTGGAATTCCGAAAGAAACTTTATTCGCCGACCAAGGCGCAGGCCGAAGAACAAGAGACTTCCGATAACAAAAAACAAAATTATGAACGGCAGCAGCCATTCTACTCGTGACCCGTGAAGGTAGTTATATCCGAAAGGAAAAGCCACGGCACATATGGCGATCAGCACTGCAAAACCCAGATATCTATCCATAAAGATAGAGGCCACTGACAGGCTGCCCTTGCCTGTTGCCTGGTAGAGATAAAATCCTTTAACAGCATCTCCGCCGATGATGCCGGGCAGAAAGGTGTTAAAGAAGGCTCCTATCATATAGAGAGAAAAGAGCTTCCTGAGCTTAAACCCGTCGGGCAGGAGAAGTTTCCATCTCAACGTGGATATGAACTGCGCGAAAACATAGAGGAATATCGCCGAAATAAAGGCAGTGAGTTTGATACTGCCCAGTGTTGCAAATACCTGACTAAGCCCTGTTTTTGCCAAAACAATATAGAGGAGGCAGGAGCTTATCGCAACCTTCAGAGCGACAAAAAATATCTTGTTAACTTTCAGGGCCAAGGATCTTCTTAATTACGTAGATGGGTTTTCTCTGGCTTTCATGGTAAACCCTTACAAGCATTTCTCCCAAAAGCCCCATTCCGATGAGCTGTATGCCGACAATGATCAAAAGGGCGCCGAGCAGAAGAAGCGGCCTCCCGCCGATATCATGGCCGAAAAAAAGCTTATCGGCAGTCAGGTAGAGCAGTATGAGGAAACCGAGAAAGCCGCTCAGAACTCCCACGGGACCGAAAAACTGGATCGGTTTTGTGGAAAAACTCTGGAGAAATTTTACGGTAATCAGATCCAGGACAACTTTAACGGTGCGCGATATGCCGTATTTCGATTTCCCGTGCAACCTCGGATGATGAACGGTTTCGACCTCTGCAACCCTGACACCATACCAGCTGGCAACAGCCGGAATAAAACGGTGCATCTCGCCATAGAGTTTCAGATTTTTTATCACGTCTCTCCTGTAAGCCTTAAGGGAGCAGCCATAGTCATGAAGTTTCACCCCCGTAACCTTGCTTATCAGCCAATTCGCCATTATTGACGGTAGCCTTCTCGTGAAAAAAGGGTCTTTCCTCTTCTTTCTCCAGCCGCTCACGAGGTCATTGTCCTTTATGAGTTCGAGAAGCTTTGGGATGTCAGCAGGATCATTCTGCAGGTCACCGTCCATCGTAACAACCACGTCTCCACGTGCAAAATCGAATCCCGCTGCAAATGCCGCAGTCTGTCCGAAGTTTCTTCTCAGGCTCAGTACTATTACCCTTTGATCATTTATCTGGATCTCTTCGAGTATAGAAAGAGTACCATCGGTACTGCCGTCGTCCACGAAAAGTATTTCGTATTCCTTGCCGAGAGGGTCCACTGCTTTCCTCAATCTTTCATGAAGCAGTCGAATATTTTCCTCTTCATTATAAAGGGGTATTACCACTGAAAGTGTCATTAATATGTCTCCGGTCTCTTTTCCTCGAATCCCTTAAAATCATAGCACAGAAAGAGTGAATACTCCCTGATTTTTGCATGGTTTTTAGTATAAGCGGTAAAAACCTTTTTCTCAACCTTGCCGAATGCAGCAGCAACCCTTTCAGGCAGAGTGCTATCCCCAGTTCTGACAAAGATCGCATTATAATGGACCAGATTATTAAATCCGGGCCACAGGTCGTACTGGTTCATCCTGCGGTTCAGGTTAATACAAAATGTCACGGGATGGCCTTTTACGTAAAATGCGAGCTCGCTCGAAACCTGATATTTGTCGGAAAAAATGAATACGGGATTGCTTGAAGACATTTCTTCGTATATCCCGGAGACCTCTGATCCGAGCTCTTTCCATCCTTTGAGCCTCAATGAGGGATCCAAATCGGCAGGGAGATTGAGCAGGGAAGGATAATACGCGAGCGATGTAATTATAAGCGGCAGAAGGACCGAAGTTGTTACGAAAACCTTTCTCACTTTCCCGGATTGATAAAAACCTTTTATATAAAAAGCAGAAAAAGCCACCGCGCCTGTTATGTAGGCGGGTAAAGCCCAGTTCGCCTGCACCTTAGCCTGTATACTTTTTAGGAGAAAGAACAAAAATACGGGAACCGAAAACCAGAATAGAAAATCACCTTCCCGTTCTTTCCTGAGTTTCCATATGGAGACAGCCATGAGAAAAAATAAAAGCGGCGTTATCACTCCAAGCTGTGAGCCGACGAATTCAAGAAAACTTTTTAAGGAGATTTGGATCCCCTCCGCTATATGGGCTTGGCCCGCAGTGTGTTTGAGCGTGACCCAGTCATGGTTTGCATTCCATATGAGCACAGGGCTGAAGACCAGCATACTTATGATAAACGCGATATAGGGGCCTTTCGTAAGCAAAAGTCCCCTGTAATCGTTGGAGAGGAGTATAAAAGAAAAAGCACAGAGATAATAGAAGGCCATGGTATATTTCGTTAAAAGACCGAGACCGACGGAAAGACCGAGGAAGTACCAGTAAATTTGAGATTTAAGATTTGTGGTTTGAGATTGCTCTGTTGCTTCCCAGAAAAAAAACAGGGAGAGAATCCAGAAAAATATAAAAGGTGAATCGATGGTAAACACAATGCCGTATGCAGAGAAAAGAGGAATTATCTGAATCAGGAGAGCTGAAAAAAGCCCGACTTCTTCGGTATAAAGCTTTTTCCCGAGTCTGTAAAGGACGATACTGCTCAGTGCCGATAAGATGACAGCCGTGATTCGCATACCGAAGACATTATCTCCGAAAACATGGGTGCCCAAATAAATGAGATATGCGATGATTGGGCCCTTTGAGTAATAACTCAGGTCGGGCCTGCGCGACCACTCCCAGTAATGGGCCTCGTCAGGACTTAAATCCAGCGGGCCATTCTGTATGTAATATATTCTGAAGAGACTGAGCCCCAGGAGAAAAATAATGAGTACAGTTGAATGGGGCTTTTCCTGAAACCTCACAGATGCCCAACTGTATATCCTGAGAACGGACAGGGAAAGGAGTATGCCAAGGAGTGCTCCGACGACAACATCAGAGGGATAATGGACGCCGACATAAATTCTCGAAAATCCCACGAGAAGGGCAACAGCGACAAAGGCGAACCGCATCCTGCTTTCGATCAGGATGTAAAACGGGACTATAAATGCAAAGGCATTCACTGCATGGTTTGACGGCATGGAAAAAGATCTCCCGCATCCCACTAGGACTCTCACTCCGTCAAGCTCACTGCACGGTCTCGGTCGCTCAAAGAAATGTTTCAGTGTATGCGACGCCCAGTCCGCGATTAAAAGAGAAGTAAATCCAAGGACAAGGGCCAGGACAGCTTTTTTCCTGTCCTTCACAAAAAGCCAGAGATAAAGAGGCAGAAAAAAGAGGTAAGCCCTTTTGGTAATAAATGGCATGAAAACATCAAAAAAGCTGTTCTGGAGGTCTCTGTTGACAAAGAAAAAAAGGAGGGTATCAGTCGCAGGAAGACTCATCAAGATTTTTGCTCGCTATCGTTTCTCTTCCATTCTTCTCTTTTACCCATTGAACTATTTCTTTCACCATCGCCTCGATTGTCGCCTCCTTAGGCATGATATCAACACGAAGTCCGGCTTTTTCAACAGCCTTCGCTGTCACAGGTCCGATGGCCGCAATGGCTACCCCTCTGAGAAGTTCTTCTGCATCATCTCCCATGATCTCCCTCAAGTTATTGAAGGTTGCAGCGCTCGTAAAGGTTGCTATCGTAATTTTTCCCTCCCTTAAGAATCTTCTCAGCCTTTTCCCCCGGAATTCCGGCTTTATGGTCCTGTAAGTGACAGGGACATCTATCTGACCGCCGAGTTCTCTGACCTTTTCCGGAAATATCTCTCTTGCCTTCTCAGCCCGGGGGAGGAGAAACCGCATACCCTTTAATCCCTTAACCTTCGGACCTTGAAACTCTTGAACTGATTTTATGAGCCCTTCTGCGCTAAATTCATCAGGGACTAAATCGACTATTAAGCCGAATTTCCTGATCTCTTTTGCCGTTTTCGTACCTATCGCGCAGATCTTGATCCCGCTTAAATTCCTGATATCTCTCTCTTTTTCGAAGAACCTGCTGAAGAAGTATTTCACACCGTTCCTGCTTGTAAATATCAGCCAGTTATAGGTCTGGATTTCCTCTATCGACGCATCAAGCCCCGCATAACTCTCCGGGGGGACGATCTCTATCGTTGGAAACTCTATGATTTCCGCTCCGAGTTCTTCTAAAGGTTCAAAACCTTCAACATGTTCCCTTGTTACCAATATCCTCTGACCAAAGAGAGGCTTCTTCTCATACCACTTCAGGGACTCCCTGAGTTTTACCACTTCACCCACTACCATTACCGCCGGAGGTTTGATATGCTTTTCCTTTACAAACCGGCCGATATTTTCCAAGGTCCCTACGATTGTCTTCTGATCAGGTCTTGTTCCCCATCTGACGATTGCTACAGGAGTATCCGGTGGTCGGCCGTTCTCGATTAACTTTTGAGTGATCAGATCCACGTTTTTCATTGCCATAAGAAACACCAGTGTCCCGACACCGGTTGAGAGCTTTGACCAGTCGATAGCGCTTTCTTTTTTTGTGGCATCCTCATATCCGGGGATGACCGCAAAGGAAGACGAGAAAAGCCTGTGGGTCAGCGGGATTCCGGCATACGCAGGAGCTGCAATCGAAGAACTCACGCCGGGTACAACCTCAAACTCTATCCCCTCTTTCGACAAAGCCTCTGCTTCTTCTCCGCCCCGTCCGAATATAAAAGGATCTCCGCCTTTAAGTCTGCATATCGTTTTTCCTTCCTTTGCCTTTCGAACAAGGACAGTGTTGATCTCATCCTGGGTCATGGTATGATGGCCGCCGCGTTTTCCGGCGTAAATAAACTCAGCACCGTGGTTGATGTAATTCAGTATCTGGGCATTGAGGTGAAAATCATAGACAACCACGTCCGCCTTCTTAAGGTATTTCAGACCTTTTATGGTGAGAAGACCAATATCTCCTGGTCCTGCGCCGACTAAATAGACCTTTCCTTTCACGAAGCTTCCCCTTAATGAACCATCTGAACATTTTATCATAAACATACATTATATGACCTGAAACAAAGCAGCGGTGCCGCGCCCCACAGAACGTTCCTTCAAATCATATGTAAAAACAAGAGAAGACATTTATAATGCGTGGATAATTTACTTATCCTTATCCTGCGGTATGCCCGTGCTATCTCTCGATCGAGATTAAGGTAACAGGCCGAATAGGGATCCGCGCCGGAGGTTACTCCTTAAGGTCTGTCTTTTTGACTCGAGGAAGGTTGAAGCCGGCTTAATGCTACTTCGGATTCATTGCGTCTCTGAGAGCTTTGCCTACCTTGAAGTGCAGGACTTTTTTCTCCGGAACTTCAACCTTTTCACCGGTCTTGGGATTTCTGGCCCTCCTCGGTCTCCTGGTCTTGGTCTTGAAGTTACCGAACCCTCTTATTTCGATCTTCTCTCCTTTGACGAGCGCTTCTTTTATACTCTCGAAAACGGTATCGACTACGATCTCTGTCTGTTTTCTCGTGAGGCTGCCGACCCTTTCAGATACTTTTTCTATGAGGACTGACTTAGTCATATAACCTCCTTATCAGGGATTAGAACTTTTTTTATGGAGAATATAAATATTTTATCTTTACTGCAGGAAAGATATCAGTCAATTCTTTGGGCATCTTGTCCTTCAGTAAATTGACGAGAGATAATCTTTCTTTTTTACTGACGACCACCGGCTCTCCTTTTATCCCGGAAAGCTGCGCAGCGGTTTTTATAGCATCTTCAAGGTTGCCGAGCTCATCAATAAGTCCTACCTTGAGAGCCTGCTCACCCGTAAAAATCCTGCCGTCAGCGATCTCTTTCACATCCTCAGGGAGCATCTTCCTTCCCTCGGCAACAGCCTTAATAAACTGCTCGTGCACATTATCGAGCACGCCCTGGAGTATCTCCCTCTCTTCTTTTTTGATCCCTCTGAATACCGATGCGATATCTTTATGCCTTCCGCTCTTTATAACCTCTGTTTTTACACCTATTTTGCTCAGGAGACCTTCAACATTGGGGATTTCCATGATCACACCGATTGAACCTGTAAGCGTACCGGGATTTGCAACAATCTTGGCAGCGGGTGCGGCGATATAGTAACCGCCCGATGCTGCAACAGAACCCATAGAGACCACGATCTTCTTTTTTGAAACCGCCTTTCTCACTTCCTCATAGATCTCCTGCGCGGGCGCTACCGCACCCCCCGGACTGTCAATCCGCAGAACGATAGCCTTAACTGAAGTATCTTTCACATAATCTTTTATCTCGTCAAGGGTCTCTTTTGAATCAATTATCGGTCCTTCTATACGAACAACCGCAATCCGATCGCCGATCGGAAGGTTCTTCTGGAACACTACGATCAGAAGACTGGTAATGACAACAAGTACAAACAACACTATAAAAAAAAGTAGAAACTTTTTCAATCTTCGGTCCTTTTCAGGTTTCTCATGCTCAATCCGATTTTTCTCTCTTCACAATCTAGCTTAATTATCCGCACAGTTATGGTATCGCCAATTTTAATAGCATCCTCGAGCGTGCCTGACGGCGGCCTGACAATTTCTGAAGAGTAAATGAGGCCTTCGACCGCGCCTTCGAGTTCCACGAATATGCCGAAGTCGGTGATCGTGAGCACTTTCCCTTCTGCTTCGGCCCCGAGTTTAAACCTTTCCGGAATATCCTGTACCCATGGATCCGGTTCAATTTGTTTCAGGCCGAGTGCCATCTTTTCTGAGTCCGGTTCTATACTGAGAACAACAGCCTCAACCTTTTGTCCTTTTTTGAGAATTTCCGACGGGTGCTTTATGTGTTTTGTCCATGAAAGATCGGATATATGAATAAGGGCATCAACACCTTCGGGCAATCCTACAAAAGCGCCGAAGTCAGTAAGTGTCTTTACCTTGCCCGAGACTTTCTGCCCTACTTTATACCGTTCGGAGACAATCTCCCAGGGGCTCGGTTTAAGCTGTTTTATGCTCAAGGAAAGCCGTCTTTCCTCTTTATCGACTTTTAATACCAGAGCCTCCACAGTCTCTCCAACGGACAGGTACTTTGAAGGATGTTTAGGCCTCGACATCCAATCTATCTCCGAGATGTGTACAAGTCCTTCAAGTCCTTCTTCCAGTTCAATGAATGCTCCGTAATCGGTAATGCTTACTACCTTACCCTTCACCCTCTTTCCAACCGGATATTTCTCATCAACAATAGACCAGGGATCAGGTTTTTTCTGCTTATACCCCAAGGTAACCTTTTCATTTTCCTCATCATATTTCAGGATAATGACGCTGATTTCTTCGCTGACCGCAAAAAACTCAGATGGATGATTTATTCTTCCCCAGGAGATATCTGATATGTGTAACAGCCCGTCTACCCCGCCAAGATCGACAAAGACTCCGTAATCAGTGATATTTTTCACTACACCTTTAATAATTTGACCTTCTTTCAATCTCTCAAGGGTCTCAGCCTTTTTCTTCTGCATCTCCTCTTCAAGGATCGCCCTTCTCGACACAATCACATTAGAAAGTTTATTGTTCAGCTTCAAGACCCTGAAGGGCATCTTTTTCCCGATAAGGTTATCGATTTCTTTAGGTGGCTTTATATCGACCTGAGAACCCGGCAGGAATGCGTTTATTCCTGATATATCAACAGAGAAACCGCCTTTTGTTTTACCTACGATCTTGCCTTCAATCGGGCTTTCGTCCCGGAGTGCATTTTCAAGTACTTCCCACACCTTGATTTTTGAGGCATGTTCTTTTGACAGTGTTATCATACCTTCTGCATCTTCTATGTTTTCGACGTACACTTCTATTTCGGCACCCCTCTCAAGTGAAGTAATCTCTCCTTCTGAAAACTCCTCGATCGGGATAAAACCCTCGGATTTATATCCTATATCAACGATAACACCGTCTTGCCTCAGGGCTACCACCTTTCCTTTCAGTATCATTCCTTCTTCTATGCTGTGAAAGGTCTCAGCATAAAGCTTTTCCATTTCATCGTTTTTGAGTTCCACGAAACCGTTACCCTCCTGTATCTCTAATTCTTTTTTCCACTTCCTGTATGATCCACTTGGGCGTAGACGCCCCGGCAGTAATTCCGATTTTTTTAGCCCCTTTAATCCACTCTTTGTTTATCTCGGACGACGTCTCTATGTGATGTGTAGGTACCGAAAGGGATTGGCACAACCGCGCAAGCTGAGTTGTATTTGCACTATTCTTGCCGCCCACTACAAACATGACATCAACTTTCCCGGCCATAGTTTCTGTTTCCTTTAGTCTGAGGGCTGTAGAATTACATATTGTATTATATACCTTTACCTCTTTTGTGTGTTTTATGACGTCAGAGAGCACTCCCTTGAGCGCCTCCAGTGGTTGTGTGGTCTGAACAACTATACCGACTTTATTTTTTAGTTTTGGTAATGGTGTTGCATCATTTACCACTGTTGCATCATCATTGGCATAACTCATCAGACTACGTACCTCTGGATGATTTTTTTCCCCGAGAATGATTACCTGGTAACCTTCTTCACTAAGGAGTTTAGCATAATACTGGGCCTTTTTTACAAATGGACACGTCGCGTCTATTATCTCGCAGCCTGTCGCGGATATTTCCTTTGAAAGGTTAAGCGGTATCCCGTGGGTCCTGATGATCAGCGCTTTGATATTTTTTTTTGCTCTTATATCCTCGATCGGGATAATGCCCTGATCTTTCAGCTTTTCCACAACCTGAGGATTGTGTATGAGCGGTCCAAAGGTGTATACCCCCTTACGTTTTTCCTTGGCCATTTTAAAGGCTATATCGATAGCCCTTTTCACCCCGAAGCAGAACCCTGCTGTCTTTGCCACAACTATTCTCATAATAAATTTATATAGTATCTATTCATAAACTTATCAATCGCCGCCTATCCGTCATTCCGGCCTGTCCGGTCGTAGCAACTCCCAGTGAAGACTCGCATCGAGAATCTTTTTTAAACAACCCCTTCCTCCCCCTTTTCTTCCGTCTGGGCGAATCCACCTGAGCGTGGAAAGGGGGAATCAGAAGGATTCCCGACGCGCTTCGCCTGTCTACGACTCCGTAGAGCGGGAATGACATGCTTTTTGAGATGCCGTGGGTTTTTATTAAACAGACACCGACCAAAAGTGTCCTAAAACCAATCAAGCGACTTTAAGGATCAGTTTTTATAAAATTCATTATTTTTTCTTTAACCTGCTCTATTGAAAGATCCGAGGAATCTATTAAAAGAGCATCGGGTGCAACTTTAAGGGGAGCTATGTCACGGCTCGCATCCCTTTGATCTCTTTCTATTATATGCCTTCTGGCTTCACCAGGACCGATATAAATTCCCTTTGCTTTAACCTGATTATAACGTCTTTTTGCCCTTTCCTCTACAGAGGCATCCAGGAACACCTTCTTTACGGCATTCGGGAACACAACAGTCGTCGTATCCCTTCCCTCAACAACAAGGTCATCCTGTAAGGCGGCCTGCCTCTGCGTATCGAGCAGAAAATCTCTCACAATCTTTCTTGCAGAAAAGACGGAAGAATAATGGTCAATCTCTTTCGCCCGTATGTCTTCAGAAACGTCTCTTCCATTAAGAAATATCCTGCCGTTTTCGAACGAAACACAGGTCCTGTTGAGGACATCCCTGAGTCTGTCGTCGTCGTCTTCAGGCTCTTTCAACTCGGCTCTCAAGGCAAGGGCAATAGCCCTGTACAATGCACCTGTATCGAGATAATTAAACCCGAGAGCTTGTGCTATCAGTTTGGCCATGGTTGTTTTCCCGGAACCTGAAGGCCCGTCTATGGCAATCACCTGTCTCACGAAGCCAGTCTCCTGATTATTTCGAAGAATCCGGGGAATGATATATTTACGGCAGAAACACCGTTTATCGTCGTAGTGCCGTCGGCAATAAGTCCTGCCATAGCCGTCGCCATCGCTATCCTGTGGTCCCCATAACTCTCTATAAACGCACCCTTTAATTCACTTCGTCCCCTAATGCTCAAACCGTCTTCAAATTCCTCAATTTCGGCGCCCATTTTCCTGAGTTCCGTTGCCATGCTCCTTATTCTGTCCGACTCTTTCACCCGGAGTTCCTCCGCACCCCGAATGGTCGTCGTGCCTTTGGCTTGGGTAGCCGCCACGCAGAGTATCGGAAACTCGTCAATCAAAGCAGGTATTTTCTCTTTGGTAATGGCGATTGCCGTTAATTCTGCTCCGCCCTTGCAGTTAATATCGGCGACAGGTTCGCCCGATAAGGTTCTTATATTGTCTATCTCAATTGTTGCGCCCATCTCTTTCAGAGCGTCGAGGAGTCCTGTTCTTGTAGGATTAATCCCCACTCCCTTTATTGTGATATCGGAGTCGCCGATCAGCAATGCTCCGACAATAAAGAAAGCAGCGGATGAAAAGTCTCCCGGAACATATACTTCAGTGCCTCTTAATTCCTTGCCGCCCCTTACCCTAACGCTAAGTCCGTCAACGGTTATCTCGGCGCCAAAGGCGGGTAACATCCGCTCTGTGTGGTCCCTCGATCGGGCGGGTTCCCTTATTTCCGTCGTTCCGTCTGCATAGAGTCCGGCGAGTATGATCGCTGATTTTACCTGGGCGCTGGCAAAGGGCATATCATATCGGATTGGTTTTAACTTCCGGCCCCGTATCGCCAGGGGAGGATATCTGTCGTCTGCCCTAGCCATGATCTGTGCTCCCATCTGTCTTAACGGGGTGACAACTCTGGCCATGGGTCGTCCTCTCAAGGATTTATCGCCGGTGAGAACCGAGAAAAAAAGATTGCCCGACAGAACACCTGAAAGCATCCTGATCGTCGTCCCTGAATTTCCGCAGTCGATGACATTATGAGGCTCTTTAAGGCCATGGATGCCGCAGCCGCTTACAATTACACCGTCAGCTTTATCATCAATATCAACACCCAAAACCCTGAAGGCATTGACTGTGCTGATAGGGTCTTCGGCCTTTAAAAAGTTTTGTATAACGCTTTTCCCCTCTGAGAGGGAAGAAAAGATTATCGCCCTGTGAGATATCGATTTATCGGGGGTCGGAGAAAATTCGCCTTTAAACCACTTTGCCCTGTTAATTTCAATTCTATCCAATACCTTCCCTCAGCGTCCGGGCCTCTGTAAAATCCTTTTCGAGGGATTCAGAATCATTAGCCCTGAGATACTGACTGACCCTGTCGAGATTGTTCTTGAAAATCTCGACATATTCGAGGAGATTATCTCTATTCAAAAGACATATGTCGCGCCACACTTCCGGGGGACTCGACGCTATTCTTGTGGTATCCTTAAAGCCCTGTCCGGAGAAGGCAAGATATGAGCTGTTTATATCTGCAACGGTATTGACTATCTCATATGCAATAAGATGCGGCAAATGACTCACTGCAGCATAGATCCTGTCATGTTCATCAGGGTCGATAAGTTTTACGGTGGAGCCGAACGTTTCCCATATTGCAGTGACCTTGTCGAGAGCGCTTTTATCGGAATTGCCGGTGGGAGTGATTATGCAAGTTGCTTTCCTGAAGATTTCGGCGGCAGCAGTATCGATCCCCGATCTCTCGCTTCCGGCGATCGGATGCCCTCCGACAAAAAAAACACCCTCGGGCATTAACGCCTCCATATCACGAACAAGTTTTCCCTTTACGCTTCCCACGTCCGTGACAATTGCATCCCTTTTCAATGAATTGCTTATCTTTCTTGCGATGTCAACGAAGTTTCCCACAGGTGTTGCAAGAAGAATGAAATCTGCATCCGTGCATGTTTTTGCAGGGTCGAGTTCGAAAGAGTCAATTATACCTTTTGCCTTTGCCCTTTTTAGATTTCCCTCTCTCCTTCCGTAGCCGATGATTTCACCGCAAAGTCCGTATTTTTTTAATGCAGCCGCAAAGGACGCACCGATCAGACCAACGCCGAGTATCGCTGCTTTATTAAAATGCATAGTTAAAAAATTCCTTTATGAATTTTGGATTTACTAAGAAGTTCGTAAGTAAGGCTACATTGTATGTTATCCCGCTTGTCGGATCTTTCTGAAGGAAGGATTGCGGACAAGCCGCAATGACAGAGAGCCTTAAGGATGTTGTCCTACCAATGGCCCCCCTATTATCATTTGCCATTTATGTTCATATCTCCCTTCCGACAGCTGCAGCTATGGTTTTTAATTCTTTCATCAACCGTCTGAAATCGTCCGGCTTTAAAGACTGCTCACCGTCTGACAACGCCTCTTCGGGTTTTGTATGGACCTCGATAACCAGCCCGTCCGCTCCGGCCGCAACAGCGGCCTTTGCCATAGGTGCGACGAGATCCCATTTGCCCACCCCATGACTCGGATCTACGAAAACGGGAAGATGGGTGAGCTTCTTCAGGACAGGCACGGCACTGAGGTCAAGCGTGTTCCTTGTTGCGGTCTCGAACGTCCTGATTCCCCTCTCACACAAAATCACATTCTGATTACCCTTGGACATTATATATTCCGCAGCCATAAGCCATTCTTTTATTGTTGCCGATAAGCCTCTCTTGAGAAGCACCGGTTTCTTCAACGTACCAACCTCGAGGAGCAGCCTGAAATTTTGCATATTCCGTGCTCCGATCTGTATGATATCAGCATATTTTGAGATCACCCTGATATCCCTCGGATCCATCAATTCTGTCACTACCGGGAGACCTGTTTTTTTTCTCGCACTCGCGAGATATTTTAACCCCTCTTCGCCGAGTCCCTGAAAGGAATAGGGAGATGTCCGTGGTTTAAATGCACCTCCCCTCACAAAGGTGGCACCGGCATCCTTGACCTTTTCCGCGATGCTCATCATTATGGTCCTATTCTCTACGGCGCAGGGGCCTGCAACCACCTGTATCTTCCTGCCGCCGATAATATTTCCCTTTACGTTTATCGTCGTATTTTCAGCCCTGAAATCCCTGCTCGCGAGCTTGTAGGGTTTGAGTATCCTCATGACATCTTCAACGCCGGCCATTACCCTAATGGCATCTTCTTCTTCCTCTGTTATCTTGGAGGTATCGCCGATGACCCCGACTATCGTCCTTTCGGTCCCCTTCGAGATATTCGCCTGTAGCCCCCGGCTTTCGAGCTTCTTAAGTATGTGCCTCAACTCTTCTTCTGTTGCACTCTGTTTTAAAACGATAATGTCCATTCATTCCTCCAATTAACAGTCATTCTTGTCGAAATACTCAATACTACAGCGAATCTTTTAGATTTGATTCCCCCTTTTTTAAGAGGAATTTCGGCGTCTTCCTGATAAGGGTTGCATTAGCTCAAAAATTACGCTGTAATATTGAACGTTTCAATGCAAGCCTATTGACTCACGACATTCTTAAGCGCTTCGATAAATCTTCTATTTTCTTCAGGCAAGCCTATGGTTACCCTGATTTCCTTAGGACCCATAGGTCTGACAATTATACCCTGTCTTAATAATTTATTGTAAAGGAGGTTCGCATCCTGTCCCAGAGGCATGTAAATAAAATTTGTTTGCGTTGGTACATATCTTAATCCGAGAGAATCGAGTTCTCTGTAAAGATACCTCTTGCCCGTTTCATTTGTTTCCCTTGTCATACTCATGTGATCGACATCCTTAAGGGCGTGTATAGCAGCTTTTTGAGCTATAGAATTTGTGTTAAAAGGCGGCCTGAGTTTATTCATCTCGGCAACTATTTCATTTTTTGCTATCCCGTAGCCGATCCTA
>Ga0316628_100001133_pt1 | contig 18491 bp, 20 predicted proteins | sample OWC_Aug_M2_C1_D5_FD_207648 | JGI IMG/M metagenome (GOLD analysis project Ga0316628, IMG submission 207648) | Wetland soil microbial communities from Old Woman Creek delta, Ohio, United States - OWC_Aug_M2_C1_D5_C | ecosystem: Environmental > Terrestrial > Soil > Wetlands | place: USA: Ohio... | reverse complement strand
AATGGATTTCTTCCCGATCTCCACGGCCATGGCATAGGAGGCCTGCAGGGCCGTCTCCTTCATCTGAAACTCGACGACGATCTCACTTAAGTCCACATCCTCCGTGTCGGAGATCAAGCTGCTCATCATCTCATCCAGCACCTGATAATTTTCCTTGGAAATATTAAGCCCGTTCATCCGGGCCCCGACGCTTGCGATCTGCTCCCGGATGTGGTCCTGGGCCGCCGTGAGCTGGTTCACCTGCTCGTTGACAAGATCCCTGTCACCGTTTTCGAGGGCTGTTTTCAGAGTCTCGAGGGCAGCAAAGAGGTCGACCTCCCCCCTGCCGCGGTCGGTGAAGGCCTCGTCACCCGATACGTTGTAGGTTGATGTGATGCCCTTTCCAACGTGGACGCTGAGGTCCTCGCCGTTTCCGTTGTAATTCCACGACGCCTGTGCCTGCACGTAGAAGAGGTCGTTTTCCGCAAGGTCGTCTCCCGGTCCGGAGGGGGTGAACTCGAGAACGATCTCGTGGCCCGGCGTGCTGTCCACGGTGATGGTGTTACCCCAGGGGGCGGCATAGGGGCCGCTCCAGGTCTTTCCGCCGTCGGCGGAGACCTGGTAATCGGCGTCACCGACGGCGCCGCCGCCGTTCACAAACTTTACGACAAAGGTCTTATTGGTCTCCCCCGCGTAGATACCGCTTGCAGCGTCGAGCACGATGGTCCCCCCGAAGGTATTATTGGTGGCTGCCTGCGGGTCACCCAACCACGGGGCTGTTGCCTTCCCCGATTCGTAGGCGTTCACGGTGAAGATATCACCCGCTGTGAGAGGGTTCGATCCGTCATCGACGAACGTCAGCGTGAGGCCATCGCCGAGGGTGATCGTCCCGTCAACGGGGCCGGTCCCGGCCGGGTCGGGCTGCCAGGTCGTGCCACCGTCCTCCGAGACCTGATAGGTGGCCGCGCCGAGGGCACCGCCGTTCACAATTCTGACGGTGAAGGTCTTGTCGGAAGCCCCCGTGTAGGTGCCACCCGTGTAAAGGGAGCCGTCAAAAGTGTTGGCGCTGGCCGATACGGGGAGGATCATCCGGCTGAAGGGTTCCGTGTCCGTTGCGGAGCCCGAGAAGAGATAGCGGTCGCCGAACTTCGAGTTTGCAAGCGATTGCAGCTCCTCGATGATGGACCCCACGGTCTGGGCCAGAACCTGTTGCGTATCCGAGGACTGGTCGTTCAGACCCGCCTCTTTCGCCTGGGCGATGAGTTCCTGGACGCTCTCCAGCTTGGTGTCAGTGATCTCCATCCAGGCATTGGCGTTTTCAATATTCCTCTGGTACTGGGCGATGGACTCCCGGACACTGCTGTAATTGAGCACACGGGTCGCACCCACGGGGTCGTCGGAGGGCCGATTGATGTCCTTCTGGCTGGCCATTTTTTCCGCGAGGAGGCTGTAATTCTTCTGGGCGAGCGACAGTGTGTTCATGAGCATCTGGAACTTCAGGTTTTCCGTAATTCGCATTTCATAACCTCAATCTGTTTATCCCGGCAGCGCTTCTGAATCCTTCCGCTGGTTTATCGTTGAATCATATTGAGAAGCTCTGTGTACATTTCCTCGGCCACCGTGACCATCTTGGCGGCTGCATTGTAGCCGAGCTGAAATTTCATAAGGTTCATCATCTCCTCATCGATGGAGACCCCGGAGACCTGCTCGTACTGGCTCTGTAGCTGGGTCATGACGCTCGTCTCATGGGAGAGGCTCCGCTGGGCCTCGGCCACCGCCTCGCCTATGTTCCCTACGAGGGTGCCGTAATAATCACCGAAGGTCGCCGTGCCACCCATAATGAGGGCGTCCTTTAAATTGCCGATGGAGAGCGCGTTTTCCCCGTCATCGTTGACCGTCGACGAGGCGGCGATCAGGTTCGGATCAGCGACAATCGACGTGTCAACCTGCATGTCCCGGGCGCCCATAAGGGCGTTGAAGGGCTCGAAGAAATCGCCCCCGATGTTCCCGTATCCATCGTAGCCCTGGGCATGCTGCGTGTTGACCTCGTTAATGATATTTTCGACGAGGTCATCCAGGCCTCCCTGGTAGCCAGCGATGGTCGTGTCCCGCATCTCGAGCATGCCGCCCAGGCGGCCGCTTGTGATGGCGGAGGTGACATTCTTGGTGGGGTCATCCGCCAGGATGATGTCATACATGCCCTGGGCGTTCGTCTGCACAGCCAGATCCCGGCTTCTGATGACCTCCACCAGGGGGATGCCGTTTGAGAGAAAGACATTGATCGCCCCCTCGGAGGTCTCCACGTAATTGATATCGACCAGATCGCTCACCTTCTTGAGCAGATCCGCACGCTTGTCGAGGATATCGTTGATGTTGTTCTGGCCCGCCTCTCCATAGATGACCTTGTAGTTCAGGTCCGCGATGTCGGCGAGGTAGCCGTTTAACTGTGTCACCGTCTGTGAAATACCGGTGTTGAGCTCCTGCTGCAGGCTGTAGAGCTCTCCGGCATACTCCCGGAACATGGCTGCGAGGTTTTGCGATGTGTAGGCAAGGGCCGTTCTCTCTGTCTGTCCGCTCGGGTTGGCGGCGAGGTCCTCCCAGGCATTCCAGAACTGGCTGAGCAGTTCATTGAGCCCGCCCCCGTTCGACTCGTTGAATATGGCCTCGATCCGGTCCAGGGAATCCTTCCGCTCATCGGTGTATCCTAACTGATCTGACTGCTCCACCATCTGGAACTCGAGAAACTTGTCATAGAGGCGCTCAATGGAGATGATCTCCACTCCCGTCTGGCTCATGTTGCCGGGAATGTCGTACTGGCTGCGCGTCCCGATGACGGCCCGCTGGCGGGAGTATCCGGGCGTATTCACATTGGCCACATTGGCACCGGTGACATTGATACCTGTCTGATTGACCCAGAGCGCTTCCTTCGCAATATTGAATATGGAACTGATGCCCGACATCGTCTTAACCCTTCCTTGAATAGATCCGGCCGTTTGTATTTCTTGTCGTGAGCTGGCCGGAATCCATATAGGTTGACCCCTGGGACAGCAGGTTATAAATGAAGCTCATGGAGTTACGGACACCACATAGCGAGGTGTCGAGAAGGGCCCGGTTGCCCCGGTTCGCCTCCCGGATCCGGGACAGGACCTCGCGGAGCCGGCTCTGGCATGCTTTCAGATCCTCGCGCCGGGATCCTTCCACGCTGGAAAGGAGGGTGGAGAAACGCACATCCTCTTCGTTGACATTCAGTGATCGGGCGATCCTGCCGATGAGCTTCATCCGGGCCTCTTCCAGAATCCTCGTCTTGAGCAGGCACGTTTCCTTGCGGGCGTTGCTTTCCTGGAGACCCGTCAAGGAAGGTCTCTCCAGGACTGCTCGCTCCCGCGCCATGTTCTCCTCGAGCTCACCGTAGACCTCGATCTCCTTGCGCAGCACCGAAAGCAGGGAATCGCACAGGGAGGGAAATCCGTTGACGCCCTCGAGGTTCTGAAGCAGATTCATGTCCTGTTCCATCATGGATACACCCCTCTATGGATGAATTCGCAATCCGGAGGCAGGTCGACCACATAACAGAGATCACGGATCTTTCACAGGGGCACAGTGCGGGGGTGATTCTTCGATGCCGAAGAAAGGGGGGAATCAGGAAAGGTTGTCGAGCAGTGACTCGCCCACCATTTTTTCGGCAATCTTTTCAGCGTCCGCGCTGTAGGTCCCCTTGTCGATCTGAGCCTGCAGCTCCTGGATCTTCTCTTCCCGGACTTCGGGAAGTTTCTCGATCTCGCTCTTGATCCTCTGGACGTCTTTTGCCGTGGTGGACAGATTCACCTTCTCCGTTGGAGCCATACTGCCAGATACCTGCTTATCAGGAGCCTTGTTCTCGACTTTCTGGCCATTCTGATACTGCTGGATCATCTGGGTTGTGGGATCATCGATCTTGGAAATTTTCATTTTTTCCATCTCCTCGGGATGTTATCTTATCACACTTATCGGCCCTGTGAAATAAAACTTTAGTCCTTTTCCACAGGGACGTCAGAGACGTCCTCCTTATCCGTTTTAATCGGTTTATTCAGTTGATTATAAAGCATTTTCTGGATTCCGAGGCCTCCCCCCCGGTGGGCCAACTCCTCGGCAAGTTTCTGGTCCATCATCATGGTATAGACGTCCTTGCCCGGCATAGCCTTGAAATAACCGCTGGTTGGAACGGTCTGCCGCATGGTCCTGAACATCAGGCTGATGAAAATGGCCTCGAAGTCGGCACAGGCTTTTTTCAGCTTTTTCTCTTCCTCTTCTGACCTTTCGCTCGCCTTTTCCGGCGCCGCCGGAGTCTGAAGCCCGGCGGACAAAGGTAAAATCTTATCCACAGACCCTCCCCACTACATAATCTTTAAATCGGCCTGAAGGGCACCGGCTGCCTTGATGGCCTGCAGGATTGTGATGAGGTCACGCGGGGAAACACCCATCGCGTTGAGACCCCTGACCACATCCTGGATGGTCACACCCCGGGGCACCACTAGGAGACCCTTCTTCTCCTCAGTGACGCCGACCTCAGATTTCGGTGTGACGACCGTCTGCCCACCCGGCGCCACGGTAACCCCTCCGCCCACATCGGTGGGCGTGTTCCTGCCTCTCGCCTCGGGCGCAAAGGGCAGGGGCTGGGAGACTTCCTTTTCCTCACGGATCTGGATGCTCAAATTCCCGTGTGCAACGGCCACCGTGGAGATCCTCACATTTTCACCCATGACAACGGTACCCGTCCGCTCGTTGAGAACGACGACAGCCGGCCCGTCAACGGAGACTTCGATGTTTTCGATCAGAGAAACGAGCGACGCCACATCACCCCGGGTACTCTGTTTCATCTCGACGACGACAGAACCCGAATCGACGGCTCTCGCCTCGACGGCACCGACTTTACCGTTGATCGAGGCTGCCAGCCTCGTGGCCGTCGTGAAATCCGGCTGAAAGAGGTTGACGGAAATTCTCTGAATATCCGCCAAGTCATATCTCAATTCCTTCTCGATGAGGGCCCCGTTGGCAATCGTCCCGGCGGTTGTGTGGTTCTTCGACACCGAACTGCCCGACGCACCGGCCGCGGAGAAGCCCCCGATCGTGACCGCCCCTTGGGCAACGGCGTATATCTCGCCATCAGCGCCCCTGAGGGGCGTCATAAGGAGGGTGCCGCCCTGCAGGCTCTTGGCATCCCCGAGCGAGGAAACGGTCACGTCGATCTTCGATCCGTTCTTTGCAAAGGGCGGAAGCTGCGCCGTCACCATGACGGCCGCGATATTTTTCGAGGTGAGAATCCGATCCCGCGTCGAGAGGCCCTGCCGTATCAGGAGGTTGGACAGGGTTTCGCGGGTAAAGCCGTTCTTGACGTCGTCTCCGGTACCGGCCAAGCCCACCACAAGACCGTAGCCGATGAGCTGGTTGTCACGGATGCCGCCGATACTGGCGATGTCCTTGATCCTCGCCGCCTCCGCCGTCGAAAGAAGCAAAACGGCAGAAAGCATAAAGATCACCGCCGACCTCAGGACCATGTGTTTTTTTATTTTCTTGATCCGCTTCATATCGTCCCTATGTCTGTCCAGGTCCATCTAAGTTCTTTTCAAAAAGTAGCCTGTCCCCTTTTTCTTTAACTCATAACTCAAAACTCATAATTCATAACTGCAGCCCTTCAGGCTGCTAGAAGGGCCATACCCAGTCGATGACTCTGGTCAGCCAGCCTGGCCGCATCTTGTCATCCACAACCCCGCGGCCCGTGTAGACGATACGGGCGTCGGCGATGTACTGGGAGAGAATCAGGTTGTCGCTGGTGATGTCCTCGGGGCGAATGACACCGGTCAGGATCATGTACTGGTCCTCGGCGTTCACTGTGACGAGACGCTTGCCCTCGATCATGAGATTACCGTTGTCGAAAACCTGGGTCACCCTGGCCGTGATCCGCCCTTTCAGGATCCCGTCCCGCCTGTTCTTGCCCTCGCCTTCCATGTCATTGGTCGAGGAGCCTCCCAGCTCATACTTGGAAAGCATGGTCTTGTCCGGGTTGAACTGGTACACGCCGGCGATGCCCGCCGTCGTTACCGACGTCCTGTTCGTTTCCAGCTTGGCGTTGTTCTCACCTTCGGCCGTCTCACTGATGACGATGGTGACGACGTCGTTCACGTATCGCGCCTTCCGGTCGGTGAAGAACATGTTGTTCCCCGTCGCACCCGGCCAGATGGATCCCGGTGCTGCCGGCGTCTTGGCAACGGGCGGTGTCGGCGGGGGCTCCCGGTCCTTGAAGAGGCTGTCCCTGAAGAGGTCATCATTGAAGGCGCAGCCCGAAACAGCGAGGATCCCTATGAAGAGGAAAAGGACCGGCAGAACGGTTCGCCTTGTTCTAATCAGTCGTCGCCACATCGCTTGCCTTTCACTTTTTCCTTTTTTTTTCATGCACGCTACACCGGAAACTCAGAAATCCACAGCGACCAGGGCGTTCCCCTTGACCCGGGCATGTATGACCCTCTTGGAGGCCGTGTTCTGGACACGGACGACCTCCCCCAGGATGCCGTCCTCCTGGGACACACCGCTCGCGGTGATACAGAGCGTGCCGTTGTCCAGTATGATCCGGACGGGCTGATTGCGCCGCACGATCGGGCAATCCTTGAGCACATTCTTCGTAATTTCCATGTGGGGATTAATGCTGACGGAGAGTTTCTTTCCAATGACCTCCTTGAGATCCGAAATGCGGTTCTGCGGAACGGCATCGTACCATTTCTGCATAACCTTCACGTCCCCGGCGCCGAGGACGGTCCCCGAGGAAAGACTCTTCGTGCTGACCACCACATCCATCAGGACCCACAGTGTCGTCTTTACATGTTCTTCCCGAAGAGGCTTTGTCCCCCGGAGAGAGGCCGTAAATGAGGTCTGGCCGATGAAGTCTTCATTGGCGCGGCCTCTGACCCTGATCGTGACCTTCTCGGACGGGACGTCCACATCGGCCACTGTCTCCGGGAATTCCACCCGGATCCTCCCCTTCGGCCAGGGGGATTGCTTCTCCACGTGGGCCTGCACAGCGGCCTGGATGGCCTCGCCCGTTATGGTAGCCGTGGAGCCCGCCGCCGCTGTCCCCAGAACGACGGCAACAAGCAAAGACAGGATGAAGACCCCCTTTTTCTTCATGTTTTACCTCTTGAGGTTGTTGACGATCTGCAACATGTTGTCGGCCGTCTGAATGGACTTCGAATTAATTTCGTAGGCTCTCTGGCCGACGATCATCTGCACCATTTCATCCACCACGTTCACATTGGACTGTTCGAGGAAGGCCTGGGTGATGGTGCCGAATCCCTCCGTGTCGGGATTGCCTGTCACGGCCTCGCCGGAGCCATCCGTGACGGCGTATAGATTACGGCCGAGGCTTGTCAACCCCGCAGGGTTGATGAATCTTGCGATCTCAATCCTGCCCGTGGAGAGCGTCACGCCGCTCTTATCCGTGGCCGCCCAGGTCCCGCCGTTATCGATCGTGAAATTAACGGTCTCCCGCGGAATGTTGACCTGCGGGATGAGCTTGAGCCCTTCCGTGTTCACGAGATAGCCGTCCTTGCTGATCTTGAAATTGCCTGAACGTGTGTAAACGGTCGTCCCATTGTTATCGATCTGATAGAAACCCTCCCCTTCGATGGCCCAGTCGAATTTGTTTCCCGTCTGCATGTAATCCCCCTGGGTGAAGAGTTTCTGAACTGCCGTGAGCCTCGAACCCAGACCGATCTCCATGCCGAGAGGCAGGGGGCTTCCGGAAGTCGTTTCCGCGCCGGCCTGGCGGTAGACCTGATACATGAGATCCTGGAACTCGGCCCGCGAGGTCTTGAACCCGACGGTCTGCACGTTGGCCAGGTTGTTGGCGATCACGTCCTGGTTGATCTGCTCGGCGAGCATCCCTGTTGCGGCTGTGTACAGACACCTGATCATAATTATCCTCCCTGATCGTTATCCTTCTTATGAATAGAGCTTCCCGAGGCGGCTGACGGCCAGCTTGTCCTGCTCGCTGATCGTCTGCATGACCTTCAGATAGGCCTCGACGTGTCGATGGATCTCGATCATGTCGATCATTTCCTTCACCGCCTGAACGTTGGAAAGCTCCAGATAACCGGACTGAACGGCGGGCTTTTCCTCTTCCTGCAGACCGGCATTACCGGGATCCCGGTACCGGCTGTTTCCGATACGAACGAGGGCATCGCGATTCGAAAATTTCACAATGCGCAGTGTGTTGACACTCTTTTCATCGACGTTCACCGTACCATCATGACCGATCTCCACCTTTTTCCCGTCCACGGTGATCGGCCCGCCCTGCCCCAGCACGGGGTCTCCTGAAGGGGTCACAAGCAGCTTGTCACGGTTGATCGTGAAGCTTCCGTTCCTCGTGTAATAATTGCTTCCGTCCTTATCCTGAATCACAAAGTAACCGTCCCCCTCGACGGCCGCATCCAGGGGGTTCCCGGTCTTTTGCAGGGTCCCATAAGACGAGTCCGTAAAAAGGACCATGTCGTGACTGAAGGCATTTTCCTCCAGTTCAGGGGTCTCCTCCCTCCTGACAAACGTCAGTCTTTCGGCCTTGAATCCGGGTGTGTTGACGTTCGCGAGATTGTTGGTGACATAGTCGAGTTGCGTTAATCTCTTCACGCAGGCACTGACGGCGGTATTGACACCATAGATCATAAACAGAGGCTCCGATTCTTCTTTTTCACTAGGAAGTGAGGCAATTGTCATGCCATGGGGTGAGCGGACGGGGACGGGGGTTGGGACAGGGGTGAATATCTATTAATTATTTAATAATATCTGAAGGTTATAAATTGTTTCGTTCCAGGGAGAACTCCGGTTGTCTGGGTCCCCATAGGGCTGCCGGAAGGGTTATTTCCCGTGGCAGGGAGCAAGCCGGGAAAAAATTTCCCTGTTGGCGAAACCACCCCTTTTTTGCCCTCACCGGCTCTCCTCCAGCTTCTCCCGGTATCGTTCATTGGTGGAATATACAAAGGCGAGGATCTCGGCGATGGCCCGGAAGAGCTCGGGGGGAATCTCATCATCGATATCGAGCCGGTAGAGGATTGAAATGAGCGCGGGATCTTCCTTGATGGGGATGTCGTGTTTCCTGGCAAGCTCGATGATTTTATCCGCCAGGATCCCCCTGCCCTTGGCCGTCATGCGGGGGGCTTCATCCTTCTTTTTGTCGTATTGGATGGAGGCAGCCATCCGGAGGTCGTCTTTTTTTTTCATGGCTGATTAAATCCCTTCCCGTCGGGCATGCCTGCACCCCTTTCACGCGAAAAGGTCAACGGTCGTCAAAGAAAGTTCCCTCTGGTAAAATTCCTCCCTGGCCTGCCCGAGGTCTTTCTTCACGGTGCAGGTCATCTCACCCGTCTGAACTCCCAGGGCACCGAGCCGCTCCGCGAGACCGGCGAGCGAAGGATGAATGAAGTCCCGGATTTCGACGCTGCCGCACTCGATGAGACAGCCCAGTTTTTCCCCCTTCCACTTTGCCTGGATCATGATGTCCCCGAAGGCGTCCATGTGCAGGGCAAAGACGACACGATAGCCTTCCGAGCCTCTCTTCCCTTTCTGCTTTTCCTGATCGACGTAGACAAAAATGTCCGCCGTAGTCATGCGACCGGAAAGGAGGAATGGGATCTGGAGGAGATATTTCCCTTCCTGCTCCTGAAATAGGACATTCAGGACCTGGAGATTTTCGATATTCTTGAGGGCTCCCTCGAAGAGGCTCAATTTCTGCGACAGCCCCTTTCCCCCTTCACCATCACCCTGCTTTTGAAGCACTTCGATCAGGTTCAGGAGAAGTTCCTTGAGGCTCACGGCTCTTTCCTGAAAGCCCGTTGAAGACCCTCTCTGAAACTCTTTTCTGATGTCACTTTCCAGGAGAAGTCCCAGTGATTGCAGGCAATCCTTTATCCACAGAGGGTTTTCGACGGTGTTTTTCGGAAGGACAAGGTCCTGGAGCATCTGCAGGATCCGGCCGGCATCGCCCTTGACGGGAAGGGTCCGGAGCGCGCCTGGATTTTCAGGGTCCAGCGCTTCGAGAAGACCGGCGAGCGATTTCGCGAGCGCCAGGGGTTCCGCTCTCATGGACTGGAGGGCCTCGCCGGTGCGGGCGGACTCGGCGGACTCCCCGGCGGATCTCTCCAGCAGGACCAGTGTGAGAAGGGGGTTGAGCCCCTCCACCCTGACCCGGATATTTTCTCCCGCCTGCAGGGGAATGGCGGTCCGGGCAACCAGGTTCTGATCTTGAATGTTGATCAGCAGCCGCTCGCCGTCCAGCCTTCCCAGGACGCGGGCCTCCAGGAGCTGCCCGACGGAGAAATGGGGCAACGGCCGTGCATCCTGCTGGATTTGGAGTCGGTTCTCTGATGTCGGGGATGTAATCGGCGGGAGATGGATAGAAGCCATGCGTGTCTCTGACCGGGAAATGTCCCTTATGTGATGTGAAGCGTCGGCCCCTTCAAACGGTCGGCGTTCGAAGGCCGATCGAGACACAAAGCGGTCTTCTCACGGGTTCGACTACCCGTCAGGACCGGGCGGCCTCGTTCCTTCTTCGATCCAGATCGAGGATGAGGCTGACTTCCCCTTCGGGGAGACCGAGGTGCTTCGATATCTCCTTGGGGTCCATGCCTCGCCTGGCCATCCTGACCGCTTCGGCGAAACCCGATTCCCCGGCAAATTCCCCTGCATGCGGATTCGGGGCAGCCTTTTCGAGCTGAATCTCCGACTGCTCCATGATCCTCTTGAGGCGGTATTCCTTCTCGTCAAGTGCCCGTGAGATCTCTTTCAGGGCCTTCTTGCCTTCGTCCATGGCCTGGACAAGACTCGCCGAACCTTTCTGGGACTCGGCCAGAAGTTTCCTGAACTCCGCGAGCATGCGGGGATCCACACCCACCGGCCTCCTGCGGCTCTCCTCGTGGATCCGGTAGATGAAAAACACGATGACCGCCAGGAGCGCAACATCGGCCAGGATCTGAATGATAAAAAAAACCTGCTGGCTCATCTCATACCTTTACGTCGATCAATCGTCCCTGCTCTTTCTCTTCAGCCGCATCCTTTTCTCCGGCCTCCGCAGGGTTTTCGTGATCGGACCTGAAACTTTTTGAATGCTTCTTTCTCTTTTCTTCCTCTTCCCTTTTGATGCGCGATCGCTCCGTTTCGTCGGCGACCTTGACCTTTTCCTCCATGATCTTTTTCTCGAGACCCACCTCGACGGCGAAGTTCCTCTGCTGCAGGTCAGGCTGCTGCTGCTGTGTCTGCTGGATACGTTCCACAGGATTGGTCTGCAGCAGGATCTGTTGCACGTCAACCGCCCTTAACACGCTTGAAACACCTTCCTTCGAGACGTCGGCGGTTCGGTCGCAGGCGCCTCATGATTAGATGGGGACCAAGGGCCGTGGCGGGATCACCCTGTTGCCCCTATCCGGTATATCGTCTTTTTTGAAAAATTCTTTAATCCTCATGAGCACTTACCTTTGATCCCGGCTCTTCGACCCCTATCGGTGATCGTCTTCTCAGCCCTTTTGGAGGCCTGCTGTCTGAATGGGAATCCGGACGATATAAACGTTTTTTGAACCCTCGGAGAACACCTCGATGCAAGCCTGATATTTTCTGAGCAGTGAAAAAGCCAGGAAGAGTTTCCGGAAACCCTCGGGGCCTTCCGGCGGAACATCAGCCCCCTTCATCAGGGATTCCCTCAGCTGAGTCGGCAGGGGAGAACCTGTGTCCTGAACCTTCAGGATCGCCTGCCCGCGCTCGCGGGATGTGGAGATTGAAAATTCCTTGACCTTGCTCGTCTTCATGGCCTGCATGCAGTAACGGATGAGCGAAGAGAGAAAGAGCGTCAGGTCCGCCGGCGTTGCAGAGATCTCCGGGACATCCGGATCCAGGCTGATCTGCTTTTTGACCTGGTGCTTGAAATCGAGGTAGAAATCGGAAAACTTCATCTCGTTTTCGACTATCTCGGAGAGATTCAGTTTCTGGACGGTTTCGTCGCCGACGGCGTAAAATTTGCCCGACACACTGCGGAACATCTCAAAGAGTCGATCAGCCTCGGAGATCATGAGTTCGACATCCTTCGTGATCTTTCCGTAGTCTTCGACGAACCGCTTCCCCGCATCCGGGAAGTGTTCCACCGTCTTTTTGATGTTTTCCTCCACCCGACGCTGCAGGAGCTTGGAGCGTCCCATGATGCCGTTCAGGGGGTTGGCGAAATTGTGGAGAATACCGGGAATGAGCTCCCGGGTAAAGGTCGACTCAAAATCGTTCTCTAATTCCCGGAAAATGTCACCTTCCCTGGTCATGTCCAAGCCCTTCCTCTATACTTTCCGTGGATTTGCGACGGCATCCCTTAGTGACGCCTGTCGATGATGATGTTCTGCAGCATTCTCCAGGCTTTTTCAACCCTTTCTTTTTCAGCATCGGACGTGTCGCTTCCCGACGGCTTTCCCGTGGAATAGACGATATAGGTGTTCCCGGCCTTGTCCTTGATCTCCCGGACCCCCATCTGGTCGTGCGACCCTTGCGCCTGCGCCTCACGCTCCTGCTGCAGCATGATCTGGATGGTCTCGTCACTGACACCCGCCTTCTTGAGCGCCCGAACCTCGTCGGCCGTGAGCGAATAGGCCGTCCCGGTGAATCCGCTCAGGATGAGAATGATGAAAGCCATGATGTACGAGGGTTTCACAAACGCAAAGTACAGCGATCTTTCCATAAACCCTAACCTCCCTCCGTCCCAATCGATCAAGATTAAGAAAAAACTGCCCGCCGTCAGAGAAGAACGAATTTCGTCACATAGACATCCCGAATGACTTCCTGTCCCATGAGGCTGTTCAGTTCGGAGCTGATCTGCCTCTTGAACACCCGGTGGGCCTGGGACGAGCTCAGAAGATCAGGGCTCTTTTTCCGGGCCGTCTCATAGATGGTTTTACGAATGACGACTTTTTTCTCCTCTGTCATCACGTCGGGCCTGTTCAATTCCAGGACAACGTCACAGATCAAAAGCTTGTACTTCCCCTGCAGATCCTTCAAATCGATGGTAAAGTTCTCGAAGGGAAACACGCTCTGGAGCGCCGCGGCCGGCATGTCCGCGCCCTTCTCCCGGTCGGCGTCCGGATGGAACCCCCTGAGATAAAGGCCAACGGAAACGGCAACGACTAGGACAAGCAGAATACCGCAGGCGCCGTAAGCCTGCCACCGGTGATGGCGGACCCAGTCCATCGCCGCAGAAGCGGTTTTGCCGGGATCCAGGGGACCCCGCCGAAGCCGAACCCAGAAGGATCCCGGTGAAGGGTTTTCCGCGTCTTCTTCCGGCGGCAGGTGAGGCCCTCTCTTCCGCTCGGCACCGGCGTCCTCTATCTGATCGTCATCCAGTGCGTCTGGGTTTCGCTTTTTTTCCATGGTCTCTTTATCTTAACTCTCTCACTCTCCCTCTCAATCTCACGATGGCCTGCGAATGGAGCTGGCATACCCTCGATTCCGTCAGCCTCAGCACCAGTCCGATTTCCTTCATCGTGAGTTCTTCGTAGTAGTAAAGCGACAGAACGACTTTTTCTTTTTCCGGCAGCATTTCGATGGCTCGTTTCAGCGTGTTTTTCAGCTCGTTCTTCGTCAGCAGGACGAAGGGGTTCCCCTGGTCGATCCGCTCGAGAACGTCGTAACTCCCGTACTTCTCACAATAGTCCGGCGGCAGGTCCTCACTCTTGAGGAGGGACACCCCGCAGGCCTCGTCCAGGAGCTGGTAGTACTCCTCAAGGGGCATGCCGAGGTGATTGGCGATTTCCTCCTCCTGCGGCTGCCGCCCCAGGAGCTTCCTGAGTTCGAAAATGGCTTTCTCGATCTTCGCATCCTTGTTCCTCGCGGAACGGGGCTGCCAGTCCCGGGCCCGAAGTTCATCCAGCACCGCGCCCCGGATCCTGAAGCGGGCATAGGTTTCGAACTGGACATTGCGGCTCTTGTCGAATTTTTCCAGGGCGGAGATCAGCCCGATAATGCCCACGTGCATGAGATCCTGTCTGTCCGCCACATGCTGGGGAACCTTGGACGCGACCCTCTCGACGATGTTCTTCACGAGAGGAGCATATTTCATGATGAGTTTATCGCGTTCTTTCTTATCCACGATCCCGATCGACGATGCTCTTCCAGAAGAATTTTATGCTCCCCGCCTCGTAACCGCCGGGCTGTATCCGGCAGAGTTTCCTGGCGATCGACGACAGGCATTTACAGGCACGGGAGCCGGGGTAGACCTCGGCCAACGCCTGCTGTTTCCGCACCGCATCCTGGACACTGTGATCATCCAGAACGTAACCCAGGTACTCGATCGACAGGTTGAGGAAGTGAGAAGTGGCATTGCTCAATTTGTTGTAGACCTCGCGCGCCTCGGCGGCATTTTTCACCATGTTCACGAGCAGCATGAACTTCTTGCCCGCCTGCCGGGCATAGAGAATCTTGATGAGCGCATAGGCGTCGGTGAGGGAGGTGGGTTCCGGCGACACGACGACGATTATCTCCCTGGCCGCCATGTTGAAGTAGATGACGTTGCCGGCTATCCCCGCCGCGGTGTCGATGAGCATGAAGTCGAGCTCATCGCTCAATTCATTCAACTCGTCGAGCAGCGCCAGTTTCTGTCCCTTCGTGAGATCCGTCATCTCCTGGATGCCCGAGGCGGCCGGCAGGACCTTGATCCCCCCCGGACCTTGGAGGACGATGTCGGAGAGACTCTTCTCCCCCCGGAGCACGTGATAGAGATTATACTTGGGGGCCAGCCCCAGAATGACATCGATGTTGGCCAGTCCCATGTCCGCGTCGAAGACCAGGGTTTTTTTCTGCATCTTCGAGAGGATATAGGCCAGGTTGGCGGCGATGTTCGTCTTGCCCACGCCCCCTTTCCCGCTGGTGATGGCGATGACGCGAATGCCGTCATTCTTGCGGCTGCTGATGTCCTTGTGACCGGGTTTGGCCGGCAGCATCCCGGCGCCACTCGTGTCCCTCTCTTTTTTCTTCATCTCTCTAAGTGTTTCAGCTTGATCCAAGGGGATACCTCCGGTTTCGTCGATGTCGAATCAGTGCAGCGAATTTCTCACGACCATTCTTGCCAGCTTAGCCGGATCCAGACTCTCGATATCCTGAGGGACATTCTGTCCATGGGTTACATAGTAGACCGGTTTCCCGACCTGATCGACGATGTTGTAGATCAGCCCGTAAGTGTTGCTCTCGTCGAGCTTCGTGAAGATGATGGTGTCGTAGCCGACCTTGTCGAAGCGTGACGTTGTCGCCAGCATGTTCTCGGGACTTGCCGTCATGCTGATCAGAAGATTCGTCTCCACCGGGATCTCCAGGTGGAGATAATCTCTCAGCCGTTGCAGGTGCGTTTCGTCGCTGAAGCTCCGCCCCGGCGTATCAATCAGAATCACATCGCGATCCTGAAGTTTTCGAAGGGCATTTTTGAACTCCTCTTTCTCGGAGGCGACTTCAAGAGGAAGACCCATGATCTTCGCGTAGGTCCTCAGCTGCTCGACCGCCGCAATCCGGTAAGTGTCCGCCGTCACCAGCCCGACCTTCTTGTTTTTCTCCAGGGACCATCGAGCCGCCAGTTTGGCCAGCGTCGTCGTCTTGCCCACGCCGGTGGGACCCACAAAGGCCACGACCCGGCCCTGACGCGTTCGCTCATAGGAGGGCACCAGCGACTTCTGGATGAACTCTTCGGCGCTGCGGAGAACCCCGTCGTAATCGTCCTCGGCGCGAGCCGTCAATCCCTTCCGGATCGTGCCGACCAGCCGGTAGGCCCGGTCCTTGGACACGCCCCCGGCCACCAAGTTGTAGTAGAGTTTGGACAGGGGCTGGTGTTTTCCCTCCGTCTTGCGGATCCCCAGCATGTCGAAGAAGGTGCTCAGGCTCTCCTTCAACTCCATGAGCTCGCCGTAGAGGATGTTTTTTCGGTTGGCTTCGATGACGAGGGCCTTCAAGTCATCGAGGTCCCTGCGGAAAGTATGGAGCGTTTCCTGGCTCTCCGGCGGCGTGACCGGGGTTCTCCCGGTCCCCCGGGGTTCTACCCGCGGGAGGGTGGACGACCTGCGCTCAACCTGAACCTCGTCCGCTGCCGCGGTCAGTTCAAAAAGAGGGTTTCGACCTCCCCGCAACCGCTTCGAGGAAAGAAGGATGGCATTCTCACCGAGATCGTTCTTGATCTTGATGATGGCTTCCTGAATGCTTGATGCCTCGTACCGCTTGATCTTCATATGTTTAATCCAGCATGCCCAGCGAGCGGATGTTCACGTCGTGGGTGATCTCGTTATGAGAAAGGACGATGATGCCCGGGAAAAACTTCTCCATCATTTTTCTGAAGTGCACCCTGGAGACGGGCGAACAGAGAAAAATGGGTTGAAGACCCTTTGCCGTAAAATCGGCCGTGAATTTCTGCACGCCTCTCACCATTTTCTGGACCCAGTTGGGGTCACCGGTGAAATAAGATTCATACTCCGTGTGCTGCAATGAGTGGCTGATCTTGTCTTCGACGTCCGGAGAGAGGACCACCACGCTGATATTGCCGTCGCCGTCCCTGTACTGCCGGGTAATGGTTCTGGAGAGGGCCTGCCGGACATAGGTAGTCAGGACATCGAGGTTTTTCGTCATGACGCCGTAGTCCGCGAGGGTTTCCAGAATGGTGAGGAGGTCCCGGATGGAGATCCGCTCTCTTAAAAGCCGCTGCATAACCCGCTGTACCGTCCCGAGGGAGACCACTTTGGGAACAAGCTCCTCGACCACCTTCGGGTGCGTCTTTGCGAGGTTGTCGAGCAGGGCCTGAACCTCCTGTCTGCCCAGGAGTTCATCGGCATGGGATCGGATAATTTCCGTGATATGAGTCGTCATGACCGTTGCCGGATCGACCACGACATTCCCCTTGGACTGCACGCTCTCTTTTTCTTTCTCCGTGACCCATACGGCCGGAAGCCCGAAGGCGGGTTCCCGGGTCTCGATTCCCTTGACCTTGGCGCCCTTTTCGGAGGTGAGTGCCAGCCAGTGATCCGGCATGACCTCCCCCCGGGCGACCTCGATGCCCTTGACGATCAGGGAGTACATGTTCGGTTTGAGCTGCAGGTTGTCCCGGATGTGAATGGCGGGGATGACGAATCCCATGTCGAGGGCCAGCTGCTTCCGCAGCGCCCGGATGCGGTGCAGGAGTTCGCCCCCCTGGGACGAATCCACCAGGGGGATGAGCCCGTAGCCGACTTCGAGCTCCATCATGTCCAGGGGCAGGAGATTTTCTACCGTATCGACGGGTGCGGCTGGCGGCGCTTCTTCCTTCACCTCCTCAACCCGGCGGGAGGCCTGGTAGAGCTTCCACGCCAGGGTGCCTGTCAGGAGCCCAATGAGGATGAAAGAGAATTTCGGCATACCCGGAATCAACGCGAAGATGAGCAGAATGGCAGCGGCCGTGCCGATCGCTCTCGGTTGCGTGAAGAGCTGCTGGGACATGTCCCTGCCGAGGTCCGACGAGGCTGTTGAGCGGGTCACGAGCATGCCTGCCGCCGTGGATACAATGAGGGCAGGCACCTGGGTTACCAGGCCGTCTCCGATCGTCAGGAGTGTGTAATTCGTGGCGGCATCAGCAATCGGCATACCCTGCTGGAGGACGCCGATGACGAGTCCACCGATAATGTTGATAAATATGATGATGACGCCGGCAATGGCGTCCCCTCGCACGAACTTGCTCGCGCCGTCCATGGCGCCGTAGAAATCCGCCTCCCGCTCGATCTCGCCTCTTCGCCTCCGTGCGTCGGCCTCCGTGATGAGCCCCGCATTCAGGTCGGCATCAATGCTCATCTGCTTGCCCGGCATGGCATCCAGGGTGAACCGCGCGGCCACCTCGGCGATCCGGGTGGCACCCTTGGTGATGACGATGAAATTGATAAGGGTGAGGACGGAGAAAACGATGAGACCGACCACATAATTCCCGCCGACGACGAAGGTCCCGAAGGCCTTGATGACCTGTCCGGCGGCCGCCGTTCCCTCATTGCCCTTGAGCAGAATGAGGCGTGTCGAGGCCACGTTCAGGGAAAGCCGGAAAAGGGTTACGGTCAAAAGGATCGAAGGAAAGGCCGAAAAATCCAGAGGCTTGAGGACATACATGGACATCAGCATGATAATGATAGAAATCGTGATACTCAGTGACAGCAGAAGGTCCAGAGCCAGCGTGGGGATGGGGACGATCATGACGAACAGCACCCCGATGACCGCCACGGCCATCATGGTGCTCGAATTTCGCATCCATCCACTGAAGGGACTGGCTTCCGTATAGGTATCCGCCATAAGCCTCTATTTTCGTTACACTTTCTTTTCTTTCAAGTTGTAGACATAGGCGAGTATCTCGGCCACGGCCCGGTAGAGATTTTCCGGGATAAATTCATCGATATTGACCATCTTATACAATAGTTGTGCCACCGGTTTGTTCTCCACGACGGGCACCCCGTGCTCTCGTGCAATTTCCTTGATAT
>Ga0316628_100001132_pt1 | contig 18492 bp, 16 predicted proteins | sample OWC_Aug_M2_C1_D5_FD_207648 | JGI IMG/M metagenome (GOLD analysis project Ga0316628, IMG submission 207648) | Wetland soil microbial communities from Old Woman Creek delta, Ohio, United States - OWC_Aug_M2_C1_D5_C | ecosystem: Environmental > Terrestrial > Soil > Wetlands | place: USA: Ohio... | reverse complement strand
TGGAACGGCTGTCCCAGCTCCTGGGCGGGCCGACCCTCTTCATCAAGCGCGACGACTTGCTGGGGTTCGCCGCCGGGGGGAACAAGATCCGCAAACTGGAGTTTGTGGTGGCGGACGCCCTTGAAAAGGGCGCGGATTACCTCATCACCTGCGGCGCGGTGCAGTCCAACCACTGCCGCCTGACGCTGGCCGCCGCGGTTCGGGAAGGGCTGAAGTGCGGGCTGGTGCTCGAGGAGCGGGTGCCGGGCAGCTACAAGCCGCAGGCGAGCGGCAACAACTTCCTCTACCGCCTGATGGGTGTGGATCGGATCCGGGTGGTGCCCGCCGGGACCGACATGGCCGCGGCGATGAGCGCCATGGCCGAGGAGGTGCCGTCCCAGGGCGGGCGCCCCTACCTCATTCCCGGCGGGGCTTCAAACCCCCTGGGTGCGTTGGGTTATGCCGCCTGCGCGCAGGAGATCATCTCCCAGGCCTTCGACATGAGCCTGCGGATCGATCGGGTGGTGTGCGCGAGCGGCAGTGCCGGAACCCACGCCGGGCTGCTCACCGGCTTTTGGGGCACCCATAGCCGGATTCCTGTGGTCGGGATAAACGTCAGCCGCCCCAAGGCCCTGCAGGAGGAGCTCGTCTTCAAGCTGGCCCGGCAAACGGCGGAGCTGGCGGGCATCGACGCCGAGCTGCCCCGGGATGCGGTGCTTTGCTTCGGCGATTATGTGGGCCCGGGATACTCACTTCCGACGCCCGGAATGGTCGAGGCGGTCAAACTGCTGGCGCGGACCGAAGCAGTCCTCCTTGATCCGGTTTATACCGGAAAGGCCATGGCCGGCCTGATCGACCTGGTTCGAAAAGGCTTTTTCAGAAAAGGTGAGAATGTTCTGTTCGTGCACACCGGCGGCTCGCCGGCGCTGTATGTATATCTCGATAGTTTCTGGGAGTGAAATCTTCACCCGCTTTGCGGGTGGAGAATCCACTTTACAAGAGCTTCACCACCACCAGCGTCACATCGTCCTCCTGGGGAGCCTCTCCGCGGAAGGCGTGCACCGCCTCGATGACAGCCGCCTGGATGCCTTCGGCCGAACTGGCGGCGTGGGTGCGGATAATCGCGCGGGTCCGCTCGCTTCCGAACAGTTCGCCTGAGGGGTTGCGGGTTTCGGTGATGCCGTCGGTTCCGATGACGATCACCGAGCCGGGCTCCCACCCCTGCTGGAGGTAATCCCGGTAATCGGTGTCTTCCACCACGCCCAACGCCATGCCGTCCCCTCCCAGTTCGTGAAAGGTATCGCCGGCCGGGCGGTACATCACCGCCGGTTCGTGGCCCGCGCGGACCCAGCGCAGGGTTTTAGCGACCGGGTCGACTTCGAGAAAGAACATGCTCATGAAGCGGCCGGTGGGGGCGCTGTCCCGGGTCATGTAGCGGTTGACATCCCGTGCGAGCAGCGAGGGGTTTTTGAAGATGTGAGCCTCGGAGAGGAGAAAGGCCCGGGCGGATGCCATGAAAAGCGCTGCGTCGATTCCGTGACCGGAAACGTCGGCCACCACGATCCCCACCCGGCCCTCAGGCAGAAGGAGGTAGTCGTAGTAATCCCCGCCGGTTTCGTTGCAGTAGATGCTGGTTCCGGCGAGGTCCAGCCCGGGGACATCTGGCGGCCCGGCCGGGAGCAGGGTGCGCTGCACCTCCTCCGCTAGTTTGAGGGCGCCGATGAGCTGCAGGCGGTGCCGCAGCCCTTCGATCATGGTGTTGGTGTGGCCGGCAATCAGGCCGAACTCGTCGCGGGTGGCCACCGGCACCAGGCGGCTCAAGTCGCCGTTGGTGACCCGTTCCAAGACGCCGGTTTCGTTCCGGAACAGAAGCTTCAGGTTGCGGGAATAGGAAAGAATGAGGTTGACCGCGAGGCCGAGCAGGACCGCCATGATGAACATCACCTCGTAAGTGACCGAAAGGATCGCATCCATCGTGGCGGCAGGATCAGTGCCGACCGTGGTCAGCCAGCTCATGTCGCGGGCGATGACCAACACGTTGACCAATGAAATGCAGATGGCGGTCGAGACGGCCACCAGGGAAAAGCGCCGGGTCATCGAAAAAAGGCGTTTGGGAGGCGGCAGGACGATGTTATGCGAAACCGCGTTCACAATAATGGCGTGCTCCCTCGCCAGGGCCATGTCCAGGGCGATAAAAAAACTGAACAACACCACGCCAAAGAACAGCTTAAAGGCGCTGCCGACCGGGAATCCGTAACGACCGACGTTCAGCCCCGCGGCGATCAACGCCGCCGCCACGCCCAACAGCTGATCCAGAAAAAACTGGCGCTTGGGTTGAGAGACATCCGCAACGGTCGTCACATACCGCTTTTGAAGCGGACCGCGCAGGAGCAGCGCGATCAGAAAAGCCGTTAAGATATGCGCCCCCAGGTTCACGGGGGGCAGCCCGGCCATGAACGGTCAGACTTGACCACCATAGAATGTCAAAATAACAACGCCAACGAGATAGTGTATGATGATGCGCATGGGGACCGCCTTTCAGACGGGTCGGGAATCGGACAGGTGAATAGCAAGCCTGGGCGAATATAAAGACCTGAACTATCAGTGTCAATCGCAGGACCGCAGCGGCAAAATCTTCCGGTGGTAATGTTTTTGACAAGGGATCGCCGGAGAAGCTATATGAGTCAGCTTCTCCGATACCGGCTCCAGTGAGCCGGCGGCAGATGACGCGGTGGAGGTGAGATTGGGCATGACCTATTTTCTGTGTGTTCTCGGGATGGTTCTGATCGTGGAAGGGCTGCCGTATTTTGCCTTTCCCGCCCGGATGAAGGAGTGGCTCGTCCGGATTGCGGCGACGCCCGACGGGCACCTGCGCCGGGTCGGCCTGGCCCTCATGGCTGTCGGGATGGGGCTGGTATATGTGGGCAGGAGTTGAAATAGCTCGAGGCTGAACGCCCGAAGGGAAAGCATATAAATGGGGCCTGAGGTATGTATTCCCTCGCCGACTATGATTACGAGCTTCCCGCCGAGCTGATCGCCCAGGAGCCGATCGGTCGGCGGGACCATTCGCGGCTGCTGAGGCTTGACCGCGCCACGGGTGAGGCGTCCCATCACCGGTTCGACGGGATCGCCGGTTTTGTATCGCCCGGGGATGTTCTGGTGGTGAACGACACGGCCGTGGTCAACGCCCGGCTGCTGGGCAGGAAGGAAAGCGGCGGCAGGGCCGAGGTCTTCCTGTTGGATTATGCCGGAGGCAGCCGCGCTGACGACCCCCGGCGGTTCAGCTGCGAATGCCTGGTCAGGTCCGCCAAACCCGCACGGCCGGGCACGCGGATTTTTTTCGGCGAAGGGCTGGCCGGGAAGATCGTTGCGGCAGGGGCTGGAACCTGCCGGGTCGAATTTTCGAGCGAAGAGGATTTTGACGCCGCGCTTGACCGCTTAGGTCATGTGCCCCTGCCGCCGTACATCCGGCGGTCGGATCAGCCGTGGGACCGCGCCGCCTACCAGACGGTGTATGCCGCTGTGAGAGGGGCGGTGGCGGCGCCCACGGCCGGGCTGCACTTTACCCCGGAGCTGATTCGCCTGCTGCAGGCCCGGCAGGTGACAGTCGTCCCCATCACCTTGCACGTCGGCTACGGGACGTTTGCGCCGGTACGGGCAGGGGACATCCGCGAGCACCGCATGCACGCCGAGCGGTTTACGATCCCGGCAGCGACAGCAGTGGCCGTCCCTGCCGCCCGCGCGAACGGCAAGCGGGTGGTTGCCGTCGGAACCACAGTGGTGCGCACCCTGGAGTTTGCGACCGACGGCCAGGGGCGGCTGGCGGCCGGGAGCGGGAATTGTGATCTTTTCATCTATCCCGGCTTTCGCTTCAAGGCGGTCGATGCCATGGTCACTAACTTTCATCTGCCGAAATCCACCCTGCTGATGCTCGTCTCCGCGTTTGCCGGTCGGGAGAACATTCTCAATGCCTACCGCGTCGCGGTGCGTGAGCGTTACCGGTTCTACAGTTACGGGGATGCGATGGTGATCCTGTAACCGATGTCCGAGGCCGAAATGTTCGCATTTGAAATCATCAAACAATCGGCAACGACCCGTGCTCGCGCGGGGGTCCTTCAAACCGCCCATGGACCGGTGGATACGCCGGTGTTCATGCCGGTGGGCACCCTGGGGTCGGTGAAGTCCGTTACACCAGAGGAGCTGGTGGCGTGCGGAGTCCGGATCATCCTCGGCAACACCTATCATCTCTACCTGCGGCCGGGCCGCGAGGTGATCAGCCGGTTCCACGGCCTGCACCGGTTCATGAACTGGCACGGCCCCATTCTGTCCGACAGCGGCGGCTTCCAGGTGTTCTCGCTGGCCAAGCTTGCCCGGATCACATCGGAAGGAGTTACCTTTCAATCCCACATCGACGGCTCGAGTCACCTGCTGACCCCCGAAAAATCAATTGAAATTCAAGGCTGGCTGGACTCCGACATCATGATGTGTCTGGACCAGTGCACGGCCTACCCGGCCTCCTTCGAGGATACCCGCCAGGCCGAGGAGACCACCTTCGAGTGGGCCCGCCGCTGCCGGTCTGCCTGGCAGTCCGGCCGCAGCGGGCGTCAGGCGCTGTTCGGCATCGTTCAGGGGGGTACGTACGCGGAGCTGCGGCGGAAGTCCGCTGAACGCCTGACGGGTCTTGATTTCAGCGGCTACGCCCTCGGCGGGCTGAGTGTCGGCGAGCCCCTGGATCTCATGCTGCAATCGGCGGAGGGCACCCTCCCCCTGCTGCCCCGGGAAAAACCCAAGTATGTCATGGGGGTCGGAAAGCCCGAGGACCTGATCGATCTGGTCTGCCTGGGGGCGGATATGTTCGACTGCGTGTTGCCCACCCGCAATGCCCGCAACGGCCAGCTTTTCACCACCGAGGGCACCATCACCATCACCAACGCCTGGCACCGCGAGGACACCGATCCCCCGGACCCCACCTGCTCCTGCTATACCTGCCGCAATTATTCCCTGGCGTACCTGCGGCACCTGTTCCTGTCGAGGGAGCTGTTGGCCTACCGGTTGAACACCATCCACAATGTGCACTTCTTCGTTAACTTCCTGCAGCGGATTCGCGAGTCAATTTTGAAGGATGAGTTGGAGAATTTCAAAAAGCGATTTTATGAAAACTGCGAAATCTGATATAGGTTCATCGAGGGGGGCTGGTGTCTGGGTATTCAGGTTTTTAGCTGTGGCCAAATACCAAAATACCTCAATACCTTGACGCTTCCGCCCCGATTGTCCGATGGGGCAGAATTTCTCGAACCAGCCCTGAACAACGAAGCAAAGGAGTACGCCCCATGAAAGAAAAAGTTCAGGAAGCCATCGCCAAAGTCAGGCCGATGCTGCAGCGGGACGGAGGTGACGTGGAGCTCGTGGACGTGCAGGACGGCATCGTCACCGTGCGCCTGCGAGGCGCCTGCGCCGGTTGCCCCATGTCGCAGATGACCCTCAAGAACGGGGTCGAGAAGTTCCTGAAGCGGGAAGTGCCGGGCGTCATCTCCGTGCAGGCGGCCAAATAAGAAAATTTGGAATTCGAAATTTCCAACCTCAAATCTCAAGGGAGGGGGAATGAAACTCTTGAAGATTGATCACTTGGGGATTGCCGTGAAGAGCATCGAGGCGGGGAAGAATTTCTGGACCGACGCTCTGGGTCTCCGCTTCGAGGGAACCGAAACCGTGGCGGAGCAGAAGGTGACGACCGCCTTCCTGCCGGTCGGCGAGAGCGAGGTGGAGTTGCTGGAGTCCACGGCACCGGACGGCCCCATCGCCAAGTACCTGGAAAAGAAAGGCGAGGGCATTCAGCATATCGCCTTCCGCGTCGCGAACATCGACGAAGCGCTGGCCGAACTCAAGTCCAAGGGGATCCAGCTGATCGACGAGAAACCCCGCAAGGGTGCGGGCGGAGCCCGGATCGCCTTTATTCACCCCAAGGCCACCAGCGGCGTACTGGTGGAGCTGTGCGAGCGGAAATAGGCTCAAGGCTCGAAGGAGAAAGCAGAAAGGGAAGACCCTTTGGCTTGCCTTTGCTTCGAGCTTCCAGCTTCAAGCTTTTAACCTTTCTGAGGAGGACCCACCCATGGCCCAGCATCCCGACTATGCAAAATGGAGAGACTTGGTTGCCAAGGAGCTGCGCGGCAAGGCTCCGGAGTCGTTGAACTGGCAGACCCCCGAAGGCATTCTGGTCAAGCCGCTTTACACGGCCAAGGATCTGGAGACGTTCGAGCATCTGAACAGCCTGCCGGGGCTGCCGCCATACGTGCGCGGGCCGCGGGCCACCATGTACACCCACCGGCCGTGGACCATTCGCCAGTACGCCGGTTTCTCCACGGCCAAGGATTCCAACGCCTTCTATCGCCGCAACTTGGCGGCCGGCCAGATGGGGCTTTCCGTGGCCTTCGACCTTGCCACCCATCGGGGTTACGACTCGGACCATCCGCGGGTGTCGGGCGATGTCGGCAAGGCCGGGGTCGCGGTGGATAGCGTGGAGGACATGAAGATTCTCTTCGACCAGATCCCACTCGACAAGATGTCGGTCTCCATGACCATGAACGGCGCCGTCCTGCCGGTGCTGGCCGGATACATCGTGGCGGCCGAGGAGCAGGGGGTGAGCCAGGACAAGCTCACCGGCACCATCCAGAATGACATCCTCAAGGAGTACCTCACCCGCAACACGTACATCTACCCCCCCGAGCCTTCCATGCGGATCGTCTCGGACATCATCGCCTACTGCTCCCGGAACATGCCCAAGTTCAACACCATCAGCATCAGCGGGTACCACATGATGGAGGCCGGGGCCAGCTCGGTGCTGCAGTGCGCCTTCACGCTGGCCGACGGACTCGAATATGTGCAGGCCGCCCTCAAGGCGGGGCTGGGCATCGACCAGTTTGCGCCGCGGCTGTCTTTCTTCTTCGGCATCGGCATGAATTTCTTCATGGACATCGCCATGCTGCGGGCCGCCCGGTTCCTGTGGCACAGGCTCATGAACCGGTTCAGCCCCAAGGACCCGCAGTCCTCGATGCTGCGCACTCACTGCCAGACCTCCGGCTGGAGTCTGACGGCTCAGGACCCGTACAACAACATCATCCGCACCACCCTGGAGTGTCTCTCGGCGGTGCTGGGCGGTACCCAGTCCCTGCACACCAACTCCTTCGACGAAGCGGTCGGGCTGCCGACGGATGCTTCGGCGCGCGTCGCCCGCAACACCCAACTCATCGTGCAGGAGGAGTCGCAGATCTGCCGCGTCGTCGATCCCCTGGCCGGCTCGTACTATGTGGAAGCCCTGACCGACGGCATCATCCGGGAGTCCTGGAAGATCATCCAGGAGGTGGAGGAACTCGGCGGCATGTCCAAGGCTATCGAGACCGGCATGCCCAAGCTGCGGATCGAGGAGGCAGCCGCCCGGCGCCAGGCGCGCATCGATCAGGGCCTGGACGTTATCGTCGGCGTGAACAAGTACCAGGTCAAGGAGGATGTCAGCCTGGATATCCTCGAGGTGCCGGCGGGCGTGCGCGATGAGCAGATCGCACGGTTGAAAAAGATCAAGACCCATCGCGACAGCGCGGCGGTTCAACAGGCGCTGGAGGCACTCACGAAGGGCGCCGAAAGCGGCGCGAACCTGCTCGAGCTGACCATCCCCGCCGTTCGGCATCGGGCGACGGTGGGGGAGGTCTCCGACGCCCTGGAGAGAGCGTTCGGACGCTTTGTGGCCACCACCCGCTGCGTGTCCGGAATCTACTCTTCCGAATACGGGGACAGCGAGATCATCAAGACCCTTCGCAAGCGCACCAGCCAGTTCAAGCAACGCGAAGGTCGTCGGCCGCGGATTCTGGTTGCCAAGATGGGCCAGGACGGCCACGACCGCGGCATGAAGGTCATCGCTTCCGGCTTCGCCGATCTGGGATTCGACGTGGACATCGGCCCGATGTTCCAGACCCCGGCCGAGGCCGCCCGCATGGCGGTCGAAAACGACGTGCATATCGTGGGCGTCTCGACCCTGGCGGCGGGGCACAAGACCCTGGTGCCCGAGCTGGTCAAGGCCCTCAAGAAGGAAGGCGGCGAGGACATCCTGGTGGTGGTGGGCGGGATCATCCCCCCCAAGGACTACGATGGGCTCTACGCATCGGGTGCGGCCTGCGTCTTCGGCCCCGGCACACCCGTGACCGACTCGGCCAACCAGGTGCTGAACGCCCTTGAGAAACGGGTGTAACGCGCAACGAACCACAAACGCCCGACCGGGGACAGCTGCGCCGAATCGGAAAGCGAACGCGCCGGAAGGTGGCTCCGGGCCTTGCCGCAAGAACCCAGAATAACAATCGTTCAGGTTAGTTGGTCATACGACGATGACGACATGAAGCAGCTTGACCCGCAGCCTTACATCGACGGCATCCTGGTCGGCGACCGGAGGATGCTGTCCAAGACGATCACGCTGGTTGAAAGTGCGCTGCCGTCCCACCAGGAAACCGCCCGGCGAATCCTCAACGCTCTCCTGCCCAAAACGGGCGGAGCGGTGCGCCTGGGGATCACCGGGGTGCCGGGGGTGGGCAAGAGTACCTTCATCGAAAGCTTCGGGATGATGCTGGTCGAAAAGGGGCACCGGGTAGCCGTGCTCGCCGTCGATCCCAGCAGTGCCCGCAGCGGCGGCAGCGTCATGGCCGACAAGACCCGCATGGAGAAACTCTCTGCCGACCCACGGGCCTTCATCCGTCCCTCGCCGTCCGGCGGCACCCTCGGCGGAGTGGCTCGCAAGACGCGGGAAACCATGCTGGTATGCGAAGCAGCGGGCTACGACCCGGTCATCGTGGAGACGGTCGGGGTCGGCCAGTCGGAGATCAGCGTGGCCTCCATGGTGGACTTTTTCCTGGTGCTTCTGCTGGCGGGGGCCGGCGATGAGCTTCAGGGTCTTAAGAAGGGCATTCTCGAGCTGGCCGATGCGCTCGCCATCAACAAGGCCGACGGCGACAACCTGGACCCGGCCCGGAAGGCCGCCAAGGTGTATGAGCTGGCCCTGCACCTGCTGCAGCCGTCTTCTCCCCGGTGGAATCCGCCGGTGCTCACCTGCAGCGCCCTGGAAATGACCGGAATCGAGCAGATCTGGAAGACGGTTCTCGAACACCACGAGTTGGTTGCACAGTCCGGTGAGCTTGAGCTAAAGCGCCGGCAGCAGGCTGTTGCGTGGATGTGGGCCCTCCTCGATGAAGGGCTTAAAGCGCGGTTCACCCGACATCCGGAAATCAAAAAGCAGCTGCCCCGCATCCTGCGGGAGGTGGAACGGGGCAGCCTCGCGCCAACCTCCGCCGCCGACAAGCTGCTTTTTTCTCTTGACAATGAATCGTAACTATAGAATTCATTTAACCTTTTGATTTCCCCTAATGCGCGGGGTGTTACGCCGGGGTATGTCAGGAGTCAACGTCTGCTGATCGAGGCTGGAAATGCAACAATTTCAGATGGCTCTGTAAGGCGCCCCACATTTTGTGCGGGGAAGTCCCACTGGCCCGGTGCGCAGCCTGAGCGCGCCGCAGTTTGAACGGGACGGTGATCGACGCGGAACTGGGGCCTTTTTACGACGCCATGCCGGAAAGGAACGAAAAATATGGGGATTACTGAGGAAAAAATCAAGGACTTGAAGGCTCGCGAGGCCAGGCTGCTCAAGATGGGCGGCGACAAGGCCGTGGCCCAGCACAAGGAAAAGGGCAAGCTCACGGCGCGGGAGCGTTTGAATCTGCTGTTCGATCCCGGCACCTTCCGCGAACTGGACATGTTCGTCACCCACCGCTGCGTGAACTTTGGCATGGAGAAGGTGGAGATCCCTTCCGACGGCGTCATCACCGGCCACGGGCTGGTCAACGGCCGTCCGGTGTTCGCATTCTCCCAGGATTTCACCTCACGGGCCGGCAGCCTCGGCGAGATGCACGCCAAGAAGATTTGCAAGGCCATGGACCTGGCGCTCAGGGCCGGGGTGCCCTTCGTCGGTATGAACGACTCCGGCGGAGCCCGCATTCAGGAGGGGGTCGATGCGCTGTCCGGATACGGCCAGATCTTTTTCCGCAACTCGGCTTCCTCCGGCGTCATTCCCCAGATCTCAGCCATCATGGGGCCCACGGCGGGCGGGGCGGTCTATTCGCCGGCCATGACGGACTACATCTTCATGGTCAAGAACACGAGTTACATGTTCATCACCGGCCCCGAGGTCATCAAGGCCGTCACCGGCGAGGAGATCAGCTTCGAGGAGTTGGGTGGCGCCAAGGCCCACAACGAAAAGAGCGGAGTCGCCCACTTCGCCTGCGAAAACGACGCCGACTGTATCGCACAGATCAAGCGGCTGCTCTCTTACCTGCCCGCGAACAACATGGAGGATCCTCCCCTGGCCCCCACCGGGGACGACCCGCGCCGCACAGCCCCTGAACTGGACCGCATTATCCCGGATCATCCTGGCAAGGCCTACGACATGAAGGATGTGATCCGGGCCGTGGTCGACAACGGGGAGTTCTTTGAGCCGCACCAGCATTTCGCCCAGAACATGATCGTGTGCTTCGCGCGGCTGAACGGCCGCACGATCGGCATCATCGCGAACCAGCCCAAGAACATGGCCGGCTGCCTGGATATCAACGCCTCGGACAAGGCCACCCGCTTCATCCGATTCTGCGACGCCTTCAACATCCCGATCCTCACCCTCGCGGATGTCCCCGGCTACCTGCCGGGCAGCCACCAGGAGTGGGGCGGCATCATTCGCCACGGCGCAAAGCTCCTGTGGTGCTACTCCGAGGCAACGGTGCCGAAGCTCCTCCTGGTGACCCGCAAGGACTACGGTGGGTCCTACCTCGCGATGTGTTCGCGGGACCTGGGGGCGGACATGGTATTTGCCTGGCCTACGGCGGAGATCGCCGTCATGGGCGCCGAAGGCGCGGCCAACATCATCCACCGCAAGGAGATCGCCGAGGCCCCCGACCCGACCGCTAAGCGCCAGGAGAAAATCAAGGAGTACGATGATCTCTTCTCCAATCCGTATGTCGCTGCCAGACGGGGCTACATCGATGCCGTCATCCTGCCGAGCGAGACGCGTCCAAGGCTGATCGATGCGCTTGAGACCATGTGCGGCAAACGTGAGCTGCGGCCGCCCAAGAAGCACGGGAACATACCCATGTAGAAAACGGGGAAACCTCCCCGTTTTCTAATTTGAACTCTGTTTGCCGGCGTTGCCGGCAAACAGGCTGCGAGGAAATCATGACCGACACCCAGAAGAGGATCGCCGCCGCCATGGCCGCGGTGATGTACTATTTACAGGCGGAGGAGGAGCTGGCCGCCCTGCAGTTCGCCCCGTCGGCTGCTGAGGCGGCCGCGTTGGCCGGCCCGAAGCTGTGGGCCCTGAACGGCCGGCAGACCCAGATGCAGCTGCGCAACCTGATGCAGCTGCGCGCCTTCGGCCGCATGGCATGAAGATGACCGCTTTTGCGCGAAACCAGTGTAAAAGGAGACCACTGCGATGAGTACTGAGAATGCCGTCAAGATGACCAAGATGAATTATGACCCCAAACGGCCCAAGGCGGAGAATCCCGTCAAGATCGAGGATCTCTCCCTGCGCGACGGGCACCAGTCGCTGTTTGCCACCCGGGGCCGCACCGAGGACATGCTGCCGGTGGCCGAGATGATGGACCAGGTGGGTTTCTGGGCCATGGAGGTCTGGGGCGGGGCGACCTTCGACACCATGCACCGTTTTTTGAACGAGGACCCTTGGGAGCGCATCCGCACCCTCAAGAAATACATCAAGAAGACCCCCTTCTCGATGCTGCTGCGGGGCCAGAACCTGGTTGGCTACCGCAACTACGCCGATGACGTGGCCAAGGTGTTTGTCGAGCGTGCTGCCGCCAACGGCATAGACGTCTTCCGCACCTTCGACGCGCTCAACGACTACCGCAATTTCGAGATCGTGGTCCCGGCCATCAAGGCCGCCGGCAAGCACTTCCAGGGCTGCATGTGCTACAGCCTGACCGAGCCGCGCCTGGGCGGGGAGGTTTACAATATCGACTACTACGTGAAGAAGGCCAGGGAGCTCGAGGCCATGGGCGCCAACACCATCTGCATCAAGGACATGGCCGGCCTGATTGCCCCCTACGACGCATTTGAGCTGGTTTCGGCCCTCAAGAAGGCGGTTAAGCCGCCCATCCACCTGCACAGCCACTTCACCTCGGGCATGTCGGCCCTGTCCATGCTCAAGGCCATCGAGGCCGGGGTGGACATCATCGACGCCGTGATGGCCCCATACGCCTACCGCACCTCCCATGCGGCCATCGAGCCCCTGGTGATGGGCCTGCTCGGCACTAGCCGCGACACCGGCTTCGACATCAAGTTGCTCGCCAAGATCAATGATGTGCTCGAGAAAGAGGTCATGCCCAAGTACAAGCACCTGCTCGACGACACCAAGGTGGCCGTGATCGACATCAACGTGCTGTTGCATCAGACCCCGGGGGGGATGCTCTCCAACCTGGTGAACCAGCTCAAACAGATGAACGCCGTCGACCGAATCGACGATGTGTTTGCAGAACTCCCGAGGGTGCGCAGGGACCTCGGCCAGATCCCGCTCGTCACCCCCACCAGCCAGATCGTGGGAGTGCAGACGGTCACCAACGTGCTTTTCGACACCAAGGACGAACGCTACAAGATGATTCCCGACCAGGTCAAGGATCTGTGCTACGGCCTGTACGGAAAGACCGCTGTGCCCATCAACCCGGAGGTGCAGAAGAAGGCCCTCAAGGGCTATCCCCGCGGCGAGAAGCCCATCACCACCCGGGCGGCGTCGGTGCTGGCGCCCGAGCTGGAGAAGGCCAAGGAGGCGACCCAGGGGCTGGCCAAGGGCATCGACGACGTCTTGATCTATGCGTTGTACCCGGTCACCGGCCTCAAGTTCCTCAAGTGGAAATACGGCAAGGAGGCCCCGCCGGCCGAGACCCGGGCGATCACCCTGGAGCAGGTCCACAAGCAGGACGAGCTCATCCAAAAGGCCAAGGCGGGGCTGCTGGTGGAAAAGCCGCAGAAGAAGGCCCCGGAGCCGAGCGCAAACCTGCGCAAGTTCAACGTGTTCGTGGACGGAGATTACTTTGAAGTCGGGGTCGACGCCCTCGGCGGCGGCCCCATGGTGAACTACGTGCGGCCCATGGCAGCTCCGGTGGCTGTACCCTCAGCGGCGCCGGCGGCCACCCCGGCCCCGGCTCCTGCGCCTTCCCCGGCGGTGCCCACCGCCCCCGCGCAGGCCCCGGAAGCCCCCAAGGCTGAAGCCCCCCGGGCGGCGGCTGACACCAAGGGCGCCCCGCTCGTGGCTCCCATGCCCGGCATGATCGTGAAATATCTCAAGAACGTCGGCGACAAGGTCAAGGAGGGCGAGACGCTGCTGGTGCTCGAAGCCATGAAGATGGAAAACGCCCTTCCGGCGCCGACCAGCGGCACGGTGAAAGCCCTCAACTTCAGCAGCGGCGATTCGGTAAAGAAAGGCGACGTACTCGCGGTGGTGGGGTAAAGCAGCTCAAAGCTCAATGCTGAAAGCTCAAAGTTGGCCTTGGTGTGGGGTTGTTCTGCTGAACGCCGAACACCAAACACCAGGGACTAAACACTATCGTCGGAGACGATATGAAAATCCACGAATATCAGGCAAAAGAGCTGTTCAGGACATACCGGATTCCCATCCCCGCGGGCGGGGTGGCCTTCAGTGTCGAGGAGGCCCAGAAGGTCGCTGCCGGCCTCGGGGGCTGGCCGGTGGTGGTGAAGGCCCAGATCCACGCCGGCGGTCGGGGCAAGGGTGGCGGTGTCAAGCTCGCAAGGTCCGCTGAAGACGTCAAGACCGCGGCCGGACAGATTCTCGGCATGACACTGGTCACGCACCAGACCGGACCCGAGGGGCGCCTCGTGCGCAAGGTTCTGGTGGAGCAGGGGTTGAACATCCAGAAGGAGCTCTACCTCAGCATCATTCCCGACCGGGCCACGGCAATGGTGGTCATCATGGCGAGCGAGGCCGGCGGCATGGACATCGAAGAGGTGGCCGCCCGGAGCCCGGAGAAGATCATCAAGGTGTTCATCAACCCCTTGCTCGGGCTCCAGGGCTACCACATCCGGCAACTAGCCTTCGGCCTCCATCTGTCGCCGGCTGCTGCCAAAAGCTTTACCTCCATGGTCCGCAACCTCTGCCGGCTGTTCCTGGAGTATGATTGTTCGCTGGTGGAAATCAACCCACTGGTGCTCACGGCCGAGGAGGCGATCATTGCGCTCGATGCCAAGGTCAATTTCGACGACAACGCGCTCTTCCGCCACAAGGATATCCTCGAACTGCGCGACCTGCATGAGGAAAATCCGCTGGAGGTGGAAGCCTCCAAGTTCAACCTGAACTACATCAGCCTCGACGGTAACGTGGGCAACATGGTGAACGGTGCGGGCCTCGCCATGGCTACCATGGACCTCATTAAGCTGGCCGGGGCCGAACCCGCCAACTTTCTGGACGTAGGCGGCGGGGCCAGCGCCGAGATGGTGGAGAACGGCTTCCGCATTATCATGTCCGACAAGAAAGTAAGGGGAATTCTGATCAACATCTTCGGCGGCATTCTGCGCTGCGACACTCTGGCCAAAGGCGTGGTCGAGGCGGCCAGGAAGACGGGGATAAAGGTCCCGGTGGTGGTACGCATGGAAGGCACCAACGTCGAGCAGGGCCGGCGCATCCTGGCCGAGTCGGGCTTTAACCTGATCACGGCTGCAGACCTTAAGGACGCCGCTAAGAAGGTGGCTGAGATCGTGAAGTAAAGTAGTTGGGTATTTGGTTCTCTGGCTGTTTGGCCAAAGCACTTAATACCATGACTCCTAAATACCTCGTTAGAAGGAAACAACCGTGAGCATTTTCGTCAACAAGGACACGCGCGTGGTGGTACAGGGAATCACCGGCAAAGAGGGCCAGTTCCACACCCGGCAGTGTGTGGCCTACGGGACCCGGGTGGTCGCCGGTGTCACCCCGGGCAAAGCCGGGCAGGACATGGACGGCATCCCGGTCTTCAACACGGTAGCCGAAGCGGTGCAGGAGACCCGCGCCGACTGCAGCCTGATCTTCGTGCCGCCGCCGTTTGCCGCCGACGCCATCCTGGAGGCGGCCGAGGCGGGCATCCGCGTCATCGTGGCGATCACGGAGGGCATCCCGGTCCTGGACATGATGAAGGTCAAGACCTACCTTGAGGGCAAACCGGTGAGGCTGATCGGCCCCAACTGCCCGGGCATCATCACTCCCGGCGAGACCAAGATCGGCATCATGCCGGCCGCCATCCACACGCCCGGCGGACCGATCGGGGTGGTGTCGCGCTCCGGCACCCTGACCTATGAGGTGGTGCACCAGTTGACCCGGCAGGGCATCGGCCAGACCACCTGCATCGGCATTGGCGGCGACCCCGTCAACGGGACTCACTTCTTGGACTGCCTGTCGGCGTTTGAGAAGGATCCCGCCACCTCCGGGGTCGTCATGGTGGGGGAGATCGGCGGCAATGCCGAAGAGGCGGCCGCGGAGTTCATCCAGACCCGCATGACCAAGCCGGTGATCGGCTTTATCGCCGGGCTGACCGCCCCCCCGGGCCGGCGCATGGGTCATGCCGGCGCCATCATCAGCGGCGGATCCGGCACCGCCCAGGCCAAGATCACCGCCATGAAGGCCGCCGGCATCCACGTGTGCGAGAACCTGGGCAGCTTCGGAGAGCTGTGCAAGAAGGTATTTAAATAGCAGTGTTTTGTGTTTGGTGTTGAGTGTTTGGCGAAATCGCTGGTGCACTCTATCCTAATCCTAAAAACCAAACACCAGTTAACCAAACACCAAGGCACCACCATGCACGAAATGGGCATCGCCCAGCAGATCATCGACATCGCCACGGCATCGATTCCCCCGGACATGCGCCCCGCCCGAGTGGAACGCGTCAATTTAAAAATCGGCAAGCTTTCAGCAGTCGTGGCGGATAGCCTGCGATTTTGCTTCGAGATCGTCTCCAAGGACACTCCGCTTGCGGGCGCGGAGCTTGCCATCGAGGAGACCCCTGTGGTGGCCCGGTGCAAGGACTGCGATGCGCGTTGGACGATCACCGAGCCGGTCTTCACCTGCCAAGCCTGCCACAGCGGTTCGCTGGAGATTCTCTCCGGCCGCGAACTGGACATCGTTTCGATTGAAATTGCTGAAGAGGGAGGCCATGAAACCGGTCGAGGATAAAAAGCCCGTGCGGGAGGTCAAGGTGGTGAGCCGGGTGCTGGCCGTCAACGAGCGGATGGCCGAACAGAACCGGCGGCGGTTCGCCGAGAAGGGGATCTTCGTGATCAACGTCATGAGTTCCCCCGGCTCCGGCAAGACCACAACCCTGCAGAAAACCCTCGAGGCCATCATGCCCGAGGTCAGCGCCGCGGTCATTGTGGGCGACGTGTCCACCACCCACGACGCGGACCGCCTGGCGGTTACCGGCGCCCCGGTGGTCCAGGTGAACACCGACGCCTTCGGCGGCGACTGCCACTTGGCCGCCCATGTGATTGAAAAAGCCGCGGAGGACATCGACCTTGACGCGATCACGCTTCTGATCGTCGAAAACGTGGGCAACCTGGTGTGTCCGGCGGAATTCGACATCGGCGAGGACGCGCGCGTGGTGGTTCTGAGCGTGACGGAGGGTGAGGACAAGCCGGTGAAATACCCCGCCATGTTCAGGACCTGCGATGCGGCCATCCTGAACAAGATCGACCTGCTGCCCTACCTCGACTACGATAAGGAGCAGGCCGTCGCTTACATCCACCAGGTGAACCCGGGAATGCCTGTTTTCGAAATCTCCGCCCGCACGGGAGAAGGGATGCAGGCGTGGGTCGCGTGGCTGAAAGAAAAAATGAAGGCCAAAAAGGTCACATCGAAATCCGAAAACCGTTAAACCGTCGAATCATCAGAGCGGCTACCCGGCAGGTCGATGAATCCACATACCCGGTTTAACGTGTCAACGGCTTAACGATTTTCCCCGCCATTATGCCGTCTTTTTAGCCCAGAAGGGCGAAAGCTCCCTCAGCCGCGCGATGATCGGCGGCAGCTTCTCCAGAACGAAGTCGATTTCCTTCTCCGTCGTGTAGTGGCTCAGGCTGAAGCGGATCGAGCCATGGGCCGCGGTGAACGGTACGCCCATGGCCCGCAATACATGGGAGGGCTCAAGCGAGCCCGACGTGCAAGCCGACCCCGACGAGGCGCAGACGCCATACTCGTTCAACATGAGCAGGATGGCCTCACCCTCCACGTACTCGAAGGCGACACTCGAGGTGTTGGGCAACCGGTGCTTGCGGTCGCCGTTCACCATGGTGTAGGGCACTTGTCCGAGGAGGGCCTCCTCCAGCCGGTCCCGCAACTTGCTCACACGCTGATAGTCGCCGGCGTCGAGGCGCTGTTTGGCCAATTCGGCGGCTTTGCCCAACCCGATGATGGCGGCCGTGTTCTCGGTCCCGCCCCGGCGGCCTTTCTCCTGGTGGCCCCCGATCAGGAAGGGGGAAAACCGGGTTCCCTTGCGGATATAAAGGGCGCCGATCCCCTTGGGTGCGTGGATCTTGTGACCCGACAGCGAGAGCATGTCAACCCCGGTTTTGCCGAGGTCGATGGGGATTTTGCCCACGGCCTGCACCGCATCCGTGTGGAAGACGATGCCGCGCTCCTTGACCCCGCGGGAAACCTCCTCGATCGGGAAGATCACCCCGGTCTCGTTGTTCGCCCACATGAGACTCACGATGGCGGTGTCATCGCTGAGGCTGTCGTAAAAGTAATCGAGATCCAGCCGCCCCTCCCCATCCACCGGCACGAAAGTCGTGTGATAGCCCTTTTTGGACAGGCTTTCGAACAGGTTCTTGACGGCCGGGTGCTCCACCCGCGAGGTCACGAGGTGTTTCTTGGCGGGATAGGATTCAATGGCCGCCCGAATGGCCGTGCTGTCACTCTCGGTGCCGCAGCTGGTGAAGACGATTTCATCGGGGGAGGCGCCGATCAGGCGGGCGAGGTGCTCGCGCGCCGCGCGGATGTTGGCGGCGACCCCGCCGCCGAAGGAGTGCATGCTCGACGGGTTACCGTAGTAGTCGGAGAAATAGGGCAGCATGGCGTCCAGCACCCGGGGGTCCACCCGAGTGGTGGCGTTGTTGTCCAGGTACACCACGTTCGTCATCACTGCACCTCCTCCACCACCAGCTCCGGGCTCACCAGCTCGCGCAGCTTGTTCTCGACGTAATGCTTGAGGGTGATGTGGGACTTGGCACACGTGGAGCAGGTGCCGCCCAGCCGCACCATGACCCGGTCGCCGTTTACATCCACCAGCTCCAGCCGGCCCGCGTCCTTGTTGAGGGTCGGATTGATCTCGCGTTCGATGCTCTCCTCGATCAGCCTGATCTTCTGGATGTTGGTGAGCACTTTGGGCTTGATGGGTACCAGTCGGGGCGTGCCCCGCACGCTGTCGATGATCTCTTGGATGCGGT
>Ga0316628_100001131_pt1 | contig 18499 bp, 10 predicted proteins | sample OWC_Aug_M2_C1_D5_FD_207648 | JGI IMG/M metagenome (GOLD analysis project Ga0316628, IMG submission 207648) | Wetland soil microbial communities from Old Woman Creek delta, Ohio, United States - OWC_Aug_M2_C1_D5_C | ecosystem: Environmental > Terrestrial > Soil > Wetlands | place: USA: Ohio... | reverse complement strand
CGCAAGGCTACGTGTCCCTCACCGCCTGGGTGGTGCAGTTCCTGGCCGAGGCTCGCGACGCCGGGTTCACCATCGACCAGGAGCTCATGGACACCCTCCTCCCCGCCCTCGAGCGCGCCCTTCGCTCGGACTACGGCGGCTTCATCGACGGCGAGTCGTTCGCCGAGCGCTGCTGGGCCCTGACCGCCCTTACCCGCGCCGGCCGCTTCGACCCGGCGTACGCGGCGGAGCTGGCGCGCCAGGCCCAGTTCCTCGACCTCGAGGCCACGGCCCAGGTCCTGCAATCCTTCGTCGCCGCCAACGCTGGCGCTGGCTCGACGCGACGTGAGCTGGCGGCCAAGCTGTGGGACGGGGTCGTCACCCGGCTCTGGCAGGGGCGCGAGATCTACGGCGGCCTGCAGCGCCTGGACCTCGAGCGCAACGGCCTCATCCTGCCCTCGGAGACGCGGGCCCTGGCCGAGGTCACCCGGGCCCTGGCCGCGGCCGAGCCCGACAACGTCAAGGTCCAGGTGCTGGTCAACGGCCTGGTGACCCTGGGTCGCGGCGACGGCTGGGGCTCGACCAACGCCAACGCCGCCGCCCTCCTCGCCCTATCCCAGGTGCTCGAGCGGCCGGCTGACGGCCAGCCCGAGCGCCGCCTGCAGCTGACCATGGACGGAAGCACCTCCGAGCTCAAGCTCTCGGCCGCCCAGCCGGTGGCCCGGCGGGTCAGCACCCGGGTCGGCTCGGGCTCGGTCGCCGCCCTCGGCGGCGACGGGCCGCCAATGGTGGTGCGCGCCGAGACGAGCTGGATCCCGGCTGCCGACGGCAGCACGGTGGTGGCCGAGTCGGCCGGCTTCGTGGTCGGCCGCGAGCTCCTCCTCGTGCTTCCCGGCGATGCGCCCGCACGCCGCCTGCCGGTGGACCAGGCCGCGCTGAGCTTCGCCCTCACGGTCGGCGACGTGGTCGAGGACCACGTGCAAGTGGTCAACCCCGCCGATCGCAACTACGTGGCCGTGGTGGTGCCCCTGGCCGCCGGCATGGAGCCGCTCAACCCCAACCTGGCCACCGCCCCCCCCGAGGCCCGCCCGAGTGGCAGCCTGACCCTGGCGCCGGCCTATGCCGCGTACCTCGACGACCACGTCGCCTTCTACTTCGACAGCCTTCCCAAGGGCACCTACGACTTCTACTTCCGCACCCGCGCCAACGTGCCCGGACGCTTCATCCAACCCCCGGCCTGGGCCGAGATGATGTACGACGGCGCCGTCCGCGGCCACGGCAACGGCAGCCAGGTCGTCATCGCCAAGGCCCCGGAGGGCGACTGAGCCATGACCCTCGGAGGCGCCCACCGCGCCCTCGCCGGAGAGCTCTGGCGGCGTCGCCGTCTCCTGGCCAGGGGCGCTGCGGGCGCCGCGCTGGCCGCGGCCGTCACTGTGGCGCTGCTCGCCCACCTCCGGGCCGAGCTGGTCGCGCCTGCTCCGTCGACCGTGCTCCGGGACCGCCACGGCCGCTTCCTGGGCGAGGTCGGTGGGGGCGAGGAGACCGGCTTCGGCTACTGGCCGCTCGAGGAGCTGCCGCCGCGGGTGGTGGCGGCCACCCTGGCGGTGGAGGACCGGCGCTTCCACCAACACCCGGGCGTGGACCTGCGGGCGGTGGCCCGCGCTCTGTGGCAGAACGCCTCGAGCGGCCGCCGCATCTCGGGCGCGTCGACCCTGGCCATGCAGGTGGCGCGCATGCAGCGTCCCGGTCCGCGCAGCCTGCCGCGCAAAGCGGTGGAGGCGGTGACCGCGCTCCTGCTCACGCGCCGCTGGGGACGCGAGGCGGTCCTCCGCCACTACCTGCGCATCGTGCCCTACGGCAACCAGGTCCACGGCATCGCCTATGCCGCCCGCCGCTACCTGGACAAGCCGGTCGCCGACCTCAGCTGGGCCGAGGTGGCCTTCCTCGCCGCCATTCCCCAGGCACCGGGGCGCATGAACCCGTTCTCGAACGACGGCCGCCGGCGGGCCGTGGAGCGGGGCGTGCGGATCCTCGACCTGCTCCTGGACGACGGCGACCTGGAGGCCGGCGAGCACGAGCTCGCCTGCCAGCAGATCCGGTCCCTCCGGGTGCCGGCGCGGGCGCACCGCCCGGACGAGGCCATGCACGCCGTGCTGGCCCTGGAGCGCGCCCTGGCCGCAACCGGCCAGCGACACGACCCGATCGTCACCACCAGCCTCGACCTCGACCTGCAGCGCGAGGCGAGCTGGCTGACCCTGCAGGCGGTCGCCGAGTGGGAGGAGCGCGGCGTCGGCAACGCCGCCCTGCTGGTTCTCGACCGGGCCAGTCGCGAGGTGCTGACCTGGGTCGGCTCCAGCGACTACTTTGACGCCAACCACGCCGGCGCCATCGACTACGCCCGGGTGCCGCGCTCGGCCGGCTCCACCCTCAAGCCCTTCGTCTATGCCCAGGCCCTAGAGCGCGGCGTCATCTCGCCCGCCACCGTCCTCGACGACCTCGACCGCGGCGCCGGCGGCATCACCAACTCCGACGAGCGCTTCCTGGGCCCGCTCCTGCCGCGGGTGGCCCTCGCCACCTCGCGCAACGTGCCTGCCGCCAACCTCCTGCAGCGAGTCGGCCTGGACCAGGGCTTCGAGCTCCTGCGCGACCTCGGTCTGCACGAGGGCGACATCTCCGGTCGTCGTTTCGGGCTCGGGCTGGCCATCGGCGGCATGCCAGTTACGCTCGAGCGGCTGGCGCGCGCCTATCTCGTGCTCGCCGGCGACGGTCGCTTCGGCGAGCTGGTGTGGTGGCGCGGCCAGCCGACCACGCCGCCCGCCCGCGTGCTGTCCGAGGACACCGCCCGCCAGATCACCCAGTTCCTCGCCGACCCGATGGCGCGCCTGCCCAGCTTCCCGCGCATGGGTGCCCTCGAGTATCCCTTCCCGGTGGCGGTCAAGACCGGCACCTCGTCCAACTACCACGACGCCTGGACCGTGGCCTACTCGCGTCGCTACCTGGTGGCGGCCTGGGTCGGTCACCCCGACTACCGGTCGATGGATCGGATCAGCGGCTACCGCTCGGCTGCGCAGCTGGTGCAGCGGGTCATGCTCCGGCTGCACAAGGGCGAGCGCGACGGCCTCGAGGACGTGGGTTTCCCACCGCCCCGGGGCTTTACCCCGGTCAGGGTCTGCGCCCTCACCGGTCAGCTGGCGGGGGACGCTTGCGACCGGGTCTTCCTGGAGAGCTTTGCCCCCGGCCGCGAGCCCACGCAGGCCTGCACCGCCCATGTGCGCCTGGCCGTGGACCGGCGCAGCGGCCTCCCCGCCACTTCCTCCACCCCGGCCGAGTGGGTCGAGGTGCGCACCTTCACCGACCTCGGGCCGCGCTATGCCGAGTGGCAGGCCGACCAAGGCATCCCACTCCTTCCGCGCGCCCCGGCCGTGCTCGAGTCCACCCGCTTCGCCGCGCTGCGATCCGGCTCGCGACCCCCCCTCGGCGGCGCCACCCCACGTCTCGACCTGATCTCGCCCGAGCCCGACCTGCGCCTCGTGCGCGACCCCGAGACGCCGCCCGGTCACGCCACCATGGCCCTCAAGGCCGCGAGCGACCCGCCGGTGGAGCAGGTCGTGTGGTACGTGGACGGCGCGCCGTTCGAGGTCACCGAGTACCCCTACGTTGCCCGCTGGCCGCTCCAGGCCGGCATCCACACCTTTCAGGCGCGCCTGCCCTTCAGCGAGGTTCGCTCGCGGGCCGTCAGCGTGACCGTGTACTGAGGAAGCTCGTGTCCCTGGCCGTGCCCGAGCGGGCGCGCGGAGTGGACCTGCCCGCTCCGTCTGGCGATTGTCTCGGCAAACGCACGCGAGCTAGAAGAACGGCTCCCAGATTGGCGACTGGACGCTGCCGCTCACGACTGCGCCCGGGGTGGTGCTGGCCTGGCCGAAGTGGAGGACGCCCTCGCCGAGGATGCCGACGATCTGCGGCTCGGGGCTGATGACGGGGTCGAGGTGGAGGAGCAGGCCATCGGCGGAGCTCATGTCCAGCGGCAGGTCGGCGCCCGGGGTTGCCAGGGCTTGGCTGGTCTCGAGGTAGAGGATGGCGAAGGTGCCGTCGGGAAGGTACGCCGCCACCAGCACTAGGGCGGCGTCGGGATTGGTCTCGTCGCCCGGTCCAGCGGCCGCGCCCACCGCCAGCGCCGTCACCTGCTGGTCGCGGACGGTGGCGGTGAAGGTGCCGCTGCCAGACTGGAAGATGTCGGTCGTGTCGAGAGTGTCCCATGTGGTCGAGAAGGTGGCGCTCACCTCGCCGACGAGCTCAAAGCAGAAGGGGTCGCGCAGGGGCTCGGTCCACGGCGGGGGCTCGGGGAACAGGCTCGCCTCGAGCGCCGCCTTCCGGCCGGCCGCGAAGTCGCGGATGCGGTCGACGGAGTCGTGGAAGGAGACGTCGACCTCGGGGTCGAGGTAAGGCTCGACCAAGGCGGCCATGCGCCCGACCTCGGCCAGCAACCGGTCCTCGTCCCACACCCGGTCGAGCAGGGCCAGGACGCGCGCGACGTAGTTGGCTCGACTGGGCGCGTGGAGGTAGAGCCGGCGGGCGAGAACGCCAACCGCGAGGACGCCGGTGGCTCCAGAGGGCGAGCCGGACGGATTGTCGTCGAACAGGATCGCGTCGATGCCCCAGGGAACGAAGCGGAGGCGGTCGCTGGCCGGGTCGTGGTAGACGAAGAAGTTGTTGGCGTTGCCGGCGTAGCCGTCCCCGTGGCCGAGGATCACCTCCATGGCCCAGAAGTCGAGAAAGGCGTCGAGGTCAAGGAGGTCAGTGAGGACCTCGGCCATCTCCTCGTCGGGCAGCTCCACGGCCGCCATGACGTCCTCGAGGGCGGTGCGGTCGGGCGCGTCGCGGTTGGTCTTCTGGTCAAAGGTGCGGATCCACTCCGACCGAAAATCGGACAGGGTTCCCTCCCACAGGGTGCCGTCGTCGCGTGCGAAGTGGCGAGCCAGGAAGTCCGGCTCGACGCTCTCGACGTGGGCGTAGAGGCCGAGCTCCTCACCGTTGACCGTGAGCAGCGCGAAGCTGCAACGCGGGGCGGGCACTCCGGCCTCGGCAAAGAGCTGGTAGCCCAAGCACTGTTTGAGGTAGGAGGGATCCTGGCGGCAGTTGTTCAAGGTCATGCGGCGCATTCCGGCCAGCCGCTGGCCGTCCACGTACTCGTCGAAGCTGATCTTGAGCGACGGCTTGTCCTGGCTGAGCGAGCCCAGGAAGCCCTTCTTGCGCACGCCCACCTGCTCCACCGCGACGCCCTCGACCGTGACCGTGGCCGCAAAGTAGGTGAAGGGGCTGGCAAACGGCTCGGCCAGACAGTCGCCGGCGAAGAGGTCGAAAATGTTGCGCTCCTGACGCCTCAGGGCCTCCCAGTCGGCCGGGTCGAGCTCGATCGCCACCTCGAGCACCCGCTCGGGGTCGAACATGGCCTGGGTCGGGTCATCACGCGGCGGGCAGGGGCCGGGCTCCTCCGCGCCCGGGGACCCGCCAGGCGCGGCACTGGCGCACCAGTTGAAGGGATCGCCGGAATCGGCGAATGGGTCGCCGAGGACCAACGACGCCCCTCCGCCGTCGGGCTCCACCGGCCAGGGAGGCGCGTCGTTGTAGGCGACCCGGACGATCTCGGCGCCGGCCGGCGTGCTCAGGACGAGGAGCTCACCGGCATTGTCGAGGCGGCCCTCGTAGACCCCGGCGATGGCGACTCCGGGGTAGCGCACGGCGAACTCCTCGGCCGAGGCCGCCAGCAGCGCGTAACCGCCACCGAGCAGGGTCGAGCCGGGCGGGAAGCGGTACTCGATCCCGTCCGAGAAGTGGATCCCGCTCAGGTCGAGGGGCTGCGCGCCGAGGTTCTTCAGCTCCGCGAACTCGGCACCGCCGGCCGGGGGGTGGTAGTTGAGCTCGGTGATGACCAGGGGCAGGGGCAGGCCGAGGCGTCCGCCGGGCGTGCGCGGTACCGGCGGTGCCTGGGCCAGCGCGACGGCCGCGGCCAGGGGCAGCATCGCCAACCAGGGGCCGAGCCGGCTCGCCATCGCTGATGACACGTAAACCAGTATGGAATCTCGCGGACACTGCCGCAATCAGCACTCCGCAATCCGATACGACAAGGGGCCCCGGCACCGCCGGGGCCCGCTCACTGTCGCAGTCCCAGGGGATCAGGCGCTCTCGACCTTGACCTTGATCGAGCGCGGCTTCGCTTCCTCCCGCTTGGGAATGGTCAGGGTCAGCACGCCGTCCTTGGACGTGGCCGCGATCTGGTCCGCGGCAAAGGTCGAGGGCAGGGTGAAGGAGCGCTCGAAGGAGCCATAGGCCCGCTCCACTCGGTGGTAGGTCTCGCCCTCCACCGCCTTCTCGAAGGACCGCTCGCCCTTGATCGAGAGGCGGCCGTTCTCTACCGCGACCTCGACGTTTTGGGGGTCGATGCCCGGCAGCTCAACCGCCAGCACCAGGCTGTCCGCCGTCTCCCTGACGTCCACGGCCGGGGCCCACACCGCCAACGAGTCCTCCTCGTCGCGCGCCAGCGGACGACGAGCCACCTCTTCGAACAGGCGGCCCATGCGCTCGCTGATGCCGAACATGTCGCGCATCGGGTCCCAACGGGTGATTCGATTCATCATGTTGCACCTCCACATGTCGGTTCCGTTTCCACTCGGGGCCCTCGCCCCGATCTGATGACAATATAGACCCTGAGTCGTCTATTGTCAAGGACTAGTTTCAAGGAATTCCAAAATTGATGAAATAACACTCATATCAATTTCGTAAATTATTCAAGGTAAATGAATGAGCCGGACTTCGCGCACCCGAGGTTCGACGGTAGCTCCGGTCCGAACTTCCGGACGAGCTCTAGTTGCCGTCGCTCAGCCGCACCTTGAGGCGCTGCTCACGCTCGTCTCGGAGCACGGTCACCTCGACCACATCGCCGACCTGACGCTGCTCCAGGGCCAGCCGCAGCTCGCCGCTCGAGCCCACCTTCTCACCGCCCACAGCAACGATGATGTCGCCCAAGATGACGCGACCGCGCCGGTCGCGCGTGGTCGGCCGTAGCCCGACCTCGGCCGCACCGCTGCCCGGAACCACGTCCAGCACGAGCACGCCGTCGATCCCATAGCGTCGGGTCCAGCGGTCGGGCGCCAGCTCCACCCCCAGCGCCGGTCGCAGTACCTTGCCGTAGGCGATGAGGTCCGGCACCACCCAGTTGACGGTGTCGGCCGGAATCGCGAAACCGATGCCGGCATAGCTGCCCGAGGTGGAGTAGATGGCTGCGTTGACCCCGATCAGTCGGCCAGCGCTGTCGAGCAGGGGCCCGCCCGAGTTGCCGGGGTTGATGGCGGCGTCGGTCTGGATCACGCCCCGGATCGGAATCCCGGTCTCCGAGGTGATCTCGCGACCGAGCGCGCTAATGATGCCGGTGGTGAGCGTCTGGTCGAAGCCGAAGGGATTGCCGATGGCCATCACCTGCTGCCCCACCTTGAGGTCCTCCGAGGTGCCGACGGCGATCGGCCGCAGCCGGTCCCGGGGCGCGTCGATCCGGAGCACGGCGAGGTCCTTCTCCGGCGCCACACCGACCGGCGTGCCGCTCCACTCGGACTGGTCGGCGAGGGTGACCTGGAAGGCGTCGGCACCTTCGATGACGTGGAAGTTGGTCACCACGTGACCCTCGCTGTCCCACACGAAACCGGAGCCAGTGCCACGCGGGATCTCGAGCACGTTGAAGCTGAACAGGTCGCGCTGCCGGGACAGGGAGGTGATGTACACCACCGAGGGGGCGGCCTGCTCGAAGAGCTCGGTCAGGCTCCGCTCCTCGGCGGTGAGCGCGCCGCGCGCGGTCACGTCGCGCGGCTGGGCCGCAGCCCGCCGGCCCCGCTCGGCGGCCAGCAGGAAGCTCCACGACGCGCCGGCGACAAAGCCGAGTGCGATCAGTAGCGATCCCAGGAGTAGTAGACGAGACCGTGACATCTCAGGCTCCTCTCGACTCGGTCCAGTCGCCCGTGCTCCGCACTGCTACGGGCCCGTGCCCAGGGTGATCTGCAGCCGGCTCCCGGAGACCGAGAGCTCGCGCTGGACGACGCTCGCTCCGGTCAGGTCGAGGACCACGTGGAGCTCGGGCGGGCTCTGCTCGGCGTGGTGCCAGGTACGGATCCGCTGGAGCCGCGGCCCGCCCACCTCGAGGGTCAGGCTCGAGTAGGCATGACGGATGTCGAGCAAACGCACGACCACGCGCGGCGGGTCCTCGAGGCGCATCTGGCGGGCCCTCTCCTGGCTCAGCGGCCCGTCGGCAGAAATCGTCACCACGGTCGCGCCGTCCTGCTCCGACCACTCGATGCGCTCCACCCGCGTCGCCCGCCCAGCAGCTTCCTGCCGCGGCTGTGGCGCCAATGTCGCCAGTGGCGCAGGAGGACCGGCGCCGGGCGTGGGGGTCTGGGCGGCTGGGTTGGTAGGGTCGGGCACCGCGGCCACGGCCGCGGGCGTGGTGGCCGTTTCTTCGCCGGGAGTCTCGACCGCAGCCACCGGTGCAGGCGACGGAGTCCCTCCCGTCACCGCGTGCCGCCGCTGCTGGACGAACCAGAAGGTCGCACCGAGACCACCGCCCAGGACCACCAACAGGCCCACGACCAACGCCAGCCGGGCCGCCGATCTGGGCCGGGCGGTCGCTTCCTCCAGCTCAGGCAGTAGTTCCTCGACGGCTTTGACCTTCTTCGCCTTCCTGGGCTTCGTCCGCTTCGCCCCACTGCTGGAACGGGGGGCGGAGCCGCCGCCCGCAATCGCTCGGCTCACCGGGTCGGTGATGGTCGCCACCGACCGTGCCTGGCCCCGACCCGGTCCACCTGGCGACTGACCCTGCAGCGGAATGTCGAACAGGGTCGGCTCCTGGGCCGAGGGAGTCGGGGCCGTAGCCGGAGCCTCGAGCCGGAACGGGGTGCCCCCCTCACTGACGAAGCGCCTCTCGAGGCGATCGATCAGGTCGGTGCTCTGCTCGTCGAGCAAGGTGAGGCGGACCGTCACGCCCCGTCCCCCGCCCGCGGCCGGGCCGACGACCCGACCCTTGCCGCGCACCAACGCCAGCGAGTCGCTGAGCCGGATCTCGATCTCGAGCTGGGTACCGGTCGGGTAGGGCCTGTCGGTGACAAGCACCATGCCTTCGCGCGAGATCTTGCCCCGGTAGGCGGCCACGAACTCGCCGAGATCCTCGAACTCCTGCCTGAACTCCACCCAGCCTCCGAACGGTCGCACGACCCTTGCGGCCGACTGCCGAGCACGGTTTCCTGTCCAGAATACAAGGATATCAGGCGGCCACGGTCCCCGCGGCGGGCGTCGCCTGGCACCCGCCGCACCCGCCTCTTGCAACGCCTCGGACGCTGTGGCACAATCCCCCTCCCGGTTGCGCCGGTAGCTCAACTGGATAGAGCATCTGACTACGGATCAGAAGGTTGGGGATTCGAGCTCCTCCCGGCGCGCCACCCTCTCTTGGCGTCCTCCTGCACTCGTTCCCAGCCAGCTCGCCACCCAACCCTGCCCCCTGCTATCCAGCCGCCTGCCAGGCTTTCACCGTCGCGGGCGCCGAATCTCGTGATCCAGCTCACAGCCAGAGACCCGCCTGCGACCGATACTGAGGATGCGCACACACCTCATACTCCTCCTTCCCAGCCCGCTCGCGGGCTGTCCTTTTGTATGCGGCCAGGCACCGCCGCGCGGGTACGGGCCCGCACTCCGCTCCGGACCCCCCCGCCCGGGATCGTGATAGTCTGAGGCCACACCTGGCTCCGGCGGCTGCGGAAGGGAGCCGCGCGCGGGGACGACGATGACCACTGCGGATCCAACCGGGCACGGCGGTACGGCCAGCAACGCTCCAAGGGCGATGCTGGTCGAGATGCAGAGCGGTGTCCGCTTCGAGCTGGCCGACAAGGCCGAGGTGACTCTTGGACGGCGCGATGTCCGCACCGGGATCACACCCGATCTCGACCTGACCGCGGTCGACCCGCAGCACTTCATCTCCCGTCGCCACGCCCGCATCCTGCGCACCGCCGGCGGCAGCTTTTCGGTAATCCCCGAGGAAACGACCCTCAACGAAACCTACGTCAATGGCCAACCCCTGGCGCGCGGCCAGGCCGAGCCGGTACGGACCGGGGACTCGATCATCCTCGGCGCGGTCCAGTTCTGGTTCGAGGTCCACGGCCAAGCCAGCCGTCGCCACGAGCCGCCGATTGTGGAGGAGACCCGGCCTGCGCCCGAGCCGGCGGTCGAGCCCGTCTTCTCCCGCTTCGCCATCGGTCTCAACGAGAACGTCACTGCCGACACCTGCGCCTACCACGTGCAGACCGAGGACCTGGGCGACAGCTTGGAGATGGTCTCGACCGAGGTCCTCCTCGACGGCGCGATCGTGTTCTCGCGCCGAACGCCCTACGCGTTCTTCCGCGAGCGCCTGGGAGCCGGGCTCACGCCCGAGGAGATGGTGCGCTTCCAGCACTACGGCATCAAGGCCGGGATCCGCTCCGGCAAGTTCCGGGAGCGCCTCGCCGGAGGCAACGGCGACCCGGACGCGTAGCCCGGGCGCGGCGCCAGCGCCGACCGCAGCTTCTCCTGACTCCACACCGGCGCTTCCGGCTCGGCGCCCCGTCGGCCTCGCTCTGCTATAGTCCGCCCGCGCACGCAGAAAGGGGCCTGCCCACTCCCCGATGAGATCGTTTGGCGCCGGCAACCCGCGGGTGAACCTTGCCCTCAACCTCCTGGTGCTCGCCCTCGGCTTCTGCCTCCCGCTGCTGCGCGTCGGCGTCACCATCACCGCGTCGCTGCTGCTGCTACTGTGGCTGTTCGAGGGCCGCAACCGGAGGAAGCTGGACTCGCTGCTCGGCACCGGCACGATCGCGGCCACCCTCCTGTTCATCGCCCTCAACCTGCTCTCGCTGCTCTGGTCCGAGCACCTCGCCGAGGGCCTCCACTACGTCGCCAAGTACCGCTACCTGCTGCTCATCCCGATCGTCGCCACCTCCCTCCGCCGCCGCTTCCTGCAGCCGGCGCTGACCGCCTTCCTGGCCGGTCTCACGGCCAGCCTGCTGTGGTCGTACGGGATCTTCCTCGGGCTCCTCCACTTCGGAAAGCGCTACCCTGAGCAGCCCACCCCCTCCATGCTGCACATGGACTACAGCATGTTCCTGGCCCTGGCGGCCCTGCTCGTCCTCGATCGGATCCTGCAGCGGCCACTGGGCGCCGGAAGGCGCGTGCTGTGGCTCGCCCTGCTCCTGTTCATCCTCGGAGGGCTGTTCATCAACATCGGCCGCAGCGGCCAGCTCGCGTTCTTCGCCACCCTGCTGGTGGTGGTGCCGGGCTATTTGCCGGGGAGGTCCCTGCTCTGGCGCCTCGCCGTCGCCTGCGCCGCGGTGGCGGCGTTGCTGGCGCTGACCTACGCCCTGGCGCCGGTGTTCCGACAGCGAGTGGACGCGGCGGCCAGCGATGTTCGCGCCGCCATCGACGGCGAGACCTACGTGACCAACCAGGGCAAGCGCATCGCCGGGGTCATCGTCGCCGCCGACATCTTCCGACGCCATCCCCTGCTCGGCACCGGCGTCGGCGACAACATGCCCGAGTTCCACGCTCTGCTTGACAGCCGCTACCCGGACCTCAAGCCGGCGCTCGTCGAGTACCGCCACCTCCACAACCAGTACGCGCAGGTGGCCACCGAGCTCGGTCTGGTCGGCGTCGCCGCCCTCGGCCTGCTGCTCTACCAGCTGCTGCGCCTGCGCACCCCGGACCGCGAGATGCGCTCCCTGGCCATGATTACGGCCTCGGTCTTTCTCTTCGGCTGCTTGGCCGAGCCCTTCCTGCACAAGCAGCTGCCACTCGCCCTGTTCTCGTTCATGGCCGGCCTCGCCCTGGCGCGCCGCGCCAGCGCCTGGTGGAGCCAGGGTGAGGAGGACGAGCCCGGGACCGCCGCGGCGCGTGGAGGGGGAGCTGAGCTGCCGCCCGGCGCGCTGCGGGACGAGCTCGAGCCGGCAGTCCGTCGGCTGCTCGACGGCGAGCTTCCGCCCGCTGGCGGGCGCCCGATCAAGGTCGAGCGCCGGACCGTGCTGTGGGCCCAGGACCTCGCCGGCGGAACCCCGGCCGTGCTCAAGCTCTACCGCCGGCGGGGGCTGGTCGGGGCGGTGCGCGCGCGGCTCCTGCGGGCCCGCGTGGAGCGCGAGTTCCGGGCGCTCGCGGTCCTCCGCAGCCGCGGCATCCCCTGCCCGGAGCCCCTGCTCTGGACCCTCGGTCACTCCCCGGGCCACGGTCACTGGGAGCTCCTGGTCACGCGCGAGATCCCCGGCGCCGTGTCCCTCGCCACCCTCGCCCCGCACGCGGCTGCGGCCGCGGCCAGGGTCGACTTCGCCCAGCTCTTCCGCCTCGTGCACCGGATGCACGAGGCGGGTGTGTTCCACGGCGCCCTGTTCATGAGCAACGTCCTGGTCGGGCCCGAGCCGGAGCACGCCTCCCTCTACCTGACCGACGCCTCACGCTCGATCCTGTTCGCCGGCAGCATTGTCGGCTCGCGCATGGCCCTACACGACCTGCTCGACCTGAGCGAGATCCTGCTCCGCGTCTTCGACTGCGCCGAGGCGCCGCTCGCCTACTCGATGGACCCGGTCACCGCGACGCGCTTCCAACGCCTGCGGCCGCGCTACCACCCGCTCAAGGCGCGTCGCCAGAGGTTGCGCGCCGAGTTCCTGCTCCGCCGCGCGCTGCAGGAGCCGCCCGACCTGGCCGACGACGTCCGCCCAGACGCGGTAACCCGTGGCCCCAGCTAGCCCGCTCCTGGTCCGGCTCCCGAACTGGGTGGGCGACGTGGTGATCGCGCTGCCCATTCTCGACGCCCTCTGCAAAGCAGGATTCGAGCTGACCCTGGCCGGACGGGCATGGTGCGGTGACCTCCTCGCCGCCTACCCGCTGCCGCGGGTGGCCATGACTCGCAATCACCTGTCCGCGGCGCGTCGGCTCAGACGCCTCGAGATCCGCCACGGACTGCTCCTCACGCGCTCCTTCGGCTCCGCCCTCGAGGCCCGCCTGGCCGGGATGCGGGTCGTCGGCTACCGCGCCGAGGGCCGCTCATGGCTGCTCTACCGTTCGCTGGGCAAGGGTGCGGGGGACCACATTCTCGACTACTACTGGCGCCTCGGCCGCCTCGCCTGCGGCGCCTTTGGCGGCGACCCAGAGCCCTTTGCCGGAGCCCCTGGCACCCCGCTTCTCCGGCTCACCGCCGAGGATCGCGACCGGGCCTCGGCCGCGCTGGCCGGCGCCGCGGTAGAGGCGCCGTTCCAGGTCTGGTGCCCGCTGGCGGCCAACACCATCCACGGCCACTCCAAGGTCTGGCCCCACTTCGGCGAGCTCTGCCGCCGCGGGTTGGCCGACGGGGTGCGGGTGGTGTGCTGCCCCGGCCCGGGCCAGGAGGAACAGGCGCGGGCTGCCTTGCCGGAGGCCGTCAGCCTCGAGGGGCTCGGTCTGGCGGCCATGGCCGGAGTCATGGAGCGCGCCTGCTTCGTGCTCGCCAACGACACCGGACCGATGCACGTCGCGGCCGCCGTGCGAGCCCCCGTCCTGGGTCTGTTCGGACCTGGCAACGACCCCGGCCGCACCGGTCCGGTGGGCGGTTCGACCCTCGGCGGCGGCGACGCCTGGCCGGACCTGGAGACGGTCCTGGCCGAGGTGCGCCGCCACGCCCGCACCTGACCGAGGAGCGAGCTCGGCCGGCGCACCTCGCCCCATCGCGCGGGTCTCGGGAGCTTCTCTGCTACGATCCACGCGGATCAGGCAAGGTGCGGGCCTTGCCCGTCGCACCGTCGCTCACGGAGGGTACACATGCACCGACTCGTGGCGCTGCTCACGCTCCTCCTTTCGGTCCAGCTCGCCGCCGCCCAATCACGGACCTGCTACCGCCAGGTGGTGGCGGCCGCGGCCAGCGTCGAAGGCGCCGAGGGCTCCTACTGGCGCACCGACCTGACGTTCTTCAACCCGTCGAGCCAGGCGGCATGGATCACCCTCGAGCTCGTCCCCTCGGGCCTTGCCGGGGCCGGAGCCGAGGGGCCGACGGTGACCCTGCCGAGCGCCATCGCGTCCAACCAGGTGCTGCGCATCGCCGACGTGCTGGGCACTCACTTCGCGGAGCACGCTACCGGCGCCCTGGTCATCAGCGGCCACGACGGCGACGGCGCCGAGGTCGGCGTCGTGGTTTCCTCGCGCACCTGGACCCCGGCCGCCGACGGTCTCGGCACCCTCGGCCAGGGCATCCCCGGCATCGAGTGGCCGGAGGACGGAGCCCTGGCCGAGCGCGAGCGCGTGCTGGTCGGCCTCGAGGCCTCGGACGCCTTCCGCTCGAACCTCGGTCTGGTCAACCTGTCGCGCTCCCAGTCGGCGACCTTCACGGTCGAGATCCTCGACCCGGCAGGGGCCTCGCTGGGCTCCCTCACCTACACCCTCGGTCCGCTCGCCCACCTCCAGCGCAACAACGTCCTTGCCGAGCTCGGGCTCGAGGGCGCGGGCCTCGCCGCCGTCGTCCGCCTCACCGACCCGCCCGAGAGCGGCGCTGCGGCGCTCGACTACGTCGCCTACGCGTCGAAGATCGACCGCACCTCCAACGACCCCTTCTACATCCAGCCCCAGCCCACGGTGACCGCCATCGGCCCGGCGCGCGACCGCATCGTCCCGGTGGTCGCCTCGGTGCCAGGTGAGGAGGGCTCCTACTGGCGCTCGGACCTGGCCATCCACAACCCCACCGATGGCAACGTCTTCCTCTGGATCAACCTGATACCGACCGGGGTCGCAGGGGCGGCGGACGACCCACCCAGATCCTCGATCCTGATGCTGAACGCCCACGCCACGCTGCTGGTGGAGGACGTTCTCGCCCAACGCTTCCCCGACTACCAGGCCGGCGCCCTCACCCTCACCACCAAGGACCTCACCGGGCAGACGGTCAGCCTCCAGGTGAGCTCGCGCACCTGGACCCCGGCCGGCGATGGCCAGGGCACCCTCGGCCAGGGCATCCCCGGCCTGGCGATGGACAGCGACAGCGGGGCGGTGGTCATCCCCGACCTCGAGAGCTCGGAGGGATTCCGCTCCAACCTCGGCCTGGTCAACCCGTCGCTCAACCTCCGCGAGACCTTCGCCGTCGAGATCCTCGACGGCACGGGAGCGTCCCGCGGCACCCTCACCTACGTCCTCGAGCCGTGGGCCCACCTGCAGGTCAACGGCATCCTCGACCAGCTCAGCCTGGTCGGCTCCGGCTACACCGCCGTCGTCTCCCTGGCCGCCACCGAGAACCTGTTTGTCAACGAGTCCGAGTCGTGGGACCCCGCGTTCTTCGCCTACGGCTCGCGGATCGACTGCGCGACCAACGACCCCATCTTCCTGACCGCCTTTCGGCGCGAGCCACACAGCGAGTCGGGCGATGGCGACTGGTATGCGTTCGAGGATCAGGCCCCGTGGTATCAATGCCCCGAGGCGGAGTTCCCGGAAGAGGCCACGGTGGTCACCGCCTTTGACAGGGCCGACCACTACTTCGGCGCCGAGGACCATCGCGTCATCGTCGAGGAGGTCGAGTTCCCGAGCCAGAGCGAGTGGAACCAGGTCGGCCTCTACCTCCAGCTCGAGTGCCCCTCAAGCGGTCTCTGCGACCACTGGGACCGCACCGGCAGCCTGGAGCTGGTCCTCAACCCCGAGGCTCCGAGCGAGGAGTGGGAGTACCTGGAGATCATGCGCCACATCACGCCCTACCGGATCGGAATGTGCGAGTACGTCGACGTGACGGCGCTGGCCTCGCTCCTCACCGGGACGCGAACCTTGGCCTCGTTCATCGACACCTGGGTCGGCCCCGGTCACTCCGACGGCGACGGCTGGCGCATCACCTTCCGCTTCGTCTTCTACCCGGGCGAGCCGCGCCAGGCCGACCAAGTGCTCAACGTCTGGGGCCGACGCAGCATCACCCTCGGCTACCTCGACCCGGAGCACAACCTCGACTCCCAGATCGACCCGGTCCCGGTCCTCATCCCGGCTGACGCGACACGGGTCGAGGCCCGTCTCACCACCACCGGCCACGCCTTCGGCAACAGCGACAACTGCGCCGAGTTCTGCCCGCTCTGGCAGGACCTGGTTGTCGGCGACCAGGTACGCTCGATCCTGCCCTGGCGGACCGACTGTGAGTACAACCCGGTGGGACCCCAGCAGGGCACCTTCCAGTACGACCGCAACGGTTGGTGCCCGGGCGCGATCGTGGTCGGCCACACCATCGACATCACCGACCTGGTGGTTCCAGGCGAGGAGGCGTTGATCGACTTCAACGTGCGCACCTTCCCCGAAGGCGAGGAGTACCACAACACCATTCCGGCCGACTACGACCCCTACGAGTGGATCTCACTCCACCTCTTCGTGTACACGGAGTAGCTACCCGTCTAACCCGATCTTCTCACCAGTCTTCTGCTGCGGGCTGCGATCTGCCGCAATCTGCGGCGCTTGCTTGCACTCGCTCGCTCGACGTACTGCAGAGTACGCTTCACTCGCTCGCGCGGCGCAAACGCCACATCTCACGGCAGCTAGCGGCCCTCGCGACGAACACTGGTGAGAAGATCGGGCTAAGCTCCCGCGATCAACGGGAGCTCACGGTCGAAGCGCGGCGATCCGCCATCTCCGCTCGCTGGAGAATGCACCCCTGCCCATTGCTCCGAGTCGGGAACGACTACGGGAACGGTCGAGGAGGCCGAGCCTGGCTCAAGGGGATGGACAGGACCCGCCCCCCAACTCCTCCTGGCGTCCCAGAGGTCCCGCGAGCACCGTCGCCCGGACCTCGTCCAGGGGTTGCGGCTTGGCGAAGTAGAAGCCCTGGGCGAGGTCGCAGCCGAGATCGGCGACGATCGTCCACTCCTCACGCCGCTCCACGCCCTCGGCCACCACCGCCAGACCGAGCTCCTTGGCGAGGCGGGTGATGGTGCGCACGATCTTGAGGCTGCCGCTGTCGGACAGCATGGTGGAGACAAAGGAGCGGTCCACCTTGAGGACGTCGATGGGGAAGCGATGGAGGTAGCTGAGGCTGGAGTAACCGGTCCCGAAGTCGTCTACCGCGAGCTGTACGCCCAGCTCCTTGAGCCGTCGCAGCACGTCGACCGCGGTCTCCGGGTTCTCCATGAGGACGCTCTCGGTGACCTCGAGCTTGAGGTTGGCGGGATCGATCGCGCTGCCTTCCATGATGGTTCGGATCTGCTCGATGAGCGTGGGGTCGGATACTTGCCGAGCGGACAGGTTGACGGCCATGAACAGGGGCGGCCGACCCGGGAAGGCGTCCGCCATCGCGCCCTGCAGGAGCCCGAGAGCGGAGCACGCCCCCTCCAGCACCTGGATCCCCATCGGAATGATGAGGCCGGTCCGCTCGGCAAAGCCCACGAACGCGCCCGGCCCGAGCAGGCCGCGCTCGGGGTGCTGCCATCGGATCAGGGCCTCGAAGCCGGCGACGTAGCTGTCCCCGGTGTTCACAATGGGCTGGAAGAAGACCACGAACTCGTGCCGCTCCACCGCCCGCTTGAGGTCCTGCTCCTGGGCGAGCATGGACATAGCGCGGTCGCGCACCTGCTTGAAGGCGCCGGAGGGCTCGTGCGCTCCCACTTCGGCGGCCTGGCGCTCCCGCTCCACCAACCTCGTGGTGACGCGCAAGCGCTCGAGGATCACCTTGAGGAAGAGGTTGAGCAGCGGGTCGGCGCTCTCGATCTTTTCCCGGACCTGGTCGCGGTGGATGACGACCAGGGTGGTCGGCTCCACGGCCCGCGCCGATGCCGACCGCAGCTTCTCGTCGATCAGCGCCATCTCGCCGAGCAGCTCACCCTCGCCGAGGTGAAGCAGTACCACCGACCGGCCCTGGCGCAGGGCCGAGATCTCGACCGTCCCCTTCTCGACGACGAAGGCCACCTCTCCGGGCTCGCCTTCGCGGAAGATGACCTGGCCCGGCCCGTACTCCTGTCGCTCCAGCGGATCCTTGACACCTGCTCCACTCATGGCGTCGTTCCTGGTCCCACTATAGTCCGACTCTCATCCCTCGACACCGGCCGCAGGCCGTCCCGTCCTCCCGCGCAGCTCGCGGGCCACAAAGCGACGAACCGTGCTCACGCTGCCCGGGTTGGGGTCGCCCTCGTCGCGCAATCTGGCGACGATCGCCCGGGCAGTTGCCGAGGCATTGCCCTCGAGCTCCGGGTGCGAAGCCCACAGCTCACGTGCGAGCGCCTCCCAGCGCGCCCGGCGCGCGTCCACCATGGAGGCTCCGGCCGCCGCCGCGGCCGCCTCCAACCCGTTCCGGCGCAGGGTCCTTTCGCCCCCCTCTTCCTCACCCGACAGCGCGCTCACGAACAGTGCCACGTCGCGCAGGGCGAACACCAGCTCGGGCAGGTCGACCCTGCGCCGGGTGGCGGTGCGGTACAGCCAGATGACGAGCCAGAAGATCTGACGCAGCCGGCCGGCGGCGAGGGTCGGGGAGAAGGGTCCGAGCGCGATGCGAGTGGTC
>Ga0316628_100001130_pt1 | contig 18501 bp, 14 predicted proteins | sample OWC_Aug_M2_C1_D5_FD_207648 | JGI IMG/M metagenome (GOLD analysis project Ga0316628, IMG submission 207648) | Wetland soil microbial communities from Old Woman Creek delta, Ohio, United States - OWC_Aug_M2_C1_D5_C | ecosystem: Environmental > Terrestrial > Soil > Wetlands | place: USA: Ohio... | reverse complement strand
CTGGGACTCCTCAGCCTCAATAAAGGGACTATATCAGTCGGAGGATTGGACTCCCAGACTCAAAGCCTCCAGATCCGAGACCGCATCGGCTACATGCCCGAACATGATTGCCTGATCCAGTCCGTCAACGCGGTTGAACTCGTCTCCTACATGGGAATGATATCGGGCATGGCGTCACTTGACGCGATGCAGCGCAGCCATGAGATGCTGGATTTCGTGGGAATCGGCGAGGAAAGGTACAGGCCGATCAAGTCATATTCAACTGGGATGAAGCAGAAAGTGAAGCTAGCGCAAGCGATAGTCCACGACCCTCGTCTCATGTTCTTAGACGAGCCGACTAGCGGCATGGACCCACAGGGCCGGGAGGAGCTTCTTGGCCTTGTGACGAAGATGGCGTCTTCCGAGAAGACGATCATAGTCTCGTCTCATATCCTTCAGGATGTCGAGCGGATTTGTGACTACGCAGTAATAATCGACAGCGGGAAGCTGATCCGTGCCGGCGAGATGAAGACTTTATTGGCTGGCGAGCAGGGTGTCCGGAGCCTTACCATTAGGGGCAACGCGGAGGCTTTGTCACGATATGCCCAGGCTCTGGAGCGTGTGTGCCAGATAGATGAAAGGAAGGACGAATCTGGGAATCAGATCACATTGCTCGTCCGGGGATGTGAGGATGGAAGTAAGGTCTTCCAGTTGGCCGCTGAGAACGGCGTCCAAGTGAGGAGTTACCACCCGGAGATGCTGGACCTCGAAGAAGTGTTCCTGCGCGCTTTCAGAGGAGGCGAGAAGGATGGGCATTAGTCCTATCGAGTATCACGCCTGGAAGGGTAAGAGGACCGCCCAGAACCTTCGGCTTTACGTCATCGCTCGAAGCGTATTCAGACACAAGATCAGGTCGCTCGGAGTAATCATACTTCTCGTCATCGGATTTCTGATAGTCCATGCATTTAGTCTGATAACGATCATTCTGATGTCTCACGAGGAGTTGAGGGCCTCCGACATGAACTCTTACCTGGGAGGAGGCTTGTTCGTGATCTTCTCCATGCTGCTCGCCGCTATCGTAACGTCCGACCTCATATCGGAGGATTTGGCCAGCAGTTCTTTTGTGCTCTACTTCTCAAGAGCTCTCAAGGTCAGGGACTATCTTGCCGGCAAGTCTGCTGGCGCGTTGCTGGTGATGAGCCTCTTTTGCGCACTACCCCCCGTCATCGTTGCCTTCGTCTCGCTATTGACCCAGACCGGCAACGCCTATTGGGACGGCTTCGTAGTTTTGGGGAAGACCGCTTTGGTAGGTGCCCTTGTCACAATATTCTTCGTGCCGTTCGGCATGATGATCTCGTGCTTCACCAAGAGGAAGAGTTATGCGGCGGTCGGCACCTTCATGTCCTTCTTCGTATTGGTTGTAGTCGCAAGCTTGTTCTCTGAGTTCTCCCGGGGATGGAGGGTCATCAGCCCGATAGACGGGCTGACGTATCTCTTCAGCTGGTTCTTTGGTGAACCGGTTCCAAGCTATATCGACAAGGGAGCTCTTGGACTGATTGTGGCATCCTTGGTCATCGTTCCGGCCATTGTCGTATACTATAGACTGACGAGACAGGTGGTCGGCAAGTGACAGCCCCAGAAGATGTTCCCTCGCCAATCATTCAGGCACAATCCCTTAGCAAATGGTACGGACAGGTGATCGGCCTTAACACCTTCCAGCTGAGAATAATGCCAGGGATAACCGGCATCGTCGGCCCAAATGGTTCCGGCAAGAGTACATTCTTCAAGCTCGTACTGGGCCTTATCAAGCCCAATGCTGGCAGTATAACCGTGCTCGGCAGGAGCCCGTGGAAGAACCCTGACCTGCACTCATCAATCGGCTTCTGCCCGGACTACGAATCGCTTCCTGGGGATTCGACCGGTCGAGAGTTCCTGACCCTCGTCGGAAGACTCCACATGATGCACGGGACCGCGTTGTCAAAGCGCATCAAAGAGGTCGTGAGGCTGGTTGAGATGGAGAAAGCCCTCGACAGGAAGACAGGGGTCTACAGCAAGGGAATGAGACAGAGGATGAAGATTGCCGGGGCGATGCTACACGACCCTAAGCTGCTCATTCTCGACGAGCCATTGAGCGGGACTGATCCACTAGTGCGGAAGGACATCATTGATCTCATAAAGAGGCTCCACAAGGATATCGGACACGACGTAATCGTCAGCTCCCACGTCCTGTACGAGATCGAGCGGATGACACGCAATGTTGCGCTGGTCTACAAGGGGAGAGCAGTGGCGTCGGGAGACATATCGGAGATAAGGAACCTGATGGACAGCCACCCTCACAACATCATCATAGAGGGTGGTAGGATCACTGCTCTGGCCAAGACCCTACTTGATCAGGCCTATGTCGTGTCCGTTTCGTTCAACGACAGCAAAGAAAGCGTGACTGTCCAGGTGTCCAAACCTGAGGAATTCTTCAACGACCTGCCTGCGCTTATCGACAAGTCCAAATGTACCGTGAACAAGATGTACAGTCTGGACGACAATCTGGAAGCCGTTTTCAAATATCTCGTGGGGAGGTAGATGCATGGATCTGAAAAGAGTCCTCGTTGGGATATTCGCGCTGACATTACACTCGACAAAGAAGCTGCTCTTCGGCAAGAAAGTGTTCATCACGGTTCTTGTCGCCCTGTTCGTCGCCGCAGTCATGGGCTATGCTGGATCACAGAGCAACGATCCACTTGATGATGGGACGAACCTCATGGACACCTTGATCCTCTTCTTCTTTATGCCAGTAATGGCGATGATCTTTGGATCATCTCTGATTCGCGACGAGATCGACGACAAGAGTATCACTCACGTTGCGACTGCGCCTCTCGACCGCGCATTCTCATACTTGGGATACTACCTGCCTTTGGCAATAGTCGTTTCAGTGTCAATGGTTGCGATCAGCTCCGTGGGCATGCTCGCCTTCTTCGGACAGCACGGATTCGGTTCTGAATCACTTGAGATCTACCTGGCATTCATCGCCCTCGTAGTCATAGGCTCATTCGTGTATTCGTCGCTGTTCCTGGCAATCAGCACGATGTTCACCAAACCAGTCCTTGTCGGTCTGTTCTATGCGTTCATTTGGGAAGGATATGTCGGATCGCTACCTGGTGCAATTCAGAAGGCATCTGTCAAACACTATCTGAGGAGCCTGGGATCCGGATGGGTGGATTTCGGGGACATCAGCAAATGGGATCAGGCGTCTAGCGTGTGGGGCTCCGCCGCGCTGTTGCTCGGGCTGACGGTTTTCCTCCTAGTACTAGGAGCTTATCTCTTCAGGGAGAAGGAACTCGCATAGCGGATGTGATGATATGGAAAAAATGAAAGCAATCATATGCACTAAATACGGACCACCAGAAGTCCTTCAACTAAGAGAAGTAGAAAAGCCAACTCCAAAGGATGATGAAGTTCTCATAAAGATACATGCAACAGCTGTGACTGCAAGTGATATTTTTATCCGAGGCTCTCAGATACCTATCCTATTTCTCATTCCGATGCGCCTTTACATAGGTTTGACAAGACCGAGAAAGTCCATAATAGGATTGGTGTTAGCAGGAGAGGTCGAATCAATAGGTAAAGACGTAAAGAGATTCAGAATAGGTGACCAAGTCTATGGGCTTACGGGATTTGGACTTGGTGCTTATGCTGAGTATAAATGTATGAAAGAGACAGACTCAACACACGGGTGTCTGGCAATAAAACCAATCAATATTTCCTACGAAGAAGCAACCGCAGCTGCTTATGGTGGACTTCTGGCATTTCAATATGTCGAAAAAGGGAGTATCCAACGTGGACAGAAAGTACTGATCTATGGAGCTTCAGGAACGTCAGGAACAATGGCAGTTCAATTAGCTAATTACTTAGGGGCTAGAGTTACTGGAGTATGCAGCTCAACAAATTTGGAGTTGGTGAAGTCTCTGGGAGCTGAAGTTGTAATTGATTACACCAAAGCGGATACTTTAGACCCAGGTGTTCAATATGATTTCATGCTTGATGCCGTTGGTAAAATAAAGACTTCAAAATTGAAAGATGCATGTAGAAGAGCTCTTGCTCCAAAAGGGAAATACGTATCAATTGATGATGGAAAACTGATGTTGGACTCTAAGCGGCTTGCATCAATCAGAGAGTTGGTTGAAGCTGGACACATAAAACCAATTATTGATAAATGCTTTCGATTTGAAGAGATTGTCGAGGCTCACAGATATGTTGGCAAAGGACATAAGAGAGGAGGAGTAGCAGTAAGCGTCGCGCGTCCTCCTAAGGTTTGAGCTGTCTTACCTCTCTGCCAACAGCTTCGACCCGCCCGGCGACGTGAGCACCAGGAATTCTGTTCTTAGGTCTTAGCAGCCCAAAACCAGCTAGGCGGACCACGAACGGTCTACCTCTCAGCATGATCCAGTCAGCCAATCAAGAAGACGCCAGATGTCCAAGTTCAAGTCCAGTAGCATGCACCTCGGAAAAGACCATCGGGGAGGAAAAGCAAAAAGATTTGGGGACGCCATGGTGCAATTTCGTTTTTGATTGAATCGAAATCATGGATGTCTGGCTCTGGTGAGTTCAAGGCTCGCCCGGTCCACACTCACACGAGCCCTATAGCGGCGACTTTCACCGACAGCGACACAGTGTGCAAGTACACATTCATGAGATTCGCGGCATCGCTCGTCCCATGATACGGTTCTTCCCGGCTTATCCTCCCGATCTTCCGGACAAGCCTATCTTCGGAGCGGAGTCCCTGTTCTCTGGGCTTCAACTCATCTTTGGGCCCTGGCAGGGAGGCCGTGATCGAATGGACAATGATCCTGTAACCATCCAAATCACTGAATCGCTTGGCGAGACCGTCGATTAAGGGTTCGCTCGCATCCCGAGGGGTCAAGATGCGATACATGGTCCTGTCCTCTGAGACCTTCAGAACCCCTTTCTCCTCTACCCTGAGACCCTCCAGTATCTCGTCCACGAGCTTATCGTTGCCGACTGGCAGAATGAATTCTGCGAGCCTAAGAGCCACAAATATCGTTCTGCAATATCGCCGTCAGTCCCTTGAGGTTTCTCCACGAGTTCGTTTGGACCAGCTAGACTCGCACAAGAACAGGTTCTTAATCAGCGTGCGCTCATACCCGACCAGAAGGACGGAGCAGAAATGACACGAACCAGGCCTTTCGGGATAACACTATTGGCGCTCGTGCAGATCATCTCGGGCCTGCAGTTCTGGCTGTTGGCGATTGCCTCGCGTGCAGATACCACCGAGCTTCAGGACGCACTCGGCGAAAACGCTTGGATTGCCGAGAACGTCGATGGAGTGCTCTTCTGGTCCAGAATTATCTACGTGGTTCTCGGGCTGCTTGCGTTCGCCCTCGCATATGGATACATGAACGGAAGCGAATGGGCAGGAAGGAGGGGCACGAGCGTCGCGACGTTCGCAATTGTGGTTGCTTTTCTGACTATGATGCTCGTGGCGATCCCGGCGAATTTGGGCTCACCCATGTGGCTATTCACCGTATGGACATTGGTCGCTGTGTGTACGATCATTTTCAATATAGCGGTAATCATCTTCCTCGGCAGACCGACGGTCAAGGCCTACTTCAAGGGCGGACGCTGACGTCGAAACCGTGTCCCATGGCACATGAGGAGCATTAGCATTGATTGATGAGCTCGCGCGTACGCTTCACCAACACGAACCTCGCCCGGGAGGCACTGCCAAATCAAGTCACGACCCCGATTGGAGGCTGAGGTGGTTCAGGGGCTTGTGTCCTTCACCTGGCACTTCTCTTCACAGTTCTGGCAAACGGAAGAAGTCTCATGGACGCCTCGGAAAAGACCGTTGGAAAGGAAAAGAGTTCGGGGGACGCCTTGGTGCAATTCCGCCTTGATTGAACCGACGACTTTGATGTCTGGCTCTCGCGAGTTCAATTCTCGCCCGGTCCACACCTACTCTCTACCTACACCTCCAAACACTTATGCCCTGCTCGCCACATGGGGTCGGCAACCAGAATATGCGCGAGAACACCTCTCTCATCGTAATCGGTCTCGGCCTCGTCGGGGGCATAGTGGGCACGGTCCTCATGGACTTCGTGATGATGATTACATTCATCTCAGTTGGGGAGTCTGCTGACTTGTTCTTCACGATGGTCGGTGAGAAGCTCGGAGGGGGAGCGCTCCTAGGAGTCGCAATTCACAACATCACCGGCATGACTGGAGGATTTGCTTTCTCCATCCTTGTCTTGGGCATTGGCGCGCTCAAATTGACAAGTATCAAGAAGGGGGTGAAGCTCGGTCTTGCCGCAGGTGCAGTCACCATACCCTTGGGGTGTATTCCCCTCGCAATCTGGCTCGGCGAGTCAATAATGGATGTGATCGCGTTCTCGATCCTGCCTCACCTCGTGTGGGGCGCCTTTCTCGGATGGACGGTGGCCTACGGACTTCTCAAGTTCAAGATTCAAACATGACCGAGCCGTGCTCAAGCAATGCAAGGCCGACCTGCAGCGACCTCACCACGCTCATCGAACTGAGCCATCACGCTTCTGGCGAATTCACGCGCTTTCTCGAGCCGGGCTGCGTCGGGCTGACCCTTGCTGTCGTCCAGCTTCGCCATCGATCCAGCTAACAATAAATATCATAACCACAATTCTTAGGTGATATCATGACGGAAGCCGCGACAAAGTCCAGACCGGCCGCCATCTATCTGCTTATCGCCCTGGAAGCCGTGCTCGCTTTCTTGGGGTTATTCAGTGGGAGTCAGTTCCTCATTGACCCTTCAGGGGGGACTCATGACATGGACACGTCCATCCTCGAAGGTACCCCGGTCGGAGATTTCGCACTGGTAGGAGTCTTGTTCGTTACCGCCTATGGCATCTTGCCCATCCTCGCCATATTTGGCCTCTGGAAGCTCCCGAGATGGCGCTGGACTGATGCCGTCAACAAATGGACAGGTCAGAACTGGGCCTGGACGGCGACCGCGGCCACGGGAGTCATCCTCATAGTTTGGATCGTGGTAGAGGTGATGTACATCGGATCCCCGGACGGTTTCCCGCGGTTCCTTCAGGTGATGATGTCTCTAGATGGAATCGTCATACTCGCGCTGGCGTTCCTACCACGCGTGAGGGCGTTCACGAAACTATCGGACTAACCGAATGCAATAGCAGCGTCAATCAAGAGGGACAGATCATGAAGATCGAATACTACCACGCTTCGGAATACGGCAATGGGGCAATCGTCGCAGAGGAATTCAAGAGAGTCATGGCAACCAAAGGGGTCACGGTGAACGTTCAACACGTGAAGGACGCAGAACCCAAGGAGATCCCGCTGGCTGATCTGTACTTGTTCAGCTCCCCAGGCCGAATGGGGAAGCCAATCAGAGGCATGCGCCGCTTCCTGAAGAAGATGAACCTGCCCTCCGGATCCCGCTATGCGATTCTTGCCACAGAATTGAATCCCCAGCCGGACAAGAAGACCGGGAAGATGCCGACCGAGGAAGAGCTAGGACGATGCCAGCTAGTCATCCCGACCATGAACGAGATGCTTCAGGCCAAGGGATTGACTAAGGTCACTGATGGGAAGATATATGTCACAGGCCTCAAGGGACCGCTCGAGGAGGGTTGGAAGGGCAAGGTAGAGGAGTTCGTAAGAGTCATCCTCGGTTCGTCGTAGAGCAACGACCAATCATTATCGGGAGCACCCCAAGAGAGTAGAGAGTCCCCAGCTCGACATCTTGATATAGCGAGAAATCCCGTTCCATCCTGGGATTGGCGAGAATCGCCTGGGTGTGAGAGCCATGGAGGGTAAGTCTGCATCTGCATTAGTGCTTGCTGGAGTCCTGCTTGTCGCCTATGTCGTTCCTTTCAGCGCAGCCCATGAGAACATGGACGCTGGAATATCTGTCACTCTGTTGGATATCGGGTTCCCTCCGGCAAAAGTCAATGTCGGATGGCTTGAAGACCATGTGTATTGGAACCCACTAGATGTCGTGATGACAGCAGATCTTGTGTTCTGCTATCTCATGTACAGCACACTATTCACGTACGATGAGGACACGAGCCAGGTCCTGCCTTCACTCGCAACAGGATACTACCAGGTAGTAGAGACAAACCTCACTCTGTCGACCTACATCAACATCACATCAAGTGCCTACTTCAGAAACAACATGGACCCCACGAGCACCGCCAATCAACTGACCGCAGAAGACGTCGCCTACACTATCCAGCTGATCAAAACGTATCCTGGTGGCGCATGGGACAGCAACGTCGAGGACATCGGTAGCCTTGTTGTCACAGACACTTTCCAGCTGCAGGTAATCACGGACCAGCCGGACTCCACGCTGATCGAGGACCTTGCCTGGGTCCCTGTATTACCGAAGTATGTCTGGCAGAGTGTGCCCGGGAGCCAAATACACTCGAGCAAGAACCCTGCGTGGTTGATTGGCAGCGGGCCGTTCGTATACAACAGTTCCAGCCTTGATGTCTACTACACGTTCGACAGGGCTCCGAACTACCACGGTGCTGCCGATTTCGGAGACGAGCGCACGGTCAAGATAGAAAGTATCACATATCTCCACTACGCCACCGCAGGCGGACTTGCCACGGCACTGAAGCAGGGAGATGTCGACTGCGCATGCATGTCATCGTACATTGACGACTACCAGAACCTCACCGAAGGAGCGACCGTCGAGATCACGAAATACCCGACAGCAGGACTCGGGATATACGATGCTGCCATAAACGCGATCCCAATGGACTTCAGGACTGGCACCTTCGGCAAGGGCAGTCCCATCCTGCTCGATCCAATCGTGAGGAAGGCAATCCTGATGACCATGGACAAGGACCGGATCGTGAACGAGACCATGCAGGGGCTGGGCACGAGGGCCGACTCAGTACTTGCGCCGGGGTTCTGGCACAAGGACATCGACGAGGTGCCCTATGACCCGGTCGCGGCACATGATCTGCTGGTTCAGAACGGCTACAACGACACGGATTTCGATGGGACTTTGGAATGCGGTCCGACATCCCTGCCGGTCAAGGAGGGGTGGACGACAAGCGGGACTCCCCTTGAGTTCGGGCTCGACGCCCCTGACTCGGATCCGCTGTATGCCTCCATAGCGTATGTGTGGGCAGAGGGCGCGCAGACTTCGGGAATCAGCATGGTCGTCGCAGTGAAACCCGAGGCCATCATGGTGAACAACGATTGGTACAAGGCGGACTACGATCTCTGGGTGTGGGCGTGGTCGTGGGGACCGGAGCCGATCAAGAGTCTTGAGACATGGTTGACTTCGGAGATCAAGAACGGTGGCAACAACTGCCAAGGACCGATGGGCCCGTGGTGGTACGGACCCAGCAACCAGTCCGAATCGCCGACTGGAGCACCGTACAGCTCTTACGATCAGAACCTGTCACTAGCCGATATGACATTGGACACGGCCACAAAGAAGAGCATCCTTGACGTTGCGCAGCAGATGGTCTACGACTCGTACACCGAGACTCCGCCTGCGTACTACCTCGACCTGTACGGCATCACCGAGGAGAGATACATCGGCTGGGGCAACTGGACGCAGCATCCTGGCAGGACCATTCTGTCCACGCTTCTCTGGACCTGGTTCGATCTTGCACCGGTCCCAAACGAACCTCCCACCGCATCGTTCACGGTGACTCCCCTCACTGGAGATACCGAGACAATATTCGAGTTCAATGCATCGCTCAGCTCTGACACAGAGGATCCAGTGGATGCCCTCCTCGTCCGATGGGACTGGGACAACAACAGCGTCTGGGACACGAGCTGGACGACCGACAAGCTGGCCGCTCACCAGTTCTTGGCCGACGGGGTGTACACAGTAGTGCTCCAGGTCCAGGATACGGGAGGGGCCTGGGACACCAGCTCCGTGGAGGTGTCCGTGGTCGTGATACCCGAGTTCGCCGGTTTCCTTCTGCCCGTCACTGCCATCCTATGCGCAATGGTGGTGGCCGTCGCGAGGCGGCGTCGCAGCAGGTGAAAGTCTCATTCAAGCCTCGCCAAGAAACGGCTCTTCAGACGCTCCATCACGGAGCATCGTGCCGCGAACGGAGGTTATTTCCCCTCTCGCGTCATTTCTTCCCCTCGGCACGGGATCCCTGTGGTTCTCCCGACTGGACGCCCCCTGAGACGCTGGAGGAACCATCGAAAACCTCCATGATATAGAAGGTGCTGGACGAGTGACCGAGGGAGTGAATCAGCCGGAGACAGATACTGTGCATCCATTCGGGAAGCACATCAGCTGGAGCGAGGTATTCTATTTCAACTTCTACGACCGGGACGAGGACATCTGCGCGTTCATGAGGATCGGTCTCAAGCCAAACACGGCTGAGAAGAGCATGTTCTGCTACATCATGATGCCAGATCGTAGTGTCTTAGGATCTCGAGATCAGGAGCATTTCAGCAACAATGACCTGAAGGTGAACGGGTTGACCTTTGAAAGGGTCCGCCCTGAGAAGGAGTGGAGGGTGAAGTACTCAGGAGCGATGAAACGCACTCACGGAGCCAGCTCCGGAATTGTGGACACCTCTCTGGATCTGACATATCTCGCGCTCAACAAGACCTTCGACTACCGGGAATGTGGCTTATGGGACAAGGAGTTCGCTCCTCAGATGGCTGCCGATCACACCGAGCAGTTCGGGAAGATACAGGGCACGCTGAGAACTGGCGACACGGAGCTCCAGTTGAACGGCTTGGGCGAGAAGGACCACGCGTGGGGCGTCAAGGACTGGACAGCTCCGACAACTTGGATATGGTTATCGTGTCAGTTCTCTGAGAGCTTCGCATTCAACCTGACCAAACTCATGGAACGAGATGTTGCCGATGGAGGATTCATACACGCCGATGGCGAGAACAGACCGATCACCAAGGCTCTGGTGAATACCGAGTGCGAGGCAAATGGGGCTCCCAAGAAACTCAGAATCTGGTTCTGGGAAAAGAACAGAGAGGTTCACCAGGTTGAAGGGGTGGTCCTGAGGTATGTCAAGATACCGTTCACCGATACGATGGAGAGGACCCTTCCCGTGATGTACGCATGCCTTGTGAGATACAGGAAGGGGGATGTACACGGCTACGGCATCGCGGAGTACCTCACGCGGTAGGCACGCGATGACGTCGGTTCCTACATATCCTAGTTCTGTCTTCTGAGATTAGGTGACGGGGAATGTCCGAGGAAAAACCAGTAAGTGTGGTGCCTGATTTCGTGAGGACCGCAGGATTCGGATGGAGAGTCGCCCTCTCGATACTCATAGTGTTCGGGTGGCTGGCCTTCCTCATTCTCTGGCTGTTCTTCTACGCGGATGAATACGGGGTCTTCCAGAACATAGCCATCCTGCTGGTGTCGATAATCGTGGGGATCGGCCTCCTGTCCGCGCTTTGGGTGACCTGGGGGTTGCGTTTCGCTGGCCAGTTCAAGGAGACCGAGTGGAAGATGGAGAAATCCACCCTGGCATGGATCTCGAACACGATCGCCGGAGTCGGCTGGCTCGTGTTCCTGATCATATGGCTGTTCTTCTACGCAGACGACTACAGCGGCTACCAGAACCTCGCGATATTCATCGCATCCCTGCTCGTCCTGGGCGCAGTGACCGGAAGCATATGGATGGTCCGCTGGTTCAAGCCCTGGAGGAAGCACTAGACAAACACCGCGAACTCCAAGAGAAATCAGAAGGCTCGCCTGTGGGCGAATCCCACAGGCGGACAAAGGTTTTCTTCTCCGCCTCAACGACGTCTGGCACGCACGACGAATACGGTTCCACCAGAGCAGAGACCAAGCAGGGCAACCCACGCAAAGGCCATCGATGGCGAGCCGCCGAGCTTCTCAGCGGAGTTCGCACCCGATGAATCGTAGATCAGGACCAGCTGCGCACTCACGACCGTTACGACCTCGGAGTGGCTGGCAGTCATGCCATCAGCGTTCCTGACGGTCAAGGTCACGACATAGCTTCCCGCGGCCGCGAAAGTGTGCGTCGCCTGCCATCCGCTGGCGAATGTCCCGTCCCCGAAGGACCACAGGTACTCCACGATGCCTGACTGGTCGCTCGAGCCCCAGGCGTAGAAGTTGGCCACCTGGCCCGCGATGGGCATCAGAGGACTGTACTGGAACTCCGCAGTCGGCATAGAGACCACCTTGATCGTCGTGGTGGTCTCGTCTGACATCCCGTAGTCGTCTATCACGGTAAGGGACACGACAAAGGTGCCGTAGTTCTCGTACACATGAGTGACCTGCGCCCCGAAGCCGACATCCCCGTCACCGAACTGCCAAATGAAGTCCGTGATGCTGCCGTCAGGGTCCAACGAGTAGGTGCCATCGAATACCACAAGCTGCCCTACCAAGGGCTGCGAGGGCTCATACGCTATCACCGCAACTGGGGGCACCGGCTCCGATTCGCGCACGGTCACATTGAACGACGTGTATCTCCAGGTGCCGTAGTTGTCGCAGACATCGAGCTCCACATAGTATGTCCCCGTGCTCGTATACGCGTGCGTTGCGACCTGCGAATACGCGTAGTATCCGTCCCCGAAGTACCAGAACCAGTTGACGATGTATCCGTCAGGGTCGTAGGACATCGACGCATCAAAGGTGACCGTCTCGCCCACGCTCGGGTTCGCCGGAGTGATGACGCCGATAGGAACTGGCGGCATGTTGCCCGGGGATATCGTGATCCATCCGAAGGCGGTCGCGGTCAATCCATCGTTGTCCTCTACGGTCAGCGACACTATGAAGTCCCCCGCGTACGAGTAGACATGGCTGGCCCAAGATTCGTTTGCGTATGATCCGTCCCCGAGGTCCCATGAGTAGCTGACGATGTATCCGTCGGGGTCGAAGGAGTAGCCTCCCTCGAAATACACATAGCCTCCTACGAAGAACTCGCCGTATATGGCGAACTGAGGCACCGGCGGCTCACTCGGGAACGGTCCGAACTCAAGCAACAGGTCGTATGACGGTATCTCCTCCGAGTAATCATACGCGCTGACCTCGACCCAGTACTGCCCGGCTCCCAGCCAGATCGTTATCTGAGACCACAGGCTGTTGTTGGTGTCGTCGTTCTCGGCTATCGGTGAGTACGGGACCCCACTTGCGTTGTATAGACGCAGGACCGAATCGCCCATGCCCTCCGGTCCGGATGTCGATACTCTTACCTGAGTCGACGCGTTCAGTGTGAAGGTCACCCAGTCGACATCGGCTCCCATATCATCTATCGAGTGAGTCTGTGCCAAATACGGGTCCAACCAGTTCGCCTCAAGATACGTGTCATCGGGCTCGTAAGCGTCAGCGGCACTCTGGATGAATGCCTTTATGAAATCGTCCCACATGAGCTCTGCCGACATGTCGAGGTCCTCATATGACGGGTAGTACCAGCTCGCAGACGGCGGCAGTTCAATCGATAGACCATAGGCGTCTGGGTGTCCTGCGCCCGCGAAGTTCGAGACTATCGATGCGTTCAGAGCGCCCATGACCGCGTCCGCTGCCGACTGAAGGCTCGACTCAGGCACCCTGGTCCTCACCTCATAGGCGAAATCGTACAGGTCCCTGTAATCTAGGTACGAGAAGAACTCGGTGGCGCCCACTGCCTCGATGATCTCTGGCTTGTATGCAGCAAGGCTCGATATCAGTTCGCTCGCAAAGACATCGAGGTCGGCGTACATGTACCTCAGCGAGATGACATCTGCCACGCTCAAGGTCTCGGACCATTCGGACCCGTAGAACTCCGCATATCGCTGGACTATGCATCCTCCAAGCTGGAGGGGGCTCATCAGCGGGTTCGCGACGAGGTCTGCCATGATTGTGTTGTATGGCCATCCGTCCCATGGTATGCTCTCCTCGGAGAATACAAGGACGTCTGTCATGTGTCTGATCTCGAACGCGACCTCTGCCATGCCCATCAGGCATGCGTCGAACCCGACCGAGTCGATCCACTCGCCGGTATCGATCTCGCTCATGTTCAGCGCCCACTCAAGCTCATCGAGTGTGAGGGCGTCATAATAGTCTGTCTCGTCCCAGCACACAGCACCGTCCCAGCCGCCTCCGTGGTCCCACAATACGAGCATGTACTTGTCAGCGGGGAATGACATCACGCCCCACTCAATAAAGTCCATCAAGACCGCGGGGTCGCCCATATTCAATTCTCCCAGGTCCATGAGTGCGTTCGATGCTATCGGAGTCATTCCTGGCGTGACATAGAACCTCTTGGTCCCGGTCCAGTCGCCGTAGTCCGAGCTGTAGTACGATACCCTATCCAGCTGAACGACGATGTTGACTTGGTCAGTCGAGCCGACCGAGGACATCTCCAGGAAATCGAGCAGCGCGACATCCTCGAGATTGTTGTCGCCATCCTCATACACGAGGAAGGTCCAGCTTGTCTCGTTTCCAGGTTCCAGAACCACAACAGTGGAGGTCGCGGTGTCCGTCGCTCCCTGGTTGTCCCGAACCGTCAGCGTGGTAGTGTACAGCCCAGCCGCGCTGAACGGATGGGAGATTATCATGTCGCCCCCTTCCGTCCCGTCTCCGTACTCCCAACCCCATTCGACAATAGTGCCGTCCGGATCGTAGGATTCGGAAGCATCGAATGTGACCGGGTCACCGACATAGGCGTACTGCGGGGCAACCGTGAAGCTAGCCACAGGAGGCAGGTTGTAAGGTCCGACTGCTTGATCACGCTGAATCAGGAGATCGTCGACCATCACGACGACCGTCTCCTCCCTGAGGCCGTTCACGAAGCTGATCATCGACACATCGGAGGCCGGAGCGGCAGACCCGGTGTACGACTGCCCCGGATACGAGACCCCGTCGAAGACGGCCGTCCACGTGGACATGCTCTTGTTCATCACGATCTCCACCTCGTGCCATCCAGCCGTGAAGCTGCATATGCCCGCCCAGGCAGAGTTGTTGTCGATGTAGGACCAGCCGCTCGGTGCGCCGCTCCATAGGTCCATGAGCCAACGCGTGATCAGGAGCGGGTTCCCGTACAAGTCATAGAACAGGAGTCCTTCCCACTGTCCCCAGTATCCTTCCTTGTAATCCGACTCCGTCGGAAGGTACAACCAGAATGACACGGTCAGGCTCCCGTTGTAAAGCACAAGCCCGGTCCAGTTCGCGCGCGCATTCCATGAGTCATGAGCGTCCCAGCCAGCGGCGTTGGTTGCGAACAGGGTGCCGTTCGTTATCTCGAAGTGGTTGTAGTCCGCGCCCGTGTAGTTCCAGAAAGTCCATCCCGGGTCGAGCGACGCGTACGAGTCAAAGTGCTCGTCAAGCACCGTTCCCAAGTCTCCCGAAGTGACCGCCACCTGCTGAGCAGCATAGTTGCTCAGCCCGCCGGTGTCCATGACCTCAAGGAGGATGACATAGGTTCCAACGGCTGAATACGTGTGATATGCGACCTTCTCAGTCGTCCAGTTCGTGTCCCAATACCCGTCGGCCTCCCAGTCCCAGCGCACTTTCAGTGCAGAAGTGGGATCCTCCGTGTCGTTCGAATTGGAGGCATCGACCGTGAAGACCGTAGTCACGTTCCCCCAAATCGGAGTCACAGTGAAATAGGCCCACGGAACGCTGTTGAATTCGATCACCTCGACACTCAACGAGGAGAATGCGACCGATCCCTCGTCGTCCGTGACCGCGACATTCATGGTGAAGACGCCAGGCGAGGTGTAGACATGTTCCACGACACCGATTGATGTCGAGGCCGACCAGCCGTCTCCGAAGTCCCAGTCGTAGCCGGCAATCGCGCCGCCATCAGGGTCGTAAGCCTGCACCTCAAATGTCGTTATGCCGTTCACAATAGCTGGCATCGGATAACATGTCGTGCCTATGATCACCGGCGGCCCTGGGACGATGACGTCGACCCACGCGTATCCTACAGCGCCGACTGAATCAACCGCACTCAGTGTCACATGATATGTTCCCGACCCTCCGTAGATGTGTGTCACGCGCGCGCCAGTGTCAGAAGTTCCATCACCGAAGTTCCATGTGAAGCTGTACGGCCTATCTCCGCCGGACGCAGTGCCTCTGAATGCACAGCTGCTCGGGTCCGAATTGGACTGCCTGACCGAGATGTCAACCTGAATTTGAGAAATCACCCGGTCAACATATCCGAACCATGCCTGATCCCAAAGTGCGGGATCATAGCTATCGACAAATGCTGCGGGGTCGAATTCGCTCACGTGGCCCGAGCTCATCACCGGAGACATGGATTCGTACACGAGGACATCATCGACCATCATGTCCGATACAGGTGTGACTATCATGCCTGGAAGCGGCATCGGGGTGAGATCTACAACACCATAGCTACTTCCCGCCAGGACAAAGCCCCCCATCGGAAGGGCGGCGGCGTCCTCGAAGCTTCCAATCCCGTAGTAGGAGGCTTCAAGCAACAACCCTGAACTCGAAACATGGAACAGCGCGGGGTTCATAACACCGAAACTGCTGTCGACAGCTCTCCCGATAGCATAGAGTGTGCCATCCGGCTGTCCCACCATCTTCCAGCATTCCTGATAGGAAAGCGGGTCGCCAATCTTCTCTCCCCAGACGAAGTCAAGAGACGGCGTCATCTTGACGAGGAACAGGAGTTCTTCTGATATGGACCAACCGAGCCCGTAGACGTAACCGTCGGACCCAGCCATCACGTCCCAGGAGTACTCCTCTGGGTCGTATGATCTGTAAGCCACCTGCCTCACCAGATTGCCCTCCGAATCGAACTTGGCAAAGCCTACATCGCTTTCGTCATCGTAGCGGTCCATCGTGATGAACACATTGTCCGATGAATCGACTGCAAGTCCCCAGGGATACGCTGATCCCAGGGCAGATCCTCCATAGACGAACCATCTCAGATCGCCGGACGATGTGAGCGCTGCGACGGCTGGCCCCCAGTCCCAATCTCCCGCCACCACGACTCCCTGCGAATCGGTCTCTACCTCGCGGCACAATATTGACCCTTCGATGAGTCGGTCAAACACAAGCGTGCCGTCAGATGAAATCTTGGCGACGAATCCGCCATGCGCCCCATTGGTGCTGTTCCACAGTTCGCCGCACAGATAGGCGTTCCCGGCATCATCGACCGCTAGGTCGTAAACGTCCATACTGCCGGGCGCTACCAGGATTCGATCCCAGACCAGCTGCCCAGAGGCGTCGAACTTGGCTAGGAAATCGTTTCCAGCTAGCGCAGCGTTGCTGGCGCCCGCAATGTAGACGTTCCCCTGGCCATCAATATCGACAGCACGAGCGATATCTGTATTCTCAAGTCCCCACGTGTGACCGTCCGAAATCGTCCCTGCGGAAACAGGCACGAGGGACAGCACCATTGCTAGCACTACAAGCGCAGATAGCCAGACCTTCCTCACCCTCAAACCCCCAGTTAACTGACTCCTTCGATTCTCCTTAGCGCTATATACGCCTTTCGTGGGCAGACCTGGCAGATGACCGACTTCGTCCAATCAGGAGTGGAGTATCTCATGACATTCGTGGTAGGCGGGAAACTGTAAGAATCTGCATTCAGTTCCCGAATCCTGATGAGCGAACCCGAAACCAGCGAAGTTCCCGAAGGGCCACTGAAGGACATGCCTTCTGAGGCCAAGAGGATCGTCGACCTCGCCCGAGAGAGAGGCGTCCAACTGAGGCTTCTCGGCGGGTTGGCAGTTCGCATGCACTGCCTCAACCCTGAACTGTGTGAAAGGCCCTACTCCGATATTGACCTCATGGGGCTCAGCACCCAGGCAAGCAGGATCGAAGATGCGTTCAAGGAGCTCGGGTATGTGCCGGATGCACAGTTCAACATGCTCCACGGTGGTCAAAGACTGAAATTCGAGGATCATATCAACGGCCGCCACGCGGAAGTCTTCCTCGACAAGTTCAGGATGGACCAAACGCTCGATTTCCGCGGACGACTCGATATCCATCCCTATACGATATCACTGACGGACCTGTTCATTTCGAAGACCCAGGTAGTGAAGATGGACGTGAAGGATTTCCGTGACCTCTTCTCGCTTTTCAGGGACAACAAGATAGGGGTGGATGACAGGGAGGGCGTGATCAACGCCAGGTACGTCGCGCACCTGTGCGCGCATGACTGGGGCCTGTACCATACAATCCTCAGGAATCTCGAACGCCTTCCGGAATTCTACGACTACTTCAACCTGAGCAAGACCGAACGCGAGTCCATGGACAGAAGGATCTGGATACTCAGGTTGATGATCATCGAAGAACCCAAGGGGCCAATCTGGAAGGCACGGGACAGGCTGGGCGAGCGCCTTCCGTATCATGAGGAGATCGAACGCGAGGAGCTCTGACTGTGGTAAGTGACAAGCGGACTTGGGATTCACTGCCTCTTCAATGATGCCAAGTTCTCGAGCGCTAGTGAGCTCGCGAATTCGTTGCCCAGGCGCTCAGCCTGTCTAGCAGCCTCCTCGTAGTGCGCAGCCGCCGCGTCTTCATTGCCCCTCTTCTCCTCCAGCATGCCCAGGCGCATGTTTGCCGCGATGAGCCCCTCTCCG
>Ga0316628_100001129_pt1 | contig 18502 bp, 18 predicted proteins | sample OWC_Aug_M2_C1_D5_FD_207648 | JGI IMG/M metagenome (GOLD analysis project Ga0316628, IMG submission 207648) | Wetland soil microbial communities from Old Woman Creek delta, Ohio, United States - OWC_Aug_M2_C1_D5_C | ecosystem: Environmental > Terrestrial > Soil > Wetlands | place: USA: Ohio... | reverse complement strand
CTTGCCGGAAGTTGATCGTCGACGTGCCCGGGGCACGGCCGTTGGCGGAGGCGACACCGGCAAGTGCGGCGAGCACCGTGACAGCAAGGGCAATTCGCCTCATGAAGTCGAGCGTATCACCCGGCCCTCCCCGCGGACGTGAGCGATCTAACTTCTGCTGATCGCTGCGGACCGCCCGCCTCAGCCGACCTTGTGCTCGATCTCGGGCGGCGTGGCGAAGAAGCGGTTGCGCTTGGGGTCGTTGAACCGCTTGTAGTCGATCAGCCAGGGCGTGACCTGCGCGGTGCCGCCCTCGAGGCGGATCGTCGCCGCCATCGGCGTGACGCTGCGATACGACGAGTCGGCCGGCAGATCGTGGTTGTCGGCGCCGCCCGAGCTGAACAGCGACAGCAGCGACGCGACGTCGCCGTACATTGTCTTGAAGCCGGCGTCGATCTTCTCGTGGCCGCGGATCATCATCGAGCAGCCGAGGCGCGCCATGAACGCCTCGAACTGGCGCTTGCCGAACGGGAACCGCGCGTTCTGCGCCTGGAGATCGTCGGGAATGTAGTCCGCCGTCGACGGATCGCTCCACAGCATCTGGAACCGCAGCTCGGAGTCGTTGAGCGAGCTCATGTCCTTGAGCCGCGCCTTGATGTCGGTGTCGCGCGGGATGCCCGCGTGGACGAACATCAGATCGTCGAAGAACAGCATGTTCGGCAGCTGCTCGAACATCTGCATGTACTCCTGGAACACCTCGCCCGGGATGTGGCCGATCAGCGTGTTGATCGCCTCGGCCGGCTTGACGCCGCCGTAGATGCGTCCGCGGTACTCGATGTAGTACTCGTGGTTGCCGCGCAGCGGGAACACGTGCTCGGGCGCCGCGAGGTACAGCTGCATCACCGTGCGCAGCACGCCGTTGTAGCTGAACATGCCGCGATCGATGTAGTCGCCGAGCAGCACGAGCTTGGGCTCGGGCTTGCGCGTATCGAGCTTCCACGCCTCGAGCTTCGCGAAGAAGTCGGCCTGGAGCAGCGCGCCCTTGAGGCACGAGTAGCAGCCGTGGAGGTCGCCCAGGACGGTGATCTCGTAGACGCGGTCGGGCTTGGCCGGGTGGACGTAGACGTGGCCGTCGAGGAACGCGTCCTGCCCCGCGAAGTCGGCGACCGTGTGCTTGCCGTCGAGCTTGCCGGAGCCCGCGGTCCGCTGGAGCTGCAGCTGCTGGACGAACCGGCGCATCAGATCGAGGTCGGTCGCGATCTGTTGCCGGATGCGCTCGGGGTCGGCCGAGTAGTGCTGCTCGAAGCGCTGGAAGAACGGGTGATCGTCGCGCTTGACCGGCGCGGGCTTGGGCTCGTCGATCGCGACCTGCTTGGTCGGGACCACCTCGATGTCGCCCTCGGTCAGCGTCTCGACCTGCTTGTCGAGCAGCGCCTCGATCTCCTCGCGGAACTTCTTCTCCGACGGGTGGACCGACCCGTCTGCATAGATAAGCTCGTCGATCGTCGACAGCAGCTCGTTCTGGTTGTCGCGGTCGAAGCTCTGGAAGATCTCGTAACTGCGAAGCTTCAGCTTCGCGTAGACGAACTTCTCGACGTCCTCGCCATCGGCGACCGCCTCGTCGAACAGCGCCTTCACGCCGTGGTCGACCTGCTCGAACACCTCGTGGAAGTGCGTCGTGAACTTGTTGACCACCTCGTCGCGCGTCTTGGCGTCGGCGTCGGGCATCGCCGTCTTCGCGCGCTGGGTGACCAGCTGGCGGATATAGATGCGGACGAACGTCTTCTCGGTGAAGTCGAACTCGCCATCGATGTACCCGAACGCGGTCAGGTAGAAGATGATCGCGTTCATCTGCTGTTCGGCGACTTCAGGGTTCGTGCTGAACGTCAGCATCGCGGCTAGTGTATGATCATCTGCGATGCGGCTGGGGGTCATCGCTGCGCTAGTTGCGTTGTCCTCTCCGGTGGCCGCCGAGCCACTCGAGTGGAACGGCTTTCTGGGCGTCGACAAGCTGCCGACCGACATCGGGCTCGGCAGCGCGACCGAGGTCGAGCAGCGACCGCAGACCGCGCCGATCGCGGGCGGCCGGATCACGTATCTACCGCTCGTGTCGCAGTGGATCGCGGCCGGCGTCGAGGGCGAGCTGTCGCTGACGACGTCGTGGACCGGCTATGGCTTCGAGTCGCGGCGCAATTCGTACTTCGCACCGATCATCGGCTACCGCGCCAACGCGATCGTGCGGCTGTTCCCGGACCGCTGGCTCGAGCCCCACGTCACCGGTGGCGGCGGCGGGCTCACCGTCGCGACCGCATCGCCGTTCATGTCGAACCAGACCGACGGCGAGTACTTCTGGGGCGTCGGCCTGACCCTGCCGGTGCAGGGCCGCTGGCTGCTCCGCGCCGACGCGCGCCAGGTCTGGCTGCCGGCGATGACCAGCGGCGACACGACCACCGCGTACGAGCTGCACGTCGCGATCGGCGGCACGATCGGCCAGCGCGAGCCGCTCGTCGTCCACCCCGAAGAGGAGCCGCCTCCGCCCCCGCAGCCGCCCCCGCCGCCCCCACCGCCGCCTCCGCCGCCGCCCGCGGACACCGACAGCGACGGCATCCCCGATCCCGACGACAAGTGCCCGAACGAGGCCGAGGACAAGGACGGCTTCGAGGACGCCGACGGCTGCCCGGATCTCGACAACGATACCGACGGCATCCCCGACGCCAAGGACAAGTGCCCCGGCGAGCCGGAGACCAAGAACGGCATCGACGACGACGACGGCTGCCCCGACGTCGTGCCGCCGGCGATCGCCGCGGCGTTCGAGGCCGCGACCGCGGTGCGGTTCGACGCCGGCAAGCCGCGCATGACGAAGGCCGGCAAGGCGGCGCTCGCGAAGACGCTCGGCGTGCTGCGCGATCACCCGATGCTCAAGGTGACCGTCACCGGCCACGACAAGGACTCCGAGCTCGCGAAGAAGCGCGCCGAGTCCGTGAAGTGGTACCTCGTCGACCAGGGCGTCGCGCAGGATCAGATCGAGACGGTCGCCGGTCCCGACGCGAAGAACCCGATCGAGATCACCGTCCGATAGAGCGCGCCGCGAGCAGCGCCCACGACGCGTACTCGCGGACCAGCCAGCGCATCGCGCGCCGGCGATCGCGATACTGCACGCTGTCGGCGATGTGATGGACGCGCGGCTCGAGCCCGGCGCGCCGGAACAGCAGCGCCGCGCGCCGGCCGTGAAACGGCTGGGTGACGAGCCACACGCGGCGCGCGCCGAGCGGCTCGAGCAGCCGCGCCGTGAGCTGCGCGTTCTCGGCGGTGGTCAGCGCGTCGCGCTCGACGAGGACGTCGGGGATGCCGGCCGCGACGAGACCCTCGGCGAGCGCGTCGGCCTCGGCGCGCGGAGCACCGTGCGTGACGCCGCCGGTCGCGACGACGTGGCGCCCACCACCCGCATGATACAGCGCTGCCGCCGCAGCGACCCGCTCCTCGAGGATATCGGTCAGCCGGCCGCCTCGCGCCAGCGGCGAGCCGAGCACCACGATCGCGTCGAGCGGCTCGAACTCATGACGCGGCGCCTCGAGAAGCCGGGCGATCACGGTTCGGTCACTTGTCGAGGCGATCCGGCGCGTCCGCCGCGATGTACGCGAGCACCGCGACCGCGGCGACGTCGTCGGCGAGCTGCTGCGGATCGACCTTGTCGAGCGTGTCGGCCTCGGTGTGGTGGATGTCGAAGTAGGTCCGGTTGTCGACGTCGAGGCCGACCTGCGGCACGCCCGCCGGCTCCATCGGCCCGATGTCGGAGCCGCCATGGCCGTCGGCGACCTTGCGCACGCCGAGCTGGCGCAGCAGCGACGCGACGTCGGTGACATGCGCGCGCAGGTGCTTCGCCGCGTCGGGATCCTTGGCGCCGGTATCGAAGCCGCGCGGCGCGAACCCGCCGCTGTCGGACTCGATCGCGAGCACGGTCCTCGCGAGCTCGTCCTTGTGCGAGTCCGCATAGCCCTCGCCGCCGCGCAGGCCGTTCTCTTCATTGGTGAACAGCACGACGCGGATCGTGCGGCGCGGCACCAGGCCGAGCTGCTTGAGCAGGCGCGCGGCCTCCATCATCGTCACGCAGCCGGCGCCGTCGTCGTGTGCGCCCTGGCCGACGTCCCACGAGTCGAGGTGGCCGCCGATCACGACGACCTCGTCGGGCTTTTCGCGCCCGCGCAGCTCGCCGATGACGTTCGCGCTCTCGACGTCGGGCAGCGTCTGATCGTCGAGGCGCACGTGCACGGTGACCTGCCCGCGCGAGGCGAGCCGGTCGAGCAGGTCGGCATCCTCGACGGTGATCGCGGCGGTCGGGATCTTCGGATCGTCGTTGTCGTAGCCCATCGCGCCGGTGTGCGGCGTGCGCAGGCTGTGTGCGGTGACCGAGCGGACGAGCGCCGCGACGGCGCCGTACTTCGCCGCCGCCGATGCGCCACCCCAGCGGTACTGAACGGTGTCGCCGTAGTGCGAGCCGCCCTCGACCGTCCACGCCGGCATCGCGACGTTGTAGACGACGATCGCGCCCTTGACCTGAGCCTTCTTGGCCTCGAGATCCTTCCAGTCGTGGACGACGACGACCGGCCCCGCGACGCCGCCTTTCGGCGTGCCGACGGTGCCGCCGAGCCCGATGACGTGCAGCGGCCGCGTGATCGGCGCGGTGATGTCGGCGTCCTCGGCGCCGCGCTGCCAGTGCGGCACCATCACCTTCTCGGTGTGGACCTCGAGGCCCTCGTCCTTCATCGTCTGTGCGGCCCACGCGATCGCCTTGTCGAGCGACGGCTCGCCGGACAGCCGGTGGCCGATCGTGTCGGTGAGCTGGCTGAGCTTGTCGTAGGCGCCGCGGCTCGCGCGGCCGGCGGCGACGATCTTCTGCGCGACCTCGCGGTAGCGATCGGCGAGCGTCGAGGCCTGCGCGCTCGGCGGCCCGAACGAGCTGGTGTCGGAGACCCACGGCGGCGGCGGCGCCTCGTAGGCGACCGGCGCGCACGCGGCAAGCAGGACAAGGGCGAGCTTCACTGAACCTCCGTTGGTTCGGCATCGGCCGACAGCTCGGTCGGCTCGGAGTCGGCGGTGGGGATCACGGCGCGCAGCGCGATGTCGACGAGCAACTCGACGACCGCGACCAGCCGATCCGCGGTCACGGGCCGGCCGAGCGACAGATCCGAGAGCGGGATCGGGTGATCGAGCGGCGCGCCGCGACCCGGATAGACGCGATAGCGAAGCCCATGACCGTCCCAGTACGCGAACCAGCCGTCGAGCGTCGCGACCGCGCGGGCGCGCAGGCCCTCGTCGAACAGCTTCTGCAGCGCGAGCGCGTTGCCGCGCGTCTTGAACCGCTCGTCGAACTGCGCGTCGCCGGACTTGAACAGCGGCGCCGCCGGCGGCCCGGCCGGGTTGATGCCGAGCGAGCGCGGTGGGATCGCCCACAACGTCAGGGTCGCGGCGCGCATCTCGTCGAGCTCGCGGCCGATCACGACATCGAGCGCCATCACGCTGCCCTCGATGCGCTCGATGCGCGCGCGAATCGTCAGCCCGACGCGCTCGCCCGTGATGAGCGACGATGTCAGCCCCTGGTCGCCGCGCGTCGTCAGCGTGTGGACGCCGGCGAGCGTGCGCTCGAGGCCGCGCTTGACCGCGGTGATGTAGGACGACCACGCGGCGTCGTTGATCGGCGGCGTGTCGCCCGAGATCGGCATCGCCGCGAGCTCCTCGTCGCGCACGCGATGCGCGGCGTCGGCGATCAGCGCCAGCCCGAGCAGCGGCAGCAGGTAGTGGTGCGGCCACCGGAACGCGTAGCCGCCGAGGACCACGAGCGCGAGCCCGGCGCCGATCTGGCGGCGCGCCTCGCTGCCGGCGATCGCGCACGACACCAGCGTCCACGTCAGCGTCGCGACCGCGAGCAGGTAGAGCGCGAGCCGAGGATCGGCGACACCCGTCGACAGCTCGACGCCGATCGCGAGCGCCGCGCCCTTGGCGATCGTCGAGTACCAGGTGCGCGCCATGATCGCGCCGATCGCGGCGGTCGTCATCGCGACCAGCACCGGCGCCGGGCGCGTCACCGAGCGCGCGAACGGCCGCGGCGCGAACAGGTACGGCGAGATCAGCGCCGCGAGGCACAAGGTCAGCACGCCGGCGCGCGCCACCAGGATGCCGGGCGCGTCGAACGCGCCATCCGGCCACAGGAACTTGCCGCCGATCACGCTGATCGTGTGGACGACGAGCGGCACCGCGAGCGTGATCGTGCCGAGCTGCACGCCGAGGTCGCGGTGCTTGCCGAACGTCGCGATCACGACGAGCAGCGTCGCCGCCGCGAACGCGAGCTCGAGCGCGAACGTCGTCGACGAGGTGCCGGCGACGACCAGCGGCATCGCCGCGAGCACGCCGGCGACCGCCAGGCCACCGCCCGCGAGCCGGTCGCGCAGCCCACGCGTCATCAGCGCCGCGACGCGCCCCGCGAGGATCGCCACCGCGAGCGTGCCGGCGAAGTAGAACAGGAACAGCCCGGCGTACGAGAGGTAGCGATACCAGCCGGGCGGCGGCGCGCCGGTGTGCAGGCGCAGCGTCGCCAGCCCCGGCGTCGTCTTGGAGCCGATCGCGACGCGATTGATCGCCAGCTCGAGCAGCCCGACGAGCAACAGGAGGTGGACGGGGGCCAGACCCCTTGCGGCGCGGCGAGCAGACAACCCAAAAACCGTAGCTTTCTTGACCGTTTGGGTCAAGTCGCCGAAAACTTTGACCGCATGGGAGCCCGCGAGATCCTTGGCGTCGTGAGGCTGCCCGCCCTGCTCGTCCTCGTGCTCGCCAGCGCCGCCCAGGCCCGGCCACGAGTCGTCCTCGACCCCGGCCACGGCGGGTCCAATGCCGGCGCGCAAGGTCCGGGAATCCACGAGAAGCAGCTCACCCTCGAGATCGCGAACCTCGTCGCGGCGCACCTCCGCGACCACGGGATCGACGTCGTGCTCACCCGCACGATCGACAAGACGCTGACGCTGCGCCAGCGCACCGAGGTCGCCGACGCCCTGCCGGCCGATCTGTTCGTCAGCATCCACGCGAATGCGTCGCCGACGCGCACCCAGCGCGGCTACGAGACGTATGTCCTCACCGTCAAAGGGGTGGACGTCGACGCACGGGCGCTCCGCAGCGACACCACGACGCCCCGCCCCGGCGTCGATCCTCAGATCGCGAGCGTCCTCGACGATATCGAGCGAGGCGCCGCGCAGTGGGATGCGGCCGAGCTCGCCGCGCGCGTGCAGCACAACCTGCGCGACCGCCGCGGTCCGGACGGCGATCGAGGAGTGCGCCAGGACGCGCAGCACGTGCTGCTCGGCGCGACGATGCCGGCGATCCTCGTCGAGGTCGGCTTCATCGATCATCCCGTCGAGGGCAAGCAGCTCACGGAAGCCCCGGTGCAGAGCCAGCTCGCCACGGCGATCGCACAAGCCATCGAGGATCAGCTCGCCGACTGATAAGCTCGAGGCTTGATCCCGCGAGTCGTGATCGAGCGCGTCGCGTCGCCCGGCGGAGAGCTCGTGCTCTCGCGGCGCGGTACCGAGTACGCGATCCGCGTCGGCGGCGTCGAGCTGATGAACAGCCGCGACCACAGCTCGGAGGACGAGCTCGGCCGCCAGACCGTCGAGCGCCTGCGGCGACCGCGTCCGCGCGTGATGGTCGGTGGGCTCGGCATGGGCTTCACCCTGCGCGCCGCGCTCGACGCGTTACCGGCGGACGCGCGCGTCGACGTCGTCGAGATCGTGCCGGCGATCGTCCGGTGGAACCGCGGCGAGCTGGCGGCGCTGGCGAACGAGCCGCTCGCGGACCCGCGGGTCACGGTGATCGACGGCGACGTCGCGGACGCGATCAAGAACGCTCGCGACCTCGACGCGATCATCCTCGACGTCGACAACGGTCCCGACGCGGTCTACGAGGGCAACGCCGCGCTGTACAAGCAACGCGGGCTCGCCGCGGCCCGCGCTGCGCTCGCGCCGGGAGGCTGGCTCGCGGTGTGGTCGTCCTTCCGCTCGAACACGTTCACGACGTGGCTCAAGGAGACCGGGTTCGCGGTCGAGCTCGTCACGATGAAGTCGAAGTTCAAGAGCGGCCCCACGCACTTCGTGTGGTTCGCTCAGCGCTCGCTGACTTCGGGGCGGAACGGCGCCGCCGCGCCGTAGATCGTGTACGAGCCGGACGGGTAGCGATTGGTCGTCACGACCAGCTGGTCGATCAGCCGTGGCCTGCCGAGATCGATGTACGCCCCCGGGTGGAAGCGATCGAGGCGGATGTTGACGTTGAACGTCCGCGTCTCGCGGCCGCGCGTCACCACCTTGATCTGGCGGAGCACGACGGTGCCCCACGTGCGATCGAAGCGCAGCATGCGGAACCAACCCGCCTGCGGCCCGACGACGAAGTACTCCGTGCCGAACCGCGTCGGCGTCGGTGTTGCGAGCCGGACCCAGCCGCGCGGCTCGCGGTGGGTGTACGGGACCCGGTAGTCGCCATCGGGCTGAGCGGTCGCCATCGACGTCGAGGCGACGAGACCGAACACGAGCGCAGCTAGTAGTGAGCGCATGGCGCATTGAAGCGCTGCATCGCTCATGCCTCGAAAAACGCGCAGATCCGCGAACCCCTTGCGCTGACAACTACCAACCACGGCGGGTTTGCGTACGTGGGCGCACGGGCCTCCACGTACGCGGCGAGGCACGTCCACTGCAGCGTCGCGCCGCCATGCGGCCCACGACGTCCTCGATCACCTCCTCTCGCATGCTCCTGAGCGCGCTGTGCCTCGTCGTCACCACGGCGTGCCGGGAGCCGGTCAGCGAGCACACCGGCCACCACGGGCCGGACGCTTCGCTCGATGGACCCTGCGACGGCAGTGCGTCGGTTCCGGTACGGCGGGCCCTTGCGGTGATCACGGACTTCTCCGACACCTCGCTCGAGGCGTGGACTGGCGCGGGATTCAACAGCGTCGCCGAGGTCCGCACGCAGCTCGACCAGATGTCCGCACACTGGTCGTTTCTCAGTCGCGGGACCGAGGCGATGCAGTGGGACATCGTCCGCGTGCAGCTCCCGCAGCCGTTCACCGACGACGCGTTCGCGGGCGCCAACGACTTCCGCGACGAGGTGATCCGGCTGGCGCGCGAGCAGATCGACCCGCAGGACTACGACTTCGATCGCGATGGCGTGATCGATGCGGTGTGGATCATCGCCTCGACCAACGGCCGCACCGTCCCGTGGCTGCTCGGCGGCGTGACGCGCAACGACGGCGCCAACAACTTCGTCGACGGTCAGGACAGCCTCAGCGTCAGGTCTGGCGCGACCGGCAACTTCAACCACGAGGTCGGCCACACGCGCGGGCTACCCGACCTCTACGGCGACTACTCGACGATCGCCGAGCTCTCGGACATGTCGAACAGCTGGCCCGTACCGCCGCCGGACTTCTGCGCCTATGACCGCGTGCACCTGGGGTGGGCCACGCCGATCGTGCTCGCGCCCGGCGCGCAGACGATCACGGTGCCGCCGCTGACGGTCTACAAGGTCCCGACCGCGCTGCCGGAGGAGTACTTCCTGATCGAGTACCGCAAGCGTCCCGCGAGCGGATTCGGCTCGGTCAGCTCGTTCGACTACGACGGGATCGTCGTCTATCACGTGTTCGAGACGTCGGCTCAGAGCATCGATCCGCCGCTCCTCGAGGTCGTGCCCGCCGATGGGGCGATCGCCGCGCAGGCGCCTCAGACCACCGACCTGTTCTATCCGGGCAACACCGCGATGGTGCTTCCGAGCGTGCTGCGGACCTACCTCGGAGGCGACGAGGTCTTCCGGATCGTCGCGGTGCGCGCCGGCGAGCTCGATATCGACGTGCGGCCTCCGGGACTGGGGTCATCTCCGAACCTCATCGCGAACCCCGGCTTCGAGGCCGGGACGACCGGCTGGATCAACGGCGGCTACCTGCCCGACCAGGCGACGTTCACGTGGGCGAGCATCGGCGCGAACGGCTCGTCCCACAGCCTGTCCGTCGCGAGCACGATGCCGAATGACGTCGAGTGGAGCACGCACCTCACCGGGCTGCCCGCCAACCGCAGCTTCTACATGTGCGGCTACCTGCGCGGGGTCGGTGTCGGCGGGTTCGAGGGCAGCGGCGCCGGCGCGAACATCTCGATCTCGGCGACATTCGTCCGCACGCCCGGGCTCTACGGCACGTTCGACTTCACGCGCGCGTGCACGATCGTGATCGGCGACGCGACGACGACGGACGTCGCCTGCCGGCTCGGCGGCCTCGCCGCGACCTCGACCGGGCAGGTGTGGTGCGACGACGTCAGCTATCAGCTGCTCGACAAGGTGTTCTGATACCCTCGACGGATGGGCGAGCGTCGCGATGACGACGCAAAGACGGTGCGGTCGCCGGCGCGGGCCACGAGCTCGACTGCCTCGCTCGACGATCACGTCCACACCGAGCCGTTACCGGCCGCCGACGATCCCGACATCCTCCCGCTGCCGCCGCGGTTCACCTCGCGCGGCACGATCGGCGACGGCGGCATGGGCCGCGTGCTGCGCGTGTTCGACCAGTCGCTGAACCGCGAGGTCGCGGTGAAGATCTTGCGCCGCAAGCACGACTCGGCGTCGCGGATGCGGTTTCTGCGCGAGGCGCGCGCCGCCGGCACACTCCATCACCCGAACATCGTCACCGTCCACGACGTGTCGAGCGAGGGCGACTTCCTGGTGATGGAGCTCGTCGAGGGCGAGTCGCTCGCCGGCCGGCTCAAGCGCGAGAAGCAGCTGCCGCCCGACGAGGTCCGCCGGATCGGCGCCGAGCTGCTGGCCGCGCTCACGACCGCCCACCGCGCGGGCATCATCCACCGCGACATCAAGCCTGCGAACATCCTGCTCGACGCGAGCGGCTCGGTGAAGTTGACCGACTTCGGCATCGCGTCGTTCGGCGACAGCGAGCTGACGAGCACCGGCCAGCTGATCGGCACGCCCGCGTACATGGCGCCGGAGCAGCTGCGCGGCCGCCGCGTCGACGAGCGCGCCGACGTCTACGGCGCGGGCGCGACGCTGTTCGAGGCCGCGACCGGCATTCGGCTCAACAACAAGGACGAGCAGGTCCCGGATCCCCGGCGCGTGGTGCTCGAGACGACCGGCGACGCCGCGCTCGCCGATGCCATCGCGCACGCGGTCCGCGAGAAGGAGGCCGAGCGCTGCCCGACGGCGCCGGCGTTCGCCGAGGCCCTGGCATCGCGCGCGCCCGCACCCCGACCGCGCCGGTGGGGGCTCGTCGCGGCGCTCGCGGTGGCGGCGGCCGGCGGGGTGGCGGCGGCCGTGCTGGTGCCGCATCACCATCCCGAGGCGCCGCGGACGCGCACCGTCGCGATGCTGCCGTTCGAGGATCACGTCGGCGATCCGCAGCTCGACTTCGCGAGCTCGGGACTGCCGCACCAGCTCGGCGACCAGCTCGGGCGCGTCGCCACGCTCCACGTCGTCGGCTACTACCGGCTGCTCGGCAAGGTCGGCACGCACCCCGCGGATCCGAACGCGTGGCTCGCCGCGGCGCGGTCGGTCGGTGCAGATGTCGTCGTGCGCGGCGTGATCGAGCCGGTCGCCGGCCACGTGCGCGTGTCGGTGATCGTCGAGCGCATCGACGGCACCGTGATCGATCGCATCGCCCGCGAGGGCAGCAGCGACCAGGTGACCTCGCTCGTCCAGGCGATCGCGCCGGCGGTGGCGAGCGCCGCGGCCGGTGCGCCGTCGACGCTGCAGATCGGCCCCGCGTACGGGTTCGAGCTCGAGCGCGAGCTCCAGCTCGGCATCGCCGCGTTCGAGCGCCAGGACTTCGAGACCGCGCGCCGCCACCTCGAGACGGCGACCAACCGCGACGACTCGATCGCGGAGGCGCACTACTACCTCGCGATGATCGAGTGGTGGCGGATCGGCACGGGGGAGCCGCACATCACCAAGGCGCTCGCCGGATCGCTGTCGCCGATCCAGCGCGACTTCATGATCGGGCTGCGCCAGCTGATCGCGATCGATTACCCGGCGGTCGTCGACTACTTCCACGAGCTGGCGCGCCGCGCGCCCGACGACCGCGACGTGCTGTACGGCCTGTTCGAGGCGCTGTTCCACGGCGGCCATCCGGGCGAGGCGATCGAGACCTATCGCCACCTGCGCGAGGTCGCGCCCGGCTTCTACGTCGCCGCCGAGCACGCGATGATGTACTACCTCGCGCGAGGCGACACCGACGGCATCGCGTGGACGCGAGCGCACTGGGAGGTGCCGCCGGGCGAGGGACCGCTGTGGGCCGCACGCACGCAGTTCGCGCAGCAGCACCATGCCGAGGCCGTGCGCACGCTCGAGAGCGCGAGCGAGGAGTCGGGCGCGGGCCCGACGATCGGCCGCGAGCTCGTCCACGCCTACGCGGCGACCGGGCAGATCGTGCTCGCCCGCGACGCGAGTGCACGGCTCGCCGACGATCCCGGATTTCGCGCGCTCGCCGAGTACGGGCTCGCCATCGCGACCGGCGGCGACGCCACGGCGTGGCGCAAGCTCGCGCACCAGAACGCGACCCAGGTGGCCGGTCTCAAGTGGTCGGAAGCGTGGCTCGAGCTCGTGTTCCTCGACCTCGCGACCGGCGACGCCGACGTGCTGAAGCTGGATCTCGCCGCCCAGCCGACGACGAGCCAGACGCTCGGGATCGAGCTCGGCAGGCTGATCCTGTCGCGCGCGCTCCACGATGGTGCGACGGTCGAGGCCGCGCGCACGAGCACGTTCCCGGAGGTCGCCTCGCTCGCCGACGCGATCTCCGCCGAGACTCACCACGATCTCGGCTCGGCGACCGCCGCGTGGCGCCGCGTGATCGATCGCGATCCCGACGGCCGGTTCCGTCAGTTCGCGTGGGGCGCGCTCGCCGAGGATCTGCACGCGCTCGGCGACCAGGCCGGCGTGCTCGCGGCCTGCGACGAGGTGATCGCGCCACGCGTGTGGACGTGGGCGTGGGCGCCGAAGGTGGCGCCGTGCCTGCGGTGGTCGGCGGAGGCCGCGGCCGCGCTCGGGCACCCCGACGACGCGCGCAAGCGCTGGCAGCGGCTGCTCGCGCTCCGCACCGGTAGCGACGACGAGCTCGCGCGTGCCGCGCGCGCCGCGCTCAGTGGCGCTCCTTGACCGAGACGCGCACCCTGTCGACGATGCCGCCGTGGAACTCGGCCGGCGGCTCGTAGTCGTCGGTCGGCGGCTTGCCGGTGTCGCGCCCCACCGTGATCACGCCGTCGATGCCGAACCGCTCCGGCTGGGTCTTGATCTCGTGCACGGCGACTTCCTTGTCGTCGATGAACAGGCGCGCCGGGCCGACCGGGCTCCAGGTCGCGTCGTGGTCCTGGACGTCGAAGCTGACGCGGATCGTGTGCTTGCCCGACGGCAGCGCCGCGCGCGACGACAGCTTCTGCTGCACGGTCCCGAGCCAGTTGTAGACGTAGTGGACGCGGCCGTCGTGGACGTACAGCGTGTGGCCGCCGGTCGGGCTGCCTTGCGAGAACAGCACGCCCTCGGGCTCGCCGTCCCGGATGTCGACCTCCGCCGCGATCTGGAACGACCGCTCGGTCGTCGGCGCGCCGACGTCCTGCGGCACCGGCTCGGTGTTCGGGTAGTAGACGTACTCGCCGCGCTCGGCGCCATGCGGTCTCGGCAGCGCGGCCAGCTCGTCGGCCGTGCGATCGTCGAGCGGCAGCGCCTGGTGCTTGCCGGCGAGCATCGCCCACACGTTCTTGAGCCTCTCGACCATGCCCGGATGCTCGGGCGCGAGGTCGTTGAGCTGGTTGCGATCCTCGTCGAGATAGAACAGCTCCCAGCGATCCTGATCGAAGCCGCCCCACGCACCCATCGCCGGGTGGATCGCGGATGCGTGCCAGCCCTCGAACCAGACGCCGCGCGTGCCGAGCAGCCCGTAGAGCTGCACGCGCTTCTTCGTCGGCCTCGATCTCCGACTGGTGGTAGCCGTGGACGAGCTCGGGCGGCTCGATATCGAGGCAGTGGTACAGGGTCGGGACGATGTCGATCGCGTGACAGTACTGGTGGCGCAGCTCGCCGCGCGCTGCGATGTGCGCCGGCCACGCGATGATCAGCGGATCCGCGGTGCCACCTTCGTAGCTCGCGTAGGACTCGAACAGCTTGAACGGCGTCGAGAATGCCTGCGCCCACCCGGTGCAGTAGTTGTGGTAGCTCGTCGGCGAGCCGAGCTGATCGAGCGCGACGGGGATGCTCAGCGTGCCGCTCGGACCGCCGCTGGCGCTCGCGCCGCTCGCCGAGACCACGATCACGAGCGTGTTGGCGAGCTGGCCGGTCTCTTCGAGGAACGAGATCACGCGGCCGATCTGATGATCGCAATGATCGACGAACCCGGCGTAGACCTCGGCCATCTTGCAGAACAACAGCCGCTCGTCGGGCGACAGGTCGCCCCACGGCCGCACCGCCTCGTGCGCCGGCCAGCGCTGGCCCTGCGGTCCCTTGACGTGCGCGTACGGGTCGCGCGGCGGCAGGCCGGTCCCTTCGGGCACGAGCCCGAGCTCGATCTGACGCGCGAGCACGAGCTCGCGATAGCGCTCGTAGCCCATGTCGAACCGGCCGCGATAGCGGTCGATCCAGTCTCTCGGCGCGTGGTGCGGCGCGTGCGCGCAGCCCGGCGCGAAGTAGAGCAACCACGGCTTGTCGGGCGCCGCGGCCGCGGCATCGCGGATGTACCGCAGCGCGTGGTCGGCGAGATCGACGCTGAGGTGATAACCGTCGTCCGGTCGCGCCGGCGGCGAGACGCACTGGTTGTCCTGCTCGAGCAGCGGATACCACTGGCTGGTCTCGGCGCCGAGGAACCCGTAGAACCGCTCGAACCCGCGGCCGAGCGGCCACTGGCGGCGAGAGCCCGCGGCGTGACGGTCGCAGGCCGGCGTCAGGTGCCACTTGCCGACCGCCCACGTGCTGTAGCCGTGCTCGACCAGCACTTCCGAGATCAGGGCGTTCTCGAACGGGATCCGCGCATTCGATCCCGGGAAGCCGGTCGCGTACTCCGGGACGCAGGCCATCGCGTTCGAGCTCGCGTTGCGGCCGGTGAGCAGGCACGACTGCGTCGCCGAGCTGAGCCCGGTGCTGTGGAACTGCGTGTAGCGAAGGCCCGCGTTCGCCAGCCGAGTCATCGTCGGCGTCTCGATCAGCCCGCCGTAGCAGTCGAACGCGCCGAACCCGACGTCGTCCCACACGATGTAGAGGATGTTCGGAGCGCCATACGGCGCGCGGGGCACTTCGTACGGAGCCCAGTCCGGTGTCGACTCGCGTGCATCGAGCGAGATCCGTCCTCGAAACTTCGTCGTCATGACGCCTCCTTGTCGAACCAGCACAGCATCGCGTGGGCACGATCGAGCCGCGCGCCGTGCAGGTCCGCACCGCGGAAGTCACACGCGATCAGCTTCGCACCGTTGAGATTTGCGCCGGCGAGGTTGGCGTTGCGGAACGAGGTCCCGTGACGGCTCGCGACCGCCGCGGTCGTGCGTGCGAGCAGCGGCGCGTGATCGCGACGCGCCATCAGCATCGCGCTGATCGCGACGAGCGCGGCGAACAGGCCTCCGCCGGCGGCGCCGCCCGCGAGCCCACCGGCGATCGCGACGAGCGAGAAGAGCACGCGGCCGCCCGCGCCGCCGACCGCGCGCACGAGCACAGCGAGCACGACGATCACGGCGGCGACGACGAGGAACATCACCGCGGTGAGTGCGCCCGCGCCGGTCCCGGTGCCGGTGACGATCGCGATCAGTCCAGCGGCGATCGCGAGCGCCGCGGTCACCGGCAGCACGTCGCGCGTCGCGAAGCGCAGGCCTCGCCACACGCCCGCGACGACGAACACGAGCAGCGACGCGCTCACGAACAGCGCGACAAACCGCAGCCGCACGTCGGCGCTCTCGTACATCGCGCGCAGATAACGCGTACTGGCGCCGATCACGAGTCCGAGCGCGACCGAGACCACGAGCGCCGCGCCGACGACCAGCGCCGTCCAGGCCGGCGTCATCCCGGACCGGATCAGCGACAGATCTGCGTCGCGCAGATCGGCGCCCGACAGATCGGTGCCTCGCAGATCGAAACCCGAGAGAGTCGCCGATGACAGGTTTGCGCCGGCCATCGAGCGTCCGCGTACGGTCGTGAGGTCCATGATCCGCATGGCAGCAAGATCGGGACCGCGGCGTCGTGAGCTCAGCCGGCGAACGGCTCGAACTTGATCTGCTGGCCGGACACCGAGATGTCGACCATCGCGCCGCCCCTCGGCATCACGAACACGATCGTGCCGCGTGCCGTGCCCGACTGGGCCGCGGCGCCTTGCTTGAGCACGACCGCGCTGACGTTGCCGCCGAGATCGAACGAGCCGCTCTTCAGCTTGTTGACCTCGTCCTGGTTGTGCAGGATGACGAGCTCGGCGAACGTCTGCGCGCCGGCCTGCGCGCCCACCGAGCCCTGCGTCAGCTTGACGTTGCCGGTCGGCTGGCCATGCTCGTACAGGATGCCCGAGCCGGACGCGCCGCCGGCGATGAAGCCGGCCTTGCCGACCTCGGGGAATACGGCATAGGCGTATGCATTACTCAGGATCGGATCGATCGAACTGTCCCTCTGGCGCATCTCGGCGAGCGTGCTGCTCGCCTTGTTCTGGGCCGTGTGTACCTCTTGCGGCGTCTTCGGGGTCGAAGCACACGCCGGCACGAGCGCCGCGAGGACCGCGGCGAACATCAGCTTCTTCATGACTACCTCCTTCACGCGTGCGGATGCATGTTCCGGACCTACAGCTGCTGGTACACGACGGTCGTGCCGTTGTACGCCGGTGCGTAGCGAACGGTACCGCACGCGTAGTACGTGCCCGTCTGAACGCATCCGGCGGGCAGCGTCGTGATCACCGCCGTCGGCGCGACGACCGCCGGCGCGTAATACGCGCCATGCGCGGCTCCGTAGTACGCACCGCTGTAGGCGGCGCGCCGGGTCGTCCGCCTCGCGACGCCCGCATAGCTCACCGGAGTGAGCGGCCTGCCGATCACGGCGTGCGCCTCGTGACCGCCGAGCAGCAGCGGGCCTTCGCCGGTGGCGAGACCGATGACGAGCGCGAGCACGAGCGCGACACCCGCGCCGATGATGTGACGAGTGGTCCTGGTCATCTCACTTCCCTTTCGCCTTCTCCGCGACCTGGATGAACTGGATCCGCGTCGCGCCCTGCGGCGGCGTGAACGCGAACGTCTCCGGCGGCAGCGTCTCGGCCTTCCAGCTCGAGGTCGTGACCTCGTACTCCGGCTCGCCGGGCTCCTTCTTGCTGACGATCACGAACCGGCACGGCAGCGCGTGCGGGCCGTCCTCGATCCAGATCTGCCAGTCGGTCTCGTGCCCGCGGTACGCGAGGTGATGACACATCCGATCGCCGATAGGCTCCATTCCGAGATACCGGCCGGAGACGACGTCCTCCATCAAGACCTTGTACGGGTCGCTGTACAAGAGGTCGGCGCCCGGGGCGTCGATCGAGAGGTTCTCGCGCGCGAAGTCGATCGTCTCGTCGAGCGTCGGCGGCACGTTCGCGGTCGCGTACAGGTTGTCGCGCTTGCCGAACACCGACAGCGACTTGCCGTCGTAGTACACCGTGCCGCCGCCGAGCGGCCCGACGCGCTCGGTGCGCAGCTTGTTCGGCCGCTGGACGTGCACGGTCGAGCCGGCGATGCCCTGGATCTTCTCGCCGTCGCGCGTGACGACCTCCATCACCTGAGCGGTCTCGAAGCTGAACCCCTTCATGTTCCCGAGCTCGGTCGACATGCGCTTGAGCAGCTCGTCGGCCTTCGGCTCGACGCTCGGTGGGGTGTCGGCGAGCGCCGTGCTCGCGACGACCCCGGCTGCCAGCACGGCATGGATAGGTCTCATGCGGCGAACCTTGGCCTTCCGATCTCGGTTCGCAACGTGCGCTTCTGCATACGCGCGGCGCCGTAGTAGAGTCGCGCGCCATGCGCGCCTGGTTCGTGCTCTCGATGTTCGCCGCGTGCGGCGGTGGCACGACCGCGCCGTCGGATCCATACGCGAGCGCGACGTGCGATCACATCTGGCAACAGAACGGCTTCGATCAGTGCGACGCCGGATGTGCCGATTCAGCGACCGCGCTGGGTGCGACGGGCGCCGCGTGTAACGGGATGCTCGCGACCGGGTCGGCGTTCGCGTGCGTGAAGACGTTCGACTTCCACGGCGTCACTGGTTGCTGCGCCTCCGACAAGCCGAGCGTGCTGTTCGCCGAGTGTCCGTAGCCCGCGCAACGCCAGCCGGCACGGTGCCTGCTTGACCTCGCCGCCGGAGGTCACAGATGAATCGAACGAAGACATTCTTGTGTGCGATCGGTTTCGGCATGGCGAGCTGGCTCGCGATGGGGCCCGCAATCGCGGATACCCCGAAGCCGACCGACGAGTCGAAGTCGATGTCGATGATGGAACGCAAGTCGACCGAGGCGAGCGTCGTACGCGTCGAT
>Ga0316628_100001128_pt1 | contig 18511 bp, 4 predicted proteins | sample OWC_Aug_M2_C1_D5_FD_207648 | JGI IMG/M metagenome (GOLD analysis project Ga0316628, IMG submission 207648) | Wetland soil microbial communities from Old Woman Creek delta, Ohio, United States - OWC_Aug_M2_C1_D5_C | ecosystem: Environmental > Terrestrial > Soil > Wetlands | place: USA: Ohio... | reverse complement strand
TGTATGGCGGAGAAATCCCTAAATTAAATTTACCCCTGGATTATCCGCGTCAAAGCCTGTCAAGCTTTAAAGGAAGCATCTATAATTTCAGCCTTGAAGGAGAAGATGTTCAACAATTTAATCAATTGGGATTAGAAGCCGGTGCCACTTTATATATGAATCTTTTGGCAGTGTTTAACGTACTGCTGCATAAATATACAGGGAAAAATGATATTATCGTGGGCAGTGCTGTGGCCGGGCGGTCACACAGCGACCTGCAGCGAAGCATCGGGATGTTTGTCAATATCCTTCCCATGCGCAATTACCCCAAACCAGGGGAAACCTATATAAATTTTCTTAAAAAAGTAAAAATAAATGTCCTTAAAGCTTTTGAAAACCAGGACTTTCAATTTGAAAAACTGGTGGAAAAATTGGACCTGCCAAAGGACCCCACACAAAATCCCCTCTTTACAGTGGACCTGACGGTTCAAAACTTCGAACGTAGCAGGGAAAAGGTTACAAGTTTATCGGTTAGTCCATATCGATTGGAGAATCAAACGTCGAAAATTGACATGAATTTGTTTGCCAGACAGGAGGTGAATGCCATCTATTTTGACCTGCAATATTGTTCGGAATTGTTCAAAAGAGAAACCATTGAGAGATTTTCTGCTGACTTCTTAAAAATTATTAAATATGTAAATAAAAATCCAAAAATAGAAATAAAAAGTATAGAACTTATCGATCCCGGGCAAAAAAATAAAATAGTCTCTACGATTGAGCAGGATAGGGCGTTTTTTGATAAGTTATTAGAAGAGGAGAGATTTAATGAAGTATTCTAGTTTACCAGCACATTTTAAGAAGGAAACCATTGATAGATACCCGGAGCAAAATGAGGCACACAGCGATTCTAAGGTATGGGAAGCCAATGGATATATGAGATCATTATCACACCGATTAAAACGGAGATGCCTATGACATCCACAGAAGCAATTAAGAATGTAATCTTTTCAATGGAAGATTTTGAAAAAGCAAAAGAGTATTGGTTAGAAAAGTTATCCGGCGATATTGAAGAAATCTATCTGCCGCGGGATTTCGACCCCGGGTCCGAATGCGAAAACGCCCGACTGGAATGCAGTATCCCCGCAGAGATATCCCGGGAACTTTTATCTTTAACCAGGAACCAGGATATCTTACTCTACGTGGTATTATTGGCAGCATTGGATATTTTAATATTTAAATACACCGGTAAAGGGGAAGTGATTGTCAGCGCTCCTATTTATACCACTTCCCGGGAGCATTACGATTATAATCATGCAATCGCATTTAAAGAGACATTGGCTCCCGCCATCACGGTGAAAGAATTTTTAAGTAATGTAAAAAAGACCGTTATTGAAGGGTATAAGAACCAGCATTACCCGGTTGAAAAAATCCTAGAACACCTGGGACTGGACAAATCCGGCATTTCCTTATCCCGACTGTTATTGATGCTGGAGAATATCCATAAGCCGGACCTGGTGCGGCCAGTGATTAACTCCCCGGCCAATGATCTGGCTTTTTCTTTTTTGAAAACCCCTGGGGGATTGGACGTCAATATCCACTACAATGCCAGGGCTTTTAAAAAAGTCACGGCGGAGCGAATATTTAAACATTACACCACTGTTTTAAAGCAAATGTTGGAGGACATCGACGGCAAAGTGATGAATATCCGGATTCTATCCCCGGAAGAGGAAGAACAACTGGTAAAGGAATTCAATGATACAACTGCCCCTTATCCCGGTCTTTGCACCATCCATGGTATGTTTGCAGAACGAGTAGATAAAGCCCCGGGAAATACCGCAGTGGTATTTGAGAAGGAATCTCTTACTTATCGACAATTGGACGCCCTCGCCAACCGTGTGGCCAATTACCTGGTCTCGGCATGGGGAATTCAGCCGGATGATGGTATAGGGATACTGATGGACCGGTGCCTCCATCTCAGCCCGGCGATTTGGGGAGTGATGAAAGCCGGGGGGGCATATGTCCCCATGGACCCTGCCCAGCCGGAAGATATGTTGAAACAGATTATTAACGATACCAGGATGAAAGGGATAATCTCCCTGAAAAAATATATCCGCACCCTCAATCGACTGCAGTGGGAATGTCCTTCCCTCCATGCCTTTTTGTGTATGGACAGCGAGAATATCCGCGGCGAAGATGAAGTAGAAAAAAGCGGGTTGATGGATAAGAAACTCTGGGAATACATCGGGAAGCGGGCCAGCGATGATATCACCGGCGGCGGCTGGTTCAACAGTTATACAGGAGAACCCTTTTCCAGGGAAGAAATGGAGGAATACGGTGATAATATTTTAAAAAAATTAACTCCCCATCTCTACAAGCAGATGCGGGTGCTGGAAATCGGCTGCGCCTCCGGCATCAGTATGTACCGCATTGCCCCTCACGTGGGCTATTATTACGGCACTGATATATCCGATATTATCATCCAGAAGAATAAGGAAAGAGTCAAACAAGAAGGACATCACAATATTGAACTGGCATGCTTCCAAGCAGAAGAGATCGACCAAATTAACCAAAGGGACTTTGATTTGGTTATTATCAACAGTGTAATCCAGGGTTTTCATGGACACAATTACCTGGTGAAAATTATCCGCAAGAGCATTGATCTATTGAAACCCCGGGGCCACCTTTTTATCGGCGACGTCATGAACCAGGATTCAAAAAGCGAACTTATCCGCAGCCTGGTGGAATACAAGAATCAACACAAAGATAGTGCCTATAAAATAAATACTGATTTATCCGGCGAACTGTTTATCTCCCCGGCCTTTCTTGAAGATTTACCCCTGGATATCCCTGCAATCCGCGAGGTGGAAATCACAGGCAAAATCTACACCATTGAAAATGAATTGACAAAATTCCGTTATGATGCATTTTTTACCATTGATAAAAGCCCCGCACAGGTCCTGGCATCCCGGACACGGCACAGGTACCAGCATGACTCCAGTACATTGCGGAATTATGACGACAATCGGCCGGTTACCCGGGTCGGCCCCCAAAACCTGGTTTATATCATTTATACCTCCGGCACCACCGGCAGCCCCAAAGGAGTAATGGTGGAGCACGGCAATTTAATGAACTTTGTCCAGTGGCGGATCGCAGCCTGTAATTATTCACCTTTGGATATAACCCTGCAGTTGATGTCTGTGGCCTTCGATGCCTTTGCCGGCAATTTTTACCCGCCATTCCTCTCCGGGGGAAAAATCGTGTTCATCGGAGAAGAGAAATTAAGCGATTATGATTATATCAGGCAGGTAATCGAAGAAGAAAAAGTGACCAATTTCAGTGTCCTGCCCTCCATGTACAGCTTGCTCCTGGAAGGAGGGCAACCGGGGATACTGGACACGGTTCGCTTAGTCATCCTGGGAGGTGAAAGGGCGGAAAAGGACTTGGTTCATCTCAGTCAATCTATTGTGCCTCACGTGGCATTAATCAACGAGTATGGCCCCACTGAAAACAGTGTTACCACCACCGCCAATATGGAATTGACCAGGGAGACTGTTTCCATAATCGGCAAGCCTATTGCCAATAACAGGGTATATATGATCAGTCCTCATGGAGAAATACTTCCCCCCGGGATCCCGGGAGAGTTATGGGTATCCGGTGATGGTATGGCCCGGGGCTACCTCAATGAACCGGGGCTAACCGCAAAGAAATTCCTTTCTTCATCCAATAGGGCCAACCTGCCCGCCAGTCCCTATATTTCTCAAAAAATCTACAAAACCGGGGACCTGGCACGGTGGCTGCCGGATGGGAATATTGAATTCCTGGGCCGTATTGACGAGCAGGTAAAAATTCGCGGATATCGCATCGAACCTGCGGAAATCCAAAAATCATTGATCCTGCATCCTGGCATCAAGGAAGCAGTAGTGGTACCCATCCAGGTGGGAGACAGCGATACACAACTCTGTGCCTATTGGCTACCCCGGGTACAGACCGGGGCACCTGAGCCCGGGGATGTCTTACTGGAAACCCAGGATTTGAAGCAATACCTGGCTGCCCATTTGCCGGATTACAAGATACCCCAACACTTTGTGCGCCTGGACCGTATACCCTTAACCCCCGGTGGAAAAATAGACCGGAAAGCCCTGCCGGAACCAAAAACAGAAGTAGATGCACGATATGTGGCCCCCCGGGACTACACCGAGAAAATACTGGCAAGAATATGGGCTGAAGTATTGGGCATAACCAGGGAACGAATAGGCATCGATGATGATTTCTTTCAATTGGGCGGTCACTCCTTAAAAGCCACCCTCTTAATATTGAAAATGAAGAAAGAATTCCATGTGAAGGTACCATTGGAAGTAATTTTTAACACCCCCACCATCAGCCACCTGGCAGGATACATCAAAAAAGCCGGTAAAGAACAATTCAAGTCCATTCCCCCCGCACCGAAACAGGAATATTATCCTTTAAGCTTTGCCCAGAGGGGATTGTATGTGCACCAAAATCGGGATCCATCCAGTACGACCTACAATGAATTCCAGGCGGTCATTATCGATGGGGAATTTGAAGTGGAGAAACTGGAAATAGCTGTGAATCGACTGATCCGGAGACATGACAGCTTCAGGACTTCTTTTATCATCGTGGAAAATCAACCCAGGCTGAGAATCCACGAGAAGGTGACAGTGGACATCCAACCTTATGAATGGGACGGTGATAATAGTGAGGTTCATGCGGCCCCACCTGGGGAAGCACCGCAAACAGGACTTCCGGAGCAGAAAATAAGAAATTTTATCCAGCCTTTTGATTTATCCCGGGCTCCGCTGTTGAGAATCGGGTTAATTAAAACATCGGCAAAAAAATATATCTTGATGATCGATATGCATCATATTATTACCGATGGTGTGTCCCATGATATATTTGTAACTGAACTTTTGGCTTTATACCAGGGAGCAGAATTGCCCCTACTGCGCCTCCAGTATAAAGATTATTCCGTATGGATGAATCACCCTGAGATGATTGAACACGTAGAAAAGCAAAAGGCTTATTGGTTGGAAGTGTTTTCCGGGGAAATCCCCAAATTGCAAATACCCCTGGATTTTGAGAGACCGGCGGTGAAGAGTTTTAAAGGTGAGATACTGTCATTTGTCATTGAGAAAGAATTGACCCTGCAGTTGAACCAATTGGCAGAAGAGACTGAAACCACCCTGTATATGGTTTTTCTGACTGCTTACTATATTTTATTATGGAAGTACTCAGGGCAAGAGGATATCGTGGTGGGTTCGCCTGTCACCGGGCGAAATCATGTGGATTTGTACAATATTATTGGTATGTTTGTCAATATGTTAGCGATACGGAACCAACCCCAGGGGAATAAGAGCCTTAGGGATTTTTTGATGGAAGTCAAACAAAGCGTTATTGCTGCAATGGAGAACCAGGATTATTATTTTGAAGCACTGGTAACCGCATTGGAACTCCACGGAGATCCCAGTCGAAATCCCTTATTTGATGCTGTATTTGCCTTGAATAACAGTTCTTTTGGAAACCCCCGCATTGAAGGAGTCGGGGAAAATCTTCCCTTTACTGTCAGCCAGTACCTGGTGGAGTACAAGGTATCCAGGTTTGACCTGCTGATTGGGGCCTTTGAGAACCATGCCAACCAGACCATCCAACTGTTATTGGAATATTCCACTGATCTATTTAAACCTTCTACCGCTGAAAAGATCATCATTCGCTATATTTCTATACTAAAACAACTGGTGGAGGATAATGATATCGGTTTGGAAGACATTGACATCGTGTATGGACTACAGGCAGTATCTTCCTCGAACCTCCAGGAAGAGCGTGGTGAATTTGAATTCTAAGTAACCCCGGATGCCGCGAAAATATTAAAGGACGTTAAAATGAGAAAAACCGGTAATAGTAACATGAAATCAAAAGATATCAAAGGGAACGTACATGGGAAAAAGGTAGTTTTGATGCTGCTGCCCTTTTGGACTCCCTTGCTGCCGCCGCAGGGCCTCGCCTGTATTAAAGGCTTTCTGCAAAAATATGGCCACAGGGTAAAAACAGTGGACGCCAACCTGGATAGTCACTTCAAGCGGTTGTATGATCTTTATTTTGATACTCTAAAAGGTTTTATTCCTCGAACCCGGTGGGGAAATTTTTACAATATCGGTAATGATGTGTGGCGTGAGCATATGATGGCACATATCAATTACAATGATGAAAACCGCTATATAGAGTTGGTCAAAATCCTGGTGGAGCGGATTTTTTATTCCCCCTTGTCGGATGAACAGGTGCGGCAGTTAAACCGGGTACTCCAGGAGTTTTATACCCGGTTGGAAATGTACCTGCTTGAGCTGGTGGAGAAAGAACAGCCCCAGGTGTTGGGAATATCCGTCTACAGGGATACGCTGGCCTCTACTCTCTTTGCCTTTCGGCTGATCCGCTCCAAATACCCCCAAATAAAAACTGTGATGGGGGGTGGGGTATTTACCATTCAAATGCCAGTGGGCTCACCCAACCTGGATTTTTTCCTGGAAAAAACCAAACCTTACATCGATAAAATAATAGTTGGAGAAGGAGAATATTTAATGCTGAGGTTATTGGAGGACAAGCTGCCGGTGAATCAGCGCCTATTTACCGGGAAGGACCTCAACCCCGGGGAAAAAATTGGTTTTGCCCCGGTGGATATGTTTGATTTTTCGGACTTCTCGCATTATTCTTATAACTACCAGGCAGCCCAGGGTTCTACCGGTTGTCCCAATCAATGTAGTTTTTGCAATGTGGCTTCCTTTTATGGGAAATTCCGCCACAAGGATCCAGCGCGAACCGCGGAAGAGATGATCTACCTGTATAAAAAAAATGGTATCCAACTGTTTTATATGCTGGATGCACTGCTTAATCCGGTCATCACTGACCTGGCTGAAGCCTTCATCCGGAGTGACACTGCGTTGTATTGGGACGGTTATTTGAGGGTGGATAAAACCCTTGACATGGAAAAGGCCCTATTATGGCGGCAGGGAGGTTTTTACCGGGCCAGGATCGGAGTAGAAAGCGGATCGCAAAAAATACTGGATTTAATGAATAAAGGGATAACCCTTGACCATACCTGTACCACCATATCCAGCCTCGCCTATGCCGGTATTAAAACCACCGCCTACATGGTTGTCGGACATCCCGGGGAAACAGAAGAGGATTTCCAGCAGACCCTGGATCTGATCGAACAGCTAAAGAACGATCTCTGGGAAGTAGAATGTAATCCCTTTACTTATTTTTATTCCGGCCAGGGCCACAGCGACCAATGGAATTCCCGGCGAAAATTACTCTACCCTGAATGGGCCACACCCATGTTGATAAACCGTACCTGGTATGTAGACGGCACACCCACGCAGGAACAAATGTATAACCGGGTCTACCGCTTTGCAAATCACTGTAAAAAATTGGGCGTTTCCATTGCCTGGTCGCTGCACAGTGTCAATCAATCCGATGAACGATGGAAAAAACTCCATAAAAATGCCGTACCCTCTGTGCTGGAATTGATAAAGAAAAACGCCTATATCGATGAATGTAAACACTTGTCAACACGGCGTTTTGCTAAAAATATCCAGCAAGATGACGGGAATTTTGATTTTTAAAGGAGGACTCAGATATGAGAGAAAATGGTATCTCGCCGGTTAATCGATCGTTAGGAGAAAAAGAATACTGGTTGAATAAATTAGCGGGAAATTGGAAACGGACCTGTGTACCTTACGGATACAACAGGTTAACTAAAAGCGAAAAAAAATTCGCTTCAGTCGCTTTTAAAATGCCGCAAGAACTGGGCCAGCTTTCCTTAAAACTAAGCAAAGATTCCAATCCCCGGTTATTTATGATACTGGTGGCAGGAATGGTCCATTTACTCCATAGATACACTGACAGTGAGGATATACTGGTGGGGATTCCTATATACAGGCAGGAAGCTGAGGGAAAATTTATTAACAGCGCCCTGGTGCTGCGGAACCAAATCACCCCCAACATGACCTTTAAAGACTTGTTGCTGCAAGTAAGGCAGTGTATCATCGAAGCTATTGAGAATCAAAATTATCCTATTGAAACACTCCCGTTAGATTTGAATTTGCCAGTCTCTGCCGGTGAATTTTCATTGTTCGATATTACACTGTTATTGGAGAATATTCATGAAAAACGCTATATAGAAGACTTCTCCACCAATATCAATTTTTCATTTCTCAGGGCCGGTGACACCATAGAAGGTATCCTGGCATACAATACCTGGTTGTATGACCGGCAGGTGATGGAACAAATGGTTCGTCACTATATCCATTTGCTCAGGCAAGGGGTGTTTGATGTTGACATCTTACTTTCGCAAGCGGATTTATTCACAAGCGAGGAGAAACACCAATTAGTGGATGACTTTAACACCACCGCTGCAAGATACCCGCGGGAAAAAACCCTTCATCGATTATTTGAAGAACAAACCGCAAAAAACCCTGGCAGCATTGCCGTTAGGGGAAAATCATCTATAAGCAGCAGGGAAAACCGGGAAACCTGCCTGACTTACCAGGATTTAAATGAAAAATCCAATCAACTGGCAAAGCTGTTGAAAAAGAAAGGGGTAACCGTGGATACTATCGTAGGGCTGATGGTAAATTCTACATTGGAGATGTGCATCGGTTTGCTGGGTATATTAAAAGCCGGAGGCGCTTATCTTCCTATTGATCCTAATTATCCCTGGCAGCGGGTCCGCTCCTGGCTGGAAGACAGCAAAACCGCTGTCTTGTTAACCCAGGGCATTGTGAAAAATAACGTGGAGAGCGACATTGATATAGATGTAGTTGACCTGGAAGAAGAAGCCTGTTACCGGGAGAATGGCTCCCAGGTAAACTCCCTGGCTATTTCAAGAAATCTCGCCTATGTCATCTATACTTCCGGGTCCACGGGAAAACCCAAAGGTGTGCTGGTGGAACATCGGAGTATAGTGAATTACGTCTCCTGGCGAATTCGAACCTACCAACATACTGCCGCAGACATTACTCTCCAGTTGGTAGCTTTCTCTTTTGACGGATTTGGCACCAATTTCTATCCTTGTTTGTTGACAGGAGGAACCCTGGTTTTAATTCCCCCGGATAAATGGAAAAATGCCGGGTATATCCGGGATATTATCAAAGAAAAGAAAATCACCAATTTTAGCGTTGTACCCTCCCTGTATCGGGTGATATTGGAAGAGGCAGAACCGCAAAACTTTAAAAGCCTACGTTTTGTGGTATTGGCAGGGGAGAAAACCCATGAAGACCTGGTTCGGTTCAGTCAAAAAATCATTCCCCACCTTCGACTAATCAATGAGTATGGCCCCACTGAAAACACTATTACCACTACTGCCCACCTGGGCATGAACGAAAACAACACCGCAATTGTAGGAAAACCCATTGCCAATAACCAGGTACTGGTACTGGACGAGGAACGGCAATTGAAACCTGTGGGTATCCCCGGGGAATTGTGTGTCTCCGGTGAGAGCCTGGCCAGGGGATATTTAAATCAGCCCCAATTGACCCAGGAAAAATTTACCCGGGATTCTTATTTAAAAGGGAAACCCATGTACCGAACCGGTGACCTGGCCCGGTGGCTGCCGGAAGGAGAAATTGAACTATTGGGACGCTTGGACCACCAGGAGCAAATAAGAGGCTTTCGAGTCGAACCCGGGGAAATTGAAAACCGGCTGATGGCACATAAACAAATAAAAGAAGCCGTGGTCATCGCCAGGGAAATCCCCGGGACCAGGGGAACCGGTGAACAACCTACCTATAAAGTACTATGCGCCTATGTAGTCTCCCAAAACCAATTGGACAACCCAGGGATTCGCAATTACCTGGCAGAATATTTACCGGACTATATGGTCCCCACTTATTTTATCCACTTGAAGCAAATGCCCCTTACCCCCACCGGTAAAATAGACCGGCGGGCATTGTCAAAAATGGATATCCAGACCAGGGAGGAAATAAAATATGTACCCCCGCGCACGTCCATTGAAAAAAGATTGGTAGATATCTGGGCCCGCTTCCTGGATATTGAAAAAGTGGGCATCAGGGATAATTTTTTTAATATCGGCGGCGATTCAATCAAAAGCATCAGCCTATTAAATATTATTAATAAAGATCTGCAGGCCAACGTTGAATTGGTGGATTTGTATCAAAATGAAACCATAGAAAAATTAGCCGCCAAATTGGCATCCAGTGGAACCATCGTCGAGGACACCGGTCATGAAATCGTGCTTAAAGAGATGCACCAGTTGAAAATCAAAATACTGGCAAATATGAAAGAACCGGAAATCATCGAAGATATCTTCCCGATGAGTGACATCCAGCGGGGAATGTTATTTTATACTGTAGCTAATGGAAGTGAAACCATTTATCACAACCAGGTGATTATGATGTTGAAAGACAACGACTTTGCCCTGGACCTGCTGGAAAAAGCAATGGAATTAATAACCTGGAAGCATCCTTTGCTGAGGACTGGTTTTAACCTGTATGACTTCAAGGACCCGGTTCAAATCGTATACAAACGTATTCCCCTGGACATCGTCCATGAAGACATATCTCACCTGGATCGGCTCCAACAGCAGGCGCATATCCGGTCGGTCTTAGCCCTGGACAGGAAGCGCCCCTATGACATGCATGCCCTTCAACCGCTGTGGAGAATAAAAACCTTTGACCAGGGCACCGGCAATATTTGTTTTGTATGGGCCTGTCATCATGCCATTATCGACGGCTGGAGCGACGCTTCCCTCATGACCGAGTTAAATAACACTTATGTAACATTAAAAACCCATCCGCAGTATGTACCCGAACCATTAAAGAGTACCTATAAAAACTTTGTTATTGAACAGATACTGGAGAAAAAGAATACCGGACTCGTTGATTTTTGGAAAAGTGAATTAGAGGGGTATAAGCGGGTGATTTTCCCCCGAATACTTTCATCACCGACAGGGGAAGATGAAGAAGTCAATGCTAATCGAAGTTACCTGGGGGATTTGGGCCTTGCCTTGTTGGAACAACTGGATGATACTGCCAAAAAAAATAATACATCGCTGAAGCACCTGTGTTTTGCGGCTTACATTTATATGCTAAATATGCTTTCTTTTGAGAATGACGTGTTAGCCGGGCTGGTGACCCATAACCGTCCTTTATGCGAGGATGGCGATAAAATTATAGGATGCTTTTTGAATACCGTACCGGTACGCATGAAAATCCCGGGAACCCTCACCTACAAGGATTATATCCAGATGGTAGATCAAAAACTGGTCCAATTGAAAAAATACGATAAGTTATCGCTGTTCGAGATAGTAAAAATTACCGGCGAAGCGAGCCAGGAGCAAAATCCCCTGTTTGACACCTTTTTTAATTTCGTGGATTTCCATGTGTATCGTGGATTAAACCAGGACGGCCGCCCGGGTGAATCCCGGGATAACCAGGATAATTTATTTATTCCCGCCCCTGTCGCCGAAACCAATACATCCTTTGACTTTACCGTTGATGCCACCCTGGGTGGTTTCCGTTATAATATTATTTATTCCAACCTGGCCGTCAGCGGCGAGACAGTCAAAAAATGCGGGCATCGTTTTGAAATGATTCTAAATAAATTGATCAATACCCCTGATCAGCTTATCCGCAAAGAAGATTTAATCCCCGATGAAGAAAAACAAGAACTGCTCTATCGGTTTAATGATACAAAAAAAGAATACCCGGGCCATAAAGGCATTTATCAATTATTTGAGGCACAGGCGTTCAAAACCCCGGGTAATCAAGCAGTGGTCGGGCTGGACTTTGAACCTGGAACTGGCAGTGAAACCAAACAATTGACCTACAGGCAATTGAATGAAAAAGTCAATCAATTGGCCCGGGTATTGAAACAAAAGGGAGTCGGCCCGGGAACAATCACCGGGATCATGGTATCTCCTTCCCTGGCAATGATAACCGGGATACTGGCTGTATTGAAAGCCGGGGGAGCCTATTTACCCCTGGACCCCGGGTATCCCCGGGAAAGGATAACGTACATCCTCCGGGACAGTGGCACAACCCTGTTACTGACCCATCCCCCCTTTAATGAAGAGTCATTCAATGAAGAGCCAGGCAGCCGATGTGAGAAAATAGATCTGGAAAATGCCGGGTTATATACGGGAAACACGGGAAACACAGGGAACCCGGGAAGCAATGGCCGGGCATTGCATCATTTGGCCTATGTGCTGTACACCTCCGGGTCTACAGGAAAACCCAAAGGTGTGATGGTAGAGCAGCATTCTGTTATAAACATATTACATGCACTTGAGGAAATGTATCCCTGCACCCCGGCAGACCGCTATTTGCTAAAAACCTCTTTTGTATTTGATGTGTCGGTAACGGAGTTATTTGGCTGGTATATGGGAAACGGAGGGTTAGTAATACTGCCGAAAGATGCGGAAAAAGACCCGCACAAGATCATCGATGCCATCGCCGGTTCAAAAATCACCCATATCAACTTTGTACCCTCTATGTTTCATGCATTTGTAGAACAATTAACTCCCCAAAATATTGAAAAATTGGCCGGGCTCAAATATATATTTTTAGCAGGCGAAGCCCTGTCACCTCAATTGGTGAATAAATTCAGACAAATAAATAAAAATATCCACCTCCAGGTGGAAAATTTGTACGGACCCACCGAAGGTACGGTTTATTCCAGCAAGTATTCATTGTCCCATTGGGACGGGAATGGCAGCATACCTATTGGTCGACCGCTGCAAAACATACGGCTTTACATCCTGGATAACAGGGGGCATCTACTGCCCAAAGGGGTATTGGGTGAGTTGTGTATTTGTGGTTATGGTGCAGCCAGGGGGTATTTGAATAAACCGGGACTAACCGCAGAGAAGTTTAAAAGAGCTGTCAATAGTCATTCGTCATTCGTCATCGGTTCCGCTAAAAGCTCTCCAAAAACTAATGACCAATGTCCAATGAACAATGACCGTTCTTCCCAATACCCCATCCCCCCAACCCCATATTTACCCATTTACCTTACCGGTGACCTGGCCCGCTGGCTCCCGGACGGTAACATCGAATTCTTCGGGAGACTGGACCATCAAGTCAAAATAAGAGGATTCAGGGTGGAATTGGAAGAAATAGAAAATCGATTGCTCAATCACCGGCAGGTTAAGGAAACCGTGGTTACGGTGAGAGAAGGAACCAATGACAATAGGACCTTATGTGCCTATGTGGTGTTGAAAAATAAGCTGGATGCCTCCAGCCTAAGGGAATACCTCTCAAAAGAATTGCCGGGATATATGATACCCTCTTACTTTTATGAGGTGGAAAAAATCCCTTTAACCATCAGCGGGAAACTAGACCGGAAGGCTTTGAATACCATGAGTGCGAAATTGGATGTCAGTGTCCCCTTCACTGCCCCCAAAACCCATAAAGAAAAGACCATTGCCGATATCTGGAAGCAAATTCTTAAGCTGGATAAAGTAGGAATCCATGACAAATTCTTCGAGATAGGAGGTACTTCCCTGGATATTATCAAAGTCAACAACCGATTAAAGGAAGCATTTAAAGTGGAAATTCCAGTTGTTTTTTTATATCGATATCCCACCATTTATTCGCTTTCGGAATATATCGCTCAACTGGAGGGAAATGAAACCGTCATCGATATCGACATCGATCGAAAGTATGAGATAAATAAAGCCAGGAGAAAACAATCCCACCAGAAAGCCAGACGCAAAGAGGGAAGGATTAAAGGAGACCAGGATGCCTGAAACAAGAGACAGCATTACCGGCGCAGAAGTAGCGGTTATTGGTATGGCCGCCCGGTTCCCCGGGGCCAAAACCATCGATGAGTTCTGGAATAATTTAAAAAACGGTATAGAATCCATCGGTTTCTTTTCCAATGAAGAATTGAAAGAAAGAGGCGTCGACGCCGGGTTACTGGAAAACCCCGCTTATGTAAAAACCAGTGGAGGTCTCCTGGAAGATAAAGAATATTTCGATGCCGCTTTTTTCGGGTATAAACCGGCAGAAGCTGAAATGATAGACCCCCAGGTGCGGATTTTCCTGGAATGTGCATGGCAGGCCCTGGAAAATGCCGGTTATGACCCGGATTATAAAAAAATGTTAATCGGTCTTTATGCCGGGGCTTCGGCCAATTTCCACTGGAATGCCCGGACTTTATTCTCTCCCGCCCGGGGAACCGTTGATGACTTTATGGTATCATTGTTAACCGATAAAGATCAATTGGTCACCTGGACATCTTATCATTTGAATTTGAAAGGTCCGGGTGTGGTAGTAAAATCCGCCTGTTCTACATCGTTGCTAGCCATACACATGGCATCCCAGGGCATATTAAACGGGGAATGCGACATGGCTTTAGCTGGCGGCATCACTATTTCGTCGGCCCAGGGGCGGGGTTACCTTTACCGCGAGGGAATGATTAACCCCCCGGATGGTCACTGCCGGGCCTTCGATGAGAAAGCCCGGGGATTTTCCGTCGGAGAAGGAGTTGGCATCGTGGTGTTAAAAGCACTGGAGGATGCCGTTGAACATAGCGATAATATTTACGCTGTCATAAAAGGAACCGCTGTCAATAACGATGGCAACCGGAAAGTAGGCTATACTGCTCCCAGTGTAATCGGCCAGGCAGAAGCCATCCGGGTGGCGCACCAGTCTGCGGACATCGACCCGGAAAGCATTACTTATGTCGAAACCCACGGTTCAGGAACCATCATGGGCGACCCCATTGAAGTGGAAGCGTTGAAATTGGCTTTTAATACTGATAAAAAAAACTATTGCGCAATTGGCGCGGTCAAAACCAATATAGGGCACTTGGACTCTGCCGCCGGGGTGGCTGGTTTTATAAAAACAGTACTGGCCTTAACCCATCGACTCATTCCCCCCAGCCTCCATTTTGAAAACCCTAATCCAAAGATAGATTTTTCCAACAGCCCGTTTTATGTCAATACCAACCCGGCGGAATGGAAAAATGACCGGTATCCGCTGCGCGCCGGGGTAAGTTCCTTTGGCATTGGGGGAACCAACGCCCACGTGGTATTGGAGGAGTGGCCTGGACAGCCATCCTCCCACGCAAAGCGCACAGATCAAGATGCAGGGGAAAACCAGGTGGTTGAACCCGTGAGTCGTCCTTATCAATTAATCCTTCTTTCTGCTAAAACCGAAACCGCCCTGGAAGAATTAACCCGGAATTTAACCGGGTATTTAAAACAAAATCCCGACATAAACCTGGCAGATACGGCTTATACCTTGCAAGTGGGCAGGAAAGCTTTTAAACACCGGAGATACCTGGTGTGCGCAGCGGTTGACGAAGCCATTACAGCCCTGGCCACAGGTTCAAAAAAAGTAAAAACATATTTTGCCAGGGAAGAAAGCGAATCCATCCCCGTGATATTTATGTTTGCCGGTCAAGGCTCCCAGTACGTCAACATGGGATTAGACCTGTACCGGACAGAACCCGGTTTTAAAAAGGTGGTGGATCATTGTTTTGAAATATTAACCCCTATTATGGGATTTGATTTAAGGGAAATCCTTTATCCCCGCGCCCCGGACCTCAAACCCGCTGAGGATATTGAAAAAATCAATCAGACCTCCATTACCCAACCCATTGTATTTGTATTTGAATATGCATTGGCCATGCTGTTGATGGGATGGGGAATAAAGCCCTATGCCATGATCGGTTACAGCCTGGGAGAATATGTGGCTGCTTGTGTCTCCGGGGTCCTCTCCCTGGAAGAGGCACTGCGCCTGGTGGCATTAAGGGGCAAATTAATGCAGCAAGTCCCTGCCGGCGCGATGGTCAGTGTACCACTCAAGGAAGAAGAATTGCTCCCCTTATTAAATGATGAACTCTCACTGGCCATTGTGAACAATCCCTCCTGTATCGTGGCTGGCACCAATGAAGCCATCCGGCGATTCGAGGAGCAATTAAAACAAAAACGACTGCTCCCTATTCGTATTAACTCTTTCCATGCGGCACATTCCCTGTTAATGGATTCCGTTATCAAAGAATTTGCCGAAGAAATCAAAAAAGTAAAGCTAAATAAACCTCAAATCCCATATATATCAAATGTGACCGGCAATTGGCTCACAACAGGAGATGCCCTGGACCCCCAATATTGGATCAACCAACTGCGGGGCACTGTACGCTTTTCCGACGGCCTGGAGGAATTATTAAAAGAAGACAGGGCAATTTTTGTAGAAATCGGACCCGGGAGGGTTCTAGGTACGTTTGTCAGGCAAAACCCGGGCAAAAAACCGGGACACACCATAATCAACCTCATCCGCCACCCGGATGAAAAAGTATCCGATGACTATCTTCTCCTAAGCGAATTGGGCCAGTTGTGGCTTTATGGGAAAAATATCGACTGGGCCGGGTTTTACCTGGGAGAAAAGCACCGGCGGGTTCCCTTACCCACCTATCCTTTTCAACGCCAGCGCTTTTGGATTGAAGGCGACCCCTTTAAAATCGGGGCAGAACTGTTAGCCCAATACTCTTTATCCGGCAAAAAAACCGACATAGCCGACTGGTTTTATATTCCCTCATGGAAGCTTTCCCACTGCCCCTCATCTAGAAGTCGCCCCCCAGCGCTCCCCTCGAACTGCCTGGTATTTATCAACGGGAACCCCTTAGCCAACCGTTTGGTGGAAAGGCTTCGACAGGGAGGCATACAAGTGGTTGCGGTGAAACCAGGGAACACATTTACAAGGCAGGATGATCATACCTATACCATCGATCCCACAGGAAAAAAAGATTATGACACCCTGTTTAAAACACTCCAGGAACAGGGCAGCAAGCAGATACCCCCATGGATTCTTCACCTCTGGAATCTTACCGGGGATGAAACAAACGGACAGCACCCGGCATTAGACGGTATTAACCGGGCATTAAACCTGGGACTTTATAGTTTGATATACCTGGCCCAGGCAATCGGTCGATATAATTTTAAAGACAACTTTCAAATGACCGTGATATTCGACAATCTCCATGATATCACCGGGGAAAAAACACTCTCCCCGCAGAAAGCGCCCTTACTAGGCCCCCTGGAAGTTATACCTAAAGAATATCCCAATATTCACTGCCAGGGTATCGATGTGGTCGTACCCGGTACCGGAACCGTCGAGGAAGAGACACTCCTGGAACAATTGTTAAAAGAGATGGCCGTGGCTGCTCCCGACAGGATGATTGCTTTAAGGAGTAATCATCGCTGGACCAGGAGTTTTGAGCCGTATCGCCCGGGGACGCCAGCAGATGATGCCCCTTACCTGAGAGAAAAAGGTGTTTACCTCGTTACAGGAGGGCTGGGGGGTATCGGGCTTGTATTGGCTCAATATCTTGCCAAACACCAAAAAGCCAGGTTGATATTAACCGGCCGTTCATGGTTTCCACCTGCCCCGGGAAGAGATCAATGGCTAAATTCTCATGACACCCATGAACCCTTAAGCCAAAAAATACGAAACATACAGGAACTGGAAAAATTGGGAGCGGAAGTCCTCGTACAAAACGCAGATGTAACCGATCTCCTGCACATGCAAACAGTTATTGACCAGGCGGAAAAGCGATTCGGACCCATTAACGGGGTGATTCATTCCGCAGGAGTCCCTGATTATGAAGGCGTGATCCAGAGAAGAGGGCGGCAAACCATTGAAAATATCCTGGCAGCCAAAGTAAAAGGCACCCTGGTATTGGACGCCATCTTCGAAGAAAAGGACCTGGATTTTTTTGTCTTATGCTCATCCCTGGCATCCATCGAGGCGCCCTTTGGCCAGGTGGGTTATACCGCGGCCAATGCGTTTCTTGATGCATTTGCCGCTTATAAAAATTTCAAAGGCGATTCTTTTTTTGTTAGTATTAATTGGGACACATGGAAGGAAGTGGGGTTTGGAGTGGAGGCGGTGAAGCGCATGGCAGAGAACCCGGATATTGTTCTCAAAGATGCCATCACTCCTTCAGAAGGGCAGGAAGTCTTTCGTTATGCTTTAGATGCAGCCCTGCCCCGGCTGGTAGTTGCCACCAGGGATTTAGGCCTTCTCCTCCGGAAAAGAAATGTACAACAAACCTTCAACTTAAATGAATTGCCCGGGGAGAAAATATCACCACCCCAGTTATTCCGGCGTCCCGAACTCAGTACAGACTATGTGGACCCGCGAAATGAATTTGAACGAACCTGTGCGGAAATCTTTCAAAAATACCTGGGAATTGAACAGGTGGGCGTAGAAGATAATTTTTTTGAGTTGGGGGCTTCCTCCCTGGATATGATCCATATCAGCAATAAATTGAGCGAGCTGTTGGCAAAGGAAATATCCCCCGTCATTATGTTTGAATATCCTACCATCAGCTTCCTGGCAAAATTTTTTCACCAGGAAGAAGCAAAACAAGAGGATATCGCCATTACCACGCAGCGGACTGGAAAAATAAATGAAGGAAAAGATAAATTGAAACTATTAAAGAAAAAGCAGAAAAGGGTGGAAAATGTCTGAAATGAAGGATAATTATTCCAAAACCG
>Ga0316628_100001127_pt1 | contig 18523 bp, 14 predicted proteins | sample OWC_Aug_M2_C1_D5_FD_207648 | JGI IMG/M metagenome (GOLD analysis project Ga0316628, IMG submission 207648) | Wetland soil microbial communities from Old Woman Creek delta, Ohio, United States - OWC_Aug_M2_C1_D5_C | ecosystem: Environmental > Terrestrial > Soil > Wetlands | place: USA: Ohio... | reverse complement strand
GGTTCTCGGCCCGATCGATGCTCGCCGGCGGCGTCCCCAGGATGCGCACCCCGGCCCGATGGCAGCGGAGGGCGATGTTGTTCGGGATCTGGCCGCCCATGGACAAAAGGACGCCCAGGGGCCTCTCCTTCTCATAGATGTCGAGGACCCGCTCGAAGCTCAATTCGTCGAAATAGAGGCGGTCGCAGATGTCGTAATCGGTCGAGACCGTCTCCGGATTGTAGTTAACCATGATGGTCGCGTAGCCGAGCTTCTTGAGGGCCAGGGCGGCGTTGACGCAGCACCAGTCGAACTCGACCGAAGAGCCGATACTGTAAGACCCCGAGCCGAGGACCATGACCTTGCCGGGCCGGCCGCTGCCGTTGCAGAAGGAGATATCGTCCTCGCGGCCGTTGTAGGTCACGTAGAGATAGTTCGTCCGGGCCGGATACTCGGCGGCGAGGGTATCGATCTGTTTCACGGCCGGAATGAGGCCGGCCTCCTTCCTCCTCTTCCTGACCCGGAGCTCGGACGAGCCGGTGAGAAGAGCGATCTGCTTGTCCGAGAAGCCCTTCCCCTTGGCTTCGAGGAGCAGGCCTGGCGGCAGGGCGCCGAGCCGGCGGCCGCGGAGCCGGGCCTCACAGTCGACGACCGATTTGATCTTGTGAAGGAACCAGCGATCGATCCGCGTCAGGCCGTGGATGCGGTCGACGGTCAAGCCCTTCTTGAGGGCCTCGGCGATGCCGAAGAGCCGCTCGTCGGTCGGCTGGCGAAGCTCCTTCTCGAGGCTCCGGAAGGAATAGTTCTCGTTGGCGACGAGTCCGTAGACGCCGACCTGGAGCATCCTGGCCGCCTTCTGGATGGCCTCCTCGAAGGACCGGCCGATGGCCATGACCTCGCCGACGGACTTCATCTCCGAGCCTATCTTCTTCGAGACCCGGCCGAATTTCTTGAGGTCCCAGCGTGGGATCTTGACGACGATGTAGTCGAGGGCCGGCTCGAAGCAGGCCGAGGTGACCTTGGTGATCGAATTCGGGAGATCCGGCAGGAGATGGCCGAGGGCGAGCTTGGCGGCGACGAAGGCCAGCGGGTATCCTGTGGCCTTGCTGGCCAGGGCCGAGCTCCGCGACAGCCGGGCGTTGACCTCGATGATGCGGTAGTCGCCGTCGCGGGGGTTGAGGGCGTACTGGATGTTGCACTCGCCGACGATGCCGAGGTGTCGGATGGCCTTGAGGGCGACGGCCCGGAGGCGGTGGTACTCTTCGTTCGTCAGCGTCTGCGACGGGGCGATGACGATGCTCTCCCCGGTGTGGATGCCCATCGGGTCGAAGTTCTCCATATTGCAGACGGTAATGCAGTTGTCGGCCCGGTCCCGGACGACCTCGTACTCGATCTCCTTCCAACCGTCGAGGTATTCCTCGATGAGGACTTGAGGGGCGGCGGTGAAGGCCTTTCTCAGGGTCTCTCGGAGCTCGCGCGGCGTGTAGGCGATGCCGCTGCCTTTGCCGCCGAGGGCGTAGGCGACGCGGGCCATGACCGGATAACCGACGGCCTCGGCCGCCCTGAGCCCGGCGCCGACCGTCCGGACGGCGATGCCCCGAGGCGTCTTGAGACCGGCCTCGGCCAGGGCCCGGTTGAAGAGCCTGCGGTCCTCGGTCTTCTCGACGGCCACCATCGGCGTCCCGAGCACGGACAGCCCGGCCTTTTCGAGGACACCGCCCTTCCAGAGCGTGACGCCGCAGTTGAGAGCGGTCTGGCCGCCGAAGGAGAGAAGGACGCCCTGCGGCCTCTCCCGGGCGATGACCTTCTCCACGAAGTACGGTGTCACCGGCAGAAAATAGACGTGGTCGGCCATCCCCTCGGAGGTCTGGATGGTGGCGATGTTCGGATTGATCAGGACGACCTCGAGCCCCTCCTCCTTGAGGGCTTTGATGGCCTGGCTTCCGGAGTAATCGAACTCTCCGGCCTCGCCGATCTTGAGAGCGCCGCTCCCGAGGACGAGGACCTTCCCGGGCTTCTTCATCCGGCGGCCTCCAGGAATGCGTCGAAGAGGAACTCGGTGTCCGTCGGACCGGGGCAGGCCTCGGGATGGAACTGGACGCCGAAGGCGGGCAGGCGCTTGTGGCGGATGCCCTCGTTCGTGCCGTCGTTCGCGTTCCTGAACCAGGAGGTCCAACCCCGGGGCAGGCTTGCGGCGTCGACGGCGAAGCCGTGGTTCTGGCTGGTGATGTAGCAACGCTTTGTGCCCTCCTCGAGGCAGGGCTGGTTCTGGCTCCTGTGGCCGAACTTGAGCTTGTAGGTCCTCCCGCCGGCGGCCAGGGCCAGGAGCTGGTTGCCCAGGCATATGCCGAAAAGAGGAACGCCCTCGCCGAGGAGCCGGCGGACCGCGGCGATGGTCGCCCCGGCCCGCCGCGGGTCGCCCGGGCCGTTGGAGATCACGACGCCCCGCGGCGTGAAGTCCAGGATGCGGCCGGCGTCGGTATCGGCCGGGACGCGGACGACCGAAACGCCGCGCCGGACGAGGGAACGGATGATGCCCTGCTTGGTGCCGCAGTCGATGAGGACGATGGTCTTCGCGGCCCGGGGATTGTAGATGCGGATCTCCGGCGCCGTGACCTCGGCTACGAGGTCACGGGCGTTGGGGTCTGCCACGGACCGGGCCTCGCGGCGAAGCCGGGCGATGTTGAGCGGGCCGTCGGAGGCGGCGAGCAGGCCGGGCATGACCCCGTTGACGCGGAGCTTCTTCGTCAATGCCCGGGTGTCGATGCCGGCGATCCCCGGGACGCCGTTCTCACGAAGCCAGTCGTCGAGGCTCTTTTGAGAGGTGGCGTGGGAGGGCCGTTCGCAGACCTCCGAGACGATGTAGCCGGCGATGCGGGGCCTGTCCGATTCGAAACGCGCCGGATCGACGCCGTAGTTGCCGATGAGCGGGTAGGTCTGACAAAGGATCTGGCCGTGATAGGAGGGGTCGGTGATGGACTCCGGGTAGCCGACGATCCCCGTATTGAAAACGACTTCCCCCCCCGTCTTGGCGCTCGCGCCGAAGCCTACGCCCTCGAGGACGGTCCCGTCCGCGAGGGCCAGAACTGCTCTGCGAATGAGGTCAGCCTCCGTTCCATTTTCGGGCAGTATAGCACACCTCCCCGAGGGGCTCAATAGCCGGAGAGGAGGCGATATCACCCCTTGAATCATCTGCCGCGGCCATGGTATTTTCATCGGGGGAGAGGAGAATGGTGCCCATCTCCCGAAGGATGAGGTGAACCATGCCCGTGGACGGCGGCGGCGCGACGCTCGAGAAGCCGGACCCGTCCGCCCCGGCACCCCCGGCCTATTCCATCCCGGCCGATAAGGACGAGCTCATCCGGTCGATGACCCGGGCCCTGCGCGTCGCCTTCAAGATGGCCTCGATGTACAACGCCGACCATCCGGCCTTCAAGAGCAGCGTCAACGAGCTCATCGCCAAGCTCGAGGCCCTCTTCGTTCATATCAACCCCCTCACCATCGGCTTCTCGCCCCACGCCCTGCTCATCGACGATCGCTTCTGGGAGGGCGAGCGGACCTACATGGACCTGGCTCAGCTCTTTCACTTCCGCAAGATCAAGCGCCTCGAGATCCGGCCGGGCGTCCCCCACGCCGAGTTCATGCGCTTCGCCTCCAAGATCATGCTGCCCGTCAAGCTGTTCATCAAGGAGGGCGGCGCCCAGGCCATCGTCAAGCGCGAGAACATCGTCCACATCGCCGTCGACACCCTGGACTATTCCGTCCTCCTCCAGGGGGAGGGCGAGGAGATCAAGGACATCTGGCCCTACCTCCTCATGGAGGCCGTCGAGGAGAGCGACGAAGGCAAATTCGAACAGCTGGCCGGCAGCTTCGGCAAAGTCGTCGGCAAATTCAACACCGAGGACCTCGTCCAGAACGAGGAGCTGCACAAGAATTTCGCCACGTTCTTCCACTACCTCAAGACGACCTCCGAGGAGAAGCACCGGACCTGCGCCAAGCAGCTCCTGCGGACGATCGTCTCGGCCCGGAAGACCCCGACGGAGTCGAAGTTCGAGAACCTCAAGCTCCTCATCTCCGACCTGAGCGAGGAGGACTTGGCCTCGACGCTCTGGGAGGAGATCATCGGCAACGACAAGTTCGACTCGCTGAGCTTCAGCATCTTCTCCCGGATCATCGACAAGGAGAGGCATAAGAAGATCTCGACATCGCTCCACGCCCTCTTCCACACCGACAATCCCCAGAACCGGAGGGCCGAGACCGAGTCGAAGATCCGCATCCTGCTCTCGGGGGTCTCGTCCCAGCTCCACTCCGAGATCTACCGCCAGACCCTGTCCAACCTCCTGAACGAGATCTCCTTCGACAAGAAGCTCGCCTTGGACCACCAGCTCCTCCAGAGGAACTACCGCTTCCTCCTCCTCGTCCTGCTCTCCCAGGAGGAGAAGAAGGACACGGCCGTCGCCGAGCTGGGCCGGCTCGCCGAGGAGTGGGAGAGGGTCGTCCAAGACGGCGATTTCGAGTTCCTCCTCAGCTTCTTCGACGTCCTGGAGAGCCGGGCCTCGGACCTGGCCGGCGAGCCGGCCTTCGACGGCTCGCAGAAGTCCATCGCCGAGCATGTCGAAGGCTATCTCCTGCGCGGCGAGACGAGGCCCGAGCTCGATTCCTTCATCGACAAGCTCGGCCGGAGCCTCTATGACTGGGAGGCCTATGAGGCGACGGTGTTCAAGGACCGGATCGTCACCTCTTCCCTCCTCCACGCGTGTTTCCGCTTCTTCCCCGGCGAGATCGAGGCCTTCCATGCCGGGATCAAGAAAAAGGCCTCGGACGGCGAGCTCCTGGGCCGGATCGCCGGCGGCCTGAAGCTCATCGACACGCCCCTCGCCCTCGAGGCCCTGAAAAAGGTCTTCGACGCCGGCGACGCGGCCGTGAAGGTCAAGGCCCTCCAGGCGATGCAAAACATCAAGGAGTTCGACGAAGCCTTCCTCTTCCCCGTTCTGGCGAAAAAGAACGAGCTCATCCAAGCCGAGGCCCTGATCCTGCTCATGAGGACCGAGCGGACGAAACACGTCGCCTTCACCAAGCTCTTCGGGCTGGCCTCTCCCTACGGCCTCCGGAACAAGTCGCTCCTCCGCAACCTCGGCATCGTCGAGCGCTACGGCCTGCGCGAGGCCGTCTCGTACATCGAGCCCCTGGCCGAGCGGAAAGACATCTGGAACCGCAAGGTCCGGCAGGAGGCCGGGCGCATTTTGGAGAAATGGCGTGAGGGATAAGATCAAGATCTGCTTCATCTACCTGATGAACGCCATCCAGGCGGGGAAGATTTACACCGGCGACCACCCTAAGTTCAAGGAATACCTCAACCGGCTCTACGGCAGCGTCCAGGAGATCCTCGAGGACCGCAAGGATCTCGTCCTGGGCATCATCGGGGGCGAGGCCGCCTGGGAGGACGAGATCTTCTTCAACCTGCGCGGCAAGCTCGGCCTGCTCATCGACTTCCTGGAGAAGAACGGCGTCGAGCGGATCATCTTCCAACAGGGACTGCGCTTCGAGGAGCTGCGGGAGTTCATCATCTTCCTGACCCGGGTGAAGCGGCAGGAGAAGATCAGCGAGCAGGAATACTTCAACCTCCACGGCATCCAGAACATCCGGGCCGGGAAGCTCCGGGCCATGGTCAAGGGGGAGGCGGCCGGAACGGAGGCCGAAGAGACGCGGACGCGCTACGAGAGCTCCGTCCAAACGGTGTCCCACGCCATCAACGTCGTCCTCGAAAAAGAGGAGGTCGACTACCTCGACCTGCGCTTCAACATCCTCGGCATCATGGAGGACTTCGTCGGCCGCCACCAGGAGCTCCTCAACCTCGTCTCGGTCAAGCGGCGCGACCTGGTGACGTTCGTCCACCTCCTCAACGTCACCCTGCTGGCCATGTTTTTCGCCTCGAAGCTCCAGTTCACGAAGGACGACGTCCTCGACCTGGGCATCGCCGCGCTCTACCACGACGTCGGCAAGCTCTACATCTCGCTGAAGGTCATCCAGAAGAAGAGCGAGCTATCCGAGGGCGAATTCGTCCAGGTCCGCAACCACCCGGTCCTCGGCGCCAAGATCCTCGACGGCTACAAGGACGCCCTGGGCATCCTGCCCATCGTCGTCTCTTACGAGCACCACCTCCGCTACGACATGGGCGGCTACCCGAAGTCGCCCTACGCCCGCCGGCCTCACCCGGCCTCGCTGATGGTCTCCATCTGCGACGTCTATGACGCCCTGGCCCTCAAGCGGTCCTACAAGAAGGACTATCCGCCGGAGAAGATCCACGAGCTGATGATGCTCGAGAAAGGCAAGATCTTCGACCCCCAGCTCCTCGACAAGTTCTTCCAGTTCATAGGGGTCTGGCCGGTCGGGACGCTCGTGGCGATGAGCGACGGGCGGGTCGGCGTCGTTCGGGCGACGAACGAGCTGGACATCGACCGGCCGTCCGTCCAGGTCCTCGCCCCGGAGAACGCCGGCGAGATCGTCGACCTGGCCCTGCGGCCGGACGTCCACATCCAGGAATCCCTGAATCCCCAGGGCGAGGGGGCCCAGTACCTGCCGCTCATCGGCTTTCCGTCGTCGCCGCCCGACTCCGGCGACAAAAAGGCCGAGGAGCCGGACCTCGGCTGAAGGAGGAGAAGCATGTGCGGAATCATCGGCTGCGCCGGCGTCCGGGACACCGTCCCCGGCTTGCTGGAGGGCCTCCGGCGGCTTGAGTACCGGGGCTACGACTCGGCCGGCATCGCCGTTCTGAACCGCGACGGGATCGGCCGGCGCCGGGTCAAGGGCAAGATCCGGGACCTCGCCGAGGAGATCCGCCTTCATCCGCTCGCCGGCGACTGCGGCATCGGTCATACGCGCTGGGCGACCCACGGCCGGCCGAGCGAGGACAACGCCCATCCCCACGTCGACTGCAGCGGGACGATCGCCCTCGTTCACAACGGTATCGTTGAGAACTACTGGTCCCTCAAGGAGAAGCTGCGCGGCGAGGGCCACGTCTTCGGGACCGAGACGGACACGGAGGTCATCGTCCACCTCGTCGAGAAGCACTTCCGCGGCTCCCTCGAGGAGGCGGTCCGGGCGGCCGTCGGCCAGCTCGAAGGGGCCTTCGCCGTGGCCTGCATCTCGTCGCGCGATCCGGGCAAGATCGTCGTCGCCCGCAACGGCCCGCCGGCCGTCGTCGGACTCGGCTCGGGCGAGACCTTCGTGTCCTCCGACATCACGCCGCTCCTCCAACACACCCGGCGCGTCTCCTATATGAACGACGGCGAGATCGCCGTCCTGACGCCTTCGGGGGCCCGCTTCGCGACCTTCGCCGGGGCGCCGGTCGAGAAAGCCGTGGAGACCCTGGATTGGGAGCCGGCCATGATCGAGAAGCGGGGCTTCGAGCATTTCATGGCCAAGGAGATCTTCGAGCAGGCCGACGTCGTCCGGGACACGCTGAAGAGCCGGGTCTCCCTGGAGTCCGGACGGGTCTTTCTCGACGACATCGGCATCGGCCCGGACGTCTTCCGGGAGGCGACGCGGGTCGTCTTCATCGCCTGCGGCACGTCCTACCACGCCGGCCTCGTCGGGAAATATCTGCTGGAGACGCTGGCCCATGTGCCCGTCGACGTCGAATACGCCTCCGAGCTCCGCTCGCGGGATTTCGTCATGGACCGCGGCACGCTCGTCCTCGGCATCTCCCAGTCGGGCGAGACCGCCGACACCCTGGCCGCCCTCCGGGCGGCCAGGGAAAAGGCCCGAGCGGTCCTGGCCGTCACCAACAACCTGAGCTCTTCGATGGCCCGCGGCTCGGACGGCGTCCTCGACCTCCACGCCGGGCCGGAGATCGGGGTGGCCGCGACCAAGACCTTCGTCGGCCAGATGGCCGCCCTGGCCCTCTTCGCCCTAGCCTTCGCCCAGGCCCGGGGCGGCCTTGGGGGAGAGGACGGCCTGGCCCTCGTCCAGGAGCTCCAGCGCGTGCCGCACAAGATGGACCGGGTCCTCGGCGGGGCCGCCGAGATCGAGCGGGTCGCCCGCCGGTATCTCGGCTGCGAGCACTACCTCTTTCTGGGCCGCTGGATCAACTTCCCGATCGCCCTCGAAGGGGCCCTGAAGCTCAAGGAGATCTCCTACACCCACGCCGAGGGCTATGCCGGCGGCGAGATGAAGCACGGCCCCATCGCCCTCATCGACGAAGGGATGACGACCCTGGCCATCGTCCCACGCGACCGCGTCTACGAAAAGATGCTGGCCAACATCGCCGAGGTCCAGGCGCGGAACGGCCGGATCCTGACCGTCGCCTTCGAGGGCGACGACAAGGCCCGGGCCGCGGCCGAGGAGGTCTTCACCATCCCCGAGACGCACCAGCTCTTCACGCCCTTCCTGACCGTCCTGCCGCTCCAGCTCTTCGCCTACTATTCCGCCGCGGCCAAGGGTTTTGACGTCGACCAGCCCCGCAATCTGGCCAAGAGCGTCACGGTCGAATGACCTTGCCGGAGCAAGAGGGTCTGAGGTATCCTTGGTCCGTCAGGATGATGAAGAAGACGATATGAGGAGACACCGATGAAAGATCGTTCCGCACGGCGCCTCGGCGCCGTCATCGTCCCCGTCGCGGTCCTGCTTTTCGCCTCCGGCGCCGTGGCCCAAGCGAAGAAGCCCCTGGCCGTATTCGAGGCGACGTCCCACGATTTTGGCAAGGTCAAACAGGGCGACGTCCTCAGCCACGAGTTCGTCTTCAAGAACGAGGGCGGGGCCCCGCTCGTCGTCGACAAGGTCGAGACAAGCTGCGGCTGCACGGCCGCGCTCGTGTCCAACAAGATCATCGCCCTTGGCAAGGAGGGCAAGATCAAGACGACCTTCGATACGCGGGGCTATTCGGGCCGGCTCACGCGCTACATCTATCTTATCTCCAACGACGGCGAAAGCCCGAGGAGGGAGCTCAGTGTCGTCGCCGACATCGAGGTCCTGCCCTCGGCCCGGATCGACGTCGACAGGTACAACGTGGATATGGGTCTCGTCCTCGAGGGGGAGGCGCCCTCCGCCAGGATCGCGATCAAGAGCACCGGCGAGCGCGAGCTCAAGGTCGAGATGGCCCACGAGAACGTCCAGTTCTTCTCGGGGGGCAGGCCGCTGGCCTCGCCGTTCTTCCTCCCGGCGGGCGAATCGCGCCAGGTCGAGATCCGCTTCGCGCCCCAGGCCCGGAAGGGCGTCCAGCGCGACTATGTCCTCATCAAGTCGAACGATCCCGTCCGCTCGACGTTTTCCGTCTATGTCAGCCGCTACGTCGTCTCCCGCAAAGAGCTCAAGGACCTTTTCGAGAAGTACAAGTCGGTCCTCAAGGACAAGGATTAGAAGGGGACGGGCGCGTCCGTCCGGGCAGGGAGAGATATGGCCCGCCTTCTCACGGTCAAGGTCCAGACGCGCTCGAAGACTCCGGGCGTCGAAGAGCTCGGCGCCAATGTCTTCCGGGTCCGCGTCACCGCCGCGCCGGAAAAGGGCCGCGCCAACCGGGAAGTCATCGAGCGGCTGGCCGAACACCTGGCCGTCCCGCCATCCCGCCTGACCCTCGTCCGGGGCGGGGCGTCGTCTCATAAGATATTCAAGGTCGAACCCTGAGGAGGCCGGAGGGCAGGCGCAACCGGGGCGGCGGCCGGAACGTTCTCCACGGCATCGTCCCTCCTTCTCGGACGCCGACGGAACGGCGGGCCTCTGGGAAAATCCGCCATTTCCGATCGTCTTTCTATCACGGAGCGACCGCCCGATGGACGACTGCGACCTCTGCTGGCTGGCCCTCCATCTCCTTTTTTACGGACCGAACGCGGCATCGCGGAGGGTCCTCGGACGCTTCCCCTCGGTCCTCGACGTCTTCCGGGCCGGGCGGGCCGACTTTGACGGCCTGCGCCTGGACGAGGCGACGGTCGAGGCCATCGTCTCCGGCCGGGCCATCGGCCGGGCCGGCCAGGAATTGGAAAAAATCGGCCGGAAGGCGTATACTCTCTTGACCCTGGAAGACCCCCGGTATCCGGGCTACCTGAGAGAAATTTTCGATCCTCCGTTCGTCCTCTATTGCGAGGGCGATGCGGAGACTCTTCGAAACCCCGCGGTGGCCGTCGTCGGGGCGAGAAGGCCGACCCCCTATGGGAGGGCCGTGGCCGAAAAGCTGGCCGATGACCTTGCCGGCCGCGGCTGCGTCATCGCCAGCGGATTGGCGGTGGGCATAGACGCCTGCGCCCATCGGGGGGCTCTCAGGAGGGGAAGGACGGTGGCCGTGCTCGGTTCAGGCTTGGACGTTTTGTATCCGCGGGAGAACCGCTCTCTCGCCCGCGAGATCGTCCGGCGGGGCGCCGTGGTGACGGAATTCCCCCTCGGGACGCCGCCGTTCCCGGAGAACTTCCCCGTCCGGAACCGGATCATCAGCGGCCTGTCCGTCGGCCTGGTCGTCGTCGAGGCCGCCCGTCGCAGCGGGTCGCTCATCTCGGCCAAGCTGGCCCTGTCCCAGGACCGGGAGGTCATGGCCGTGCCGGGCAACGTGACCTCGGAGCTGAGCGTCGGCCCGAACCGCCTCATCAGGGACGGGGCCAGGCCCGTAGCCTCCTGGGAGGATGTGGCCGAGGCCCTGCCGTCGCCGTGGCGGGAGAATCTTCTTGCGCAGCGGGACGAGAAAGAGGAGAATAACGAGGCTTCTCTGAGCCGGGATGAGCGCCGGCTCGTGAGCGAGCTCGCCGTCGACGCGGCGGTCCCCATCGACGAGCTGGCCGAAAGGACGGGGCTCGCCGTCTCCGCCCTGCTGGCGCTCCTGCTCGGCCTCGAGCTGAAGGGGCTCGTCGTCCAGCATCCCGGGAAGCAGTTTCAGAGGAGAATCTAAGTGGCGAAATCACTCGTCATCGTCGAATCGCCGGCCAAGGCCAAGACCGTCAACCACTATCTCGGCAAGGACTACCTGGTCAAGGCCTCGATGGGACACGTCCGAGACCTGCCCGAGAAAAAGCTCGGGGTCGACGTCCAGGCCGGTTTCCAGCCGACTTACCAGATCATCCCCGAAAAGAAGAAGATCGTTGCCGAGCTGAAGAAAGCGGCCCGGGAAAGCGAAAGGGTCATCCTGGCGGCCGACCCCGACCGCGAGGGCGAGGCCATCTCCTGGCATCTCGGCCAGATCCTCACGGAGGACAACCCGCATATCGTCCGGGCCACCTTCCACGAGATCACGGAGGAGGGTGTCCAGGCGGCTTTCCGCAACCTCGGCCAGATCGACCTCAACCTGCTCGAGGCCCAGCAGACGCGGCGCGTCCTCGACCGGCTCGTCGGCTACCTCATCAGCCCTCTCCTGTGGAAGAAGATCGCCCGCGGCCTGTCCGCCGGACGGGTCCAATCCGTGGCCCTGCGGCTCATCTGTGATAGGGAGAAGGAGATCAAGGCTTTCGTCTCCGAGGAGTACTGGTCGATCACGGCCCGCCTCGAAGCCCAGAATCCGCCGGCCTTCAAGGCCGCGCTGGTCAAGATCGATGGGAAAAAGGCCAAGATCAGGACCGCCGAGGAGGCCGGGGCGATCGTCGAGGCCTGCCGGCGCGCAGCCTTCGTGCTCGACAACGTTCAGGTCAAGGCCAAGCACAGGCACCCCGCCCCGCCTTACATCACGAGCACGCTCCAGCAGGACGGCTTCCGGCTTCTCCGCTTCCCGGTGAAGAAGACGATGCTCGTGGCCCAGAAGCTCTATGAAGGCATGCCCATCGGCGAGCTCGGCCAGACCGGTCTCGTCACCTACATGCGCACGGATTCCATGCGCGTCTCCGGAGCGGCCCAGGCCGCAGCCCGGGCTTACATCGGACAGAGATACTCACCTGCCCATGTCCCGGCCAAGCCGAACGAATACAAGAGCAAGAAGAAGACGCAGGACGCCCACGAGGCCATCCGGCCCGCCCACCTCGACCTGCCCCCGGAGAAGGTCAAGCCCTTCCTCAAGAAAGAGGAATACGACGTCTATATGCTCATCTGGAACAAGTTCGTCGCCTCGCAGATGGCCGCGGCCGTCATCGAGGAGACGGTCTTCGACATCCGGGCCGACCGCGCCCTCTTCCAGGCCAAGGGCGAGGTGGTCAAGTTCGACGGCTTCCTGGCCGTCTGGCCGAACGGGAACGGCGACAAGGAGCTCCTGCCCAAGGCCGCGGCCGGCGAGACGCTCAAGCTGCTGGAACTCGAATCCAAGCAGAAGTTCACCGAACCGCCGCCCCGCTACACCGAGGGGACCCTGGTCAAGGAGCTCGAATCGCGCGGCATAGGCCGGCCGAGCACCTACGCGCCCATCATCGCCACGATCCAGGTCCGGACCTACGTCGTCAAGGACCAGGGGAAGTTCATCCCCACCGAGCTGGGGATCTACGTCACGGATTTCCTGGTCAAGTACTTCGCCAAGCTCTTGGAGTACAAGTTCACCGCCCACATGGAGGAGGAGCTCGACCAGATCTCCGAAGGCGCCCGGAAGGGCGTCGACAGCCTCAAGGAATACTACGCGCTCCTTGAGACCTATCTCAAGCACGGGCAGGAGACCGAAGGGGTCAAGAAGACGGGCATCCCCATCGACGGGAAATGCCCGAAGTGCGGCGCGGCGCTGGTCATCAAAGACGGCCGATTCGGCCGGTTCAAGGCCTGCTCGGGCTATCCCGGATGCAGGTTCCGCGAGAGCCTGGATAAAAAGGAAGCCAGGCCCCTGGACGAAAAATGCCCCCAATGCGGCGCCCAGCTCGCCCAGAAGTTCGGCCGCTTCGGTCCCTTTGTCGCCTGCTCGGATTATCCCAAGTGCAAGTACATCAAGAAGGAGAGCGCCGAGACGGGGATGGCCTGCCCGCTCTCCTGCGGCGGCAAGATCCTGAAGCGCAAGACGCGCCGGGGCAAAATCTTTTTTGGCTGCAGCAAATATCCGAAGTGCACCTTCGCCTCCTGGGATGAGCCGGTCGACCGGCCCTGCCCGCAGTGCGGGGAGAAGATCCTGTATAAAAAGAACCTCCTCCGCGGCGAACCGTACGTCTACTGCAAAAACGACAAGTGCACTTTCAAGGAAGCGGCGCCCCGGGAAAAGATCTGGGAGAAAGCCGGCACTCCCGAGCAACCCGCGGCCGCCAAGGAGCCCGCCGGGACCGATGAACAAGGAAATCGCTGATTTCCTCGCCTACCTACGGCACGAGAAGAACGCCTCGCCCCACACGCTGGCCGCCTACGAGCGAGACCTGCGGCAGGTCGCGGCCTATCTGAAGGAGCGGGAGGTCCGCTGGGACAAGGCCGGCAACGTCGTCCTGCGCGGCTTCCTGGCCGAGCTCCACGAAAAAAAGCGCAAGAAGACGACCATCGGCCGCAAGCTCGCCGCCCTGCGCTCCTTCTATGCCTATTATGTCCGCAAGAAGAGGATCGCCGAGAACCCGGCCAAGATCCTGGCCACGCCCAGGCAGGAGAAGCGCATCCCGTCCTTCCTTTCCGAGGATGAAGCGGCGGCGCTGCTCGACCTGCCGCGGACGGCGGAGCCCCTCGACCTCCGGGACAAGGCTATTTTGGAGCTCTTCTACGCGACGGGCATCCGGGTGTCCGAGCTCATCGGCATCGAGACGGGGGATATCCATCTCGGAGAACGGCTCGTCCGCGTCCGGGGCAAGGGCAAGAAGGAGCGGATCGTCCCGTTCGGCGGCAAAGCCCGCCAGGCCCTCGAGGAATATTCCCGGGCGCGGCCGCGGTCTGCGGGGAAAGCGGGGGCGGCCGGCACAGCCGCCTTCTTCCTGAACTACCGCGGCGAGAGGCTTACGGCCAGGTCCGTCCAGAGGATGGTCCGCAAATGCATCCGCCGGACGGCCGTGGCCCGCAAGATCAGCCCCCACTCGCTCCGCCATTCGTTCGCCTCCCACCTGCTCGGCCGGGGCGCGGACCTGCGCGTCATCCAGGAGCTCCTGGGGCACGCCAGTCTGGCCACGACCCAGAAATACACCCACGTCGACCTCAAGCAGCTGCTCACCGTCTACAAGAAAAGCCACCCGCGCTCATAGGGACCGTCCCCGCAGGGGACTGCCCCGCCGGCCTCGGGACACGACTCGTTTTCGGCGGCGACGGGATCATGCCTTGCCCCCGCGCCCCGGAAACCTTCGTAGACGGTTTCCCCCGCCTGCGGCGGGTCCCCCTTCCCTCACGGGGGCCTCGCATGACCCCGTTTCCGCCCTCGTCGTGCCCTCTCGGCCTCCGTCCCCGCCAATCGGAGTGTCCCCTTTCTTTGCGTTTTGTCCACAGGGCTTGACACAGAGGTTTGTGACTTTCCCGTAAACGATTCAAAACCAAGGAAGAAGAGCGGAGGAGCGGCTGGCATGCCCTTTGCACTTGAGGACGGCGAAAGGAGGTCTCACCCATGACCACACACAAACAGAAGGTGCTGGCGCTCGGGCTGGCCGCGGCGGTATTCGCCCTTGCCCTGGCCTCGGCTTACGCTCAGTCGTCGGGGCCGAAGGGGAAAGTCAACATCAACACGGCCCCGGCTTCGGAGCTCGAAACCCTGCCCCGGATCGGCCCCAAGGTCGCCCAGAGGATCGTCGATTTCCGGACCAAGAACGGGAACTTCAGGAAGGTCGAGGAGATCATGAAGGTCCAGGGGATCGGCGAAAAGGTCTTCGAGACGATCAAGGACCTGATCACGGTCGGCGGGGAGAGTTCGCCGAGATGAGGGTTCAGGCCCTGTCCGGACTGCCTCCGGACGGGGCCTTCTTTTTCGACTCCAAGAATCGCCGGAGCTTGCGGACGGCCCGGCCGCGGTGGCTGATCGCGTTCTTGGTCCCGGGCGAAAGCTCGGCGAAGGTCTTCCGCAAGGGCGGATAATAAAAGAGGGGATCGTAGCCGAATCCCGAATCGCCCCGCGGCGCGAAGCCGATCCTCCCCCTGACCTCGCCGCGGAATTCCCCGACGAGGCGGCCTTGCTCGGCGAGGACCATGACGCAGACGAAGCGGGCCTTCCTCGCCGGCGCCGGAACGGCGTCGAGAAGGCGCAGGACCTTGCCGTTGTTCTTTTTGTCGGACGGCCGAGGGGCCGAGAAGCGGGCCGAGCGGACGCCGGGCGCGCCGCCCAGCGCTTCGATCTCGAGGCCGGAATCCTCGGCCAGGGTCGGGCCGGGCCATATCCGGCTGTAGTAAAGGCTCTTGGCCCTGGCGTTCTCGGCGAATGTCCGGCCCCTCTCCTTGGGCGTCGGGCCATGCGGGACATCTCCCAGGCCGACGACTTCGAGGGGCAGGCCAACGAGAGCCCGCCGGATCTCGCGGACCTTGCCGGGATTTTGGGTCGCCAGGAGGAGGCGCCGCTCAGTCAATCTTGAGCTCTTCGATGTCGGCTAGCTCGAGGAGACCCTGGTTGAACTCCTGCTCCTTCTCCTCGGAGGCCGAGAAGGCGAACGCCAAAAGGTAGGAGGGCCCCTCCTGCTTCATCGTCAGCCGCTCGAGCCGGACGCCGTGGTGGAGGGCGAGCTTACGGAGGCTGGAGAGGATGTAGGGCCGGGCCTTGGCTTTGAGGTGGTAGTGGAACTGGGACTTGTGGAGGTACGAGTCCTCGATCCTGTGGAAGAGGAGAAGGGTCGTGATCGTCAAAGCGGTAAAGATGAGGGCTGGCAGGTAATAGCCCGCCCCGATGACCAGACCCAGGCCGGCTACGACCCACAGCGTGGAGGCGGTCGTCAGCCCGGCGATCGTCCCCCGCGCCTGCAGGATCGTCCCGGCGCCGAGGAAGCCCATGCCCGTGATGACGCCGGCGGCCATGCGGACGAGCGTGTCGGGAGTGCCGCCCTTGGCCTGGACGAGAAGCGTGGCCAACGTCATCATCATGGCCGAGCCGACGCAGACCAGGATGTTGGTCCGGAAGCCCGCGGGCTTCTGGCTGGCCTCCCGTTCGAGGCCGATCAGCCCGCCGAGCGCGATGGCCAGGATGAGCTTGAGCAGGACTTCTAAGATCTCCATGGCACCTCTTTGATCCTCTTTTAGCATCGGCGGGGGTGGTTGTCAATCGCGGCCCCTCTCTGATAGAATGAGCCGGCGAACCCACGAGGAGGGACATCATGCCGGCTCTCATCAAAAAGGTCCAGGCCAGGGAGATCCTTGATTCCCGCGGCAACCCCACCGTCGAGGTCGAAGTCACGCTCGGGGACGGCTCCTTCGGCCGTGCGGCCGTCCCGTCCGGGGCCTCGACGGGCGTCTACGAAGCCCTCGAGCTTCGCGACGGGGATAAAAGCCGCTACAAGGGCAAGGGCGTCCTCAAGGCCGTCGAGCACGTCAACATCGACATCGCCGAGGTCGTCAGGGACCTCGATGCCCTCGACCAGGCCGGCGTCGACAGGGCCATGCTGGCCCTGGACGGGACGGAACACAAGACCAAGCTCGGGGCCAACGCCGTGCTGGGCGTGAGCCTGGCCGTGGCCCGGGCCGCGGCCGCGTCGGTGAAGCTGCCGCTCTACCGCTACCTCGGCGGCGCGTTGGCCAACCTCCTGCCCGTGCCGATGTTCAACATCCTCAACGGCGGCGTCCACGCCAATTGGCAGAGCACGGATCTCCAGGAGTTCATGATCGCCCCGGTCGGCGCGCCGAGCTTCCGGGAAGCCCTGCGATGGGGAACGGAGACCTACCAGACCCTCAAGGGCGTCCTCAAGGGCGGCGGCTACTCGACGGGCGTAGGGGACGAGGGCGGCTTCGCCCCGGCTTTCAAGAAGAACGCCGACGCCGTCGAGAACATCCTCAAGGCCATCGAGAAGGCAGGCTACAAGCCCGGAGAGGATATCGTCCTGGCTATCGACGGGGCCGCGAGCAGCATCTACGAGGACGGCCTCTACGATCTGAGGACCGAAAGCAGGAAGGTCAAGGCCGACGGCATGGTGGCGATGTACGAGGACTGGGTCCGGAAGTACCCCATCCGCGTCATCGAAGACGGCCTGGCCGAAGACGACTGGGAGGGCTGGAAGCTCCTGAACAAAACGCTGGGCGGCCGCGTCGAGCTCGTCGGCGACGACCTTTTCGTGACCAACGTTAGGCGTATCGCCCAGGGTATCCAGGAAGGCGCGGCCAACGCGGTGTTGATCAAGCTGAACCAGATCGGAACGCTGACGGAGACCATCGCCGCGATCAAAATGGCCCGCAAAGCCGGCTGGGGAGCCATGGTCTCCCACCGGAGCGGGGAGACGGTCGACAGCTTCATCGCCGACCTCACCGTGGCCATGGGCACCGGGCACCTCAAGACCGGAGCGCCCTGCCGGGGCGAGCGAGTGGAGAAATACAACCAGCTTCTCCGCATCGAAGAGGAGCTGGGTTCCAACGCCGTCTATGCGGGGAGGAAGGCCTTCGTCCGCTGATCTTCCGGGCCGGATCCGTCCGACGGCCAGCCGGGCCGGGCATCCTGCGCAGCGTCCTCCGGCCTGAAAAAGCCTGCTTGACAGGACGTTCCGTTTCATGCTAAATGACTAAGTCTATTGAATTAGTCAATTAATAAGGGGCGCCATGAGGCTCTCGACCAAGGGAGAGTACGCCAGCCGGGCCATGCTCGAGCTTTCCCGGCGGCACGGCGACGGACCCGTCCACAGCCGGGAGATCTCCGAGGCCCAGGAGATCCCCCAACGGTTCCTCGAGCAGATCCTCCTTCTCTTGAAGAGGGCCGGCTATCTCAAGAGCCGCAAGGGCCGGCGCGGCGGTTACATCCTGGCCAAGCCGCCGGGAATGATCAGCGTGGCCGAGGTCATCCGGATCATGGACGGCCCCCTCGCCCCCATAGATTGCGTCAGCGTCATGGCCCATGAGCCCTGCCCCATGGAAAGGAGGTGCGGGCTGCGCTGGCTGTGGAAGGACGTCCGGGACGCGGTGGCCGATATCCTCGAAAAAACGACGTTCGCCGATCTCGTCCGGAAGAGCAGGCCCGCGGCGGGCGGCGGACGAAGAAGGCCATGAAGAGAACGGCCACGGCCCTGGCCCTCCTTTTCACCGCGGCCGCGCTCATCGCGGCGGGAGCCGGCACGGCGGCCGCCCAGAAGGCCAAGCCGGCGGCGCGCGGCAGCCTATCCCTGTCGGGAGCCTGGGCACTCTATCCGCTGGCGGTCCGCTGGCAGGAGGAATTCCAGAAAAGCCATCCGGGAGTGAATGTCGATGTCCAGGCCGGGGGTGCGGGCAAGGGGATCGCCGATGCGCTGGCCGGCATCGTCGACATCGGCATGGTCTCGCGCGAGATCCTTCCGGCCGAGATCGAAAAGGGAGCCGTGGCCCTGGCCGTGGCCAGGGATGCCGTCGTCCCCACCGTCAGCCGGAGAAATCCGTTCCTCGCCGACATCCTCCGCCGCGGCCTGAGGAAAGAGGATCTGGCCGGCATATGGATTGGGAGATCCGCGGCGACGTGGGAAGGGCTCCTCGGCCGCGAAGGCCGGACGTCGATCCACATCTTTACCCGCTCCGACGCCTGCGGCGCCGCGGCGACCTGGGCCGCCTACCTCGGCGGACACCAGGAGGACCTGGCCGGCGTCGGCGTCTACGGTGACCCCGGCTTGGCCGAGGCCGT
>Ga0316628_100001126_pt1 | contig 18525 bp, 15 predicted proteins | sample OWC_Aug_M2_C1_D5_FD_207648 | JGI IMG/M metagenome (GOLD analysis project Ga0316628, IMG submission 207648) | Wetland soil microbial communities from Old Woman Creek delta, Ohio, United States - OWC_Aug_M2_C1_D5_C | ecosystem: Environmental > Terrestrial > Soil > Wetlands | place: USA: Ohio... | reverse complement strand
TGAACGCGGGACATGCCCCCAACGCCCTGCCCCAAAGGGCGACGGCCACCGTCAACTGCCGCATCTTCCCCGGCACGGCCTCGGAGGCGGTGCGGCGGACGCTGATCAAGGTGATCGACGATCCGAAGGCGGAGGTCGCGCGCCTCGACGACGGTTCGATCGACGCTCCCGCCTCGCCGCTGCGACCGGATGTGGTGGCGGCGGTCACGAAGGCCGTCCACGCACGCTACCCCGGCGCGCCGATCACGCCGTTCATGGCGGCCGGCGCCTCCGACAGCATGTTCTTCCGCGCCGAGGGGATTCCCGCCTTCGGGGCGAGCGGGCTCTTCATGAAGAGCTCCGACGACTTCGCCCACGGACTCAACGAGCGCGCCCCGGTCGCGCAGATCGACGGCGACATCGCCCACTGGGAGAGCGTGCTGAAAGACCTCGCGAAGTAGTCAACGGCTCCAGTAGGCGTAGCGCCACGCCTGGCTGAAGCCTGCCTGGCGATAGAGGATGCGGGCGGGGTTCGGCTCCAGGACCTGCAGGACGGCGCGGCCGATCCCGCGCGCGGCCGCGGCGCGGCCCATGGCGGCGAGCACCCGGCTGGCGTGGCCCCTGCGGCGCTGGTCCGGCGCGGTACGCATGCCATGGATCCCGGCCCATCCGCCTCCGAACGAGACCACCCCGACCGCAAGCGCGCGTTCCCCGTCGCGAACGGCCGCGAACAGCACGTCGGGCGAGCGCGTGAGGTTGCGCATCCTCTGGGCGGCCTCTTCGGGATCGAACCCCTCACCCCCGAAGCAGGCGATCCACGCTGCATCGGGGCGATCGAAGAGCTCGGCGGGCGCATCGGACAGGGCCGCAAGCCCCTCCGCCGCGCCCACCTTCATGATGGTGGGATTTTTCGGAGCGTAGCCGCGCTCGGCGAGGGCGGCTCTGACAGGCGCCAGCCCCTCAGTCTCGGCAATGCGGAAGGCGGGCGGCAGTCGGGCGGCGCGATAGATCCGCTCGATGTCGTCGATCGCGCCCGGGTCGGCTTGGTGGACCAGAGGCGTGGCGCTCTTGGCCCGGCCGATGGCGCCGTCGTCGAGCGGGACCAGCCAGCCCGCGATCTCTACCACCTTCGCTGGCCCCACGGAGGCCACGATCGATCGCTCGAGGCATTCGATCTCGGCCACGGTGAGCATGCACTGAGAGTTGATCACCCCTTCTCCCGCAGCAGCCGGGCCCTGTCGCGCTGCCAGTCGCGCTCGGCGGCGGTGTCGCGCTTGTCGTGCAGCTTCTTACCCTTGGCCAGCGCCACCTCGAGCTTGGCGATGCCGCGATCGTTCCAGTAGAGGCGCGTCGGAATGATGGTGCGCCCCTCCCGCTGAACCGCGCCGATCAGCCGGTCGATCTCGCGGCGCTTGAGCAGCAGCTTCCGGTGGCGGCGGGGCTCGTGGTTGAAGTAGGGCCCGGCCTGTTTGTAGGGCGGGATATCGGCGTTCACGAGCACGATCTCGTTGCCCTCCACCGCTGCATAGGACTCGGCGATGTTGGCGCGGCCATTGCGCAGCGACTTCACCTCCGAGCCGGTGAGCGCGAGCCCCGCCTCGAAGGTGTCCTCCAGGAAGTAGTCGAACCGCGCGCGGCGATTCTCCGCGATCAGCTTGCCAGCCATCTCCGCTCCGCCGTGATGTCGTCCCTTCTCCCCTTGCGGGAGAAGGTGTCAGCGAAGCTGACGGATGAGAGGCGTTCCCGAGCGAAGCCAGGTTCGGCCAAAAGTTCCGCTTTCAATCCACGAAGACCACAAAGGGGTCGCCGCTGCAGGCAGGTGCGACCCCTCATCCAGCCGCCTTCGTCGGCCACCTTCCCCCACAGGGGGAGAAGGAAATCGGACCTAGCCGTCGCCATCTCTAGATAACGCCCGCCTCACGCATTCCAGCGAGGACTTCTCTGCGGGCGGCCTCCGAGCAGGAGACGATCGGCAGTCTCGCCTCCTCCGAGCAGAGGCCGAGGTGCGCGAGCGCGAACTTGGTGGGCGACGGCGAGGCGTCGGCGAACAGCGCCTTGTGCAGGCGGATGAGCCGGTCCTGGCCGTAGAGCGCCCCCTGCCACTGGCCCGAGAGCGCATCGTTGAACAGGGCCGCGCACTGCACGGGCGCAACGTTGCAGGTAACCGAAATGCAGCCGTGGCCGCCGTGGGCCATGTAGCCCAGCGCGCTGTCGTCGTTGCCCGAGAGCATCACCCAGTCGTCGCCGCAGTCGAGGCGCTGCAGGCTGGCGCGGCCGAGGTCGCCGGTCGCGTCCTTGACGCCCACCATGTTGGGGAGCTTGGCGAGTCGGGCCAGAGTCTCGTTCGAGACGTCGATGCTGGTCCGCGAAGGGACGTTGTAGATGATCACCGGCAGTTGCACCGCGTCGTTGATGGCGCGGTAGTGGGCGTAGAGGCCCTCCTGACTCGGGCGGTTGTAGTAGGGCGTCACCACGAGGGCGGCGTCGGCCCCTACCTGCTTGGCGTGGCGGACCAGCTCGACCGCCTCCGCCGTGGAGTTGGACCCTGCGCCGGCTATGACTGGCACGCGTCCTGCAGCGGTCTCGACGCAAAGCTCGACCACGCGACGGTGTTCGTCATGGCTCAATGTTGCGGTTTCGCCGGTGGTGCCCACGGGGACGAGGCCATGCGCCCCGCCCGCGATCTGGCGCTCGACCAGGCGCACGAAAGCCGCCTCGTCGACCTGGCCATCGCGGAAAGGCGTAACAAGCGCCGGAAAGACGCCTCTGAACAGGGGCTCGGACATGACGTGCAAATTGCCGTGAAGCGCGCGCTTGTTAAGCGAAATTCAGAATTACCGCGACAATATGGGGGAGTGGGCCACGCTCGCAATCTTCGTATCAAAACCGCAGTAGAAGGGGGGCGAGTCCGTTGGGGGACGTAAGGGTGATCCGCAAGGCCCGGAAAGTCGCGCTTCTCGCGGGCAGCCTCGTGCTGGCGACCGCCGCCGCCCGAGCTCAGCCGGCGGATCCGATCGGCGACCTCCTGCAGAATGCTCCGCCCGAGGCGCCCGTCGAGGCGGCGGCGGTGGTGCACGCGGGCGGGCGCACGCTCTCCGCAGTCGACGTCTCGGCCCTCCGCCGTGCGATCGAAGCTGCGCGTCGCGGCGACGTGAATGGCGCGCGGACGGCCCGAGACGAGCTTTCGGATACGCTCGCGCGGAAGGTCGCGAATTGGGCGCTCGCCGATTCGGACGGCGATTCGCTCGGCTTCTTCGAAATCGACAACGCCCGCCGGGAATTCGCCGACTGGCCCAGAGCGTCGCGCCGGCAGCTTTCGGCCGAGCGGCAGATCGCCAGTTCGGGCAAGTCCCCCGCCGACATCGTGGCCTGGTTCCAGGGGAACGACCCCGAGACCGCCCCAGGCGCCATGGCGCTGGCCTCGGCCTATCAGTCGCTCGGCCGACCGGCCGACGCCCAGGCCCTGATTCGCCACTGGTGGCGGGACAAGAGCTTCGACGCCGACTCCCAGCGGACCATGCTCTCGCGTTTCGCGGGCCTGCTTACGCAGGACGACCAGATCCGGCGCGTCGACATCCTGCTCTACGAAAGGAACACGGCCGCCGCGCGGGATCTGTTGCCGCTGATCCCGCCCGACCAGCAGCAGGCCGCGGAGGCGCGGCTTGCGCTGCGCGCCAACGCCTCCAATGCGAACGAGCTGGTCGCAGCCTTACCGCCCAGCGTCGCCAACAGTCCGGGCGTGGTCTTCGAGCGCGCCGCCTACATGCGCCGCCACAATCTGGACGGCCTGGCGCTGGCGCTCGTGAAGGACTTCCCGCACGAGGCGCCGACCCCGGAGATGGCCAAGCAGGTCTGGGAGGAGCGGCGCCAGCTCATCCTGGCGGCCTTGCGCACGGGCGACGCCCGCGCCGCCTACGCCGCGGCCGACTCGGGAATCACCGAAGGCCCCGAGGCGGCCGAAGCCGAGTTCTACGCGGGCTGGATCGCGCTGACGAAGCTGAAGGACGCCGACGCCGCGGCGAAGCACTTTGCGACGATCGACCGGATCGGGATTTCCCCGATCACGCGGGCGCGGGCGCTCTACTGGGAGGGCCGCGCCGCGGAAGCCCGGCATGACGAAAGCGCCGCGCGGACGTTCTACCAGGCGGCGGCGGCTCACTACACGACCTTCTACGGGCAACTCGCCGGCGAGAAGGTGGGCCAGAAGCTGACGCTGGCCGCCGATCCGGTGATCACGCCGCAGGACCGCGCCCGCTTCGAGGCCCGCGAGCCCGTGCAAGCCGCGCGCCTGCTCTATGACCTGGGCTACCGCGACCTCTACCGCAGCTTCGTATTGAGCCTGGACGATGTGTTGCCCTCGACCGCGGACGAGGCGCTCCTGATCGACCTCACGCGCGGCTATGGCGACCAGTACCTGTCGATGCTCGTGGCCCGTTCCGCCGCCCAGCACGGCTACATCCTGCCGCAGCGCGCCTATCCCTACCGGACACCGCCGCAGGTCGCCGGCGGGCCCGAACCTGCGCTCGTGCTGGCGATCACGCGCCAGGAGAGCGGCTTCGACGCCTATGCCCGCTCGGGCGCCGGCGCGCGCGGCATGATGCAGCTGATGCCGGCCACCGCCTCGATCGTCGCCCGGCGCATGGGCGTGAGCTACTCGCCCGAGCTCCTGAACGAGGCCGACTACAACATGCAGCTCGGCTCGAGCTTCCTCGGCCGGCTCGTAGACCAGTTCTCCGGCTCGTACGTCATGGCCGTGGCGGCCTACAACGCCGGGCCTGGACGACCGACCCAGTGGGCGCAGTGGTGCGGCGATCCCCGCGGCGCCACCGATCCCGTGGACTTCATCGAGTGCATCCCCTTCTCCGAGACGCGCAACTACGTGATGCGCGTCATGGAAGGAGTGCAGGTCTATCGCGCCAAGCTGAACGGCGGGACCGCGCCCATCACCCTGCACGCGGACCTGCGACGCGGCTCCTACGGCTATGCGGCCGCCGGGCCCGCGCCGATGACGCCGGTGGCTGCGATCCGCTAAGTCCAGAATCGCCACCCCGCGAAAGGGGGGCGGGCGGAATTTCAATCCACGACCAGGCCGTTGATCAGACCGTCGAGCGTGACGTCGATAAGCTCCTCGCGGTCGGCCCAGGCGAAGCCCGGGCGGGCGGCCAGCAGCGCCACGACTCCGTGGCACGACATCCAGAGCGCCTGGGCGGCGGAGTCGGCCGATCCGGCGCGCAGGCGCCCGCCGGCCGCGATCTCCCGCACGACCCCAGAGAATACGTCGTAGCACTGTGCGCCCATGTCCGCCGTGGCGCCGTCGCTAACGGCCGGACGCGGCACGGAATAGACCAGCTGGTAGGGGTTCGGATGCTCCATCCCCCACCGCATGTAGGCTTCCAGCATCATCTTGAGCCGCACGACGGCGTCAATCGGCTTGGCGGCGATCTCACGGTTGCGTTCCAGGAGGACCTTGATCGTCTGCTCGCAGATCTCGAGCAGTATCGCGCCCTTGTCGGGAAAGTGCATGTAGAGGGCCGTGGAGGAGACTCCGACCTCGTCGGCGATCTTGCGGATGGTCGCCCCTTCATAGCCCTCGGCGATGAAGATGCGCTCCGCGGACTCGAGGATTTCGGCGCGCCGGAGGTGACCGTCTCCCTTCGCCTTCCGAGAAGACTTTCGTGTGGTTGTCGCTGCGACCGTCACTGGAATCTGTTCCAACCTTCCCGTCCGAAGTCAGCGGACCCCAAAACGTCCGGTGTGACAAGCCCGTAACGCTTTCACAGGGTTTCGCGCTGGAACGCGCGCGCCCGCCTCTGGACGAGCGACGGCCCAACCACGTAAGCCCCGCTTCATGAACGCTCCCGGACCGAAGGTGGCGGACGCGCCCGGGCTGATGCGCACCCGGGGCTGGACCGACTACGCCCTCCTGGACTGCGGCGGAGGGCGCAAGCTCGAACGGTACGGGCGCTACACGGTGGTGCGGCCCGAGCCGCAGTGCCTGTGGACGCCCGCCCTCCCCGCCGCGGCGTGGGAAGCGGCCGACGCCGTCTTCGATCCCGCCGACGAGGAGGACACCGGCCGCTGGCGTTTCCGGGAGAAGCCGATTGACGCCTGGCCGCTCACGTGGGGCGCGGCGCGCTTCAATGGCCGCTTCACGGCCTTCCGCCACCTGGCCTTCTTCCCGGAGCAGGCGGCGAACTGGACCTGGCTGGACGAACGGATCCGGAGCCTGGACGGCCAGCCGAGAGTGCTGAACCTGTTCGGCTACACGGGCGTCGCCAGCCTCGTCATGGCCGCGGCCGGGGCGGCGGTGACGCACGTCGACGCCTCGAAGCGCGCCGTGGGCTGGGCGCGCGAGAATGCCGAACTCTCCGGCCTGACCGATCGCCCGATCCGTTGGATCGTCGAGGACGCCCGCAAGTACGTCGCCCGCGAGGCGCGTCGAGGCTCGCGCTACGAAGGAATCATTCTCGACCCGCCCAAATACGGCCGCGGTCCCGGTGGGGAAGTCTGGCGACTGTTCGAGGATCTGCCTGAACTTGTGCGCCTATGTGCCTCGATTCTTTCGGAAACTGCATCCTTCCTTGTGCTGAACGCCTATGCCGAGCGTATCTCCGGGGCGGCGCTCTCGGGTCTGCTGGCCGAAACGCTCGCCGGCCGCGGCGGGTCGATCGAATGGGGCGAGCTCGCGCTCGTCCAGGAAGACGGCTCACGCCAGATCGGCATGAGCTTCTACGCGAGGTGGGCGTCGTGAGCGCGCGGATCACCTCGCTCGCCAACCCGACCGTGAAGGCGGTGCGGGCTCTGCATCTTCGCAAGGAGCGCGACGCGACGGGTCTGTTCGTGGCCGAGGGACTGAAGAACGTCACCGAAGGCATCGAGCTGGGCCACGCGCCGCGGATCCTGCTCTACGGTCCCGATGCGGCGGACCATCCTCTGACCAGGGCCGCGGCGGCCGCGGCGCGGAGTGCCGGCGGCGAGGCCCTCGAGGTGACGGAGGCGATCCTCGCCAAGGTGTCACGGCGGGACAATCCGCAAGCCGTCGTAGGCGTCTTCGCGCAGGCATTCCGCGCCCTGGACCAGATTCGTCCGCGCACCTCCGCATGCATGGTGGCGCTGCACCGGGTTCGCGACCCTGGCAACCTTGGCACTATCGTGCGGACGGCCGACGCCGCGGGCTGCGGCGGGGTGATCCTGGTCGGCGAGTGCTGCGACCCCTACTCCGTGGAGGCTGTGCGGGCGACGATGGGATCGATCTTCGCCGTGCCGCTGACAAGGGCCACGGAGGCGGAATTCGCCACCTGGCGCGAGGCGTGGCCGGGGTCGGTGGTGGGCACGCTCCTGACCGCGACCGTCGACTACCGCACCGCGGAATACGCCAAGCCTGCGCTCCTCCTCATGGGCAACGAGCAGCAGGGCCTTCCGGCGGAGATGGCCAGGCTCTGCGACGTGAACGTGAAGATCCCCATGCGGGGCCGGGCCGACAGCCTGAACCTGGCGGTGGCGACCGGGATCATGATCTACGCGGCGACAGGATGAGGACGCGCTAGACCCTAGCTTCCCCTCGGCTTTGCACGGGTCGTCGGGGCCGCCGAGGCGGGATCCTCCGGCCAGACGTGCTTTGGGTATCTGCCGCGCATCTCGGTGCGAACGTCTCGCCACGACCCCTTCCAGAAGCCCGGCAGGTCCCGGGTGGTCTGGATCGGGCGGTGGGCGGGCGACAGCAGCGCCATGGTGAGCGGGACGCGTCCCGCGGCCACGGTCGGATGCTCGCTCAGTCCAAAGACCTCCTGGACCCGAACCTCCACGCGGGGGCCGCCCTCGGCCGCATAGTCGATCGCGAAGCTGTTTCCGGTCGGCGCCGTCCAGCGGCCCGGAGCCTCGGCGTCCAGCCTGCGCTGAAGCTCCCACGGAACAAGGGTTCGCAAAGCTGCGTCCAGGGCGTCCGGCTTCAGCCCCGCAAGCGATCGCAGCCCGGGCAGCAATGGCGCGAGCCATTCGTCCAGGCGTGCGACGAGGGCCTCGTCCGAAAGATCCGGCCAGATCGGATCGAGCCCACGCAGGAACGAGACACGCTCGCGCAGCGCCTGGGCGGCGGGGCCGAAGGGGACGGCGGCGAGCCCTTCGGCGCGGAGGCGGTCCTCGAGCGCACGGGCGAGCAGCGCCGGGTCAGGCTCGTCCTGCACCATCTCTCGCACGGTGAGCCGCCCCAGCCGAAGCGATCGCTTGACGCGCAGGCGCCCGCCCCCGCTTTTCTCCAGCCTGTCCTCCTCCACGAGCTGGGCTGCGAATGCCGATGCGATCTCGGCCTCGGACAAGGGCGCGGCCATAAGGATGCGGTCGCGTCGTTCGCCGCCGCCGAGCTCCGCCGCCGCGAGCCACGCCTCGCGGGCCAGCGCGTCCGTAGCGTCCAGGAACGCCCCGCGGCCGGAGACGAGCTGGAACTCACCGGCCGGGCCGCGGGCGCGGGCGATCCGCTCCGGATAGGCGAAAGCAAGGAGCAGCCCGTCCGAGAGCGGCTCGCCCGCCCCTCCCCGTCCGGCGATGGAGGCCCAGCGGCCGGCGAGCGCCCTGGCGTCGCGGGCGCGCGGGGAGCGGTCCCTTTCCAGCGCTTCGAGCCGATGCCGCAAGTCGACGTCGCGCCCGCCGAGGTTCCGCTCGGCGATCAGGGCGGCGATCCGTGCGGCCCGGGCCGCCTGGCCGGACACCGCCGCCTTCAGAACCATGTGCGCCAGCCTGGGCGCGAGCGGGAATTCCGAGAGCGACCTGCCGTGCGGGGTGAGCAGCCCGTCGGCCGTCAACGCCTCGAGCCGGACGAGGAGCGCGCGCGCCTCGGCGTAGGCGGCGGCGGGCGGCGGATCGAGGAAGCCGAGATCCGACGGGTCCCGCGCGCCCCAGCGGGCGAGGTCGAGAGCCAGTCCGGAAAGGTCGGCGTCGAGGATCTCGGGATCGGCGAAGGCCGGGAGCGAGCGGGTTTCGGGTTCGTCCCACAGCCGATAGCAGACTCCCGGCTCGGTGCGGCCAGCGCGGCCGCGGCGTTGATCGGCGGCGGCGCGCGAAACGCGCACCGTGGCGAGCCGTGTGAGCCCGCTCGCCGGGTCGTAGCGCGGGACGCGGGCCAGGCCGGAATCGATGACGACGCGAACGCCTTCGATCGTAAGGCTGGTCTCCGCGATCGAGGTGGCGAGCACCACCTTCCGCACGCCGGCGGGCGGCGGCGCGATCGCGCGGTCCTGGGCGGCGGACTCGAGCGCCCCGTACAGCGGTGCGATCTCGACGTTCCGCCGGCCGCGGAGCCGCTCCTCCAGACGTTCTGCGGTGCGCAGGATCTCGGCCTGCCCCGGCAGGAAGACGAGCAGCGACCCCGGCTCCTCCGCGAGCCCGCGCTCGATGGCGCGCACCGCCTGGTCCTCGAGCCGGAGGCGGTCGTCGCGTCCGAGGTGGCGGGTCTCGACCGGGAAGCTTCTTCCGTGGGTCTCGATCACAGGCGCGCCGTCGAGCAGCCGGGCGACCGCGGCGCCGTCGAGGGTCGCCGACATGACGAGCAGGCGCAGGTCCTCGCGCAGGACCTTCTGGGCGTCGCGGGCGAGCGCGAGCCCGAGGTCGGCGTCGAGGCTGCGCTCATGGAACTCGTCGAAGATCACGCAGGCGACGCCTGAAAGCCCGGGGTCGCCCAGGATCATGCGGGTGAACACGCCTTCCGTGACCACTTCGACGCGTGTACGGGCCGAGACGCGCGACTGCAGTCTCACGCGGAAGCCCACGGTTTCCCCGACCCTTTCGCCGAGGTTCCTGGCCATCCGCTCGGCGGCGGCGCGTGCGGCGAGACGCCGTGGCTCCAGGACGATGATCTTGCCGTCTCCCATCCAGGGTTCGGCGAGAAGCTCGAGCGGCACGACCGTGGTCTTGCCCGCGCCGGGCGGGGCGACGAGCACGGCGGCCGGGCCGTCGGCGAGCGCCGTTCTCAGCTCGGGCAGGATCTGCTCGACGGGCAGCATGGACGCGCATCTAGCGGCGCCGCAGGCCGGGGCCAAGCGGAACAGCCGGACCGGATTGGCGAGAAGGGCGCAATGGTCGCGTCGCGGGGATCGCGCTTGACCCGACGCAGGCGACCCGCCACCGTCCCCCAAATCACCACGCGGCGGGGGGCCGCAGTTCTGGAGGAACTATGTGGCGCGTTAAGCCGCTCGACGCGATCCTGGCGACTGCCGAAAAGAAAGCCCTTCACCGCTCCCTCGGCCCAATCCAGCTGATCCTGCTCGGCATTGGTGCGGTGATCGGAACGGGCATCTTCGTCCTGACCGCGACCGCCGCCCAGAAGGCCGGACCGGGCATGATGGTCTCCTTCATAATCGCCGGGGCGGTCTGCGCCGTGGCGGCGCTCTGCTACGCCGAGCTCGCCTCGATGGTGCCGGTGGCGGGCTCGGCCTATACCTATTCGTACGCCGTGATGGGCGAGTTGGTGGCCTGGCTCGTGGGTTGGGCGCTGATCCTGGAATACGCGCTCGGGGCCAGCGCCGTGGCGGTCGGCTGGTCCGGCCACATGGTGGGCTTCCTGGATGGCGTCGGAATCCACATCCCCCATGCGCTCACGGTCGGACCCAAGATCGCCTTCGGTTCCTTCCTGAAGGGCGGCGAAGTGGGCGGGATCATCAACCTGCCCGCTGTCATCATCACGGCGGTCGTGACGGTCCTGCTGGTGATCGGCACGCGCGAGAGCGCGACCGTCAACGCCGCGCTGGTGGCGGTGAAGGTGACAGCCCTCACCGTCTTCGTGGTGATCACCGTCCCGATGATCACCGGGCATATGTCGAACTTCCAGCCATTCACGCCGCGCGGATGGGGTGATCCCCTGAGCTCGTCGGGGACAGGGGTGCTGGGCGCCGCCGCCTCGATCTTCTTCGCCTATGTCGGTTTCGACGCGGTCTCCACGGCCGCCGAGGAGACCAAGAACCCACAGCGCAACGTGCCGATCGGCCTCATCGGCAGCCTGCTGATCTGCACGGTCTTCTATCTGCTGGTTGCGGCTGGCGCGATCGGCGCCTTCGGGGCCCAGCCCCTGATGGGACCGGACGGGAAGTTCTTCGCCGACGGCGCGCCCGAGCTCTACGCCTCGAGCACCTGCGCGAGCAGCCATGCGCCGCTCGTCTGCTCGAAGGAGGCGCTCGCCTACGTGCTGCGCGAGATCGGCCATCCGTGGATCGGCAACGCCCTGGCGCTTGCCGCCACGATCGCCCTGCCCTCTGTCGTGCTTCTGATGATGTACGGCCAGACGCGGATCTTCTTCGTCATGGCGCGCGACGGCCTCCTGCCCACCGGGCTTTCGGCCGTCCATAAGCGCTTCAGGACGCCTTGGGTGATCACGCTCGTCACCGGGGTGGTGGTCGCGCTCGCGGCCGCCTTCCTGCCCGTCGGCCAGTTGGCGGACTACTCGAACTCCGGGACCCTGTTCGCCTTCGCGGCGGTGTCGCTGGGCGTGATGATCCTGCGCGTCACCGACAGCCGCCGGCATCGGCCTTTCCGGACACCCTTGCTGTTCGTGGTCGCGCCGCTCTCGATCCTCGGGTGCGTCGTCCTCTTCCTGGCTCTGAACCAGCAGTCCAAGACACTGTTCTACCTTTGGTCGGCGGTGGGGCTCGTGCTCTACATGTCGTACGGTTTCTGGCGCTCCAACGTCCGCCATGGCGTAACGGAGGTGCCTGAGCTGTCGCCCGACGCTCCGCCCGAGCCGATCGCGCCCATGCCCGGCGCGCCCGCACCAGGGCAGGAGTTCGGTGGCTGAGGCGGAAGGACCCGGCTTCCCGCCCGGGTCTTTTCATGTGCGCCCCGAACGCCGATGTTAGCGCGCAACATGAACGCGCCCGCCCGACCCGACCTGCCCATCCATGCGGTGATCGCTCCGGTCACGCCCCTGCAGCAGAACTGCACCATCGTCTGGTGCGCGAAGACCAAGAAGGCTGCGGTGATCGACCCCGGCGGCGAAGTCCCCCGCCTGATCTCGGCCCTCGAGCAGTACGGGCTCGAGCTCGAGAAGATTTGGGTGACCCATGGCCACCTCGACCACGCCGGTGGCACGGCCGCGCTCAAGTCGGCGACCGGGGCGCCCATCGAGGGGCCGCACCCTGAGGACGCCTTCTGGATCGACCAGATCGAGGCCTCCGGCGCGCGGTGGGGCATGCCGGACGCGCACGGCTTCACGCCGGACCGCTGGCTCGCCGACGGGGACAAGGTCACGCTCGGCGAAACCGAGTTCGAGGTCTACCACACGCCCGGACATACGCCCGGCCACGTGATCTTCTTCCATCGCGAAGCTCGCTTCGCCCAGGTCGGCGACGTGCTGTTCCAGGGTTCGATCGGCCGGACCGACTTCCCGCGCGGCGACTACCAGACGCTCATCCGCTCGATCACCGAGAAGCTCTGGCCGCTCGGGGACGACGTGCAGTTCGTGCCGGGCCACGGGCCGATGTCGACGTTCGGGCGAGAGCGGCGGACGAACCCCTTCGTCGCCGACGAGGTCCTCGCCGACGGGCCGCTCCAATGCTGATTTCAAACGGGAAATCCGGATGTTACGCTCGGCGACCAGCATGCGGCGCATGGAGCTCGCGACCGACATGACCGCCCAAGGGGCTCGCATCCTGATGGTCGACGACGATCCGGGCATCCGCGACGTGGTCTCCGAGTTCCTCGGTCGGCACGGCTACAAGGTCTCCACCGCGGCCGACGCCCGTGAGATGGAGCAGGCGCTGGAGCAAGGGCCGGTGGACCTCATCGTGCTCGACGTGATGCTGCCCGGCGAGGACGGGCTGGCGATCTGCCGGCGCGTGGCGGCCTCCGACGCAGCTCCGCCGATCATCATGCTCTCGGCCATGGGCGAGGACACCGACCGGATCGTAGGGCTCGAGCTCGGCGCCGACGACTATCTCGCCAAGCCGTGCAATCCGCGCGAGCTCCTGGCCCGGATCCGCGCGGTGCTGCGCCGCGCCGAGAACCACGCCGCGAGCGGCCCTGTGGGGGCTTCGTGCGAGTTCGCCGGCTGGGCGCTGGACCTCGTTCGGCGCGAGCTTCGCTCGCCGCAGGGCGTGGTGGTCAACCTCTCGTCCGGCGAGTTCTCGCTGCTCAGGGTGTTTGTCGAGCGGCCTCAACGGGTGTTGACGCGCGACCAGCTGCTCGAACTCGCCCGCGGGCCGGATTCCGACGCATTCGACCGGGCCATCGATGTCCAGATCAGCCGCCTGCGCCGCAAGCTCGACGACGGCGGCGGCGGTCAGGACCTGATCCGCACGATCCGCAACGAGGGCTACATGTTCACGCCCAAGGTGAGGCGCGCATGAATCTTGGGACCCCCGTCAGGCCGACGGCTTCGCTGTTCGTCCAGCTCCTTGCGCTGGTTCTGCTGACGCTCGTCGCGGCCGAGGTGATCAGCCTGTTCCTGATCTTTAACCTTCCGCCGCCGACGCCCGACTTCTACCGGCTGACGGAGATCGAGCAGGCCTTCCACGGCGTGAAGTCCAACTTCGCCGAGCGTCGGCCGCTGGAGCTTCGCACTGTCGGGGCGCCTGCAGGCGTGCCGCTCGACACCCATCTCGCGCCGACGTTGCGTGCGGAGATCGCCAAGGGCCTCGGCGTGCCCGAGAGCAGCGTCGTGATCGCCGTCGACCGCAATCCCTTCTCCGACCGCCGGGTGCTGCGGACGCTACGCGACCGTATGGCGCGCGAAGGCGCCCGCGAGGAGCACTTCCTGGTGGCGCCGTTCGAGGTCGCGGTGAAGCGGCCCGACGGGCGCTACGACGAAGTCCGGCCGCAGCCGGCCTTCGGCCTCAACCCCTGGCAGCAGCGCATCGCGCTGTGGTTCGTGCTCTCGGCGATGGCCATCGCGCCGGTCGCTTACATTTTCGCCCGCCGCCTCTCGGCGCCGATCCGCCTGTTCGCCGGCGCCGCGGAACGCCTGGGCCGGGACCCGCGCGCCCCGCCGCTGGCGCTCCGTGGCTCCGCCGAGATCGGCGTCGCGGTGAAGGCCTTCAACGACATGCAGGAGCGCCTCAGGCGCTACGTGGAGGACCGCACGGCCATGGTCGGGGCGATCGCCCACGACCTGAGGACGCCCCTCACCCGGCTCCGATTCCGCATCGAGTCCCTTCCCGAGGACCAGCGCGCCAAGATGGAGACCGACATTGACCAGATGGAAGCGATGATCTCTGCGGCGCTCACCTTCGTGCGCGACGCCAGCCAACCGGGGCAGCGCACTCCGCTCGAGCTGTCATCCCTGCTCGAGAGCCTGTGTGACGAAATGGCCGAGACGGGCGCCCGCACGGAGGTGGAGACCGGCGAGAAGGTCGTCCTCGAAGGCGATCCGATGGCGCTGCGGCGCCTGTTCGCCAATCTGCTCGACAACGCCGTGAAGTTCGGTGGCCGCGCGCGGGCACGGGTCACGCGGCAGGGGACCAACGCCGTCGTCGAGATCGAGGACGACGGGCCAGGCATCCCGACCGCAGACCGCGAGAGGGTGTTCGAGCCGTTCTATCGCCGCGAGCCGTCGCGCAACCGCCAGACGGGGGGCGCCGGGCTGGGCCTGGCCATCGTGCGCTCGATCGCGCGGGGTCACGGTGGGGACGTGGCGCTGCTCAATCGCAGCGAGGGCGGTCTAACGGCGCGGGTGCAACTTCCGATCTAGTCTGCTCACCCGGCGGCAGGAGCGCGCACCCGCGGAAATAAACGTCGACTTTCGATCCTGATCAAACGCCGTTCACACGAAAGCGCGCATAGGGGTCCGCGACATGAGCCAGACCACCTTCACACGCGCGCGCCAGCCGGATCCGAGCGATAAGGGACCCGGCGGCTCCTCCTCCCAGTCCCTTCCAAAGCGACCGGCCTCCCAGGCGCGCCTGCGCCGACGCATGTTCCGCCCGTGGCTAATCGGGCTCGGCCTGCTGGCGATCGCCGCAGGCGCGCTGATCGCCTGGCAGATGCTGCGGCCCAAGGCGGCCAAGGATCCCTATCGCACCGTCGCCGTCGAGCAGGGCGACATCACCCGCTCGGTTTCCGCGTCCGGATCCCTGCAGGCCCTCATCACGGTCGACGTCGGCTCGCAGATCTCCGGCCAGATCGACAAGGTGCTGGTGGACTTCAACGACCTGGTGCGCCGCGGACAGGTGATGGCCACCATCGATCCCAAGACCTTCGAGTCGAAGGTGGCGCAGGACCAGGCCGACATCCTGGCGGGCGTCGCCGCGGTGAATCAGGCGGAGGCGCAGCTCGCCAACGCCAAGGCCGACTACGATCGCAAGAAGACGCTGGTCGACAAGGGCTGGTACTCGCCCTCGACCCTCGACCTCGCCACCGCCACCTACCGCAACGCCGAAGCGGCGGTCGCCGCCGCCAAGGCGCGCGTCGTGCAGAGCCGGGCCACCTTGCGCAGCGCGCAGGTCGACCTGCAGCGGACCACGATCGTCGCGCCGATCGACGGCGTAGTCGTCGACCGCAAGATCCAGCCCGGCAACACCGTGGCTGCGAGCCTGCAGGCGCCCGTGCTCTTCACGCTCGCCGAAGACCTTTCGAAACTGCAGGTGAAGATCAGCGTGGACGAGGCCGACGTAGGCCAGGTCCGCGAGGGCCAGATCGTGCGGTTCACGGTGGACGCGTTTCCGGAAGAGAACTTCCAGGGCGTCGTGACCCAGGTGCGGAAGCAGCCCACGACCGAGCAGAACGTCGTCGCCTACACGGTGATCGCCGAGGCGAACAATCCGCAGGGCAAGCTGCTGCCCGGCATGACCGCCAACGCCGATATCGTGATCGACACGCGGCACAACGTGCTGAAGGTTCCCGTCCAGGCCCTGCGATGGACTCCCGCGGGAGTTCAACCCGCCCGAACGATCGGGAGTCCGATGGGCATGGGCGGACCTGGAATCGGCGGACCGGGTGGGGGGCGCGGCGGTATCCCGGGCGGCGGCGGGTTCGGCGGCGGCGCGCAGGCCAACGGCGGCCGGAACGGCGCGCGCGGGGCCATGCTGGCCCAAGTTCCCGACCAGCTCGGCCTCGACGCACGGCAGCGCCAACTGTGGACCAGCATCCAGACCGATACACGGCAGAAGATGCAGGCGGCCCTGGCCTCCGCCGGCAGCGACCGCACCCTGGCGCGTGAGGCCACGCGAAAGACCGTCGAGGCGGCGTTCGCGCGGCTCGAGCCCGCGCTTCGCCCCGACCAGAAGCAGAAGCTCGCGGCCGTCCGCGTCGCCATGGCCCAGAGCCGCACGGGGGTCGCCGGCATGCGTTCAGGAACGATCTATGTGCTGCGCGACGACAAGCCCGTCGCCGTTCCGGTGCAGGTGGGCGCGAGCGATGGCACGATGACGGAGATCGCCGGCGTCCTGAAACCGGGTGAGCCGGTCATCCTCGGCGGCGGGCCCAAGCCCAAGGCCCAGATGCGCACGCCCTTCGGTCCCCAGGGCTCCCAAAGCAGCCAGGGCGGCAGCGCCCAGCGGAGCTGATCCGATGGCGATGATCGAGGTCCGGGGCCTCAGCAAGATCTACCACATGGGCGAGGAAGAGGTCGTCGCGCTGGGCGGCGTGGACCTCGCGCTCGAGCGCGGCGAGCACGTCTCGGTCACCGGCCCATCCGGCTCCGGTAAGTCGACGCTGATGAACATCCTGGGCGGGCTGGACCGGCCGACTTCGGGCGAATACCGGTTCGATGGCGAGGACATCGCCCATTTCACCGACGACGAGCTTGCCGAATTCAGACGGCGGCGGATCGGATTCGTCTTCCAGTCCTTTCAGCTGCTCCCGAGGCTCTCGGCGCTGCAGAACGTCGAGTTGCCGATGATCTATGCCGGCCTTTCCGCCGGTCAGCGCCGCGAACGCGCCGCCCAGCTCCTCGAGCGGGTGGGGCTGGGGACCCGCAAGGGCTATCGTCCGACACAGCTCTCCGGGGGCCAGCAGCAGCGTGTCGCGATCGCCCGCGCGCTCGCCAACAACCCCGAGCTCCTGCTCGCCGACGAACCGACGGGCGCGCTCGACAGCCAGACCGGTCGTGACGTGCTCGCTCTGTTCCGCGAGCTCAACCGTGAGGGCCTGACGGTGATGGTCGTCACCCACGATCCGGCGATCGCAGCCCAAGCGCGCCGTCGGATCGCCTTCCTCGACGGCCTGATCGTCGAGGACAAGGTGACGGAGCCGGTCGCGTGAGGTTCTACGAGCTCATCCGCTTCGCCGGAGGCGCCATCGTCGCCAACCCGATGCGCAGCGCCCTTACCTCGCTCGGCGTGGTGATCGGGGTCGCCGCGGTGGTCATGATGACCTCGATCGGGGCCGGCGCGCAGCAGCGCGTGGCGGGCGCGATCTCCGGCCTGGGCACCAACCTCGTGATCGTGACGCCGAACTTCCAGCGCGCCGGCGCAGTCAGCCAGGGCGCGGGCTTCGGCCAGACCCTGAAGGACAGCGACGCCACGGCAATTTCGAAGGAGGTCGATGGCGTCGCCGCCGTCGCGCCGGTGGTCCGCGGCCAGGTCCAGCTCGCGGCCGAAGGCACGAACTGGAACACCTCGATCCAGGGCGTGACGCCCGACTACCTGACCGCCCGCGACCTTTCGATCGCGGAAGGCCGGATGTTCGACGATCGCGAGGCTCGCCAGGGGCGCAAGGTGCTGGTGGTCGGGCAGACCGTCGCGAGGCAGCTCTGGGGCGATGCGGACCCGATCGGCAAGCGGGTGCGCGTGCGTAACGTCCCCTTCGACGTGATCGGCGAGCTGGCGTCCAAGGGCCAGTCCGGGTTCGGCCAGGACCAGGACGACGTCGTACTCGCGCCTCTGCCGGCCGTGCGATCGCGGGTGATCGGACGGCGGCTGCGGGCCGACAGCGTCCAGAACATCTACGTCAAGGCGGCCGCCGAGGACGACATCGACCGTGTCCAGGAAGACGTGACGAACGTGTTGCGCGACCAGCACAGGATCCGCGCGGGCGAGGACGACGACTTCCAGACCCAGAACATGGCCTCGATCCTCGCTGCCTCGCAGGCGGCGCTGTCCACCTTCACCACCCTGCTTGCGGCCGTGGCGGCGGTGTCCCTGGTCGTGGGCGGCGTGGGCATCATGAACATCATGCTGGTGGCGGTGACCGAGCGGACCCGCGAGATCGGGCTTCGCATGGCGGTCGGCGCGAAGCGGTCGGACATCCTCACGCAGTTCTCCCTCGAGGCCATCACGCTCTCGCTGGCCGGCGGGCTGATCGGCCTCGCCTTCGGCGTGTTGGGCGCGATCGGCGTGGCGAGGCTCGGCTCGTGGCCGGCCGCGGTGCCGCCCTGGGCAGGACCTTTGGCGCTGGTGTTTTCGGTGATCGTGGGCTTGGTCTTCGGCGCCTATCCAAGCTGGCGGGCCGCACGCCTCGATCCCATCGAGGCGCTGCGCCGCGAATAGCGCCGGGGCAACCGCCTCACGAACCTGCGAATAACTAGCACCGGGCCGGACGCAACCTTGGCTGCGTCTCGATGGTTAGGCTGACCGCAACCATGCGAGACGCCATGCCCGAGCCGGAACCCCGCCCAAGACCGAGTCCTTC
>Ga0316628_100001125_pt1 | contig 18528 bp, 17 predicted proteins | sample OWC_Aug_M2_C1_D5_FD_207648 | JGI IMG/M metagenome (GOLD analysis project Ga0316628, IMG submission 207648) | Wetland soil microbial communities from Old Woman Creek delta, Ohio, United States - OWC_Aug_M2_C1_D5_C | ecosystem: Environmental > Terrestrial > Soil > Wetlands | place: USA: Ohio... | reverse complement strand
TCTCACCCTTGTATGTCCCCGCGCGCTTTGCCAATGTGACCTCCCTGATTTTCTTTTACAGGCATTATATCATGTAGGACTTGGAGAATGCTAAACTCTTAATTGAGAAAATACGGCAAAATAGGTGCCCCGGAATTTGGGGTTTTCGTGTATAATAGTTAATGATGTTTTTCTTTTGCAGTTTTCTGGCTGGATAATTTTTCCCTACCAAAAACCTTGACAAAAAAAAACATCTCTGGTAATATTTTCTCTTGCTGTAGAGATTCCAGCTTTAACAATTAAACATATTGATGGAGGTAAAGTGCCGACTATAGCACAGTTAGTAAAGAACGGGCGCGAGCAGGTAAGGATTAAGACCAAGAGCCCCGCATTAAAGGGATGTCCCCAGAAGAGGGGAGTATGTGTGAGAGTTTACACAACGACGCCCAAAAAACCTAACTCAGCTTTGAGGAAAGTTGCAAGGGTCAGACTCATGACCGGTATGGAAGTTACCGCGTATATCCCGGGCGTAGGTCACAACCTCCAGGAGCATTCCATTGTGATGATCAGAGGGGGAAGGGTAAAAGACCTTCCCGGTGTCAGATATCACATCATCAGAGGAACACTCGATTCTATGGGAGTTGCGGATAGAAGACGAGGGAGATCAAAATATGGGGCTAAGAGGCCTAAATAAGAGAGAGTTATAAATGCCGAGAAGAAGAGTTGTAGAAAAAAGAGAGATTTTATCCGATCCAAAGTACAACAGTAAGATTGTGAGCAAGTTCGTGAATGCACTCATGGAAAGTGGCAAGAAATCCACAGCCGAGAGTATTTGCTACGGCGCATTTGACATTTTAAAACAAAAGACGGGGAGCGACCCCCTTAAGGTATTCAAGACGGCGCTTGAAAACGTAAAGCCGGTTTTGGAGGTCAAGCCAAGGAGGGTCGGTGGTGCTACGTATCAGGTGCCGGTAGAAATAAGACCTCACAGACGTACTGCGCTGGCTTTCAGATGGATTATCAATTATTCGAGAGCCAGAGCTGAAAAGACGATGAGGGAAAGACTGGCGGGAGAATTAATGGACGCGTTCAACAATACGGGCACTTCTATAAAGAAGAAGGAAGATACTCACAAAATGGCCGAGGCGAATAAGGCTTTTGCCCATTATAGATGGTAGGAAAAAAAGAGGAGAAAAGTTTTGTCGAGATTTGCATTACAGAAGACACGAAATATTGGTATCATGGCACACATAGATGCGGGGAAAACTACGACCACCGAGCGGATTCTCTATTATACAGGTGTTACCTACAAGATTGGGGAGGTCGATGCAGGTACTGCTGTTATGGACTGGATGGTTCAGGAACAGGAGAGGGGCATTACCATCACCTCTGCTGCTACAACATGTCTCTGGAAGGGCTATAGAATCAATATCATAGACACCCCGGGACATGTCGATTTTACGATCGAAGTAGAAAGGTCATTAAGAGTACTCGATGGAGCAGTTGCTGTTTTTGATTCCGTTGCAGGTGTTGAGCCACAGTCGGAGACTGTTTGGAGACAGGCGAATAAATATGGAGTGCCCCGGATTGCATTCATGAATAAAATGGACAGGGTAGGTGCTGATTTTTTTATGAGTGTGAACAGTATGATAGAACGCCTTGATGCAAACCCTGTTACTGTTCAGATACCCATAGGGGCTGAGGATAAATTCAGGGGCCAGGTGGACCTTGTCAGGATGAGCGCAATATATTTCGATGACGAGACTTTAGGGGCAAACTATACCGAAGGAGATGTCCCTGAACAGCTTTTGCCTGAAGCACAGAAATACAGAGATAGGATGCTTGAGGCGTTAGCCGATACAGACGATTCCATTATGGAGAAATACCTTAACAAGGAAGAGATAAGCGTTGATGAGATAATGGCCGCTTTAAGAAAAGGCACTCTTGAACTGAAGCTCACTCCGGTATTCTGCGGCTCTGCATTCAGGAACAAGGGTGTCCAGCTTTTACTTGATGCAATAGTGGATTATCTTCCTTCGCCTCTTGATATCCCGCCTGTTGTCGGAAAGGTGCCCGGCAGTGATTCTGTAATTGTGAGGCATCCCGATGACGGAGAACCTTTTTCTGCCATTGCTTTTAAAGTTATGACAGATCCATTCGTCGGGCAGCTCACCTTTATAAGGGTTTATTCAGGAGTTCTGAGTGCAGGTTCTTATGTGTATAACTCGACGAAAGATATAAAGGAGAGAGTCGGGCGGCTTCTGAAGATGCATGCCAACAAGCGTGAGGAAGTGAAAGAAGTCTCTGCGGGTGACATTGCAGCCGTGGTCGGGCTTAAGCATACGCTTACCGGTGATACGCTCTGCGATGAGAAGAATCCGATTATTCTCGAATCAATGGAATTTCCCGAGCCGGTCATGTCCGTCGCGATTGAGCCGAAGACGAAGGCGGACCAGGAAAAGCTGTCTCAGTCACTTGCGAAACTTGCCCAGGAAGATCCTTCATTCAAGGTCTCTTTTAACGAAGAAACAGGTCAAACGATTATATCCGGAATGGGAGAACTTCACCTTGAGATCATTGTCGACAGGCTCCTCAGGGAATTTAAGGTTGGCGCGAATGTAGGAAAGCCGCAGGTTGCGTATAAAGAAACTGTCAGAGGAATTGCCAAGGCAGAGGGGAAATTTATCAGGCAGACGGGCGGACGCGGACAATACGGGCACGTTTTTATCGAGCTTCAGCCGTTGGAGCCTGGTAAAGGTTTTGAGTTTGAAAATAAAATTGTCGGCGGTTCGGTTCCGAGGGAATTCATAAGTCCAATCGAAAAAGGAATAAGAGAAGCTTCAGACAGAGGAATTCTTGCCGGATATCCTGTTGTTGATGTAAAGGCGACGCTGTATGATGGGTCATACCATGAGGTTGACTCTTCTGAAATGGCATTCAAGATCGCGGGATCAATGGCATTTAAGGAAGCTGCCAAGAAGGCGAAGCCTGTCCTTCTTGAACCGATTATGAGTATCGAGGTCGTGACCCCGGAGGAATATCTCGGCGATGTGATAGGTGATCTTAATTCCCGTCGCGGGAAAGTCCTGAATATCGAGAGGAGGGGTAATGTCCAGGTCATTAAAGCGCAGGCCCCATTGGCGGAAATGTTCGGCTATGCAACTGATTTGAGGTCAAAGACTCAGGGCAGGGCCACTTATACGATGCAATTTTCACATTACAATGAAGTTCCTAAAGGAGTTTCTGAAGGAATTATAGCAGTGGTAAAGGGCGAGTAATGCCTTTGAAGAGGAGGAGGAAATATGGCAAAGGCGAAATTTGAGAGGGTAAAGCCTCATGCGAACATAGGGACGATAGGGCACGTAGACCACGGGAAGACGACGCTGACGTCGGCGATCACGAAAGTACTGGCGATGAAGGGGCAGGCGCAGTTCAGGTCATTTGACAGCATAGACAATGCACCGGAGGAGAAGGCGAGGGGGATAACGATAGCGACGGCACATGTAGAGTATGAGACGGACAAGAGGCATTATGCGCACGTAGACTGTCCCGGTCATGCGGACTATATAAAGAACATGATTACCGGAGCGGCGCAGATGGACGGGGCGATACTGGTGGTATCAGCAGCGGACGGGCCGATGCCGCAGACGAGGGAGCACATATTGCTTGCGAGGCAGGTAGGAGTGCCGTACATAGTGGTATTCATGAATAAAGTGGACATGGTAGACGATCCCGAGCTATTAGATTTGGTAGAGCTTGAGGTGAGGGAGCTTCTAACGAAGTATCAATTTCCGGGTGAAAAGATACCAGTGATAAGGGGCAGTGCACTGAAGGCGATGAACAGCACGAGCACGGAACCCGCCGGTACAGAGGAGTACAAGTGCATATGGGAGCTAATGGATGCGGTAGACAGTTACATACCGACGCCTGACCGTCCGATAGACAAGCCGTTTTTGATGCCTATAGAGGATGTATTTACGATATCGGGCAGGGGGACGGTAGTGACGGGAAGAGTGGAGAGGGGCATCGTCAAGGTAGGGGAAGAGGTAGAGATTGTAGGGCTGGGAGAGACGCGGAAGACGGTAGCCACCGGTGTGGAGATGTTCAGGAAGCTTCTTGACGAGGGCCGTGCGGGAGACAACATAGGGGTATTGTTAAGGGGCGTAGGGAAGGAAGAAGTAGAGAGGGGGCAGGTGTTAGCGAAGCCCGGCAGCATCACGCCGCACACGAAGTTCAGGGCAGAGGTGTACATATTGACGAAGGAAGAGGGCGGAAGGCACACCCCGTTTTTCAAGGGATACAGGCCGCAGTTTTATTTCAGGACTACGGACGTCACAGGAGTGGCGCAGCTTCCCGAGGGGGTGGAGATGGTAATGCCCGGTGACAATGTAGCGCTTGAAGTTGAGCTCATTACGCCTATCGCAATGGAAGAGGGGTTGAGGTTTGCGATAAGAGAGGGCGGAAGGACTGTAGGCGCCGGTGTGGTTACCAAGGTGCTGGAGTAGAGATCATGAGAGACATCATTTTATTCCAATGTACAGAATGCAAAAACAGGAATTATTCAAGTATGAAGAATAAAAAAAATACAACCGATAAGCTTCAGTTAAAAAAATACTGCAGGCACTGCAGGAGGCACACGGTACACAAGGAAACAAAGGCATAGGCCAGTAGCTCTAACGGCTAGAGCATCGGACTCCAAATCCGAGGGTTGGGGGTTCAAATCCCTCCTGGCCTGCCAGATAAAAAGTATAAATGATTGGTTATTTGAAAAGTGAAAGACCAGGATAAAGTGCTATGTTAAATAAAATTAAGGAATTTTTCCGTGAAGTGAAAGTCGAGGTAAAGAAGGTAGTTTTTCCGTCGAAGGATGAACTTATCGGCTCTACCTGGGTTGTAATAATAACGGTTGTAATTATTTCATTGTTTTTGGGAGTTGTAGATCTTGTTCTTGCAAAATTAGTGGGGATGGCTCTGAGATAACTATGGAGAAAAACTGGTATGTGGTACATACGTATTCGGGTTTTGAGGAGAAAGTAAAGCTTTCTATCGAAGAAAAGGTAGAAAAGCAGGATCTGAAGGACAGGATTTCAAGGATACTCATTCCGACAGAGAGAGTAATAGAGTTAAAAGGTGGGAAAAAGAAGGAAAGCGACAAGAAATTTTATCCCGGATATATACTTGTTGAGATGGATCTGGACGACGAGACATGGCACCTGATCAGGAGCACTCCGCGTGTAACCGGCTTTGTGGGTGGGGCAAAACCTATTGCTCTTTCCGAAGAGGAGGTTTCGGTAGTCATTCAGCAGATCGAGAAAGGGCCGGTACCGCAGGTTAAAACACAGTTCCAGAAGGGAGAGAGTGTAAGGATCGTTGATGGTCCTTTCAGCAATTTCATCGGCGCCGTTGAAGATGTTGATCTCGATCACGCCAGGCTGTGTGTCATGGTCAGTATCTTTGGGAGACAGACACCCGTCGAGTTAAATTTCTTCCAGGTGGAGAAAGCATGAAGACGAATAAATTTGAAACTCTAAACTCGAAATCCTGAACAATTTTGACTTTTGAATGCGAATCTGTTTGGGGTTCAGATATTAGAATTTGGGATTTTTAAGAAAGAGGAGGTTATATGGCGAAGAAGGAAGTAATTGCCCAGGTCAAGCTCCAGATACCTGCTGGAAAAGCTAATCCCGCACCACCGGTAGGACCGGCGCTCGGCCCTCACGGTGTTAATATCATGGAGTTCTGCAAGACATTTAATGCTCAGACACAGGCACTCGGTGATACGATAATACCTGTTGTATTGACTGTTTACGCTGACAGGTCTTTTTCATTCATAACAAAGACTCCTCCGGCCTCGGATCTCCTGAAGAAGGCAGCAGGCGTCATTAAGGGTTCGAGTACCCCTAACAAAGAGAAAGTCGGAAAGGTTTCATCTGCGCAGGTCAGAGAAATAGCCCAGAAAAAACTTCCGGATCTGAATGCCTTTTCTTTGGGTAAAGCAGAAAACATTATAAAGGGTACTGCAAGAAGCATGGGAATAGAAATATTAGATTAAGAGGTAGAAATGGGTAAAAAATTAAACACTGTTAAAGAGAAGATCGAACCAGGTAAGGAATACTCGATTGAAGATGCGATAAAACTTTTAAGAGAGTCTTCTTTTACAAAATTCGATGAGACGGTTGATTTAGCGTTAAATCTGGGCGTCGATCCGCGGAAATCAGAGCAGATGGTAAGAGGCACAGTCGTCCTTCCTCACGGCATCGGCAAGAAAGTAAGAGTTCTTGTTTTCGCAAAAGGGGAAAAGGAAAGAGAGGCACTGGATGCAGGCGCTGACTTTGTTGGTGCGGAAGACCTTGTTGATAAGATAAGCAAGGGCTGGCTTGATTTTGATAAATCAGTTGCAACGCCGGATGTGATGGGGCTTGTGGGTAAATTGGGTAAGATACTGGGCCCGAGAGGACTTATGCCAAACCCGAAAATCGGCACCGTAACCTTTGACATTGCGCGGACTGTGAAAGAAATAAAGGCCGGGAAAATAGAGTATAAAGCTGAGAAGGCGGGAATTGTTCACGTACCGATCGGAAAAATTTCGTTCGACAACGAAAAACTTCTTGAGAACGCCAGGACGGTCGTCAATTCAATAATAAAGGCAAAACCTGCAACGAGCAAAGGCAAGTATCTTAAGAAGATATCCATCTCTTCAACTATGGGACCGGGGATTGCTGTTGATATAGCAACTCTGGGGAAGGGGGTGTAAGCTGGACAGGACGGAAAAAGAACAGGCGATAAAAGAGCTTAAAGACGGATTCAGTAAAGCAAAGGCCATAGTCTTTACGGATTACAGGGGGTTGACTGTTGCCGAGCTTTCAGAACTGAGGAGACTATTAAGGGAGGGGAACCTCGAATACAGAATAGTCAAGAATACCCTTGCGAAAATTGCATCTGAAGGCACCTCGGTATCAGTTGCAAGAGATTCCTTCAAAGGTCCTGTAGGCATTGCAATCGGCTACGATGACCCTGTGCTCGCAGTAAAGAAAGTACTTGAGTTTTCAAGGAAAAACGATAAACTCAAAGTTAATGTCGGGCTCATCGAGGGCTCACTCTGCGCATCTGCCGATCTGAAGACTGTTGCGGATCTGCCGCCGAAAAAGGTGTTGCTTTCGATTATGGCAGGAGGGTTCAAGTCACCGCTTACCAAGCTGGCAGGTTTACTGAATGCCACACTTAGCAATTTTGTAAACGCACTGGAAGCATTAAAAAATAAAAAAAGTTAAAAGTTGAAGGTTATAGGTGCAACGTTTTCAAACGCTCAGCTCTTAACTTTTGACTCGCAACTTAAATAAAAAGGAGGATTTAAAAAATGGCTGTTACAAAAGACGAGGTTTTTGAGTTTATTGACAACATGACTATCCTCGATATGTCGAAGTTCATAAAGGAGTTCGAGGACAGATATGGCGTAACCGCCGCTGCACCGGTCGCTGTTGCCGCTATGCCGGGAGCCGCTGCGGGCGCAGCCGCGCCCGAAGTTGAGGAGAAGACAAGCTTTGATGTGATCCTCTCCGCGGCGGGAGAAAAGAAGATTCAGGTTATAAAAGTCGTAAGAGAACTCACTTCGCTTGGACTTAAAGAGGCAAAGGATCTTGTTGACGGAGCTCCGAAACCTGTGAAGACCGGTGTCTCAAAAGAAGAGGCTGATGCAGTAAAAGCAAAATTAGAAGAACAGGGTGCTACGGTAGAAATAAAATAGTGTCTGTTTATAAACTCGATGAGTTGGTTTCCTGTCATTCCGGTCGGAGCGACTCCTCGCGGAGATCCGCTTCGGACTTGTCCGGTCTACGACTCGTAGAGCGGGAATGACAAATATTTGAGTTTACAGATAGAGACTGAATAAAAAGGAGATGTATGACAAGGGTTCTTAGAAAAAGACTGAACTTTGGAAAAGTTCCCACGATTCTCGAAATCCCGAATCTCATAGAAATTCAGAAAAAATCCTACGAGAAATTCTTACAGAAGGACGTTACGGTTGATAAGAGGGAAGATTCGGGGCTGCAGGCTGCTTTCTTAAGCGTGTTTCCAATCCTGGATTACAATGAGACAGCGTCTATAGAGTTCTTGGGATATGCAATGAGTGAACCGAAGTTCAGCGTTCGGGACTGTTTGCAGAAAGGCGTTACGTACGCTGCACCGCTCAAGATAAAGGTAAAGCTCAACCTGTGGGAATTTGAAGCAAAAGGAACTAAGAGATTAAAAGAATCGAGGGAAGAGGATGTGTACATCGGTGAGATGCCTCTGATGACCGATACCGGTACCTTTGTTATTAACGGTACAGAACGTGTTATTGTCAGCCAGCTTCATCGCTCACCGGGAGTATTTTTCAGCCATGACAAGGGAAAAACGCATGCGAGCGGCAGGCTTCTCTATTCCGCGCGGGTGATCCCTTCGCGGGGCTCCTGGCTTGATTTTGAGTTTGATACGAAGGATCTCCTATATGTCAGGATTGACAGAAGAAGAAAGCTCCCTGCAACAATAGTCCTTAAGGCTTTGGGATACACGAATGAAGACCTTCTCAAGATCTTTTACCCGATCGAAGCGATTAATATACAAGGCAGCAAATTTGCCCGTGCCGTGAGCGAAATTCTTGCAGGGCTGAAATCTTCAGTGAATATTACCGCTCCTGAGACAAAAGAACTTATCGTTAAGGAAGGAAGCAAGATCACGCGAGGAGCGATCAGGAAGATGGAGTCATCGGGGATCAAGACTATACCGATATCGAGGGAAGAAATCATCGGAAGGATCACACTGAATGACATTATCGACCCCTCTACAGGAGAGGTTATCCTTGAGGGAAATGATGCGATCACGGAAGATGCTTTTAATAAAATTCTTTCTCTTAAGATCGAATCACTCAGCCTTCTCTTTATCGATAGCGTCCACTATCTTCCTTCTCTCAGAGACACCCTTCTGACAGATAAGGTGAGCACTCAGGAAGAGGCACTTCTTGAGATTTATAAAAAATTAAGACCCGGAGAGCCGCCGACCCTTTCAGCTGCAAAGGATCTGTTTAATGGTCTGTTTTTCGATCCAAAAAGATATGATCTTTCACCCGTAGGGCGTCTGAAATTAAACAAGAGACTTAATATAGATGTGCCATTGGAAAAAAGGGTTCTCACGGACAGTGACATCGTAGAGATCGTCAGATACCTTTTCGGTCTGAGAACCGGGAAAGGTGAGATTGATGACATAGACCATCTCGGGAACAGGAGAATCAGAAGGGTTGGAGAACTCCTCGAAAACCAGTTCAGGATAGGTCTTGTGAGGATGGAACGTACAATAAAGGAGAAGATGACCCTAACCGAACTCGAGACGGCCATGCCGCATGATTTAATAAATTCGAAACCCGTTATGGCTGCTCTGAAGGAGTTTTTTGGTTCGAGTCAGTTGAGCCAGTTCATGGATCAGACAAACCCGCTCTCGGAAATTACACACAAGAGGAGGCTCTCCGCCCTCGGTCCGGGAGGGCTGACGCGTGAGAGAGCAGGTTTCGAAGTGAGAGATGTTCACCCTACACATTACGGGAGAATATGCCCTATAGAAACACCTGAGGGGCCGAATATCGGACTTATTACATCTCTTGCAACCTATGCGAGGGTAAACGATTTCGGTTTTATCGAAGTCCCTTACAGAAAAGTCGTGAACGGAAGAGTCACAAAAAATATAGAGTATCTCTCCGCGATAGACGGGGAAAAATATATCATTGCGGAAGCGATATCTCCTGTGGGTGAAAAAGGGAATTTAACTGGAGAAACAGTTTCTGCCAGGGTGGGCGGAGACTTTAAGATGGTATCACCGCAGGAAGTCGAATATATGGATGTATCACCAAAGCAGATTGTCGGCGTTTCCGCTTCTCTCATACCGTTCCTCGAAAATGACGATGCGAATAGGGCTCTGATGGGCTCGAACATGCAAAGGCAGGCGGTGCCGTTGCTGCAGCCGGAATCCCCGATTGTGGGTACGGGCATGGAGTTTGTTGCGGCCAGAGATTCAGGAGCTATTGTATTATCAAAACGCGGAGGAGTTGTAGAAAGCGTCGACGCATCGAGGATCGTAGTACGGACTTCTGAACATAAGGGAGGGGTTGACATTTATAATCTCGTGAAATTTCAGAGGTCGAATCAGGCTACATGTGTGAACCAGAAATCTATTGTTAATATCGGCGATGCTGTGAAGGCTGGCGATATCCTTGCGGACGGTCCGTGCACTGATATGGGAGAGCTTGCTCTCGGCAGGAATATTCTTGTCGCATTTATGCCCTGGGGCGGATATAATTTTGAAGATGCGATTCTTCTCAGCGAGAGGCTCGTTAAGGAAGATGTGTATACATCGGTTCATATAGAAGAATTTAGCCTGGAGGCGCGGGAAACGAAACTCGGACCGGAGGAGGTTACCCGTGACATCCCGAACGTAGGTGAAGAAGCCTTAAGAAATCTCGATGAGAGCGGAATAATAAGGACAGGTGCCGAAGTAAAGCCCGGAGATATCCTTGTGGGAAAAGTCACACCCAAGGGCGAGACCCAGTTAACACCGGAAGAAAAACTGCTGAGAGCTATTTTCGGCGAAAAGGCAGAGGAAGTAAAAGAGAGCTGTCTCTATGTGCCGCCTGGAATAGAGGGAACAGTCGTTGATGTAAGGATTTTTTCGAGAAAAGGAACAGCGAAGGACGAAAGAGCGAAGAGCATCGAAGAAGGGGACATCCAGAGACTGCAGCGGGACCTTGAAGAAGAGGTGAGAATAGCAAGAGATGAGAAGTTCAGGAAACTGAGAAGCCTTCTTGTCGGTCAGACAGTTGCCGAGGATGTCAAGGATTCCAAGACGAAAGAGATCGTATGCCCGAAAGGGAAAAAACTTGCGGAAAAGCATATCGAAAGAGTGAAAGACGAACATCTGATGCGCATTAAGCTGGAAAATAGCGGTGTCCGCGAAAAGATGGAGTCGATACACAATGAGTCTAATCATTACATCCGCTATCTTGAACTGAGATATGACGAAATGATTAACAGATTAAAGAAAGGCGATGAACTGCCTCCCGGCGTGAACAAAGTGGTGAAGGCATTTATTGCAATGAAGAGAAAAATCCAGATAGGTGATAAAATGGCAGGCCGGCACGGGAACAAAGGTGTTGTGGCGATGGTGATGCCGGAGGAAGATATGCCATATCTGCCGGACGGGCGGACTGTGGATATTGTGCTTAATCCGCTTGGAGTCCCTTCAAGAATGAATGTCGGTCAGGTACTCGAGACCCACCTCGGCTGGGCCGCAAGAGCACTGGGCATTCAGGTAGCGACACCTGTATTCGAGGGTGCAAAAGAGACTGAGATAAAGGATCTTCTTAAGAAGGCTAAGTTGCCTTCAACGGGTCAGATAACACTGCATGACGGAAAGACGGGTGAGGCATTCGATAAACCTGTCACAGTCGGGTACATGTATATGATGAAGCTTCATCATCTTGTGGAAGACAAGATACATGCCCGTTCTATAGGGCCTTACTCATTGGTTACCCAACAGCCTCTCGGCGGAAAGGCTCAGTTCGGAGGCCAGAGGCTTGGAGAGATGGAAGTCTGGGCACTTGAGGCTTACGGTGCTGCCTATACGCTTCAGGAATTTCTTACAGTTAAGAGCGATGATGTTACCGGCAGAGCCCGTATGTATGAGGCGATAGTGAAAGGTGATGCAACCCTTGAACCGGGGGTTCCAGAATCTTTTCATGTTTTAATAAAAGAACTCCAGAGTCTTGGGCTTGATGTCGAACTTCTGGAAAAAAAGAGCAAGGGGGAGTAGTTTGACAGAAGACATTTATGCAATTTTTCAAAGGCCGAAGGATCCGACTGATTTCGAGGCTGTAAGAATAAGGCTTGCTTCACCGGAAAAGATCAGGGAATGGTCATACGGTGAAGTGAAAAAACCGGAGACTATAAATTACCGTACTTTCAAACCGGAGAGAGACGGGCTTTTCTGCGCAAAGATTTTTGGGCCGATAAAGGACTGGGAATGTATCTGCGGCAAATATAAGAGGATGAAGCATAGAGGAGTTGTATGCGATAAATGCGGGGTTGAGGTAATACAGTCGAAGGTAAGGCGTGAGCGGCTGGGACATATTGAACTCGCTACTCCCGTTGCGCATATATGGTTTCTTAAGGGTCTGCCGAGCAGAATCGGCACCCTTCTTGATATGACGATGAGGTCTCTCGAAAAGGTTCTATATTTTGAAGGATATGTGGTCATCGATCCCGGCGACACTCCTTTAAAGGAGAAGGAACTGCTCGGCGAAGAGGATTACAAGAAAAAGATCTCGGAGTTGGGATCAAGGTTTAAGGCCGGTATGGGGGCAGAGGCTATAAGAGAACTCCTGAGGAGGCTTGACCTCGAAGCCCTTTATGCGGAGCTTAAAACAAAGATACATGAAGCCGCTTCAATAGGTGTGAAGAAAAAACTTACGAAAAGACTGAAGGTTGTCGATTCTTTCTCAAAATCCGGGAATAAACCGGAATGGATGATTATGGATGTTATCCCGGTTTTGCCGCCGGACCTCAGGCCTTTGGTGCCGCTTGAAGGCGGCCGTTTTGCAACTTCAGACCTCAATGACCTGTACAGAAGGGTTATTAACAGAAATAACAGGTTGAAGAGGCTGATGGAGCTCAAGGCGCCGAGCGTAATCATAAAGAACGAAAAAAGAATGCTCCAGGAAGCTGTCGATGCCCTTTTTGACAACGGTAGGAGGAGCAGGGTTTTAAAGACCACCACAAAGAGGCCGCTGAAATCCCTCAGTGACATGATTAAGGGTAAGCAGGGCAGGTTCAGGCAGAACCTCCTGGGAAAACGTGTCGACTATTCCGGAAGGTCTGTTATTGTGGTAGGGCCTGAACTTAAGCTTCACCAGTGCGGACTCCCGAAAAGGATGGCACTTGAACTGTTCAAGCCTTTCATTTTCAATAAGCTTGAAGAAAATGGCTTTGCGACCACAATAAAGGCGGCAAAAAAGCTCGTGGAAAAAGAGAACGCCGAGGTATGGGATGCCCTTGAGGATGTGATCAGGGAGCATCCGGTCATGCTTAACCGCGCCCCCACCCTGCACAGACTCGGCATACAGGCCTTTGACCCTATCCTCGTAGAAGGTAAAGCCATAAAATTGCATCCTTTGGTCTGTACTGCCTTTAATGCAGATTTTGACGGAGACCAGATGGCTGTCCATGTGCCGCTCTCGATGGAGGCCCAGATTGAGGCAAGAGTTCTCATGATGTCCGTCAATAATATTCTGTCTCCTGCGAATGGAAAGCCGATCGTCGTACCGACTCAGGATATGGTTCTCGGTATCTACTACCTCATGAAAGAGAGAAAAGGCGCGAAGGGAGAAGGGAAGATATTCTCCGATCCCGAGGATGTCCGGATTGCCTATGATGCCGGCACTCTCGATGAGCACGCGAAGATCAGGGTAAGAATGAACGGTTCCTTTATTGAGACAACAACGGGCAGAATAATATTCAGCGAGATTTTGCCCCAGGGCGTGCCGTTTTCGATGGTCAACAAGGATATGACCAAGAAGGAACTGGGGAAAATAATAGAGCATATATACAAAAAGTCCGGTAAGCGCAATGCCGTCGTGTTCCTGGATAATCTTGAAGCTCTGGGGTTTAAATATGCAACTAAATCGGGGGCATCCATATCAATGGTGGATATGCATATCCCTTCAAAGAAAGCGGAGCTCATCCGGAACTCCGAGCAGGAAGTCATTGAAGTGCAGAAACAGTATGCTGACGGCCTCATTACTCACGGCGAGCGTTACAACAAAGTAATCGACATATGGGCGAATGTGACAGAAAAGGTTGCCGAAGAGATGATGAAAGAGCTGGGCGCAGAAGAGGGTAAGACCTTTTCCGAGGAAGAGCTCAAAGAGCGGAGGTCCTTTAACAGCATCTTCATGATGGCCGATTCTGGTGCAAGGGGAAGCACAGCCCAGATACGTCAGCTCGCAGGCATGAGGGGCTTAATGGCGAAACCTTCCGGTGAGATCATAGAAACACCGATTACGGCAAACTTCAGGGAAGGTTTGACACCGTTGCAGTACTTTATTTCCACTCACGGTGCCAGGAAAGGTCTTGCCGATACAGCGCTCAAGACTGCAAATTCAGGGTACCTTACAAGAAGGCTTGTCGATGTTGCCCAGGATGTAATCATCGCAGAGGACGACTGTGGAACTACCGATGGAATAATCGTAAATTCCCTGGTAGAAGGCGGAGAGATCATACAGCCTCTGGAGGAGAGAGTTCTCGGCAGAACCGCTGTTGAGGATATAAAAGACCCCTTAACCAAAGACCTTATTGTAAAAAGGAATCAGGAAATTGATGAGGAAATAACCCAGAAGATAATCGAAGCCGGAGTAGACAGGGTCAAGATAAGGTCAGTCCTTACGTGCCAGTCGAAGTTCGGTGTTTGTACAAGGTGTTATGGACGTGACCTTGGAAGGGGCGAGGCGGTTGAAAAAGGTGAATCGGTCGGAATAATCGCTGCACAGTCCATTGGAGAGCCGGGTACACAGCTCACCATGAGGACGTTCCATATCGGTGGTGCGGCTTCAAAGGTCGTTGAACAGACAATACTGCAAGCAAAAAATTCAGGCACTATAAAATTTGTCAATATAAACACGGTAAAAAACAGGGAAGGCCTCCTCGTAGTCATGAACAGAAACGGAAGTATCGCTATTGTTGATTCAAAGGGGAGGGAAAAAGAGAAGTATTCCGTCGTTTACGGTGCAAAGCTGATGGTGAATAACGGACAGAAGGTCGAGATAGGCCAGAAGTTAGTTGAATGGGATCCATACTCGACGCCGATACTCACCGAGCTTGGCGGCAGAATAGCTCACGGAGACATGATTGAAGGCGTAACGGTAAAGGAAGAGGTCGATGAGGTCACAGGCCTTTCCCATAAGGTTATTATCGATTACCCTGCCAACATGAGGCCGAGGATCTCGATCAAAGATGAACACGGGAAAGCAACCCTTAAGATACCGGGTACAACTGCTCTCGCAAGGTATCTCCTGCCATCCGGAGCTCACATTCTTGTGGACAAAAATGATATCGTTTATCCGGGAGATATACTGGCCAAGATACCGAGAGAGACGACAAAGACAAAGGACATAACAGGCGGTCTTCCGCGGGTTGCCGAACTTTTTGAGGCAAGACGTCCAAAAGAGCAGGCAATAGTCACGGAGATAGACGGTATGGTCGAGTTCAGGGGGGCCCATAAAGGAATGCGTGTGGTCGTGGTCAAGGGAGGAGATGAGATGCGGGAATATCTTATCCCAAAAGGCAAGCATGTGGGTGTCCATGAAGGTGATTGGGTGAGAGCCGGTGAACCGCTTATGGACGGTGCGGTAAATCCCCACAATATACTTGATATCCTTGGCCCGCAGGAACTCCAGAGATATCTCGTTGATGAAGTCCAGAAAGTTTACAGACTGCAGGGCGTTACGATTAACGACAAGCATATTGAGGTCATTGTCAGGCAGATGATGAAAAAGGTCAGGGTAGAAGAGCCCGGAGATACAAATTTTATGATCAGTGAGCAGGTGGACAGAAGAATCTTCCAGGAAGAAAATATGAAGATAAAGGCTTCGGGTGGGAAACCCGCTCAGGGTAAACCCCTATTGCTCGGTATCACCAAAGCATCGCTCACAACAGACAGCTTTGTCTCTGCCGCCTCATTCCAGGAAACCACGAGGGTTCTTACAGAGGGCGCTATCAGCGGCGCTGTGGATGAACTCAGGGGACTGAAAGAGAACGTTATAATGGGGAGAATCATCCCGGCAGGTACCGGAATGCCGAGATATCGAAACACCTTTGTAAAGAGAGAATTTGCTCCGCCGCTTCCCGAACCGGTCCCTGAAGAGCAAAATACTTAAGTCAAAGAGATTATCAGGCGTGGGGGAAACAGTCCTCAACGCCTGATATGCCTAACTCACAGGATATGAAATTCATTGCTGACGCCATGCTCGGAAGACTTGCGAGATGGCTGAGGTTTTTGGGATTTGACACCTTATACTATCCGGGAATAAGTGATAGCAGGCTTATCAGGATTGCCAGAGAACATTACAGGATTATCCTAACGCGAGACACACGACTGATTAAAGTAAAGGGGCTTAAGGATTATGTCCTGATCTCATCAAGCGATTCTTTCAAACAACTCCTTGAGGTAATCGAAGCCCTGAAGATAAAGGAGTTTGCCCTGTTCAGCAGATGCGTTAAATGCAATGGCCGGCTTGTAAGGGTTATGGATAAGCCGGAGATAAAGGATTCTGTTCCCGAATTTGTCTTCCTCCATTTTAATGTATTTAAAAAGTGCAGTGATTGCGGCAGGATCTACTGGGAAGGATCCCATCCGAAAAAATTTAAGGAGAGGATCGGTGAGATTATAAAGGCCGTCTCTTGACTTTAGCGTGCTGAATATGTAAAATTAAAATTTAAATAAATATAAAATTGGGGAGAGTACAACATGCCAATCTATGAATACACATGCAACACGTGCAAAGAAATTTTCGCACTTCTAAAGTGGGCAGAAGACGATAAGAATACCATGTGTCCCAAGTGCGGTTCGAAGAACTTGAAAAAACTGGTTTCCTCTTTCAGTTGTTCTTCTTCAGGGGATTCGGGATCTTCATCTGGTGGTTCATTTCCCGGATTCAGCGGAGGCGGCTGAAGGCCTTCCTTCTGCTAAACCTTGCGTTTAGCTAAAGGGATTTGACAAGGTCTTGAAAATACCGGATAAAGCCTTACCAGCCAACGGTTTAACCCAAATTTATCTTTCTGTGTAGTTCGCTATATTTGGACATTTTTCGGTATGTTACTTCACGTTTTCTTCACGGTCATCCCCCCCTACTTTGACAGGGAGGGTGGGGTTCTCCGGCTCCGCACGATAGCATATGTCAGGAGGTTGACAGAGCAGGGAAAAAAGAAAAAGCTGTTTCTTCGACCAATCGTCATGCCTCCCCTCTCAAAACAATGCGAGGAATAGGGACTGACAGAAACCCATTTTGACTCTTGCCATCAACTTACTATAAGGTAAATGTAAATGAATACGAGGGCATTAGCTTTGGTTATGGCTATCATTTTTCTCCTCACTCAGAGCGGATGTGCCACTTTAAACACAAGCCAGATGCAGACGGACACCGCTTATTCAGAAAAAAGAGTGCCGGACTTTGACACTGAATGGAAGAAAGAAGAGAGAGAATGGCTGCTGATGGTATTGATTATCTTGGGAGTCGCCATAGCCGTTGGGGCAACAATAGCTATATCCTCTGGAGGCGGTGGGTTTTCCATGGGGGTAAATAACTAACTCCAGTATTATCATTCCACGATCACGCACTGGGTAGCTGTTTGCTGATCGGCTACTGTTCTGTCCCTATTCAAATTTCATAAACAGCCTTGCATATCTAACAGATCTTTTTCTCCCGTGATGTTCGGGTTCAATTTTGTTCACAGACGTTTTCTCATAACAACTCGTGTGATAATGATCCATAGGTTTATCCAATGACTGAAAGCACCTAAGACCAAATGCTATAGCTTGACCGCATACGCAGCATTTAAACATTGCCCTGCTTACGATGTTTCTGACCATGATATATCCCTTTCCTCACAAAATTGCTCCTATCCACAGTATGGAAGATACAAAAGAATATCAGACAAAGATGAAGACAAGATGAACAGAATATGAAATTTTCTTTATGAATGGGAAGCAGATGACAAGAAACGCAACAGAATGTAGTCTTACTGCGAGTACGCTAATCCTACCTCGTACAGATCCGCACTAATTCTCCGACTCCAACGAACCGAAACCATGCCGGAAAAGGTTTCCGATTCTATGTACAGGACGCTATCGACTATTGGGATGGGAATTTGGATACGCATTCCTCCCGGGCTATAATTGATCGCCTTTGCGTGCAGGTAGTCCACAGCAGTCCCCTAACAGTGCTAACTGAAATTGAGAGAGGATGCGGTAGAAGAGCCTTCTCTCAATGGATATCCCCCACTCCTGCCGCACTGCCCGTATCCCCGGTATCTCCTGTATCATCTCAATGATGAGACTAAGGTGAGATAGAATCACAAGAATCACCCACGTTGACATTTCGAGGTGGCGAAACAACGCTACGTAATACCAATGCACACATTGCCCAGAATTTCCCAAAGATCCGAAGTTTTTTATAAAGTTTCATTTTAGCCGCATTTAATTTATCTTTACGGGGATGCATTGATCAGTGATTCAAATCACCCAACTTCCGTATTTGAGAAATTGATGTTTATCGGAGAGATTTGGACACTGGATGGTCTACAAAGCAATAAGTAATCCTGACAAGAGCTGCAAACGTATGTGAGCTTGATCACAGGGAAAGGATATTTAAATGCTGACTATTTCGTTCCGGCTATCTGTTTATTATGAGTTAGGCATGTCGCGTTTTTTTGAAAACGTTTTCAATTTTGTTGTTAGAAAGAAGGAGACGTAAAGACC
>Ga0316628_100001124_pt1 | contig 18536 bp, 14 predicted proteins | sample OWC_Aug_M2_C1_D5_FD_207648 | JGI IMG/M metagenome (GOLD analysis project Ga0316628, IMG submission 207648) | Wetland soil microbial communities from Old Woman Creek delta, Ohio, United States - OWC_Aug_M2_C1_D5_C | ecosystem: Environmental > Terrestrial > Soil > Wetlands | place: USA: Ohio... | reverse complement strand
CGCCAGTTGGCGGGCCTTGTGGACCGGATCGGTCTCATGCTGGTACTGATCGAGCGCGGCGGCCAGGCGGTCCTGCGCGGCCAGTGGAGCGCACAGGGCCATCATAGAAAACGCAGCCATCAGGAGTCTTCCCATCGCGCGGGTTTCCCTTCCATTCATGTTCCTACTTCTTCCGCGATTGCTTGAGTTCATTTTGCAGGGCAAGCATCCGGTGGCGCGCCTGAATATCCTGCGTGTCGTGCTGCCCGTTATCCTGGTCGAGAAACTGCTGGTACGCATCGATGGCCTCGGCCTTCCGGGAAAGTTTATCGTAACAGATCGCGCGAACAAACCAGGAACCAGGCCTGGGTGTTTCCAATTTGTCCAGCCGGTCCATGGCGCCGAGCGCCTCCGCGTAATTCTCATTCAGGAAAAAAGCGCTCGCCAGATCGCGCAGGGCGTCGGCAAATTGCGGATGTTGCGCGTAGACCTGGCTCAAAATGCCGATGGCCGCGGGATAATCGTGCAGCTCGAAATCCACGTGGCCCAGCCAGAAGGCCAGTTCTGGGTCCTTGGAGGAAGCTTTCAGGGCCTCTGTCAGATTCTCTCTCGCTTCTTTCCACTTGTCTTGCCGCAAGTAAATTTCGCCGCGCATTTTCAGCATTTCGGGCGCGGGGGAATCGCTCGCGGCGGCCAGATCGAGTTCGGCTAGAGCCTCGTCAAAATGTTTCAGCTCGAGAAGCGCGCTGGCGCGGTCAAAATGCGCGGCACGGTCCGCCGGATTCCGTTTCAAATATTCGGCGAAGGCGTCGCTCGCCGCTTTATATTTTTTTTGCTCTTTGAGGGCGTTCGCCAGGCCCAGGCGCGCTGGCGCGCTGTCTGTGCGCAGGGCAATCGCGCTTTGGAATTGCGCTTCGGCGCCGGCCGCGTCCCGCGTTCGCAAGAGCGCGCGGCCCAGCGCGAAGTGAATCTCATAATCGTTGGCATCGAGCACTAGCGCGCCGCGGTACAGTTCGATGGCCTCGGGAAGCTTGCCCGCGTGCTCGAGCGAAAGTCCCTCCAGAAATCGCGGGCGGCTTTGCGTTGGTTGCAATTCCGCGGCGTGGCGAAACGCTTCAGCGGCGGCTCCCGGGTCGCTCTCCATCAGCACCAGGCCGAGATTCAAGTGCGCGGCGGCCATCTTCGGGTCCAGCGTTACCGCGCGGGTGAATTCCGCCTTGGCATCCTCGGCGCGCTTCAATCCGGCGTAGGCATAGCCCAGTTGAAAATGCGCGTAGGAATCGTCGGGGCGCTCGGCAATATATTTTTGCAGGGGATCCAGTGCCGCGGCGAAATCCATTTTGTCGATCGACTGGGCGGCTTGGTGCAGCAGGGGCGCCAGCGGATCTTCCTTGCTCTGTGGAGCAGGCGCCGCCGGTTTGGATGCGGGTTTCCGCTGCGCCTGCGCGGGCGAATTTGCCAGGGAAACGAACAGCCACACCAGCATGAATCCGCGGAGAAGCAAAGCCGGCTTGGCGTTTCGGGCGCTTTTCATTTTTTTGGTTTTGGCGGCCGGCCGATTTTCCCGGCCGGCGCGTGGTGATTCCCGTGATTCAATTGTGAATTGAGCGCCGCGGCCAAAAATTTGCCCGTATGCGAATGCGAATTGCGCGCCACCTGCTCGGGCGTTCCGGTGGCCACCACGCGCCCGCCCGCTTCGCCGCCTTCCGGCCCTAGATCGATGATCCAGTCGGCGGATTTCATGATGTCGAGATTGTGCTCGATGACCAGAAGCGAAGCTCCCGTGTCGATCAGCTTGCGGAACGCAGTCAGGAGCTTCTGAATGTCGTCGAAATGCAGTCCGGTCGTGGGTTCGTCAAAGATGTACAAGACGCCCTCGTTTGCCTGCGTGGTGAGATGCGCGGCAAGCTTCAGGCGTTGCGCCTCGCCGCCGGAAAGCGTCGTGGCGGATTGCCCCAGGCGAAGATAGCCGAGTCCCACTTCGTCGAGAATTCTGAGTTTCGACGTGATTTTCGGGACGCCCGCAAAAAAGGCCAGCGCCTCGCGCACCGTGAGCTGCAGCACTTCATGCACATTTTTTTCGCGGTAGCGCACTTCGAGCACGCCGCTTTTGAACCGCGTGCCGCGGCATTCCTCGCAAATCAATTCGACGTCCGCCAGAAACTGCATTTCCACCGTGACCGTTCCTTCGCCCTGGCACGCTTCACAGCGGCCTCCCGGAATATTGAACGAAAAATGGCCCGCGGAGTATCCGCGCTTTCTGGCTTCCGGCGTCGCCGCGAACACTTCGCGAATCGAATCGAAGGCTTTCATGTACGTCGAAGGATTGGACCGCGGCGTCCGGCCGATGGGCGACTGGTCGACCAGGATCACGTTTTCCAGGAAATGGTCGCCCTCGATTCGGTCGCACAATTCCTTGAACGTTGCGCCGGCGCGGCGCGCCACGAGCGCTTTGTAAATCACTTCATGCACCAGCGTGGATTTGCCCGACCCGGACACGCCCGTAATCACCACCAGCATCCGCAGGGGAATCATCAGATCGATATTCTTCAGATTGTGCGCGCGGGCGCCGTAGATGCGCAAAAAGCGGCCGCTCGGTTTGCGCCGCAATGTTGGAACGGGAATGCGCAACTCGCCGTTGAGATAGCGCGCGGTGAGCGACTCGCGGCTGTTCAGCAAATCGGCGCGCGGCCCGATGAACAGCAATTCCCCGCCATGCTCGCCCGCTCCCGGACCCAGATCGATCACGTAATCGGCGGCGGCAATGGTGTCGGGGTCGTGCTCGACAACTAGAATCGTATTGCCGAGGTCGCGCAAGCTTTTCAGGATTTCGATCAGGCGGTGCGTGTCGCGCGGGTGCAAGCCGATCGATGGCTCATCCAGCACGTAGAGCGCGCCGACCAAGTGCGAGCCGAGAGATGTCGCCAGTTGAATGCGCTGCGCCTCTCCGCCGGATAGCGTCGAGGCCAGGCGATCGAGCGACAAATATTCCAGGCCCACCTGGTCGAGAAATAAAAGGCGTTGGCGGATTTCCTCGAGAATTTTATCGGCGATGGCGGCCTGCTCCGCGCTCAATTCCAGGCTGTCCACAAATTGCCGGGCCTCGGCCACGGTCATCGCGCAAACTTCCGTGATGGATTTGCCCGAGACGCGCACGGCGCGCGCTTCCGCGCGCAGCCGCGCTCCGTGGCATTCCGGACAAACGGCATAGCCGCGGTAACGGCTCAGGAAAACACGCACATGGAGTTTGTATTTCTTCCGCTCGAGCCACTGGAAGAATCCGTTCACGCCGGAATAATCGGATTTCGGGTCGCCCTCGATGATCATCTCCTGCTGCGCGGCGGTGAGACTGCGAAACGGAGCGTCGAGCGAAATGTTATTCGCGCGCGCGAATTTTTTCAGCTCGGCCAGCAGCAGGCGGTACCTCGGCTTGGTCCACGGCTGGATGGCGCCTTCGTTCAGCGATTTGCTTTTGTCGGGAATAACCAGATTGATGTCGAAATCGACGGTGTTGCCGAAACCCTGGCAGCGCGGGCAGGCGCCGTACGGATTGTTGAAAGAAAACAGCCGCGGCTCGGGTTCCTGGTAGGCGGCGCCGCAAGTCTTGCACTCGAAGCGTTCGTTAAACACCAACCGCTCGGTCGCGCCGTCCGGGGTTTCCGGCACAAATTCGAGGATGGTCTCGCCGCGCCCTTCGCGATAGCAAATTTCAACGGAATCCACCAGGCGCGAACGCATCTCGGAATCAATTGCCAGCCGGTCCACCACGACGTAGACCGGTTGCGAGAAATCCACGTCCAGCAGCGTTTCCGGCGAAGAAAATTCGTGAACGCGGCCCGCCTGATAGAGCCGCTGAAACCCGCGCCGCTGCAGCGCGCCGAGCGCCAGGCGCACGGCTTCGGGCGAAACTTTTCCCTGTTTTTTCGGCGCGGCTTTGCGTGGCGCGGTTGCAGCCGTGGCCGGAGGCGGCGCGATTTCCAGACGGTAGAGCACATAGAATCGCCGCCCCTGCGGCAGCGCCAGCACGCGCGCGGCGATTTCGTCCATGGTGTCCTTGCGGACTTCGTGCCCGCAATTCGTGCAGAAAGTGCGTCCGGCGCGCGCGTAAAGCAGGCGCAGGTAATCATATATCTCCGTGGCCGTAGCCACCGTCGAGCGCGGGTTGCGCGTCGAATTTTTCTGCTTGATGGCGATGGCCGGCGCGATGCCCGTGATTTCGTCCACCTCGGGCTTCTCGATGCGCTCGAGAAACTGCCGCGCGTAGGCGGAAAGCGATTCGATGTAGCGCCGCTGCCCCTCGGCGTAAATGGTGTCAAAAGCCAGGCTCGATTTGCCCGAACCGGAAACTCCGGTCACCAGCGTGATGGCGTTGTGCGGAATATCAAAACTGATGTTTTTTAAATTGTGCACGCGCGCTCCGCGCACACGAATCACTTCCTGTTCGGGGATGTCCACTCCCGGACCGGCGGCCGTGCGTTCCGGAATGCTCTCTTGTCTGTTGGACACGCGACCCTGCCCCCAGCGCCATCCGCGGCGCCTGTCTAAACTTTTGATTATACGTGGTTGCAGGAAAGCGGGCAATTGGCCCTTGTGGGACAGGCAAGTGTGCCGGTCCTACGTAGCCACTCGGGCACCTCGCCTTGACACGCGAGTTCCCCTCCGATAACTTGCGAAAGGAACAATTTTCACCGTATTCGCGCCATATTCCCCGCGCGATCCCGGAACGGGAGCTTTTTTGTCCGACCCCATCATCACACTGACCACCGATTTCGGCACGAGCGACCACTTGGTCGGCTCCATGAAGGGCGTCATCCTGAACATCAATCCCGCCACCCGAATCGTGGACATCAATCACGGCGTCGCCCCCTACGATATACTTGACGGCGCGCTTTCCATAGCGAACACGTATAAATATTTCCCGCCACGCACGATTCATGTGATCGTGGTGGACCCGGGAGTCGGCACGCCGCGCCGCCCTCTGCTGGTCAGCGCGGAAAAACAATATTTCGTCGCGCCGGACAACGGCGTGCTCTCGCTGATTTACGAACGCGAGTCCTGCACCGTGCGGCATATTTCCTCGGAACATTATTTCCTCAATCCCGTCAGCCCCACGTTTCACGGCCGCGATATTTTCGCGCCCACCGCCGCGTGGCTCGGCAAAGCCTTTCAGACCGAAGCCTTCGGCGAGGAAATCACGGATTACGTGCGATTCTCCATGCCGAAAGCGAAGCCGTCCGGACAAGCAATCAAAGGCGTCGTATTGCGCGTCGATGCGTTTGGCAACCTGATGACGAATCTCACCGCCGAAGACGTTCCGGCCGCGATGGCTGCTTCAGGCGAAATTAAACTCGCGGTCAACGGAAAAGAAATCCGGAAATTTGTGCGGACATTTGGATTGGGCGCGCCCGGCGAACCGGTCGCGCTGTTCGGCTCGGCTGGCTTTTTGGAAATTGCCGTGAATCGCGGCCACGCCTCGCGCACCTTGGGCGCGAACCGCGGCGCGGAAGTGACGCTCGATCTCTCCTAGATCTCGCCTGAGTCGTACAGGTCTTAGTGGCACAGGCTTCAGCCTGTGGGGGCTAGTGCGAGCACGATCGATCTTGCCGCCATTTAAACCGCACAGGCTGAAGCCTGTGCCACCAAAAACTGCCCCAACAATTGGAATCAGCGCGGCAAATCCACGGTCAGCAGGAAGGCGCGCGAGCGCGGATCGAGCCAGTCGCGCAGGGCGTCTCCCAGCAGATTAAAAGCCAGCACGGCCGCCATGATTCCCAGCGCGGGAAACACCACCAGGTGCGGCGCGTCAAACAGGTGATTGCGCGCGTCGTTGAGCATCGCGCCCCAGCTCGGCGTCGGCGCGATCACCCCCAGCCCCAGAAAACTCAGCGTCGATTCTGACAGGATCGCTCCCGCCATTCCGATCGTGGCCTGAATCAGCACGGGCTGCAGCGTGTTCGGCAGCAGATGCCGCAGCAAAATGCGCGCGTGCGATGCGCCGAGCGAGCGCGCCGCGAGAATGAATTCCATTTCGCGGACCTTCAGCACCTGCGCGCGCGCCAGCCGCGCGTAGCCCGCCCACCCGGTAATCGTCAGCGCAAAAATCACCTTGTCGAGGCCGGGCCCCAGAAATGCCGCGAACGCAATCGCCAGAAGAATTCCCGGAAACGAAAGAAACGAATTGATCAGCACGATGTTGACGAAGCGGTCGAAGCCGCCGCCGAAATATCCCGCCAGCGATCCGAGCGCCAGGCCCACGATGCCCGCGCCGAGCACCACTGATATTCCAACCAGCAGCGAAACGCGCGCGCCGTAGAGCGTCCTGGAGAGCACGTCGCGGCCGAGTTCATCGGTGCCCATCCAATGATGGGCATTCGGCGCGAGCAGGCGCTCCGGCAGACTTTGCGCCGCCGGATTCTGCGGCGCAATCCACGGCGCAAGCAGAGCCAGCAAGATCAGCAACACGCTCACGGCGAGCCCCCAGCGCCCCAGGCCGCTGGTGCGAAGAAATTGACGGATCTGCGATGTCGATTTCATAAAATTTTCAATGTGCGTCAAATTCCCCGCGACGGAAACCGCTGCTGTAGCCCGCCTCTTCAGAGGCGGGTGTTTGCGCGCGTGTTAAATCTAAACCCCCGCCTCTGAAGAGGCGGGCTACAGCAGCTCTGCGCCGAATCCATAAAAAGTCGCGCAATCTCACTGCAACCGCACCCTGGGATCCACCACGGCGTACACCAAATCCGTAAGCAGATTCACCACCACATACGACAGGGCGATCACCAGGATGCACCCCTGCAGCAGCGGATAATCCCGCGCCGAAATCGCCTGCACGGCCAGCCGCCCGATTCCCGGCCAGGAAAAAATCGATTCGGTGATGATCGTTCCGGCCAGGAGCGATCCAAACTGCAAGCCCACAATGGTAATCACCGGAATCAAGGCGTTTGGAAAAGCGTGCCGGAACAGCACCGAAGTCTCCGGGATGCCCTTGGCGCGCGCCGTGCGCACGTAGTCGCTGGAAAGCTCCTCGATCATCGATCCGCGAACCATGCGCGTCAAAATCGCCGCCAGCGCCGCGCCCAGCGTGGCCGCCGGCAGAATTAAGTGGCTCAGGCCTCCCCGCCCGGACACAGGCAGCCACCCGATTTCCACGGAAAAAATAAGAATCAGGACGGGGCCTAGCGCGAAGTTGGGCACGGAAAGTCCCAGCAGCGTGAAAAAGGAAGTCGCGCGGTCACCCCGGCTGCCGCGGCGCCATGCGGAGAAGACTCCCGCGGGAATGGCGATCGCCATGCAAACGAGCAGAGCGGAAAGAGACAATTCCAGCGTCGCGGGAAAACGCTCGAGCACGATCGGACGCACCGGGCCGGAATATCGAATCGAGCGGCCCCAATCGCCGCGCGCGAGATTTTCCAGATAGTGCGCGTACTGCGCGCCGATCGATTGGTCCAGGCCGAGCGAGTGGCGAAGCTGCGCCAGGTCTTCGGCGCGCGCGTCCTGGCCCAGCATCTGCAGCACCGGGTCGCCCGGCACGATGTGGATCAAAAGAAACACCATCGTGAGGATGAGCCACAGCGCCGGCAACGTGTACAGCACGCGAAGAAAAATATGCCGGATCATTCGGGCTTCCGCGCATTCTCGACGACAGGTTTCTCGCCGGACGCGGAGGCCGCGGGCGGCGTGTCGCCGGCCTGCTTGAGCCGCTGAATTTTCACGCGCGCCACGCGCCGCCGATCCATTTCCACGATGGTGAAACGATATCCGCCAAACTCAAAACTTTCGCCGCCTCGTGGAATAAATCCGAGTTGCGCGAGGACAAATCCCCCGACGGTGGCATAGGAGGGATCTTCCGGCAGGAAAATACTGTATTGCGATTCGAGATCGCGGATGCCCAGCGAAGCGTCAAATATCATGGCCGTTTCGGCGCCCTGCCCGACGATGAGCGGCCTTTGGACCACATCGAATTCATCATGAATTTCGCCGACCATCTGTTCCAGAATATCCTCGAGAGTGGCGAGTCCCAGGATGGTGCCGAATTCGTCGACCACCATGGCCATCCCTCCTTGACGGGATCGCAGCTCGACCAGCAGTTCACTCGCGGGCTTGCTCTCCGGCACGATCACGATTTCGTGCAGTATGCGCCGCAAATCGAAGCCCGGCGCGGGCCATCCTTCCTCGGCCCTGCGTTCCCGGTCCAGCAGCACCCACACGATGTCCTTGATATGAATGTACCCGAGGACGTGTTCGCCCGAGTCTTCAAACACGGGCAGGCGCGAACGCTGCGTGGTCACGAATACGCGCATGACGTCGTCCAGCGTGGCGTTGGCAGTCACAGAATGCATGTCGGGACGCGGCACCATCAACTCCCGCACCTGCATGCGGTCCAGTTCCATCGCTGCGGCAATGAATTTCTCTTCTTCCGGACCAATGAGGCCTCGTTCGCGCGCCTGCTGGATTTGGATTTGAAGTTCCTCGGCGGAATGCACTTGGGTGTGACTCGGGCCTCCGGAAAACCCCAGCCCGCGCAAAATCCAACGGCTGGTTCCATCCAGCAGGTTAATAGCGGGACTGAACACTTCGAGATACCACTGAAAAGGTCGCGCCACCAGCAACGCAACAAGTCCCGCTCGCTGCAAGCTGATACTTTTCGGAACGAGTTCGCCCAGCACCACGTGCAGGATCGTCAGCACGAAAAAGGCCAGTACCAGGGAAACCGCGTGCACCAAAATCGCCGTATGGCGCCCCGGAATATTTGCCACCAGCGGGCCGATCAACGTGGCCAGCGTCGATTCCCCCAGCGCACCAAGGCCGAGACTGGTGAGCGTAATGCCGACTTGCACGCCGGAGACCACGCGATCCAGCTTGCCGGTCAAATCCAGAACAATCTTCGCGCTTCGGCGCCCCTGCTCCACCAGTTGCCGCACGCGCGAGTGGCGCACAGCCACCAGCGAAAATTCCACCGCGGCGAAAAATCCGTTCACGGCCACGAGCGCAAACAATCCGAGTAGTCGCAGCGCAATCAATCCAGTAGGACCCCTGGCGCCCAATTCTAGCAGTCTCGGCAGTCTTTTGTAGCACAGCCACTCTTGGCTGTGCGGGTTTTGCAATCGAACCTGGACCGGTAACGTACGCGTGGCCTGCCAAAGCGCACAACCAAGAGTGACTGTGCGACCCGATTTTTCCGCACGCTGTGCAGCCTGCGCCGCCAACACAAAGCGCCAACACAAATCGGTTGTTTCCGTTCTCGCGCGTGCATTAGAATGTCTTCTCGATTGGCTCACCCATCCGCGCAGCGGCTTGGTGATCGAAAAATGGCTACCGTGAATCCAACATCGACAAAAGGGCAGGACGCCGGGAAGAAGCCGGACTTCGAGTTCGCCTTGGCGCGCCTGGAAGAAATCGTCGGCAAGCTCGAAAACGCGAATTTGTCGCTGGATGACGCCATGAAGCTGTTTGAAGAGGGCGTGCAGCTTTCGCGCGATTGCCAGAAATACCTGGAACAGGCCGAGGGCAAAGTGGAAATCCTGCTCAAGAAAGCCGGCGGCGAAATCGCCGCGGAGCCGTTTGATCCCGAGGCCGAGGAAGATTCCTAGCCGGCCGCCGCTCCCGGGCGCGCCCGAGCCACTCCGCATCTGATGAACCTTCCCGCATTTTTCGAAGAAGACCGAGCCGCGGTGGATGCCGCGCTGGACCGCCTGATGCCCGCGGAAAACGCGGTGCCCGCGTCCGTGCACACCGCCATGCGCTACAGCGTGCAGGCGGGCGGCAAGCGCGTCCGCCCGATTTTGTGCCTGGAGGCCGCGCGAATTTTTTCCGCGGACCTGACGCCGGTGCTACCGGTGGCCTGCGCGCTGGAATTTATTCACACCTACTCGCTGATTCATGACGACCTGCCCGCACTCGATAACGACGATCTGCGCCGCGGCAAACCCACGTGCCACAAAAAATTCGGAGAGGCCGCGGCGATTCTTGCCGGTGACGCGCTGCTGACCCTGGCGTTTGAAACGCTGGCGAATGCGCCGATCGATCCGGCGCGGCGCGTGGCCATTCTTTCGCATGTGGCCGCGTCGGCCGGCACGGTGAACGGCATGGTGGGAGGTCAGGTCGCCGACCTCGAAGCCGAAGGGCGCGCCATCGATGCGAAGGAACTCGAATATATTCACCGCTCAAAAACGGCGGCGCTGATTCGCGCTTCCCTGGTGGCGGGAGCCATCGGGGGCGGCGCGGACGATGAAAACGTGGAGCGCCTGCGCAGGTTCGGCGAAACCATCGGATGGGCGTTTCAGGTGGTCGACGACATCCTGGACGTCGAAGAAACATCCGCGGCCCTTGGAAAAACGGCCGGGAAAGACGCCGCGCAAGAAAAGGCGACGTATCCCGCGCTCTACGGCCTCGAAAAATCGCGGCAATTCGCGGCGGAACTCGAAACCCGCGCGATGATGGAGCTTGCACCGTACGGCCCGCGCGCCGCCCGGCTGAAAGAACTCGCGGAACTTATCGTCCATCGCCGCGCGTGAAGCGGCGATTTAGCCTTTTGTAGCCCGCGTCTTTTGACGCGGGGTTTTTCTCGTCGCCCGCGGAAAACCTTCGCCTCTGAAGAGGCGAGCTACAACAATCCTGCGATAATCGCTTCCGGGGATGAATCGCTGTGCCCTCCAAACCAAAATCCGGGAAAAAGAGGCTGGACGTGCTGGTAGTCGAGCGAGGTCTGGCGGAATCGCGCGAAAAGGCGCAGGCCATGATCCTGGCCGGAGAAGTTCGCGTGAACGGCGCGCCGGGCGAAAAAGCGGGATCGCAAATCGCGACCGACGCGCGAATCGAAATCAGCGGAGGCTCGGCGAAATATGCGAGCCGCGCGGGATTCAAGCTGGAGGGCGCGCTCCAGGATTTCGGCGTCGAGCCCGAGGGAAAAACGTGCCTCGATATCGGCTCTTCCACCGGCGGCTTCACGGACTGCCTGCTGCAGCACGGGGCGCGGCGCGTTTATGCCGTCGACGTAACGACCGAACAAATGGCCTGGCGGCTGCAGCAGGACCCGCGCGTGACGCAAATAAAAGAAAATGCGCGCAACCTTCGCCCAGGACAAATTCCGGAGCCCGCGGACCTGGTGACTCTGGACGTTTCGTTTATCTCCGCGGCCAAGGTGCTTCCCGCCGTGGTGGCCGCCGCGGGGCCCGGCGCGGAATACCTGATTCTGGTGAAGCCCCAGTTTGAACTCGACCGCCAGGATATCGGCGCGGGCGGAATTGTGCGCGACGCCAACCTGCACAAAAAAGCGGTCGAGCGCGTGCGCGAAGTGGCGATCGCCGCCGGACTGACCGTCGGCAATGTGCGCCCGAGCAAGCTGGCTGGAGCCGAAGGCAATCAGGAATTCTTCCTGCATGCCCGGGCAAGCGCGCGCAAGGAGTTCCTCGCGGGAAATTGATCCACATTTTTCACTACTGTGCGTTGGATCCGTCGTTCGTTGTGAATCGGGAGCGCCCTTTTGCGTGGCCATGCGAGGCGTTTTTTGGTGGCACAGGCTTCAGCCTGTGCGCGTTGCGCAGCGGCTGAATATCAAAACCGCACAGGCTGAAGCCTGTGCCACTGGATCTCGCGGAAGCGCGGGCGCGGTCTCCGCGTGACATCGCGGCACGCGCCGCCGGGCCCCGCGGAAATGCAGAAAAAATCCCGGCGATAAATGCTAGAGTAGATTCCGCCTGAAACGCATGACTGCTGACGCCAAAGTGATTCGCACGGTCGGAATAATCGCGCGGCCCCGCCGGGAAGACATCTCCCGCGTCGTGCCGCCGCTGATCGCCTGGTTGCACGAGCACGGCGCGAAGGTGGTCTGCGATACCGAGACTGGAGAATGTATCGGCGCTCTCGCCGGAGAAACGCTGCGGCGCGAGGATCTTCCCGGGCACGCCGACCTGCTGATCGTGCTCGGCGGCGACGGTACATTGCTGTCCGCAGCGCGGCAGGCCGCGCCGCGCAAAGTCCCCATCCTGGCCGTGAATCTCGGCGGGCTCGGATTTCTGACCACCGTATCGAACGACGAACTCTACCTGATTCTCGAGGAAATTTTTTCGGGCAAGCACCGTATCAGCGAGCGCGTGATGCTGCAGGCGGAAATTGTTCGCGCCGGAAGCGTCGTGCGCCGGCAGATCGCGCTGAACGACGCGGTGCTGAACAAAGCGGCGCTGGCCCGCATCATGGATCTGGAATTGCGCGTCAACGGCGAATACGTCACCACCTACAAAGCCGATGGATTGATTGTCTCAACTCCCACAGGCTCCACCGCCTACTCGCTGGCGGCCGGTGGCCCCATCGTTTACCCCATCGTCGAAGCCTTTGTGATCGCGCCGATTTGCCCGCACACGCTTACCAACCGGCCGCTGGTGGTTCCCGACTCGGTAAAAATAGAAATCGAATTCCGGTCCGAGGACGACGCGGTTTTTCTGACGCTCGACGGACAAGTGGGAATCGAGCTGGCCAGAGGCGACCAGGTTCAAATCAGCAAGGCCCCCGATAAGCTGCGCCTGGTGCGCCCGGCAAAGAAAACGTATTTTGAAATCCTGCGAAGCAAGCTGAAGTGGGGCGAGCGGTAGGCCGGGTATTTATCCACAGATGAACACGGATAAACACTGATAAAATCAATATCTTGAATTTCGTATTTGGGTTAGGAAATTTAAGATTGGAGATTTGAAATTTCAAATTTGAGATTTGAAATTCGAAACAGCAAATCGTAAATTGTGAATGTCCGGCTTAAAATCCTTACAGCAGGCAGCCACTGAAATATTCAATTTGAGATTTCAAATCTGAGATTTCAAATCACGAACCGCAAATCACAAATCCCGAATGTCAGATTTAAAATATGTGTCGCGGACTTCCATTTGAAGAACGCAATTTGAAATTTCAAATCTGAAATTTCAAATTCCGATTTTCCTCTTCCCTTATCCGTGTTCCTCCGTGTGCATCGGCGGTTCCAGCGCCTTCACCCGGCCTACTCCCCGCGAACCAGGTCCGCGCGCGATTCGCGCTTGCGGATCTCCTGGACGCGGCGTCCGCTGACCAGCACTTCCGCGGGGCGCGGGCGCGCATTGTAATTTGACGCTTGAGCCATTCCGTACGCGCCGGCGCCCCACAGCACCAGCAAATCGCCCGAGGCCACTTTTCCCAACGGCCAATCCTGAACGAAGCAGTCGCCGGATTCGCATACGGGGCCGACGATGTCCGCGCGGGAAAGTTTTCCGGAGGCGCGGCGGGCGCGCGTGACCGGATGCGTCGCGCCGTACAGCGCGGGGCGCATGAAATCGTTCATGGCGGCGTCCACGATCACAAAATCTTTTCCGCGATTTTCCTTGGTGTACAACGCGCGCATCAGGATCACGCCCGCCGGGCCGACCAGCGAGCGCCCGGGCTCGATCAGCAGGTGGCAGCCGAGCGGGCGCACAATGCGCGCAAGTTCCGCGGCGTAGGCGGCCGTGTCCGGCGGCTGCTCGGCCGTGTAACGAATGCCCAGGCCGCCGCCGCAATCCAGATAGCGAAGCGCAATGCCCGCGCGGCCAAGATCGCGATAAAATCCCGCCAGGCGGGACACTGCGCGGCGGTACGGCCCAAGCGTAAGAATTTGCGAACCGATGTGCGCGCTGATTCCCTGCCACTCGATCCAGCGCGAATCGCGGTGCACCAGATACAGTTTTTTCGCGGCGTCCCAGTCGATGCCGAATTTGTGGCGATGGTGCCCGGTGGAAATATGCGGATGGCCGCCGGCCGCGACATCCGGATTGACGCGCACCGAGGCCGAGGCCCGCACACGCAGCCGCGAAGCTTCCGCGGAAAGGAGTTCGAGTTCGGCCGCGGATTCCACGTTAAACAAAAGTATGCGCGCGCGCAGCGCCTCGCGAATTTCCTCGCGCGATTTTCCCACTCCCGAAAAAACGATGCGGCTGCCCGGCACGCCGATGCGCCGCAAGCGATAGAGTTCCCCGCCCGAGACAATGTCAAATCCGCTGCCGAGCGCCGCAAAAATCCGCAGAATCCCCAGGTTGGAATTCGCTTTCACCGCGTAACAAATCGTGTGCGGAAGTTTCCCGAACGCGCGGTCCATGCGGCGGTAGGCCTGCTCGATGCTCGCCCGGCTGTACACGTAGGCGGGCGTTCCCATGCGCTCCGCGATTTCTTCCAGCGCAACGCCCTCGCAGAAGAGCCGCGCTCCCCGGTACGAAAATCCATGCGTGTAGCGAACGGGATCGGCAACACCCGTGGGGCGGGAACTTCGCGAAGGGGAGGAGGCCGCGTTCACTTGACTTTCATCACCACCAGGGTTCGATCGTCCGTGATGGCTCCTCCCTGCGTGTATTCCCGGACTTCCTCGAGGATGCGGTCGGCCAGATCGGCCGAGGAAAGATGCGTATTGGCCGCCAGCAACAATTTCAAACGCTCGCCGCCAAAAAATTTTCCGTCGCGGTTGCTTGCTTCCGTGATTCCGTCCGAATAGAAGAGGAGAATGTCGCCGGAATTCAGCTGGACGCTCCATTCGTCGTAGGTGGCGTCGTCGAAAATGCCGATGGGAAATCCGGAAAGGTCGAGCTGCTCTACGCGCCCGTCCTTCCACAACAGCGGCTGCGTCTGCCCGGCATTGGCCACGCGAAGCCTGCGCCGCGCCTTTTGCCAGGTGGCGAAGCAGATGGTCATGTAGCGACCGTCGACGCGCCGGTCGCTCACCAGTTGATTGAGCTGGCGGAGAAGGTCGGCAGGCTGCAGCTTGTGCGGAGAAAGGCTGCGCAAAATTCCCGTAGCCACCGCGCCATACAAGGCCGCCGCGCTTCCCTTGCCGCTGACGTCTCCCAGGGCCACGCCCACCTGCTGCGTGCCGTAGGACAGGAAATCGTACAAATCTCCGCAAACTTCGCGAGCGGAAAGAATCCGCGCGGTGATGTCGAGTCCGAAATCAACGTCGGGCACGGGACGCAGCAGCGCGGTCTGCAGGCGTTGCGCGGCGGTGAGCTCGCGTTCCATGCGGGCTTCGTCGCGCGCCAGCCGCTCGTACAGCCGCGCGTTTTCCAGCGAAACCGCCAGATGCGCGGCCAAAATCATGAGTGTCTGCACGTGGTCTTCGGTGAAATAATTGATTTGCGGACTTTCCAGATCGAGGACTCCCACGATGTTGCCCTTGTGAATCATGGGAATGGCCAGCTCGGATCGCGTCTCGGGATTCACCATGATGTAGCGCGAATCCAGAGTCACGTCCGGCACGCGCACGGGATTCCCGCTGGAGACGGCCGAGCCCACGATTCCCTCGTTCGGAGTGACGCGCAATTTTCCCTGCGCGCTCTGCCCGTATTTCACGTCCAGGCGGTGGCGAAACAGATTCGTCTTGGGGTCGTACAGCAAAATTCCCAAAATCTGATAATCGATCACGCGCTTCACGAGTTCCGCGGCGCGCCGCAAAAGCTCCTCGACCACCAGGATGGAATTGGCTTCGCGGGCCACTTCGTTGAGGACCAGCAGCGTATCCGCCTGGGTGCGCACGCGTTCAAACAGGCGCGCGTTTTCGATGGCGATGGCCAGGCGGCTGGCCATCAGCGTCAGGATGCTTTGCTGATCGCGCGTGAAGTAATCCACTTGCGTGCTTTGAATGTCGAGCACGCCGATGGATTGCCCCTTGACCATCAGGGGAACCACCAGTTCCGAGCGCACCGAATCGATGATGTTGATATAACGAGGATCCTCGCGCACGTCGGCGACGCGCACCGCGCGGCCCGTCGCCGCCGCCGTGCCCGTAATTCCCTGTCCGATGGGAATCTGCCAGTCCTTGCTGGCCTCTTCCCCGTATCCGATGGTGAAGCGGTGATAGAGGCGCTGCGTCGTCTCGTCCACCAGCATTACGCCGAAAATTTCGTAGTCGATCAGGCGCTTCACGATCGTCGCGGTTTTCCCCAACACTTCGTCGAGATTGAGCGAGGAATTGATTTCCTCGCTGAGCTCGACCAGCGTCGCGAGAACCTCCGCGGGCATATTGAGCGGCGAATGAGCCTGTGCAGGATCCATAAATTTTGAATTCACGCCGCGCCCCCAATGCGGGCATTTCCGCGCGGCTCCCCAAGAGCAAATTATTATAGCAGGTGACGATTACGGCCCTGTGAAAAACCGGTGAGACGATTATTTTGCGGCGGGAAAAGGCGGGAGGAGAGCGCCGATTGTCAATACTGCGATCCGGCCTGCGCCTTCGACGGCGGCGCGGGAGGCGCCGCGGGAAGCGCCGCCTGGCCCGCCGCCTGCTCCATGATTTTCACGCTGGCGCTGGCCCCGATGCGCGTCGCTCCGGCGCAGACCATTTTTTTCAAATCGTCGAGGCTGCGCACGCCGCCCGCGGCCTTCACTCCCATTTCCGAGCCGACCACCGCGCGCATCAGCGCGACATCCTCCGCGGTGGCTCCCGCCGTGCTGAAGCCCGTCGAAGTCTTGACGAAATCCGCGCCGGCCTTTTTGGAGGCGATCGAGGCGCGCACTTTTTCCTCGGTGTTGAGCAGAGCGGTCTCGAATATCACTTTGCAGATCGCGCCGCCGCGGTGGCTCGCCTCCACCACGCCGCGAATGTCCGATTCCACCACGTCGTCCTGGCCGGATTTCAGCGCGCCGACGTTGATGACCATGTCGATTTCCTGCGCGCCCAGTTTAATGGCCTCTTCGGCTTCGTGCATTTTTACCTGGGGGAGCGTGGCGCCGAGCGGAAATCCGACCACCGTGCACACTTTCACTTTCGTGCCGCGCAAACATTCCGCGGCCAGCGGCACGTTCCACGGATTGATGCACACGGACGCGAAACCGAAGCGCGCCGCTTCCTCGCACAGTTTTTTTATTTCGTTGCGGGAGGCTTCCGGCTTGAGCAGGGTGTGGTCGATCAGTCCGGCAAATCCCGCTTCCAGTTGCACCACGGAAGGCCCGCAGGAAATGCGGTCGGCGCCGGCCTCGACGACGGCGCGGGTTTTGCGCGCGCATTTCTCGGCGCAATTCAGGTCGCAATCGGGACAGATTTCGTCGTCGCGGGCCGTCTCCGCAAAGGATAGCGCGCCCGGCGCGCTGAGGTAGCGCACGACTTCCTCGGTGACCGCACGGACGACTTGCTCGAATTCGTTCGGATCCACTGGTTCAGCCTTTTCAACTATTCAATCAAACCATCTCGGCAATCGCGTTTCCGTGCTTCCGTATTCCCGTATTTCTGCATTTCTGTCTTTGTGGGTCGCGGCTTCAGCCGCGACATTAAATTGCCGGCAAAAATGGGCTTTAGCCCCTGACGAGTGTGCGTGAGAGCTGCAATTCCAGCGCGCCGGCGGCTAAAGCCGCACTGATTTTGCTAGGCCTATGTCGTGGCTAAAGCCACGACCCACAAAGATTCCGCATGAAAGGCGCTTCACTTTTTCGAGTGCCGCGCCTCGATGCCGATAATCTTGTCCACGCGGCGCTGGTGGCGGCCTCCCGCAAAAGGGGTGGTCAGCCAAACCGCGAGAATTTCCCGCGCGTCCTCCCCGGAAATCAGTTTGGCTCCCAGCGTGAGCACGTTTGCGTCGTTGTGCTCGCGGGAATTGCGCGCCGTGGCGCGATCATAGCACAGCGCCGCGCGCACTCCCGGCACCTTGTTGGCGGCGATCGAACTGCCGATCCCCGCGCTGTCCAGGACCACGCCGAGCCAAGCGTCTCCGCGCGCGACAGCATTGCCGACGGCCTCGGCGAAGTCCGGATAGTCCACCGCCTGCACGCTGTCGGTCCCGAGATCGAGAAACTGGTAGCCCCAGTCGCGTAGATGGTTCTTCAGTTTTTCTTTCAGTTCGTAGCCGCCGTGATCGGCGCCAATGGCCACGATGCGGCCCTGCGGTTCGGCTGCGGCAGAGCCGGGCGCAGGCGCCGGGCCGCCGGAAGCGCCTGTCCCTTGCGGCGCGGCAACGCGAAATGTAATTCCGCGCGCTTCGGCCATCTCGCGCGCCAGCGGAGTGATGAGCGTCTCCGCGGTGACGGCGATTTCACCGTTTTGCGGGACGCGCTCGAGATCCGCGGCTGTGATGACGGGTTTCATGAAGATTGCTGTGAAACAAATTGCCGGTCGATTCGGAAGTGTTCTAAGTCGGGGCGCAATTAGTCTTCAGGAGGTTGGGGCTTTAGCCCCAACATTCGGGTTTGCACAAAACGGGCTTTAGCCCCTGAAGCTTCAGGGCTTGAAAGCCCTTCCCGGACCCTACGATACGTCGGGGCTAAAGCCCCGACCTCCTGAAATGCGGACCCAAACTACTCTCACAGCATTCATCCAAATAAGCGCACTGTCGGTAATCATTCTAATTCGGAGGCAGCGAGAGAATGCACACATCCTTCAGATTGCGGTAGCGCTCCGCGTAGTCGAGACCATAACCGACCACGAATTCATTGGGAATCTGAAACCCGATGTAGTCCGCCTTCACATCTTTCTTGATGCGGCGTTCCGGCTTGTCGAGGAGCGCGGCGACGCGCAGCGAAGCAGGTTTCCTTTGCTGCAACACACGCAACAGGTATCCGACGGTAAGACCCGTGTCCAGGATGTCCTCGAT
>Ga0316628_100001123_pt1 | contig 18537 bp, 14 predicted proteins | sample OWC_Aug_M2_C1_D5_FD_207648 | JGI IMG/M metagenome (GOLD analysis project Ga0316628, IMG submission 207648) | Wetland soil microbial communities from Old Woman Creek delta, Ohio, United States - OWC_Aug_M2_C1_D5_C | ecosystem: Environmental > Terrestrial > Soil > Wetlands | place: USA: Ohio... | reverse complement strand
CCTTGGCGACTCGCTCGTAATGAGCCTGCTGCCGCCGGCGGAGCAGCTCGTCCTGCTCGGAGCCCTCGACCTTCGCCATGGGCGAGGCGACCGAAAGGGGATGGGGGCGGTCAGGGTCGTCGTCGCCGAGCACCCAGTCTGCCACCGCGAACGCTTCGCCCTCGCCGCCTGCTCCGACGACCGCGGCATAACCGGGGCGCGTCGAGGCGAGGGCGCCGATGGCCGTCGTCTTGCCGACACCACCCCCACCGAAGAGCACCGTGACCTGCCGCGGGGTGCCGTCTTCTTCGGCGAACGGGATGGTCACGTCGGCGAACGGCGGAAGGCCCACCAGGCGGAGGGAAGCGAGGCGCACGACCCGGCCATTGTACCCGAGGAGCGCGCCACCGGCGCTGGCGATTGCCGCCGTCGCCTGTCGCCGGGCTCGCCGGGCGCGCGTCCGGCCGCGCCCGGCCGTCCCCGTTCACGCCACCCGCGCTCGGCCCTCGCCACGTCCTTCCCCACCCCGCCATGGGCAAACCTCGCCCAAATCGGCTTCTCGCGGTAAGAGCCTGTCCTCCGCCCGAGCATGACGACCCCCATCGAAATCTACGACACGACCCTTCGCGACGGCACGCAGGGGCTCGGCATCACCCTGAGCCTGGCCGACAAGCTCGCGTTGACCGAGGCGCTCGATGCGTTCGGCATCGCCTACATCGAGGGCGGCTGGCCCGGGTCGAACCCGAAGGACGCCGCGTATTTCCAGGCGGTGCGCGAGCTTCCCCGGAAGCACGCGAAGATCGTCGCGTTCGGCTCGACCCGTCACGCGCGCGCGACGGCCTCCGAGGACCCGAACCTGCGAGAGCTCGTGGCGAGCGGTGCGGACGTGGTCTGCATCTTCGGCAAATCCTGGGATCTGCACGTGACGGACGCCCTCCGTGTCTCGCTCGAAGACAACCTTTCGATGGTCCGGGACTCGGTGCGCTTTCTGCGCCAGGAAACGCACAAACCCGTCTTCTATGACGCGGAGCACTTCTTCGACGGTTTCCGGGCGAACCGCGCGTACGCCCTCGAGACCCTCGGCGCGGCGGTGGAGGCGGGAGCCGATCGGATCGTCCTCTGCGACACGAACGGCGGCTCGCTACCGGCGCAGGTTGCGCTCGCCGTCCGGGCCGTGCGCGAACGTTTCCCCGAGGCGAAGCTCGGTATCCACGTGCACAACGACGGCGGGCTCGCCGTGGCGAACACGCTCGCCGCCGTCGAAAACGGCTGCGTCCAGGTCCAGGGGACGATCAACGGCGTGGGAGAGCGCTGCGGCAACGTCGATCTCACCCAGGTCATCGCGAACCTGGAGCTGAAGCTCGGGCTCACCTGCGTTCCGGAAGGCCACCTCTCGCGATTGACGGAGCTCAGCCGGGTCGTGTGGGAGCGCCTGAATGCCGTGGGGCCCGTGAACCAGCCGTTCGTCGGCACGGCAGCGTTCGCGCACAAGGGCGGCATCCACGTGAGCGCGATGCAAAGGAACGAGCGGACGTACGAGCACATCGCGCCCGAGTCCGTGGGCAACACCCGCCGCATCCTGGTGAGTGAGCTCGCGGGCCGCAGCAACGTGCTCGCGAAGCTCTCGCATCGCCACCCCGAGCTCACGGACGACAAGATCGTCTCGGCGGTCCTGAACGAGGTCGTGTCGCGCGAGAACGAGGGTTACTCCTTCGAGTCGGCCGACGGCAGCTTCGACCTGCTCGTCCGCCGGCACCTCGGCACCTGGCGACCTGCATTCGACCTGCTCTACTATCGTGTTCACGGCATCGGCACGGCTGGAACCGCGCCGGATCTCGTCGAGGCGACCGTGAAGCTCACGGTCCGTGGCGAGCAGCGGCTCTCGGCCGCCGAGGGCAACGGCCCCGTCGACGCCCTGAACCACGCGCTGATGCAAGCCCTCATTCCTGCGTTCCCCGTGCTCGCCGGGTTGCAGCTCACGGACTATCGCGTGCGCGTGGTCAACTCGAGCGATGGGACGGCTGCGAAGGTGCTCGTGCTCATCGAGCACCGCTTCGCACATCAGAGCTTCGGCACCGTCGGCGTGAGCGAGAACATCATCGAGGCCAGCTGGCGCGCGCTCGTCGAGGCCGTGGAGTACGTCGTCCTCAGCGAACTCTAGGCGCGAGTTTGGCGCTTTTTACGACTGGGCTCCAGACTCCGGGCTCCAGGCTACAGTTTCGCGGTGAGCCGCTTTTTTGGGGCGGGGCGGCGTGTGCCGCCCGGGATGGATGACACGACGGAGCGCTGTTTGCCCGACAGGCCCCTAGCTCGACGCGACCAGACGCAGGTGCGGGCGCTGATCTCGCACCGGGAACCCGAGCGTGCGCTCGCCGTACCAGCTGAGGCGACCGGCTCGCGCTTCCGGGGTCGCCGAAAGGAACGTGCCGACGGCCTCCATGGCAAGATAAATCGCCTGCGCGCCGTCGACGCCGCCGCTGTAGCGCACCGTGTCGTCCCCGAGCCCGAGGACCTGGTATGGGCAAAAGAAATCCGAAGACCCTGGAAGATGGCGAGGGGCTCCGATGAGGACTCGGATCTCGCGGGGCTCCGCTCCCGCATCCAGATCGAGGATCCGCTCCGCAAGTACCTTTCCTACGCTCTCCAAACGCATGAGAATCCTCCGCTGGAACGATAAGGGGCGCTTTCCCCGTCGCGGAGCGTCGACGCCCGCTCGCTCCTATCGTGGCGACCTCCTCTCCCAAACGGTCGGACATTTCTCCACGTTGTGACTAGATCGTATTTCCGTGCGCTCCGCCCCACCTCCGCGACGACCCGATCGTTCGCCTCGGCCCACGGCGGCCCCGCATGCGAGCGGTCCGGTGCGGTGGTGGGCAGCGCTCCTCGCCGGGCTCGTGGGGCTATCCGTCGCGTCGACTGCGCGGACCGAGACGGCCAAGCGATCCATCGTGTTCGTGTCGCCGGCTTCGGAAGAGCTCGATACGTCGCTCCGTGATGCACTCACCGCTCAGCTGTCGGGCGGAGAGGCAGAAGTCGTGTTCGAGCATTTCGCGACGACCTCGACGTCGCTCCGGAACCAGGTGTCGGAAGCGAGGTCGCTCGCCTCCGCGCACGATGCTGCCGGCGTGTTCTGGCTCGACGCTCAGGTGGACGGTGACTGGCTCGTGTACCTCAGCGAGCCCTCGGGCGATCGCGTGCTCGTGCGACGCATCACCGTCGAGCCGGGCGGAGCATCCGCGGCAACGGAAGCCGTCGCGGTGATCACGCGCCAGTCGTCGGAAGCGCTGCTCGCGGGGGAGACGATCGGCATGCAGCCGGTGGACGTGCCGCGAGAACCCGAAATCACGTCGCCGCCCACCCATCTCACGCCGGCAAAGCACCCCGTGTTTCACGAGCCGATGTTCACGCGGCCCCACGGGCTGGCGATCGCGATCTCGTACGTGGGCGACTCGCCGGCGCGCACGATCCCGTGGCAGAGCGGCGCGCGCGTGTCGCTCTCCTATCGCGCGCGCTCGGGCTTCCAGGCCGGAGCTGGGTTCACGCTCTTCAAGCAGGCCGTGATCGAGGCACCAGGCCTGGTGTTCCAGGTGGCGCGCTCGCCGTTCGACCTCGGCGTGGGGTGGGCGTTCGGGCACGGGCGGCTCGTCCCCACCCTAGAGCTGCGCGGCCTGGTCGAGCTCGCGCAGCGCCATAACGTGTCCGTCAGCCCCGACTTCGAGCCCACGCCCGACAGCACCCGCGTCGCCCTTTTTCTCTCCCCGCACTTCCGGATCGGATACACCGTGTCTGCCATGCTCGAGCTCTTCGTGGGCGGCGGAGCCGACCTCGCACTGAACGGATTTTCCTACGTCACCCGGGTCGACGGTCAGGACCGTGAGCTCTTGAAAACACACGAGATCCGGCCAGCCGTCGAGCTCGGCGGCATCTTCTGGCCGTGACCTCGAAGAAAGTTCCGACCGGGCTCGACGCAGCGCTCCACTCCACGGGTGACGAGCCGGCAGGGGTGCAGACAGCTCCGGCGCCGGCCACTCCGTCCTGGGAGGACGATCTTCGGCTCATGACGCTCGTGGCATCGGGAAACGTGGAGGCAATGAATGCGGTCGCGCGCCGGCTCACGGGCCGCGTGCGCCGGCTGAGCCACGTCATCGTCCGGAATGGCGCGCTCGCGGACGACGCCGCCCAGGTGGCGCTCGTGGAGATCCTCCAGTCGGCCCGGACCTACGGAGGGCGCTCCTCGCTCGAGCGCTGGGCAGATCGCATCACCGCCCGCGTGACGCTCCGGCACGCCAAGGACGAGCGGCGCCGGGCGAGCATCGTCGATTCCCTCGACGACGCCGAGAGCGCCGAGCCGGCGTCGGCCGATTTCGATCCCGCCGACGAGGCCCGCTCCGAGACCCCGCGCTCCCTCGAAGAGTATCTGAACGAGCTACCCGACGTGCAGCGGCAGGCCATCGTGATGAAGCACTCGCTCGGATACACCGTCGAAGAGATCGCGGAGGAAACGCGAGTGCCGGTCGGTACCGTGAAAGATCGCCTGGTGACCGCGCGACGCAACCTTCGCAAGCTCATTTCGCGCGATCTCACGATCGGTCGCAAGAAAGCGCAGGCTCTATGACCAACCCGGAGTACGAGCGCTGGGCAGAGCTCGCTGACCGGCAGGCCATCGGCGAGATACTCACGGACTCGGAGCATCGCTTTCTGGAGAGCTTCGCGGCCACCGATCCCCTCGCCCTCGCCGAGGAGACTCTCCTCGGCTCGCTCTCGACGCTCGAGCCATTCGCCGACGAGCTCGGCAACCGCGCGCTCGCAGATGCAGCCGTCCGGCGTGTCACGGAGGCCCGTCGCGAGGGAGTGCGCCGCTCACGAATGCTCTGGCTCGGCGCCGGCGCGTTGGCTGCCGCAGCGGCGATCGCCGTTCTGATCCGCAAGCCGGCCTCGGTGGAGCCGGTCGCGCAGGCCGAGAGCGTCGTCGAGTACGTCGCGCCGGCGGCCGCGGCCCGCACCGCCGCCGGCGCGCTGCTCCAGGGCGCGCGCGTCACGGGCGGCACTGAAATCGAGGCCATTGGGGGCCCGGTGTGCGTCGCGGTGGAGCCGAAGATCCACGCCTGTCTCGCGAGTGGGTCGAAGATCCGCCTCTCCCAGATCGGAGTCGCGGCGCGGCGGGTGGATCTCGTTACGGGTCGCGTCGCCGTCGCGCTGTTTCCGTTGCCGCGGGGTGAGCGCTTCTCGGTCGTCACCGGAGGTGTGTGGTCCACGGCCGTCGGAACGGCATTCACGGTGGAGCGCCTGGCGAACGGCACGGTCGAAACCATCGTGCACGAGGGCAAGGTCGCCGTCGGACCGGAGCACGGCGGGGAGCTCGTGACCGCACACAAGATCGGGCTGTCGCACGGAGGCGGAACGGCGATCGCCTCCCTCGAGGCGCACGGTCGCACCGAGACCCCGGAGTGGGCCGCGCTCGCATCCGTCGCGCACCGCGCGATCGAAGCAGAACCGGTTCCGAGCAAGGCGCCCGAAGCGCCCGTCGCGGAAGCGACGGGCGAGCCCGTGCAGCCCACCGAGCCCAAGGGCGCGAGCACGCCGTCCAGGGGCGTGACGAGCGCGCCTTCGCGCTCGAAGGCCGAACCGGCTCCGGTAGTGACCACGACGGCCCCGGAGCTCCTTGCATCCGCTCGGCGAGCGCTGCGCGAGCAGCGATGGAGCGATGCGGCGGATGCGTACGCGCGCATCGTTTCGGATTTCCCCTCGAGCCCCGAGGCCCACACGGTGCTCGTCCCCCTCGCGCGTGTGGAGCTCGAGCGCGTCGGTCGGCCCGGTGCCGCCCTGGAGCACGTGAAGGCGTATCTCGCGGTGGGAGGCTCGCTCGACGTCGAGGCAGAGCTCCTCCGGATCCGCGCGTATCGCGCGCTGGGCAAGAGCGAGGACGAGGCGCGATCCATCGACGCGTTCCTCGCGGCGCACCCGAACAATCTGGAAGCCGAGCAGCTCCGGACTCGGCGCGCGGCACTCGGCGTGCACTGACCTCCGTCGCCCGCCGGCAATCCCGACCCTGAATCGCGCGGCATTTTCGAGCGCGGACGTACGGTTCGGGTAGGTGCGGCCTGCCCCCCGCGTGCGGTAGCCGGATTCACGCTAGACTCTGCCGTGCGGATGCTGCTCCGACGCTTTCGTTCGCTGGTCGTCCTGGGCTTCCTGGCAGGAGCGGCGACAGCCTGCACGTCGGGCTCCGAGGTCGTGGCGACCAGGCAAGCGGATGGGGCGGGCGGATTCATCACCCCGTCGCCCAGCGCCCCTCTTTGCGAGGCCGGCTGCTACCAGGGCTGCGTCCGCGGCGAGAAAGGCATCTTCACGTGGGCGCAGATCATCTTCGAGCTCGTCGAGGCGCCATCAGGCGAGTTCTTCGTGCTCAGCAAGGACGCGCACCTCGAGGGGCAGACGAACGATACCCAGGCGGCGACATTCTCTGCGACGCTCACGGGCGAGAGCGCTTGTCGGGCCGGCGATGGCGGATCGGGCGACGACATCAAGGTCAGCATGCGAAACGGCCTCTACAACGGCTTCAACTTCATCGGCGAAATCAATGGAAGCTATTCGCCCATCCGGACGGGTGGCGGAGAAACACGCGGCGGCCGGTTCAGCGGGACCTGGTCTGCCGATCTGACCGCGTCGGCTTCTCCGGATGCCGGCATCCTCTACGCGGACGTAGAGCTGGGGTTCTGGTCGGCTACCTGGTTTGCCACGACCTGCTCGGGCTTCACGATCAGCTCCCAATCAGCGTGTTCTTCGCCTCATTGAGCCTCGACGCCAGGTAGTCGGTCCCGCCCACGTCCGGGTGAACCTTCTTCATCAGCCGCCGGTACTCCGCGAGGATCCGCTCGCGCGAGGCGCCGGGCTCGAGCCCGAGCACGCGAAGTGCCTCGTCGCGCGTCATGGGTGCGGAGCTCGCGGGGCGCGGAGCCCTCGTCGGGCGCGGAGGATCGCGACGAGCGCCTCGATCATCCGACCGGAAACGCTGGCTGAGATTCCAGAGCAACGGCAACCCGAGCGCGAGCCAAGGCAGTCCAGCGCGAAACAGCACGAAAGCGACCGCGGCCGCGACGAGCAGGCCGATCAGCGTGTGCTCGAGCCGCTCATTGCCGAGGCTCGAGCCGGGCCCCGAGAGAGACAGGAGCGCGAAGAGGAGCAGCAGAACGCCGCCGAGCAGCACGCCCCGGTGTTTACCGTGCCCCGCGGCCGTCCGCCAACCAGCGCGTGCCGCCGATGCGGTGTAGGCTGAGCGGAGCGCCCGGACGGCAACGCGCGGGCCCAGGAGGAGCCACACTTGGCCGACGACCCCATCTCGAGATTCCAGGAGTACGCAGGGAAGAGCCCGGAAGAAGCGAACTTTTACTGGAGCGGTGGACCCGTCGAGGTCGCCGAGCGCACCTGGTTCGCGTCCATCTTCAGCGGCGCGACTGCGTTCGAGACCGACGAGGGCCTCGTGGTCGTCGACGCCGGCATGGCGCGCCTCGGACCGGGCATCGCCGGGCTGATCCGCTCGAGGACGAGCGCGCCGGTGCACACGGCCGTGTACACGCACGGGCACGTCGATCACGCCTACGGGCTCGAGAGCTTTCTTTCCCCCGGGCAGCCGCCGCCGAGAATCGTCGGGCACCGGAACATGCCGGCTCGCTTTTCACGGTACGCGCTCACGGAGGGACACAACCAGGCGCTCAACGCGCGGCAGTTCGGCGGCACCGTCGACGCCGCGCGAACGAACCAGGGCTACGACACCTTCCGATCACCGGCATTGCCGCCCAACGTGCTCTATGACGACGGGCTCACCCTCACGGTGGGCGGCGTGCGATTCGAGCTCCGCCACGGCAAGGGAGAAACCGACGATCACACGTGGGTGTTCTGCCCGGAGCGGGGCGTGCTCTGCACGGGAGATCTGTTCATCTGGGCCGTTCCGAACGCGGGTAATCCGCAGAAGGTACAGCGCTATCCGTGGGCGTGGGCCGAAGCGCTGCGCGAGATGGCCGCGTGCGGGCCGCGGTCGCTCTGTCCCGGGCACGGCGGCCCCGTGGTGAACGAGCCGGACCGCATCCAGCGCATGCTGCTCGAGACGGCCGAGTACCTCGAAACGATCGTGGCGCGCACCCTTTCCGCGATGGAACGAGGCTCGCCGCCGCACGTCGACGTCGTCCGCGCCGTGGAGATCCCGAGGTCCGATTCGCCGTGGCTGAAGCCGGTCTACGACGACGCGGAGTTCATCGTACGCAACGTGATCCGCTATTACGGCGGCTGGTTCAGCGGACGACCGAGCGAGCTCAAGCCCGCCCCGCGCGACGCCGTCGCGAACGAGATCGCGGCGCTCGCGGGAGGAGCCGCGGCGCTCGCGGAGCGCGCCACGCGCATCGCGCAAGGCGGCGATCTCCGGCTGGCCTGCCACCTCGCCGATTACGCGCTGGAGGCGGAGCCTTCGAACGAAGCCGTGCGCGCCAGGGTCTCGGCGCTCTACGAGCAGCGCGCCGCCGCCGAGCCGAGCCTCATGGGAGTCAACCTGTTCCGCTCTGCAGCAGCGTACGCCCGCGAAGGTCGGCCGTTTCGCTGAGCGCTCGCCCGAGGCTCGTCATGGCTGTGCCCTCGAACACCATCGTCACGTGTCCCCACACCCCACCTTGCCCCGGCTGTCCGCTGATCGCGCTGCCGTATGGTGAGCAGCTGGACACGAAGCGTCGGAGTGTTCTCGCGGTCGCGGCGCGGTTCGCGGAGCTCGGGGCGTGCAGGGTAGAAGGGACGCGCCAGGCGGACCCGATAGTCGGCTACCGGGCGCGTGCGAAGCTCGTCGCGGATCAGGGCCGCATCGGGCTGTTCGCCCGGGGCACTCACGAGGTCGTCGACATCCCGCAATGCCGTGTGCTCGATCCGGCCCTCGCCACGGTCGCAGCGTGCGTTCGCAGGGCTCTGCCCCTCTCGGTCCCCCTCCGGGCCCTCGATCTGCAGCAGTCGGACGACGGCGTGCTCCTGACCCTCGTCGTGCCCGACGAGGCCGACGATGCGAAGCTCCGCGAGGACGTCCATCGGCTCTCGGTGGAGATTCCCGGGCTTTCGAGCATCGCCGTGAGCCGGCGCGACGAAGCCTCGCATCAGGTGCTCGGGCGCGCCCCTTCGACCGTCTGGGGCGCGGCGCGAGCGAGAGCATCCGTGGCGCCGGGCGGCCCTTACCATTTCGTCACGACGGGCAGCTTCACCCAGGCGCACCGGGGGCAGCAGCGAGCGCTGCTCGACGCGATCGTCTCGGCCATCGAAGAGCTTCGGCCCCTGCGCGGCGCGCGCGTGCTCGAGCTCTATGCCGGCTCCGGAGCGCTGTCGCTGTCGCTCGCAGCGCGGGGGGCGAGCGTGGTCGCAGCCGAGGCGTACGAGCCTTCGGTGCTCCTCTGCCGCGAGGCAGCCGGGGCCCAGCGGCTCGACGTGACCGCTCACGCCACGGACGCGGCGCTGCTCGCCCACGAGCTCGCCGAGAGCGGCTCGAAGTTCGACGTGGTCGTCGTGAATCCCCCGCGGCGCGGCGTGTTCCCTTCGGTGAGGGCGGACCTTTCACGCGTCGCCGCCTCGCTGCTCCTGTACGTCTCGTGCGAGCCGACCACCTTGTGCCGCGACGCCGCGGATCTCGTGCGACGCGGGTTCGCGGTCCGCTCGCTTTCGCCGTACGACATGATGCCGCTCACGGAGGAGGTCGAGACGCTCGCCGTTCTCGTTCCGGCTCACCCGGCTCCTCCCGTGGTGCTCCACGCCGACGATCGCCTGATCGCGGTCGTGAAGTGTCCGCACGAGCCCACGACACCGCAGGGCGAGCACGCGGGCTCGCTGCTAGCCCGGGTTCGGCTCCTCCAGGGTGCCGAGCAGGCCGTGCCCGTTCACCGGCTGGACGCGGGGACGAGCGGCGTTTGCCTCTTCGCACGTCGCCCCGAGCACGTCGCGAGGCTAGCGTCGGCTCTCGCCGGAGGTGAAAAAGAATACGTCGCGCTCGCCCGGGGAATCGTCCGCGAGAAGGGAAGCATCCGGAGGCCTCTGCCGGAACGCGGTCGCCCACAGGCGGCGCGGACGCGCTACGCACGACGCGAAGTCGTCGGTGGGCATTCGCTGATCTCCGTGCGCCCGGACGAAGGCCGGAAGCACCAGATTCGCCGCCATCTCGCGTCCATCGGGCACCCCGTAGTGGGCGACGAGCGCTACGGCGACGGTCGGACGAATCAGCACTTCGCCATGCGCCATTTCCTCGACCGGACGTTCCTGCACTGCGCACGCATTCGCCTGTCGCTCGAGACACCGCTCGAGCTCACCGCACCGCTCTCGCCGGATCTCGAGCTGGTGCTCGAGAGCTTGCGCCGGTGACCGCGCACGGCCCCGCGGGAGACCTGGGACGCCCGGCCTTCGAAAAAGTTCTCCTCCGGTTCCCGTGCCGGCCGCGGAAGGAGCGGGTCCGCGCCGAGCTACCCGGCTCGTGTCGGACGGCCGTCGCGCGTGCTCAATCGCCCCCGCCGTCCACGTAGTAGTAGACGTCCGACGTCGCACCGACCGGCGTCCTGCACTGCTCCACGCAGTGCCTGCAGAACATCACCTGCTCGTCCTCTCGCACGGGGACGAGGTCGTGTGTGGCCCCACACGCTGCGCAGGCGTGCGCGAGCTCCTGGCTCACGATTCCGGCCCGCCGGAGGTCGCGGAGCGTGACGATGCCGTGGAGCGCGCCCATCCAGTCCACGACCGGCAAGCAGCCGACGTGGCGCTCCGCCATGATCCCGAGCGCATCTTCTGCAGTCTGCTGGTCTTCGACGGTGACCGGGGGGCTGTGCATACAGCGCGTCACCGGCTCCCCCGCCCTGGCGGCGCGAAGGTCGCAGCGACAGACCTCCCCGACGAGATCGTAGTGGTCCATCACGATGAGGTGATGGACGTCGCGTTCCTCGGCGAGACATTCGGCGGCCCACGCCGACTGGGCCGCGCCGATCACCACGGGGTTGGGCGTCATGAGGTCGACTACGTAGCGTGCGCAGGACATTGCTGGGCGAGCCTCCCTGCTCCGTGACCCAGCAAGCTCCGTGCCCGGGTTGACCGCGTGTTCCGGCCGGAGCGCCGGAGTCGCTTCACCCGGCGCGGAGCAGCTCGAGAAAGGCGTTTCCGTAGGCGGCCAGCTTCTTCGGTCCGACGCCGGACACGTCGAGCAACTCGGCCTCGGTACGCGGCCGACGCTCGGCCATCTCTAGCAGGGTCGCGTCGCTGAAGACGACGTACGCCGGCACGTTCCGCGCGTCCGCGATCGCTTTTCGAAGCTCCCGGAGCTTGCCGAACAGGTCGTTCGGCGCGGCGCGCACCGCAGGCGCCGCCGCCACCTCGGCCGTCGCGCGACTCTGACCGGCAGCCGCGCTGCGCTTGCGGGGCGATTTGCCCACCACCCGCGGGGCATCCGCGACGACATCGCGCCCCGTGCACACGTCGCACGAGCCGCCGCAGGGCTCGATGACCTCGCCGAGGTACCCCACCAGGGCCTGATGCCGGCATTCCATCCGGTCGGCGAGCGCAAACATCTCCCGGACCTTGCGCCGGTGCGACTCGGCTATGTCTTCCTCTGCATCCCCGGAGAACCGGTCGTAGCTCATCACGTCGGCGTACGAATAGAAGAGCACGCAGTCGCTCGCCACGCCGTCGCGGCCGGCGCGCCCGATTTCCTGATAGTAGCCCTCGATCGAACGCGGCATGTCCCGGTGAATCACGTACCGGATGTTCGACTTGTCGATGCCCATCCCGAACGCCACCGTGGCCACGATGACGTCCACGTCGTCGCGACGGAAGGCGTCCTGGGCCGCGGCGCGCTCGTCACCGGGCATTCCCGCGTGATAGGCGCGGGCGGAGATGCCGCTTTCTGAAAGGAAGGCCGCCACGCTCTCGACCGACTTGCGCGACAGGCAGTAGACGATGCCGCTCTCACCCTGGCGCTTGCGCACCAGCCTCAGGATCGATCCTCTCACGTCGAGTCCCGAGTCTCCGCCTTTCTTGTACGCAGCGATGTTCAGGTTCGGGCGGAAGAAGGAGCCCTTGTATTTGGCGGGGCTGCGCATCCCGAGCTGCTCGGCGATGTCGCGCACCACCTCTGGCGTGGCGGTCGCCGTCAGCGCGAGGATGGGCACGTTGCCGAACCGCCTGCGCAGCCCTGCGAGGTTCCTGTACGCGGGGCGGAAGTCGTGGCCCCACTGGCTGATGCAGTGTGCCTCGTCCACGGCGATGAGTGACAGCTTGGTTTGCCGGATCACTCCGCCGACCGAAGCCTCCAGGCCTTCGGGAGCCGCGTAGACGAGCTCGTAGCCGCCGCTCTTGATGGTCTCCACACGGCGCGCGCGCTCTGCAGGATCGAGGGTGGAATTGAGAAAGGTGGCACGGATCCCGAGCTCGCCCAGGGCGTCGACCTGGTCCTTCATGAGGGCGATGAGCGGAGAGACGACCAGCGTCGTCCCGCCCAGGACCCGCGCGGGGAGCTGGTAGGTGAGTGACTTACCTGCGCCGGTCGGCATGACCCCGATGCAGTCCCTGCCCGAGAGCACGGCGTCGATGATCGGCTCCTGCCCGGGCCGGAAGGACGAATACCCGAACGTCGACCGCAGCTCTGCGTACGCGGAGGCGGAGGGTGCTAGGGGAGCCCGGAGCTCCTGGGCGATGGTGCGGAGCACACTGACCTCTTCGGCCCGGAACGCACCCGGTTGCGCACGATAGAGCGCCCGGAGCCGCTCGAGACGCTCGTGGCAGTCGTTCCGCAGGGCCCGGTCGGCGCGGTCGCCGGAGCCCCAGGAGGCGGCGAGCCCTCGAACCGCACTGGAGAGCTCGTCCGGGTCCATCGGAGGTGCTGCGACCCTAAATCATCGGCGGCCGCGCGGTAATGCTCTCCCGACACGCCGGCGTCGAACGGCCGCGGTTGGCTCTTCCGCCGGACGGGTCCTTTCGGCGAAGATGCGTAGCTCGCAGTGGCACATACGACCCTCACGCCCGCGCAATACCTGACCGGCACCCTCGATGCCGAGGCGATCGCACGCGGCATCCCGAGCAGCTACCAGGTGAAGGGAATGTTCTTCGCCCGCCTGGTGGACCAGCTCGGTGCCGACGGTTTCGCCAGGGTCGAGCCCGAGCTCGCGTCCCCGCCACGCTTCGGCCGGTTCGTTCCGTTCAGCGATTACCCCCAGGCCGACTACGTGCGGATCTCGACGGCGACCGCTCAGAAGCTCTATCCCAACGTTTCGCTGCGCGAAGGGATGCGGCGACTGGGACGCGACGATTTCAACGTCCTCGCGACCTCCACCATCGGCAAGATCACGCTGGCGGCCGTCGGCGACGCCCGGAGCGTGCTGCTCAAGGCTCCGTTCATCTACGAGAAGCTGTCGCCCGGATGGCGGGTGACCGGGGAGGCGCTGGACGACTCGACCGTCCGCATCGAATTCACCCCGGTGTACGGCACCTGGGAGTACACGCTCGGCCAGCTCGAGGGCGTGGTCCTGAACTTCGGAGGAACGCCGACGACGACGGTGAGCGAGCTGCCGCTCAAGAAGCTCCAGTTCGACGTCCGGCACGGCTGACCGCCCCCTCCCAGTCCCCCCCCGGCTCAGCGAAGCACGGAGTCGTGGAACGCGAGCATCTCGTAGCCGCCAGGGCCTCGGTTGAACTCGTAGCTGTGAGGGCCGGTGACGACGTCGAGCTGGTGCGCGACGCCGCGCGACGACAGGGCATGATCGAGAGCGCGCGTGGGCCCGAGGAAATAGTCGCCGTCGCTCGTGAGCAGCCGCAGACGCAGCCCCGGATTCTTCTTCCGGGCGAGCCCCGCGAGATCCGCGAAGCGCCCGGCTTCCTCGTCGTCGAGAGCGGGCTGGAGCGCCCCCACCGCTCCGAACGCCTCCGGGCGCAGGAGCCCGACGAGCAAGGCGGCGCGGCCCCCCAGGCTCACTCCGTCCACACCGGTGCTCGCGGGAGTGCCGATTGCGGGCAGCTCCCGGTACGCTCTCGGAAGGAGCTCTTCGACGACGAACGCGGAGAGCCGCTTGCCCTCCTCGAACGCTCGCGATCCTCTCAGGATGTCGGGAAGATACGGGCAGAGCACGATGAGCCCGCGATACGGGTGCGCGGACAGGCCTGCATTGAGCGCCGTCAGGCGCTCGCGCGTGACGAGCCCCAGCAGATCGTCCTCGACCAGCGGCGGCCGCGCGAGACGGCGGATGGTGGTCCCGAGCTCGTAGTCGTCGACCCAGCCGCGGGCGCCGAGCAGGGGGCCCTTGAGCGACTCTCCGCGCCCGTGAAACGCGACCAGCACTGGGAAGCGGCCAGACGGCGGCGCGTCGTCGGGAACGAGCGCGATCACCTCGGTGGGACCGAACGGACCGTGCTCGAAATGAAAGGTGCTCTCGCGGAGGGTGCCGAGCGGGGCGGACGCGGGAGTCACTCCCGATGCCGACGGCTGCGTGGGCGGCCCCGGACGCGCCGAGTCTCTCGCCCTCGCCTTGCCACAGGCGCAAAGGCCGAGCGCGAGAACGCACACGAGGCTCTTCATCGATCGGACGAGCGATTCGTCACGAGGATCTCGCTCACGGTTCCGCGCGCGCTCGCCTTCGAGTTGATGGGGCGAGTGACCCCCACCTTGCTGAGCCGGAAGCCGCCGAACAGCCTGCGCGTGAACGGCGTGTCCGAGTTGGAGAGGACCACGGCGACGCCACGCTGGGCGAGCCGCCCGAAGAGGCGCGAGAGCCGCTCGTGCTCGTCCTTGCCGAACTCGTCCTTGTAGTAGGCCGTGAAGCTCGCCGTCTTCGAGAGCGGGTGATACGGAGGATCGAAGTAGACGGCGTCTCCGCGTGAGGCCTCCTGGCACACGGTCTCGAAATCTCCGACCTCGAGCTTGACGCGCTCGAGCGTCCGGGCGGCCACGTGGAGGTTGTCCGGATCGCAGAACTTCGGGTTCTTGTATCGCCCGAACGGGACATTGAACTGCCCGCGGCTGTTCACGCGATACAGGCCATTGTAGCCGGTCTTGTTCAGGAAGATCGTGCGGGCGGCGCGCTCGAAGGGGTCGAGCGAGGACGGGTCGAGCGCGCGCACGCGATAGTACTCGTCGCGATCGTATCGATACTGCCCCAGCGCCGTGATGACGGACTCCGGACTCTTCTTGAGCGCGCGATACACCTCGATGAGTGCCGCGTTACGGTCGCCCAGCACGGCGCGCCGGAAGCGTCCTTGGCTCGCGAGCGCGAAGAACACGGCGGCACCCCCGACGAACGGCTCGTAATAGGTATTAATCCGCTCCGGAAGCTCCGCCAGAATCCGGGGGAGCGAACGCGACTTGCCGCCTGCCCACTTGAGCACCGGTCGGACCGACGACGGCGTCATCGACCGCCCGTTACCTCTCCCGTGCGTTCGCGTAAAGGCCATCGAACCTCCGCCCGTGACTACGCCTGACCCTCGCTCGGCACGAGCTGGATCTCCAGGCGGCGGATCATCTTCTGCCACCCGAAACGAGACAGGCCGAGCAGCTCGGCGGCGCGCGTCTGGTTTCCGGAGGTCCGCTCGAGCGCGGCGCGGACGAGCTCCGCTTCGAGCGCGTCCACTCTCTTTCGCACGTTGAGGCCGTCGCGCAGCGACGCTTCGGCCTTGCCGCCCTCGCGCACCTCTGCCGAGAGGTGCTCGGGAGCGATCACGTCGTCGGCCATGACGAGGGCGCGCCGGAGCTCGTTTTCGAGCTGGCGGACGTTGCCGGGCCAGGCGTACGCGGCGAGCAGGGCGAGGGCGGCCCGGGACAGCCGCACCTTGCGCGCGCCGCCGTGCTTGTCGATGAGGTGACGGGCGAGCGGCTCGATGTCCCCCGGTCGCGCCCGCAGCGGGGGCACGTCGACCCCGACGACGTTCAGCCGATAGAAGAGATCGCGCCGGAAGGCCCCGGTGGTCGCCATGCCGGCCAGATCGCGGTGACTCGCCGCAATGACGCGGACGTCCACTTTCCGGGTGCGCTCGGATCCGACGGGTCGCACCTCTCCGTCCTCCAGAACGCGGAGGAGCTTGGTCTGCATCCCGAGGCTCATCTCACCGATCTCGTCGAGAAACAGGGTGCCCCCGCTGGCCACCTCGAACAGCCCCGCGTGCGGCCGGCTCGCACCCGTGAAGGCGCCGCGGACGTGCCCGAAGAGCGTCGACTCGAGCAGGCTCTCCGGAATCGCGCCGCAGTTCTCGGACACGAACGGACCTTTGGCACGCGGACCGTTCCGGTGGATCGCCCGCGCGACGAGCTCCTTGCCGCTCCCGGATTCACCGGCGATCAGCACCGGCACCTCGGTGGGAGTCACGCGGTCCACGAGCGCGAGCAGTCGCTTCACCTCGGCGCTGTCGCCGACGATCTCGTCGTAGGCGTACCGCGTGGCGCGCGCGCCGCGCACGCGCATCAGCTCGCGTGCAGTGACGTCGAGCTCCGCCTCGCGTCGAGCGAGCGCCGCAGCGAGCCGCTCCTCGGCACGCCGCGCCCGCCGGGCCGCCCGGCGCAGCCCGAGCTGATCGCGTGCGTCCGCGATGGCGACCGCAGCGAGCGCGGCGACCAGACGTACCCACGCGAGCTCCGCGGGACCGAACGCACCCCGGCGGATACGGTCGTCCAGGTACACCACCCCGAGCGCTTCACCGCGTGCCAGGAGCGGCACCGCGAGCACGCTCCGGAGCTTGAGCGCGTGAACGCTCTCGTGAATCTCCGGCAGCTCTCCCGCGGCGTCCACGGCAACCACCGTTTCGCCGGAGGAAAGAGCGCGCTCGGCCAGGGAGCGGCTCAGCGCGAGCTGCGTGCCGGACAGGTCGGCCCGGGCGATGTTGCGCGCGGCACGCGGCGCGAGCTTGCCGCCGGGAGCCCGGAGCAAGAGAAGACCGCGCTCCACGCCCGTCCAGAGCACGAGCGCATCGAGCGCCTGATCGAGCAGGGGGCGCAGGCGATCACGGGTCCCGAGCACCCTGATGAGCGATTCGACGTCGGCGATCTGCTCCGGGAGCACCGCGTCTTCGCGGGGCGCGCGCACGCGCGATGCCCAGGCGAGCGACGCGATGCCCGCCCGGAGCTCGGGTGGCGCCCCGTCGTGCAGCGCTCGAGCGGAACCGAGGCTGATGATCGCGAAGCGACGGGCCGTGTCGCCCTGACCGATCCGCGCGGCGAGCGCGGCGCCGGCGGCGAATGCCTCGCCGCGGGTGCTCACGGGCGAAGGAGCGGTCGCGAGCGCACCGAGCGCCGACAGCACGCGATCGGCGCGCTCCGGAAGGGGCTCGAGCGAGAGCGAGAGAGCGCGCGCTCCCCACCACTCCAGCCGTGCGGGAGCCGGCGTGGCCGCGTCCTCGGCGGTCCTGTCGAGCTCGCCGACCGGCAATGCTTCGCGGAAAACGTGAAGCCGTGCAGCGGCGCGGAGCCGGTCGCTCGCCGGCGCTCCCTCGAGCAGGGCCGCGGCGCGCCGCGCGTGCTCGAGTCCATCGGGATCGTGTCGCGCGGCGACGTCCGCGCGCACCAGGTGCGCGAACGCGCGACAGCTCACGTCGCCACTCTCGCGAGCGCGAACCATCGCGAGATCGGCCGCCTCGCAGGCCAGCACCGCGGCACCTGCGGCGCCGAGCACGGCGGCGCGCGCGAGCAGCGCTCGCGCCGCATCGCCGGATCGTCCGAGATGCTCGAACAGGAGCGTCGCCCGGGTCGAGGCGTCGAGAGCCTCTGCGAGCCTTCCGGCCTCGAAGCCCGCGGCGGCGACCCCGGTGAGGTAGCTCGCTTCCTCCAGCACGGCACCCGCACGCGCAGCGTGGTCGGTCGCCGAGCGGAATGCATCGAGCGCGCGCTTCGAATCTCCCGCCGCGTGCGCGATGTTGCCGGCGACCGCTTCGACGCGCGCGCGCTCTTCCTCCGTGATCGCCGCCGTGCGAGCGCGCTCCATCTCGACGCGGGCACCGTCGAGGTTTCCCTGCGAAAGCTGGAGCAGCGCACGAACCTCGAGCACCGGGGCGACCGGCGCGGCCAACTCGACCATTCGCAGGGCCGCATCGGTCTCCCGTCGGTCGAGCGACAGGCGAGCTCGAATCGCGCTCGCCCGGGCGCGAAGGCCGCGAGACAGATCGCGTTGCTCGGCACGGTCGAGCAGGGCCGATACCGTGGCCAGATCGCCGGCGCGACGCGCACATTCGGCGCCCTCGAGCAGCGCCTCGGGAGCGGTCAGGTCCGAGAGCACCGTCATGGCTCTGGCGAATTCGCCCCGGAGACGCAGCGCGCGCCCGAGGGCGAGCGCAAGCACGGGCTGGGCGTCGCGCGCGACGAGTCCCTCCGCGGCCTCGATGACCGCGGACGACGGCGCGGCCCCGCCGAGCGCCACCCCGAGCGCGACGGGATCCACGCTCTCCACCGTGTCTTCACCGCTTCCCGGCGCTTCCAGCCGGGCGAGGGTGATGCTCTGCGGCTCGACGTGCTCGAGCACCGCGATCAGGCGATCGGCGAGCGCCGAATCCGACTCGAAGGGCAACGACGGCCAGCGTGCGGCGGCGCTG
>Ga0316628_100001121_pt1 | contig 18540 bp, 15 predicted proteins | sample OWC_Aug_M2_C1_D5_FD_207648 | JGI IMG/M metagenome (GOLD analysis project Ga0316628, IMG submission 207648) | Wetland soil microbial communities from Old Woman Creek delta, Ohio, United States - OWC_Aug_M2_C1_D5_C | ecosystem: Environmental > Terrestrial > Soil > Wetlands | place: USA: Ohio... | reverse complement strand
CCACCATGGCCGAGATCAGGTCGGCCTCGCAGGCCAGCTCGCCCTCGACCAGGGCGCGGCCATGGAGCTTGCCGAAGTGGCGACGGATGGACATGATCTCCACCTCGAAGATGACCTGGTCGCCGGGCAGGACCGGGCGCCGGAACCGGCAGCTATCGATGCCCGAGAAGAAGACCAGCTTGTTGGCCCTGTCCGCCACCTTGCGCAGGACCAGGTAGCCGCCGGCCTGCGCCATGGCCTCGACCAGGAGTACGCCCGGCATCACCGGCTGGCCCGGGAAGTGACCGACGAAGAAGGGCTCGTTGTAGGTCACGTTCTTGAGGGCCTTGATCCGCGTGTCGTCGACCTCGAGCACCCGGTCCACGAGCAGGAACGGGTACCGGTGCGGGAGCACCGTGAGGATCTCGTTGATGTCGATCATTGTTCCCCCCTTACCCGATCCCAATCCCGATCCCGTTCCCGTTCGCTTCACCGCTTCACGGCTTGCGACCCGATCCCTACGACAGGTCTCGACTCGGTCCCATCCTCACTCCCCCAACTTCGAACGCAGCTCCGCTACCGCCTCTTCGAGCTCCTTGAGCCGGCTCCGCATCCCCTCGAGCCGACGCAGGGCGGCGTTGGCCGCCAACCACTCGCGGTGCGGTCGCGCGGGGATTCCGCTGACGAAGGCGCCGTCGGGTACGTCCTTGATGACCGCGCTCTTGGCGCCGACCACCGCCTGGTCGCCGATCTTGAGGTGGCCGGCCGCACCCGACTGGCCGGCCATGACCACATGATGGCCGAGCCGCGTCGAGCCCGAAATGCCAACCTGGGCGACCAGGAGCGAGCCCTCGCCGACCTGTACGTTGTGCGCAATCTGGACCAGGTTGTCGACCTTCGTTCCACGGCCGATCCGCGTCTCGCCCAGGGTCGCCCGGTCGACGCAGACGTTGGCGCCGAGCTCGACGTCGTCCTCGACGACCACGATGCCCACCTGGGGCACCTTGTGGTGCACCCCGCCCACGGTGGCGAAGCCGAACCCGTCCGATCCGATGACCACGCCCGCGTGGAGGATGCACCGCGCACCCACGCGGCAGCCGTCCTCGATCACGACCCGGGGGTGGAGGACGGTGTCACGGCCGATCTCCGCTTCTGGGCCGAGCACGCAGCCGGCGCCGATCAGGGCACCGTCGCCGATCCTGCAGCCGGCGCCGACCACGGCCTGCGGGCCGATCCACACCCCGCTGCCGAGGACGGCGTCCTCGGCCACCACCGCGCTCGGGTGGACCCCTGGGGCGGGTCGTCGCGCGGGGTGCAGGAGCTCGAGCGCGCGGGCCATGGCCAGGTACGGCTCGGGCGTCACCAGAAGGGTGCGGTCCGGCAGGAGCTCCGCGTCCTTGACCAGAATCGCGCCGGCACGCGAGGAGCGCGCCTGGGCCACGTACTTGGGGTTGTGCAGGAACGACAGGTGCTGCGGTCCGGCCTCATCCAGAGGTCGCACTGCCACCACCACCTGCTCGGGGCTGCCGACGAGCTCGGCGCCCAGGTGCCGGGCGAGCTCACCAAGCGTGAGCGACATCGGCTACGGGGCGAGGTTGAAGCGGCGGATGACCTCGTCGGTGATGTCCACCGCGTCGTCAGCGTACACGAGCCCGGACTGAAACTTGTTGAAGATCAGGGTGAAACCCTGCTCCGTGCCGAGCTGGGAGATGATCGGCATGATCCGCTGCTCGAGGCCGGCGAGGATCTTCTCCCGCTCGTCGTTGAGGGAGCGCATGGCGTCGTCCTCGAAGCGCTTGAGGGCAATGCCCTTGTCCTCGATCTCCCGCGACAGCTCGTCGACCTTGTCTTCGGCCAGCGTGAAACGCTGCTTCGACAGCCTGTCCTTGAGGGCTTCGAGCTCCTCGCGCAGGCCTCGACCCTGCTCGACCTTGGCGTCGCGCATCTCGTTGAGCTTCTTGAGCGCCTCCTTGCCCGGGTCCGACTCGGTGACCACGCGCTGCACGTCGATCACGGCGACCTTGGTTTCGGCCGCTGCTGGCACCGCCAGGGCCAGGGCGAGAAGAGCTACTGCACATACTGGAAACAAGCGACTCATGTCCTCAGCCTCCTCACAAGAGATCGTATTCTAACGGGGCGCGCCGCGATTGGTCGAGGCGCTCGCTGGACCGTAGGGCGAATCGAGGGCTCACCACCGTGGTTCCTCTGGTCCTCGCAGTGTCTAGAACGTGGTGCCGATCGAGAACTGGAAGTCACTCGTGTCCTCGTCCGGCCATGGGTCGAGATTGTAGCCGTAGATGAAGCGGATCGGCGCCTGGAAGATGGGCAGGAAGATGCGCATCTCGATCCCGGCGGTGCGGCGGAACTCGCTCACCTCCCAGCCTTGGGTCTCGTGGTAGGTGTTGCCGTTGTCCGAAAACAGGACCAGCTTGACCGGGCCGCCGACGCGGAACTGATACTCCAGGTTGAAGAGCCAGTAGCGGTCGCCGCCCATGCGCGAGCCGGCCTTGGTCAAGAAGTAGTTACCCTCTGGGTCCCGGGGCAGGACGGTGTAATACGGAATTCCACGCAGCGTCCGCTCGCCGCCCAGCCGGTAGCGCTCGTACAGGGGCAGCTCGGAGTCGTCGTAGGCGAAGAACTGACCGCCCTCGACGTTGAAGGCGAAGACGGTCTTCTTGGTGACCGAGATGAACATCGAGAAGTTCATCTCCGGCCGCAGGTAGTCGAAGTCGCCGCCCAGGGGGCCGCCGGCGAGTCGCGACCTGAGGCTGAAGCGCTTGCCCCGGTTGGGGTCGAAGGGGTCGTCGCGGCTATCGAAGCCGTAGGCTGGCGTCAGCGACATCGTCTTGCCGGTGTACCGCTCGTAGGTCCTGGTCAAGGGAACGTCGATCTCCGGCGGCAGATCCAGAGGCGGCCGGTGGCCGCCCGTGTCATCGCCGACGAGGCCGCCCCGGCTGACCGCGTAGCGCGAGAACACGTCTTCGTAGGACAGCAGCGCCGAGAAGGAGCTGAAGTTTCCGAAGCCCAGGCCCGTGGTCAAGCTGCTGCCGGTGGTCTCGCGGTAGAAGTCGGCGATTTCCACGTTTGTCTTGTAGATCGCGCTGCCGAGAATGATCCGCCGGTCGAAGAGGTAGGGCTCGGTGAAGTTGAGGCTGTAGGTGTCCACCCGCCGGCCGCTCTGGAGCGACAGGCCGAGGGTCTCGCCGCGGCCGAGGAAGTTGCGGGTGTTGAACTGGGCCTGCGCGAAGAAGCCGTCGAGCTCGGAGTAGCCGGCGCCGAACTGGATGTCGTTGCGCCCGACCTCGGTGCCCTTGACGGTCACGTTGACGATGTCCTCCTCCTCGTCGAACTCGAACTCCAGTGGGTCCTCCTCCAGCTTCCAGTAGCCAAGGGCGTTGACCTTGAAGACCGAGGCGCGGAACACGCCCATCGCCATGTAGTCGCCCTCAGAGATCCGGAACTCGCGGCGCAGGACCTTGTCGTTGGTACGCGTGTTGCCCTTGAACTCGAGCCGACCGAGCCGGAAGCGGTCGCCCTCGAACACGTCCACAACCACGTCGACCACGTGGTCCTCGCCCTCGCGGTCGGTCAGGATCTGGTTGGTGTAGGCGTAGATGTAGCCCTGATTGTGGTAGAAGTCGCGGATCGCCTCCATCCCGGTCTCGATGACCTGGTAGCTGTAGGTCGAACCGGGCTGGATCTGGAACAGGGTCTTGAGCCGCTCGGGGTCGAAGAGCTTCGCCCCCTCGACGCGGATCGAGCCCACCGCGTAGGCCTCGCCCTCCTCCACCGGGATAGTGATCATCATGCGGTGCTTCTGCCGGCTGAGCCTCTCCTTCTCGGGCCGCAGGACCAGAACCTCAAGCTCGGGCTCGCCGACCTTGACGTCCTTGTAGCCGAAGTTCATGTAGTGGTGGCGGAGGTTGTCGCGGTCCTCGTCCCAGGACTCCGGGAAGAAGATGACCTTCTTGCCCCAGAGTCGGTAGAGCTTGACCTTCTTGACCTTCTTCAGCACCCGCCGCAGCCGGCGGTCGGTGAAGACGTCGTTGCCCACGAAGTCGACATCCCTGATCTTGACCTTGCCGCCTTCGTTGATCGTGAACACGACCCGCCGTTCCTTGGGGGAGACCACCTCAACCCGGTAGCGGACCCGCGCCGAGCGCCGGCCCTCCTCGGCGTAGATCTCCTGGATGACGGTCTGGATCCTGGCCAGAGACGTCATGCGCAACGGCACGTTGCGCGGCAGCTCGACGCCCTTCTCGTCCAGCTTGTCCTTGAGAGTCGTGGAGCTGATCTTCTTGTTGCCCTCGAACACCACCGAGCTCACAAAGGGCCGCTCGACGACGATCACGCGCAGCTTCACCTCGGTCTCGGAGACCGGCTCCACCTCGATCCGTACGTCCTCGAACAGGCCCGAGTCCCACAGGCTCTGGAACCCCTTGGCGATCGACTTCTGGTCGAGCGGGTCGCCGGGCTCAAGGCCGAGGTAGTAGTAGACGGTGTCCAGGGTCAAGGTCACGCCGCCCTCGAGAACGATCTCGGCAATGGTCGGCCCCTCCTCTTCCGCGAGGGCGAGCCCGGGTGCGAGCAGAGCAGAGGCCAGCAGAACCGAAACCGTCACCATGACCAGGCTCGCTCCTGGCGGGCCCGCGACTCGAGACGCGTTGCCTGGCAGCAGGCGACCGGGCCGCCGGAAGGGGGGCTGCGACGACCGATCGAGCCTCCACCCACCCTGCAGACTGGAAGCCTGCCGCCACGATTCTCGAACCCCCGTGCCGACGCAGCGAGTCAACTTCATCATTCGCTTCACGGATTCTCCAGTAGCTGTGGAATCATGGACCTGGCCTTGACCACGGGGATGCCCCCTTCGAGCTGCACCAGCAGGTCGGCTCCGTCTTCGCTGCCGTGAGAGATCAGGTGGTCAGCCACCGCGTCCTCGATCCACCGCCTGACCAGCCGGCGCATGGGCCGGGCGCCGGACTGGGGGTCCATGCCGCACTGATCGAGGAGCCAGCGGGGGACCGCCGGGTCGAGCTCCAGGTGGACGCGCGTGCGAGCGAGGTTGGAGATGGTCTCCCGGATCAGCAGGCGGGCGACCTCGAGCATGCTCTCCTCGCTCAGCGCCTCGAACACGATCACGTCGTCGATGCGGTTGAGAAACTCGGGCGGGAAGTGCCGCCGCAGCTCGCGGTCCACGATCTCCCTCATCTCCGCCGACCCGACCCCTTCCCGGCGATTCGCGAAGCCCACGCGGCTGCCGGCGAGGATGTCCCGGCTGCCCAGGTTGGAGGTCATGATGATGAGGGTGTTCGTGAAGTCGACGACGTTGCCGAAGCTGTCGGTCAGACGGCCGTCCTCGAGCACCTGCAGGAGCAGGTTGTAGATGTCCGAGTGCGCCTTCTCGATCTCGTCGAGCAGGACCACCGAGTACGGGTTGCGACGAACCTGCTCCGAGAGCTGGCCGCCCTCCTCGAAGCCGACGTATCCCGGCGGGGAACCGATGAGACGGGACACCGTGTGCTTCTCCATGTACTCGGACATGTCGAACCGGACCAGGCGTCGCACGTCCTGGAACAGGAAGCTCGCGAGCTGCCGCGCGACCTCGGTCTTCCCCACCCCGGACGGCCCGAGGAAGACGAACGACCCGATGGGCCGGTTGGGACTGGTCACGCCGAGCCGGCTGCGCCGGATCGCCTGCGCCAGGGCCCTGAGGGCTTCGTCCTGACCGACCACGCGCAGGCCGAGGATCTCCTCCATGCGGCGCAAGCGGTCGGCCTCGTCTTCCTTGATAGCCATGACCGGGATCCCGGTCCACGCGGCCACCACGTCCTCCACGTCCCCCCGCTGGACGTGCACCCCCTCGGGGGGGAGCTGGGCCTCAGTCCGCTCCAGCATGGCCAGCTCCTCGCGCAGCCTGAGCTCTTCCTCGCGCAGCTCCACCGCCTTCTCGAAATCCTTGCGGGAGATGGCGTCCTTCATCCGGCCCACCGCCTGCCGGATCTCGTCCTGGATCCGGCGCAGCGAGCCGGTGGCGTTCACGTGGCGCAGCTTGACCCGCGCGCCGGCCTCGTCGAGCACGTCGATCGCCTTGTCCGGGAACTGGCGATCGGTGATGTAGCGGCCGGCCAAGCTGGTGGCCGCGGTCACCGCCTCCTCCGCGTAGGCCACGCCGTGGAAGACCTCGTAACGCGACTGGACGCCACGCAGGATGGCGACCGTCTCCTCCTCGCTCGGCTGGCTGATGTTGACCGGCTGGAAGCGTCTCGACAGGGCCCGGTCCTTCTCCACGTACTTGCGGTACTCGCGCACCGTGGTGGCGCCGATGCAGGTGATCTCACCCCGCGACAGGGCCGGCTTGAGGATGTTGGCCGCGTCCAGCGAGCCCTCGGCCGAGCCGGTGCCGATCAGGGAGTGGATCTCGTCGATGAAGACGATCACCTCGCGGTGCTCCTGGAGCTCCTTGAGTAGGCCCTTGAGCCGCTCCTCGAACTGCCCTCGGTACTTGGTGCCGGCCACCAGCAGCGACAGGTCGAGGGCGAGGATGCGCCGGTCGACGAGGAACACCGGCACCGCGCCCTCGACGATGCGGGTCGCCAGCCCCTCCACGATCGCCGTCTTGCCGACCCCGGCATCACCGAGCAGGAGCGGGTTGTTCTTGGTGCGACGGCTGAGGATCTGGATGACCCGTTCGACCTCGGCCTCGCGGCCGATGAGGGGGTCGAACTCGCCTTCCGCCGCCAGCGCGGTCAGGTCGCGCGAGTACTCGGAAATGTGGGGCGTGGAGCGCGTGCTCTGCTCCACGTCGCGCCGGCGCCCCCGCTGCAGCACCTCCTCCCGCACCTTGTAGAGCTCGAATCCGCGGGCCCTCAAGTACTGGGCGGTGCCGGCGTTCTCCACCCGCAGCAGACCCACCAGCAGGTGCTCGGTGCCGACCGCGGGATGACCCATGCTCTCCGCCTCGTGCACCGCGTAGGCGAGGACCTTCTTGGTTTCCTCGGCCAGGGGTAGATCCGGTGAGGTGTTGACCCGTTCGAGCGGCGGCCGGTCGCCGAGCAGGTCCTCACGCAGCTCCTGGAGGTCGACCTCGAGGTTGGCGAGCACCTCGGTGATGACCTCGTCCGCCTCGCGCAGCATCCCCAGCAGGAGGTGCTCCGAGGCGATGACCCGACTCGAGGATCGGCTCGCCTCGTAGCGCGCGAAGAACAGGCTTCGGCGGGCGTGCTCGTTGAACTTCTCGAACATTACGAGACGTAACCTGACGATTGACCCGCCGGCGCGAGCCTGAAAACTCGATCGCACCGATGGGCCATCTCCTCATTGTGGGTCACTATAATCGATGTCAGACCCTCCAGCAAATGAAGCTCCCGCACGAGTTGGAACACCTGATCGGCGTTGCCTCGATCGAGGTTCCCGGTCGGTTCGTCGGCCAGGAGGAGGCGCGGCTTCATGGCCAGCGCCCGGGCCACCGCCACCCGCTGCTGCTCGCCCCCCGAGAGCTGGTCCGGGAAGTGGTGCGCCCTGGCCTCGAGCCCGACCGCCTCCAGCAGCTCCCGGCCACGACTCCGGGCCTGGCTCGCCGCGCGGCCGGCGATGCGCAGGGGCAGGGCCACATTGTCGACTGCGTCGAGCTCGTCGAGCAGGTAGTGGTGCTGAAACACGAAGCCGATGAGCTGGTTGCGCAACCGCGCCCGCTCGTCCCCGTCGAGCCGGCCCATCTCGCGCCCGGCCAGCATCAGGCTCCCGGCCTCGGGTCGATCGAGCAGGCCGACCACGTGCAGCAGGGTGCTCTTGCCCACGCCAGACGGGCCGACGACGGCGACCAGCGCGCCCTCGTCGACCTCCATCTCGAGCTCGCTCAGCACGTCGACCCGGGTGGCGCCCGAGCCGTAGCCCTTGGTCAGCCCCTCCACCCGTACCAGGGGCGCCCGCTCATTCATAGCGCAGCCCCTCGGCCGGCTCCCGACGCGCAACCAGACGGGCCGGCAGCCAGGAGGCCAGGGAGGCCATCACGAGGGCGGCGACCAGCACCACCGCCACTGCGCCGGGCTGCACCGCGAAAGGCACCGAGGCGACCACGAACACTCCCCGCGGCAGGGGCAGGGCCTGGGTCGAGTCGAGCGCCACGGAGACCGCAACCCCGACCACTGCGCCCGCCACCGATCCGACCAGGCCGATACCCAGGCCGAGGAGCAGGAACAGCCGCCGCACCGCGCGCGGCGTGAGCCCGAGGCCGGCGAGCACCGCCAGGTCGCGCCGCTTCTCCGCGGCCACCATGGCCACGTTGCAGAGCAGGTTGAGGGCCGCAACGACCAGGATCAGGCCCACGGCGACGAAGATCATGACCCGCTCCAGGGCCAGAGCCAGGAGCAAGGGGCGGTGCAGCTCGGCCAGCCCCTGCACGCGCATCTCGCCAGCGCGCTCGCCGAGCGCGATGCGGACCTGGTGCCCGAGCCGCCACGGGTCGCTTGGATGGCGCAGCTCTATCGCCTCCACCACCGGGCCGCCCCAGAGCAGGCGCTGGGCCTGCGCGAGGGGCAGCTGGACCGAGCCCGACTCGCTGCCCGGCTCGGGCAGCACCACGTCCGCCAGCTCGACCCGCTGCCGAACTGGCAGCGGCCCCATCGGGGTCAGGCGCTGGCGCGGTGAGATGACCTCCACGGCATCGCCTCGGCTGACGCCCAGGCGACCGGCCAGAATCTCGTCTACCGTCACCCGGGTCGCGTCAGAGCGGCCGACCACCGCTGCCGGAACGGCATCGCCGGGCGACGACACCAGACACGTGCCGCGGACTACCTGCACGATTTCCACACCGGGAAGCTGTTCTTGCAAGACCGAAGCCAACTGGACGGCGCCCTCGAGCCTGCGCCCGTGGGCCGGCTCCACCCTGGCGTGGGTGGCGCGCTCCACGAGCTCGCGTCGGATGCTCGACTGGAAGCCCTCGAGCAGGGCCAGCGTGACAACCAGGGCCATCACGCCGAGCCCCAGGCTGACCAGGGAGATGAGGGACACCGTGGCGACGTGGGTGCGCCGCCTGAGCCCTCCCAGGTAGCGCAGCACCAGATGCAGCTCAGCGCCCATCAGTCACCGATTGCGACCAGGTTTACGGACGAACGACCCCGCGCCCGGACGCCCTGCAGTGCCGGCTGGACCTCGCCGACGGCAGCGGCTCGTGGCCGTGGCCGAGGAGATCGCAGGGCCGGCCCGGAGAGGGGAATGGGCGGCCTGCGGCCACCCGCTGACGGCGGCAAGACACGAGCCGCGAAGCGGCGACGTGAAGCCGGCGCTACAACGCACCCAGCCATGAGCTCGCTCGGCCGAGCGCCCATTGCCGGGCTACTCCTTGGGCCGCAGGAGCGGGAACAGGATCGCGTCGCGAATCGAGCTCTGGTTGGTCAGCAGCATGACCAGGCGGTCGATGCCGATGCCCTCGCCGCCGGTGGGCGGCATGCCGTGTTCCATGGCGAGCAGGAACTCCTCGTCGACCACGCCGCCGCCGGCCGCCGCCTGCTCCTCGAAGCGCCGCCGTTGCTCGAGCGGGTCGTTCAGCTCGGTGTAGGCGTTGGCGACCTCCAGACCGCCGACAAAGAGCTCGAACCGCTCGACCGTGTCGGGCGCACCCGGCATCGACTTGGCCAGCGGCGAGATGTCGCGCGGAAACTGGGTGATGAAGGTCGGGTCGAGCAGCCGCGGCTCGGCCGTGACCTCGAACAGCTCGGCCAGCAGCTTGCCGTCCGAGCGCTCCTCGATCCGCTCCACGCCCAGGCGACGGGCCGCCGCCTCCATGCTCTGCCGGTTCTCGAGCTCCTCCGCGGTGACCTCCGAGTGGGACAGGATGGCCTCGCGCAAGGTCATCCTCTTCCACGGCCGCTTGAAGTCGACGGTGTGCTCGCCCCACTGCACCTGGAGGCTGCCCACAACCTCCTCGGCGACCGAGGTCAGCAGCTCCTCGGTGAAGTCCATGAGCAGCTCGTAGTCGGCGTAGGACCAGTAGAACTCGAGCATGGTGAACTCGGGGTTGTGGCGGCTGGACACGCCCTCGTTGCGGAAGTTGCGGTTGAGCTCGTAGACCCGCTCCAGGCCGCCCACGATGAGCTGCTTGAGGTAGAGCTCGGGAGCGATGCGCAGGTAGAGCTCCATGTCGTAGGTGTTGTGGTAGGTGACGAAGGGCCTCGCGGTGGCGCCGCCCGCGATCTGCTGCATCATCGGCGTCTCGACCTCGAGGAATCCCCTGCTCTCGAGAAAGCGCCGGATCGCCGAGATCAACCGGCTGCGCACCTCGAACACGCTCCGCGACTCGGGGTTTGAGAGGAGATCCAGGTAGCGCTGGCGGGCTCGCGCCTCGACGTCGCGCAGGCCGGCGTGCTTCTCGGGCAGAGGGCGCATGGCCTTGGACAGCACCTCGAGCTCACGGGCCGCCACCGACAGCTCACCGGTGCGGGTCCGGAAGACCCGGCCCACGACGCCCACAAAGTCGCCCAGGTCGAGGAGCTTGATCAGCTCCCAGGCGCCCTCGGAAAGGTCTTGCCGGCGCAGGTAGAGCTGGACGTGCTGGGCCCCGTCCGAGAGATCGGCGAACACGACCTTGCCCATGGTGCGGATGGCGCGCAGGCGCCCCGCGATGCGAACCTCCGGCCGCAGCTTCTCCAGCTCCTCGCCGCTCGAGTCGTCGAGTCGCAACCGTACCTCGGAGATCGACTCGGCCACGCGAAAGCGCGGCGGGTAGGGATCGAGGCCCATCTCCCGCAGCCGGTCGAGCTTGCTCCTGCGGTTGGCGATCAGCTGGTCCAGCGGTTGCTGGGCGTCCTGGGCAGTCACGGGCACCTCCTGCCGGCGCGCCAGTCTAGCATGGCACACAAGCCCGACGCGCTCGTGACGGGGGACAGTATCTCCTTACTTTTCAGGTAGTTTCTTGAACTTGGAGCGCATCCGCTGGCGCTTCGGGCGGGCCGCGGCCTGGGGGCCGGCCGGGGTCCGGCCCGGCGGCCGGAGGAGGGCCTGAACCTCGTCCTCGGTCAGCTGGCGGAACTCGCCGGGCTTCATGGCGTCGTCGCGAATCGGACCGATCGCCATGCGCCGCAGCCGCTGCACCGGGTGGCCGGCGCGGAAGAAGAGCTCGCGCACCTCGTGGGAGCGGCCTTCGCCAAGCTGGATCCGCCACCAGGTGGCGCCGCCCTGCGCAGTCCGGCTCTCGCGCCAGGCCTTGAGCGGGCGGACCAGGTGCCCCTCCAACGAGGCGCCCTTCATCAGCTTGCGCCGCTCCCCCTCGCTGAGGTCGCCGCGGAGCTTGACCCGGTACTCGCGGACCATGCCGTAGCGCGGGTGGGCGACCCGCTCGGCCAGCTCGCCGTCGCTGGTGAGGATGATCAGGCCCTCGGAGTGGTAGTCGAGCCGGCCGATGGGAAACACGCGCTCGCGCACCGCCGGCCGCACCAAGTCGACGACTGTCGGGCGCCCCTCCGGATCGCTGCAGGTGGACATCACCTGGCGCGGCTTGTAGAGCAGGATGTAGCGCGTGGCCTGCGGCGGCTTGATCCGCTGGCCGTCGACCGTGACTGCGTCGCGCTCGGCGTCGGCCTTGTCGCCGAGCCGCGCTACCGCATCGTTGAGCGAGACTCGCCCCTCGCGGATCAGGTCGTCGGCCTCACGGCGCGAGCACAGTCCCGAACGGGCGATGATCCTCTGCAGACGTTCGACCGGCATGGCATTCCCTCCATCACGGGATGCGTCGCCTCGCGGCGGGGCATTGAGATTAGCATGAGAGTCGCATTGCCCAACCCTCCCTCATGCCGGCTGGACCTCGCCGACGGCAGCGGCTCGTGGCCGTGGCCGAGGGGATCGCAGGGCCGGCAGGGCCGGCGCGGAGAGGGGGATGGGCGGCCTACGGTCACCCGCTGACGGCGGCGAGACACGAGCCACGAAGCGGCGACGTGAAGCCGGCGCTACAACCCCTCACGCCACGAAAGGTCGCTGCAGGAGCCCCGCCAGGACCACCCCGTAGCGCGCCATGCGACCCAGGGCGACCCGTCGCTCGAGCACCGCCTCGGGCCGGGCCGCGATCCGCTCCAGGATGCGGGCGTAGATGATGCCCATCAGGCGCACTCCGAGCCGCGCGTCGCGCTCGACCGCCTCGGGCAGCGGGTTGGCCGCCCGGAAGTACTCCCGCGCCCGACCGGTCTCGAGCTCCATCAAGGCCAGGAATGGCGCGCCGCCCGTGCGCGCGTAGAGGTCCTCCACCGCCACCCCGCAGCGCTCGAGCTCGTCCAGCGGCAGGTAGACTCGGTCGCGCCCGGTGTCCTCGCCCACGTCGCGGCAGATGTTGGTCAGCTGCAGGGCCAGGGCCAGGTTGCGGCCGTACGCGGACGCCTCGGGCCGCGTCGCGCCAAAGATGGCGAGGGAGATGTCCGAGATCGTCACCGCGACCAGCTCGCAGTACCCCTCCAGCTCGGCAAAGGTGCGATAGCGGTGCTTCACCAGGTCCCAGCGGCAGCCCTCGATGAGCCCGAAGAACGCCTGCTTGGGGATCGGGAAGCTCTCCAGCGCGTCAGCCAGCGCCCGGGTCACGGCCTGGTTCGGCCGCCCGGCGTAGGCCGCCTCCACCTCCTCCTGCCAGGCGTCGAGGGCGGACCGCGCCGCCTCCAGGTCAGCCCCCGGCGGAACCTCGTCCACGATGTCGTCGGCCACCCGGCAGACCGCGTAGGCCGCGTACACGGCACAGCGCTTGGCCGGCGCCAGGAAGCGGAACCCGACCGAGAAGTTCGGTCCCAGGCGATGCGTCAGCCGCCGCGCGACTTGACGGTGCGAGGGCGCCACGCCTCACATTGTTGCACGAGGGTGCCACGTTTCACATTGTTGTCTGGCGGTCGGCACCGAATGGTGAGTGCGCTCCTACAACAATGTGAAACGTGGCACCCTACCCTACCGCCCCTCGAGCCAGTGGCTCATGCACCAGTGGCGTCCCGGCCAGCGGTGCTGGCAGGTCGCGGCCCCGTTCAGCCACGGCGCGACCAGCGCGAACAGCGGGCGGTGGAACCAGCGATGGCGAAGCGCGCTGACCATGGCCTGGCGGGCGTCGCGCGAGGCCACGTGGCGGCTGAGCAGCCGCGGCGCCAGGTTCGGCCACAGGCGGATGGCGAACCGGATCAGCACGCTCGACATCTGCCGCCGCCTGAGCCGCCGCAGCACCTCCTCCGGCACCTCCTCGCCGGCCAGCACCGAGGCCGCGACCCAGGCCGAGCGCACGGTCATGCGGTTGCCGAGACCGAAGACCGGGTCCTGGTAGCCGACCGCCTCGCCGACCCGGATCGGCCGCGCGCCGAGATCCAGGTCGAGGGGCATGAAAAAGCTGAGGCCGTTGGTCCGCACCCGGGGGTCCTGCATCTTGACCCCCCGCTCGCGGAGCAGCGGAGTCATGAAGCTCTCGTACAGCTCGGGCAGCCGCCGCGGGTCGCCCATGATCCCCACCCCCGCCGTCCCGCGGCCCTGGATGACGAAGAAGTAGCCGTAGCCGAAGGGCGCGCGGCGGTGGTCGAAGAACACGTCGCAGACGTCCTCGCCGTCGGTCGTGAACACCACCTCGCGCGCCCACGCGTCGACCTGCCCGCCGGGCCCGGTGGCAAGGACGTCACACTCGGGCTCGCCGCGGACCCCGAGCACCACCTCGCCGCCGGCCTCCCGCACCTGGCGCACGAGCGAGCGGTCGACGCCCCCGTCCACGTCGCCGCGGCGGACGAAGTACGCGAAGGGTCGCCGGCTGCGGGCCTCGAGCCCCGGCCTCGAGCCGCAGAAGAAGCGCGCCGCACAGGCGTCGACGAGGTCGAAGTCGGTCTCGATCCCAAGCTCCTGCCACTCCTCGAGCGCGTCCCTTGCCTCGGTGCAGCTCTCGAGGAGCTGAAAGCCGCCGGCGAAGCGGCTGGCCGGCGCCTCGGCCCGCTCCAGCACCCGCACCGGGATCTCCCTCCTGGCCAGGAACAGAGCCGTCACCAGGCCGGACAGCCCGGCCCCTTTGACGATGAGTGGACGGCGGGAGCCGCTACCCACGACTGCGAGCCTCGAGCCCTGTCATCGCGGCCATGGTAGCCGAGCTGTCGACGCACGCCCTCCACCAGCGGTGGCGCCTACGCGAGGAGGCGACTGGACTGATGACGAGGCCCTACGATGCGGCGTGAACAGATCTTGAAGACCCTCGAGGACCACCGACAGGAGCTGAACGACGAATTCGGCGTGACGTCGATGCGCCTCTTTGGCTCTGTCGCGCGGGGGGAGGCCGATGCCGACAGCGAGTCGACATCCTCGTCGATTTCTCCACGACTCCGTCACTCTTCAGGTTTCTGAGGTTGCGCAGCCATCTCGAGGACATTCTCGGGTCCAGGGTAGATCTCATCACCGAGGCTGGTCTCAAAGAGCGAGCAAGGCCAGAGGTCGAGCGGGATGCCATTCATGTCGCGTAGGACCCCCGATTTCTCCACGACATCGAGCAAAGCTGCAGGCGGATCATCCAGTACACCCGGGGGTTCAGCCGTGAAGAGGTGCTCAGCGATCCGATGCGGCTCGACGCCGTGCTCCACAACTTCGAGATCATTGGCGAAGCGGTAAGGCACCTGCCGGCCGAGTTCAGGGACGACCACCAGGACATCCCCTGGCGGGACATTGCCGGCATGCGTGACATTGTCGCGCATGTCTACTTCGCTCTCGACGTCGACATTCTCTGGAAGGGAATCCGAGAAGACGTTCCGACCCTCCTGTCGGGCGTCGAAGCGATCATCCGGACAGAGGAACCTCGCCAGCCGTAGCGCACCTCCGGGCCGCGTCCCGGCCCACCCTACAGCCCCCGCGCCCACTCCGGCCGGAGCAGCGACTCGTCGCGCGCCGCCAGCACCGCCCGCAGCCCCGCGATGGCGGCCTCGCGGTCGCGCGGCAGGCGCAGCTTGAGCGGCACGTAGTTGGAGGCGTGGTTGGCGTGGAAAGGTCCCCGGTAGCCCTCCATCGCCTGCAGCATCCACTCCAGCTCCTGGACCATGCCCCAGCGGTCGGGCAGCTCGAGCCGGCCGCTCGCCACCGCCTCGTGAAGCTCGGTCCCGGGTACCGGAGTCACGGTCAGCGCCGCGCTGTAGGTCGGCGCGGCCTCGACCAGGAAGCGGCCGGTGGCCCGGGCGTGGCGCTCCGAGCCCGCCACCCCGGCCAGGCCCAGCAGCACCATCACCGACAGCTTGAGCCCGGCGGAGCGCACCACCTGGCACGCCTCCAGCTGCCGCTCCCGGGTCGCCCCCTTGCGCACCGCGCGCAGGGTCTCCTGGTCGCCGCTCTCGACCCCGAAGTAGACGATGCCCAAGCCGAGATCCGAAAGCGCGCGCAGCCCCTCGACCCCGCTGCGCAGGATCGAGCGCGAGTCGCCGTAGATCCCGACCCGCAGTACCGAGGGGATCCGCGCCCGGATCTCCCGCAGCACGACCTCGAGCACCTCGCGCGGCGCCGCCAGTGCGTCGCCGTCGGCCAGGAACACCCGCCGCACCCCAGTCATCGTCGGCGCCACATCGCGGATCTCCGCCAGCACCTCGTCCAGCGGCCGCACCCGGAACTCCTTGGTCCGGTACATGGCGCAGAAGGTGCAGCGGTTCCAGGAGCAGCCCAGGGTCAGCTGCAGGATCAGCGAGTCCGCCTCGGACGGCGGCCGGAAGACCGGCTCGGAGTAGCGCAGCGGCAGGCCGAGCACGTCGCGAACCTAGCGCGGTTTGCCCCGGGTCACAAGGCCCGATTGCTCGTTCCGGGGGATCGAGTCCCGGTTGGCGGATGGCGCGCTCTGAAGCCCCTCCTCGAGTCCTGCATGTGGGGAGGCCTGCAAGCTGTCCAGGTCCATCAGCACTACCTCTGACAATTAGCCTGGTTCAATGCCATGATACAATCCTGGCGGAATGGACAATGCGCTCCTGACCACGCTGCGGGTCCACAACCCCTGGCTCGATCGGCCAGCCGAGCAGGCAGCCCTGCTCCGAGCCAGCCTCCCAAGACGGTTCGTGCCGCGCGTCCACCGGTTGGAGCTGCGTCCGGGCAGGGCAGAGCTCGTCGTCGGCCCCAGGCAAGCGGGGAAATCGACCCTCATCCGGGCTGCGCTGGCGGACCAGGCCGACCCAGTTCTCGTGCTCCACGCTGAGGAGCCCCGAATCCGGGAGCTGAGCGAATCGCCAGCCGTGGCGCTGGACCGATTGAGCGGAGTGCTCACGCCGAGCACGATTCTCGTGCTCGAGGAGATCCAGAACCTGCCCGACGCCTCCCTGTTCATCAAGGGCATTGTCGACCTCGATTCCAAGCGGAGGATCGTTGCCACGGGGAGCTCCAGCTTTGCATTTCAGGCCCGCACCCGTGAGTCGCTCACCGGCAGAGCGCGACGGATTCTGCTCTTGCCCTTTTCCCTCGCCGAGGTGGCGGCACTCGAGCCAAAGGATCTCGCACCAGCCGTGCGCGAGGCCCGCCTGCTCGAGCTGTGGAGCCGGCTCCTGGTCCACGGCGGCTATCCAGAGTCGTGGTTCGAGACCGATCCCGAGATCACCCTCCGCTACCTCGTCGAGGCTTTCGTGCTCAAGGACGCCTCTGACCTCCACACCATCGAGCGTCCCTCGGCCTTTCGCAAGCTACTCGAGCTGGCAGCGGCCGACATCGGCAACCTTGTCAACCTCTCCGAGTGGGCGGCCGTGGCCCAAGCCTCGCGCGCCACCGCAGCCCGCTACCTTGACATCGCCGAGCAGGCCCACGTGCTTCGGCTGGTACCGCCCTTTGTCGGCGGGCGGAGGGCGGAAGTCACGAGCGCGTCCAAGGTCTACTTTCTCGACAACGGCTTGCGCAATGCGGTGTTCGGCGGCTTCAGCCCTTGGGCGGGACGCACGGATCGCGGACCGTTGTGGGAGAACTCCACGTACTGCGAGCTGATCAAGCGCCTGCAGCTCCTCGACGAGGTCAGGTACTGGCGCTCCAAGAATGGCGCCGAAGTCGACTTCGTGGTCCGCCGGCGCGACCGGCTCGTGGCCATAGAGGTCAAGGCAGGCGAGTTGCCGCGGCCCAAGCTCAACCGAGCCTCGCGCAGCTTCATAGCCGCCTACGCGCCCGCCTGCTTCGGAGTCGTCAACTCGCGCTTGCGCGAGGACAGCACCGCGCACGGTGCTCCGGTGCTCTTCCGCCGACCGTGGGAAATCGACGAGATCCTCGCCCCCCTCGACGGCTGACCCTGCCCCGACAGCTGACCGCGCTGCGACCTGCGCCCGCTACGCTACACTCCCGCCGCCGGAGGACAGCCATGGAGTGCCAGAAGACCGCCAACCTCGTCACCTGCACCTGCACCTATGAGCCGTGCCCGCGCAAGGGCAGCTGCTGCGAGTGCCTGAGCTACCACCTGAGGGGACGCGAGCTTCCGGCCTGCTGCTTCCCGGCCGCTGCCGAGCGCACCTACGACCGCAGCTTCGAGCACTTCGCGCGCCTCAACTCCTCGACCGGCGCGTGAGCTCGGCGACGCTCATCTGGGAGATCGTGCGCGGCCTCCGCATCGTCGCCGCGCCGGCCGATGCTCCTCCCTTCCCGGTCGACGCCGAGGCGGCCGAAGAGGACACCTTCCTGGTCCTCAGCGCCGAGCCCGTGCTCCACCAGCCGCCCGACCACCCGCTGCGGATCATCCGCGACGCCTTCGCCGCCGAGCCCGTGTCGCCGGGTAGCGTCGTCGTGCGCGAGGGCTCGCCGCTGCGGCTGCTGGCCGTGGTCCACGACCTCGACCAGGATCCGACCTGGCGCCCCGAGTGGGTCGCCGCCGCCCTCGCCGCCGTCCTCCGCCAGTGCGACGAGCGCGCCCTTCGCTCCCTGGCCCTGCCCCTCCTCGGTTCCCGCCACGGCCGGCTCGGCCCTGAGCGCTTCGTCAGCCTGCTCCGCGACGCCCTCGACGCCGCCCCGCCCTCCTCCCTCCAGCGCCTGTGGCTGGTGGTTCCGAAGGGCACCCCTCCCGCGGTCTTCGCGGCGCTCGAGCAGCCACCGCTGGGATGATGCGACGCCCTTGGCGGCCGGCTTCCGCCCCTCGCGACCAGCCCGCAGAACCCCACACCTCGAGCCCACCCATGCCGGCTGGAAGCCGGCGCTACAACCTCCTCTCGTGCTCGCCCGATGAGAGAAGCGCTCTTGTAGCGCCGGCATCTTGCCGGCACTCGAGCGTGCCCGCAGAGCCCTTCACTTCCGGTAGGGGGGCGCCAAGCTCGCAGTACCCTCTGCATGGGTCGCTGACGCCACGTCTGCAGCTCTTGGGACAGCGCCCCTGGCTCGTGGGGCAACTGCCATGGCGACACCCGCTGGAACCGAGACCTGCGACGTCGATCGCTACCGCGCGACCTTGCGGGCGCACCTGCCGCGGCTGCAGGCAGAGTATGCAGTGTCCACACTGCAGCTCTTCGGCTCGTGCGTCCGCACAACCGCCAACCCTGACAGCGACCTTGACAGCTGGTCGAGCTCGAAGCCCCACCAACTCTGTTTCGCTTCGTCGACCTCGAGCTCGAGCTCACGGCTCTGCTCGGGCGCAAGGTCGACCTCGTCCTG
>Ga0316628_100001120_pt1 | contig 18542 bp, 15 predicted proteins | sample OWC_Aug_M2_C1_D5_FD_207648 | JGI IMG/M metagenome (GOLD analysis project Ga0316628, IMG submission 207648) | Wetland soil microbial communities from Old Woman Creek delta, Ohio, United States - OWC_Aug_M2_C1_D5_C | ecosystem: Environmental > Terrestrial > Soil > Wetlands | place: USA: Ohio... | reverse complement strand
GCGCCACGCGGTAGCGGCTCGCGGCAGTGAACATCGAGACCCCGGTGATGCGGCCGGCTTCCCTGAACGAGAACCCCTCGACAAGGTGCAGATTCACGATCTCGCGTTGCGCGGACGGCAGCCGGGCAACGGCCGCCGACACGTCGATCGCCGCCTCGGTCACCTCGCCACAATCAGCCGCCGCACGATCGGCGTCCACCTCGCCCTGCTCTTCGAGTTGCGCCGCCGGGCGCCGTCTGTCGTCGATCCACGCGGTCCTCAGGATTCGGTGCAGGTAGTTCCCGGGCTTCCGCACGGCCAGGAGCGGGGCGCCGGTGATCGCCAGCTTCACGAACACCGCCTGGACGAGATCCTCCGCGTCGGGGCGGCTTCGCGTCAGGGCAAGACCGTGACGAAACAGGCTTCCCGCGTGCGCGTCGTAGAGATCCGCCAGCGCGTTCCGGTCTCCCCGGACCAGGCGTTTCAGAGTGGCCGCGTCCCGGCGGTCGTCCCCTGCTGTTCGCACTTCACTTGGGATGACGAGACGGCGGGCTTTTTTTGTCACGGACAAGGCGGGGGCAGGATATCAAATGGTTCCTGGTCCCTGGTTCCTGGTCCTGGGTGCCCCCACGGCCGCCGGTGGGTTCTTGGCGTCTAAACCTCTGTGGTTGCCGTCTGCGCTGCCATGCTCGCTCTCGGGGTGAGCCTGGGACCGACGTCCCTCTCGGCAGACCCGCAACAGCCGCGAACCGCGCAACAGTCGCCGCAACAGCAACCGCAGCGGCAATCCCCTGGTGGCAGCGCCCCGGAGAAGCCGTCAGCACCCGCGAGCGGCTTCGACGACCGCGTGATAGAGCGCGTCCGCAGGCAACTGCGATTTGCGTCGGGTCTGGCGATCCCTGACGCCAGCCCGAAACGCGACGTGCCGGTGTATCGCGTGGAGGTCTCCGCGCATGGGTTTCGACTGCCCGACTGGCGCGACCGAATGCCAAGCGCGCCGGCCGTGCCCCAGCCCTTTGGTGGCGCTGACTACTACGAGATGATGCGGCTGATCACGCCGCCGGAATTCTGGGGATCGGCAGGGATGACCAATCGCGAGGTGCTGGACCTGCTCGTGACGTCGGCCGAAACGTGGGCGGCTCGCAAGGCAGCCAAGAAGGCCATCAACGCCTACCAGAACGCGTCGAAGAATCGCCTTCACAAGGAAGTGCAGCGCGAGTTGGCGGAGGTTGCGGCGCACAACGCGCGGGTCGCAGCGGGCCAGGGTGATGGCGCGGCCGACGCGAAGGCGGCCGCGGACAAGAAGAAGCCGGCAGAAGTGAAGAAGAAGAAGTAGTAGTAGTAGTGGTAGTAGTCAGCGCCTCTCGTTTCGATCGAGGTGACGGGCGTCCTACCGTCCACGGTCTACTGTTTCGGCGCGGGCCGCACGTAGAGCGCCAGCCGCGGGAACGCGAACGAGCCGCCCACGTCGTCCACGATGTTCACCTGGCACGTGTAGAGCCCCGGCGTCAGGCCTGAGGTCGGCACCTCGAGCTGGAAAACCGCCGCCTTGCGGTCGGGCGCGGAAAGGACGGTGGCTTCGACCAGCGGTGTCTCGTACACCTTCGTCCTGCCCTTGAAGAACACCACGTTCGACAGCACTCGCACGGCGTCGGTTCCGCCCGCGGTCGCCGGCTTTGCTCCGACGGCAGTCTCGGGTTGGGCGGCGGCGCCTGCAGCCGCAGACGGCGTGGCGGCGGTGACCCGCGCCGGGTCGTACATCTCGTAGTAGAAATACATCGGCTGCGACGCCGTGACGACGTGCGCGACGTTGGCCAGGATCTCCTGGCCGTTGCGGACGAGCGGGTTGCGATCGTCGCGCCGGGCGCCGCCGCGCAATTCCCTCCCAATGACGACGGCGCTGATCTTCACCGGCGAACGATCGAGGTCCGGGACGTTGACCGTCGTTTCGAACGCGCCGAGCGTGCCCGTCTGGTTCTCGCGTACCACCAACTTGAGGCGGTAGCTGCCGGGCGGCAGCTCGAAGCTGGTTTCGTATTGCACGCTCTTCTGCTGCACGCCCTCGGCACCGGCAACCGACAGGTTGATCGTGTCGCGCAGCCGGCCGACCGGCCGCTGCATCTGGTCGCGCATCACGCCAAAGATGTCGATCGTCGCCTTCTCCTTGTCGCCCGACCTGGCAAACTTCACCTGCGAAGCGGGCACCACCAGCCACACCGGCACGAAGTACCGGTTGTTCTTCATCCGGAAGTACGCGGATGCGGCGTACACCGGCAGATCGGTGACCGACAGATCGGACAGCATCTGCTCGATCAGCTGCTGCTCGCGATCTTCCTTCCCGGAGTGCGCGAAGTCGCGCGGCGCGTAGTAGCCGGCGCGGTACTCCAGCTTCACGTCCGCGCGCTTCACCTGCACGCGCACGCGCCGGAAGCGGCCGTCCTTGTTGGGGTTCGTGCTGCTGAAGCCGAGCGTGTAGTAGGCGGCGGTGTCGGCCAGCACCCGGTCGAACACCTCGCCGAAGTCGTTCTGCTGGAAGAACGCCCGGCCGCCGGTGTCGACGGCGAGCGAGGACAGCGCATCCTGCGAGGCGGCCATCTGGTCGAAGCGGTTCGACATCGATCGCCCCGAGAACGCCGCGGTACCGCGTGCGCTCGCCTGGCTCGCATCCCCGCCGGCCGGCATCGCCTGCAGGCCGCGCATGTCCGCCGCGTAGATCGACACGTTCGCGCGCACCGCGCGGTCGATGACCGACCGGATCGCGACGCGGTTGTCGAGGCCCGTCTGCGTCATGCCGCTGCTGAAGTAGATGAGCGACTTCTTCTGTTCGAGCGGCGCCATCGCGTCCGCCAGCGCCTTCAACGCTTCGAGCCGGCGATCGGTGTTGAAGATCGTGAACTCGCTGTCGTCGGCCGTGAAGCCGGTGTCGCTCGCAGCGTCGGGATCGAGCGCCGCCTGTTCCTCGAACCCCATGCCTTCGACCCCGCTCAACCGGTCGATGGCCGTGAGCAGGGCCTCGCGGTCCGACGTGAAATCCTGGATGACGTGCAGCTCGGTCGCCAGCGTGACGACGGCGACGGTGTCGGCGGTCGTCATCCGCTTCTGCAGGTAGTCGCGCGCCGAGCTGTAGGCCCGCTCCATCTCCTCCTGCTGCATGGAGCTGAGATCGAACAGCATCACGATCAGGCGCCGGCCGTGCAGATCGATGGCTGAAGGGGCGGCGGGCAGCGCCGCCGGGGCCGCGGCCGCCGCTGGCTCCGCGCGCCCGAGGCTGCCCAAGACGGTCGGCATCGCGGGCATTACCGGTACCTCGCCGGCAAGCCGCGTGTCCAGCTCCTCGAAGTCGAAGTTCGTGATCGCCTGCGGGCGCCCATCTTCGAGCACGGTGAAGTCTTCGCGCTTCAACCCCCGCACCGGCTGGCCGTTCTTGTCGCGCACGACGACGTTGACGACGACCAGGTCGACCGCCGAGCGGTAGGTCACGGGCTTCTGCGGCCGGATCGGAACCTGCTGGGCGCGGACGAGCGCGCCCGCGGCGAGCGCCGCAACCACGGTGACGAGAATGAGGCGACGTCTTCTCATGTGTGCGTCATCTGAGGACCCAGGATTCGGGAGCCAGGATTCAGCACCGGAGAGTCTCCACATCCCTGGCCCGCGATCCCCGAGCCCTGAGCCCTGATCCCTGACCCCTGACCCTACAAGCGAAGCGTCAGTACATCACCCTGAAGATCAGCTGCACCGACCGCATCGCGCGCACGCCGGTCACCCGGCCAAAGGTCGGCGAGTTCACGTTCGTGTCGATCGCCGAGAACTGCACCTGGTTCAGCACGTTGTTCCCTTGCAGCCGAATCGACACGCCGCGCGTGCCCGGCACCCGCACCGTCTTCATCAGCGCCGCCGACAGCGAGCCGCTGCCGGGACCGATGATCAGGTTGCGCGGCGAGTTGCCGAAGGTCCCGGCGGCGGGCACCGTGAAGGCATCGGTGTTGAACCACCGCGCCAGTGTCGGGTCGTCCAGCGAGATCCGCGCGCCCGTGTAGTTCGCGCGCAGCGTGCCGTTGACACCGCGGGCGACGTCCGTCACGTCGCCGACCACGCGCGCGGTGAACGGCGAGCCCGACGCGGCGGTGAACGTGCCGTTCAGAATCCAGCCGCCGAACAGCGTTGAGGCCAGCCCCTCCTTGGCCAGCCACTTTCGGCTGGGCCCGAAGGGCAGTTCCCAGGTGAAATTGGCGCTGAACCGGTGGCGCTGATCGAAACTCGACAACCCCCATTCGGCCGCCAGGTCCTGGTCGTTCTGGGCAACCACCGCCCCGCCGCCGCCAATCGACGAGGCGTCGTCCATCGATTTCGACAGCGTGTAGGTCGCCCCGCCGGACAAGCCCTGGGCCAGGCGGCGGCTGACGCGGAACGACAGCGAGTTCATCAGCGACCGCCCGCCCGATGATTCCCAGATGAACGGCTGGACGCCCTCGATGCGCAACCCGCTCGGTCCGCGGTTAGGCGCACGCTGGATGTCGAGCGACGACCCCTTCGTCCCGATGTAGGACGCGCCGATGTTCATCGTCCGGCCGAAGTCGCGCTGGAAATCGAGGTTCCAGATGTGCACGTAGCCGATCCGGTAGCGGCGATCGACGCCGAAGTTGTTCGTAGTCGTCGACGTCGTCGGTGCAAGGAAGGCGGTCGTCAGGTACAAGGGGTCCGCGGCGGTGCCGGTGAGCGTGCTGGTCGTCGCAAACGGCGGCTGACCGGCCAGGCGCTGAACGAGCGAGAGGTACGGCACCGACGAGTAGTTGATCCCGTAGCCGCCCCGCACCATGTGGTTCGGCTTCGGCCGCCACGCGAACCCGGTGCGCGGCGCAAAGTTGTTGCGATCCGGGTCGACCACCGTCGCCGGGAAGAGGCCGGTGAATGGGCCGCTCGTTCCCGCCTGCACCGGGGCCGCCGCCGTGAAGCCGGGGGCGACGTCGAGGTTGACGAGCCGGTTGCTGGCCTCCCAGTACGGCGATTGGTACTCGTAGCGCACCCCGACGTTGAGCGTGAAGTTGGAGCGCACGCGCCAGTCGTCCTGCAGGTAGGCCGCCAACGAACGCGAGCGGAACTGTTCGAGCCCAGGGCCGTACTGGATGGACGCCTGCTGCGGCAGCCCGAGGAGGAAATCCGCGAAGTCGGCCCCGCTCAGGCGCCCCGTGCCGCCGCTGGTGTACAGACCGGTGAAGACGTAGGCGCCGTTCGCGCTCGAGTCCGTTCTGCTCTCCACGTCGAGGGCGCGGAACTCCACCCCCATTCGGAACGCCTGGCGGCCCTTCGTCTTCACGACGGAATCGCTGACGGTGACGGTCTGGTCCCTGCGCATGGCCGGCGTCACGTCGCGCAGGCCGCTGATGCTGGAGAACGAGAGGCTCGGCACGCCCCAGTCGAACGGGTCCGTGGAGATGCCCGCGATGCCGGCATCACCCGACACGTTCAGGAGCGACGCAAACCGGTTGTTCGTGTTCGACACGTTGCGGTTGAACTGGAAGCGCACCGAGTGGACCACGCCAAACAGCGGGAAGCTGAAACTGACGGGGATGTCCCACCCGGAACCCGTTCGCGCGCCGCCGAGGGTCGAGAACGCGTTCGACTGCGTCCCGTTCGACCGCTGGTAGTGAATGCCGACGTTCAAATTGATCCCGCCGCCCATCGGGCCGCCGCCTCGCCCGCCGCCTCCGCCGCGTCCGCCCGCGCCGCCCCGTCCGCCGCGAGCCTGTTGCGCGCCGAACGAGCGGATCACGCGGACGTTGACGTCGTCGGACGAGGTCCGGTTGGTCGTCGAGTAGTAGTAGTTCTGCTTGGTGCCTTGCTGGTTTGGCTCCGGGATGTACTTCACGAGCGCGAGCGCGGCGGGGTCCATGCGCGACAACGGGATTTGGTTGCCGGCAAACGGCTCGCCGGTGGCCGGATCGAGCAGCTTCGACGAAAGCGCAGAGAAATCGCCCGAGCGCTCTGCAAGCGTCGGCACGGTGGAGTATTGGTTGAACAGGTTCGACGAGCGGTTGCCCGAATAGTTCAGGAAGAACGAGGTGCGGGTGCCAAGGTCGAACACGCCCGGGATCTTGATGGGGCCGCCAATCGATGCGCTGAAGCGCTGCTGCAGGTACTCGCCCTTCGATGTCGGCTGCCCGTTCAGCGAGTACGGAGCCGCGTCGAACGGCGAGCCGCCGAGCGTGTAGGACGCCTGGCCGGTCGGGCGATTGTTCCGTTGTGCGCCAAGCGCGAGGCGACCGGCCAACGGCCCCTCGCCGGGACCGCCCCGCCCGCCACCACCCATGCCGCCCGGGCCCATGCCGCGGCCGCCGCCCATGGCGCCAAGGCCGCCACGCCCGCCCGGCAGGCCGCCACCCGGGCCGAAGCCGCCCTCTCCTCCGCGTCCGCCCCCGCCCAGCCCACCAAGCGCGGCGCCAGGCAAGCCGGCCTGGCCAAACTGCGACGAGGCGACGGCGCCGTCATCTACGGCCGCGCCCGGAACCGTTGGCGCCGCAAACGGGGTGCCGCCGGGGCCACCTTCGCGACCGCCGCCCATCATCCCTTCCCGTCCGGGGCCGAACAGCATCATCTCGTTGGTCTGGCCGCTGGAGCCAAAGGCCGTCACGGACTGCGACAGGGTGTCGGGCGAGAAGCCGGGGGGAAGGCTGAGGTGGGCGATGACGGCCTCGGGATCTTCGGTCCCGGCGGCCGCCGCGGCGGTTTGCTGATTCCCGCGCCCGCCCGCGGCATCGGCGGCCACCGGTGCGACCCGCTGGAACTGCTGAGGCGGCGCACCCGCGGCGGGCTTCGCAGCGGGCTTCGGCAGCGTGACCGCCGCCTGCACGGGTGGGGCCCCTTGTGTTCGCGAGGCAAGCGTCAGCGCCAGGTCCTGCGTCGCGTGGCAATCCGCGCCAACCACTACCTCGCGCAGCGCCGGCGCGAACGCCATCAACTCCGCGCGTAGCTGATACCGGCCGGGTCCCGGCACCTCGAGCGAATACGTGCCGTCGAGGGCCGACGAGGTACCTGGAAGGGCGCTTCCGTCTTCGTTCGTTATCAGGATGACCACGCCCGGCAGCCTGGCCGTGCCTGTTCGGATGGCTCCTGACACGCTGCACCGCTGCCCTTGCGGGATCCGCAGCGCACCGGCACCTGTCGACCCGGACTGCGCGGCAACAAAGACAGTGCCCACCACCAAGGACACGGCGACGGCAAAGGGGACGGCTCGTCTCACTCTGGCTGCTCCGGGATGGCCTACAGGGACGGCAGGCTTGTCATTGGACCGCTCCGCCGGTCGTACTATTCCCTCTTCTCGCAAATACGACGGAAAGGCGTGCGGCATTTCCCGGAGCAGGGTGTGCCGGCGTCAGCATGTACGGGGCGGAGGGAGTGTCCTATCGATCGGGATGCACCGGCACTGCCCGCGCGCCGCGGCATGTCCGCACCGCAGCACGCGGCTGTCTCTCCGTCAGGACGGTGGGAAACGTCTCGCTCCGGCGAGCCCCCAAGTTTTGGCGACTCTCGCACGGCACAGCTGTTGCACCCGTCGGCCCGCGGGCGAAAGCTCGCTATCAGTGAGCTCGATCGACTCGACCGAGCTGTCGTGCGCCCGCTTGACCAATCCACTACCTCCAATTTCCGAGCGCTACGCTGCGAGACACCTCGATGACAACGACTATCGAACCACCGACCAGTGACGCATCGCCATCCGACAAGTCCAGGCGCGAGTTCTTCCGCCAGGCGTGCCACGCCGCGACGCTCGGCGCGCTCGGCGTTCTGCTCCAGGCATGCGGAGCCGGCAACCCCGCGGGACCTTCGAGCAGTGCCTCCACGCTGCCGGTGCTCAACGGAGCGACCGGCCAAGGAGTCGTCACGCTTGCCATCGACGCCGGGTCACCGCTGGCGACAATCGGCGGCGTCGCCTTTGTCCAGGCGGGCAGCACGAGCTTGCTCGTCGGCCGCACGAGCCAGGATGGCTTCACGGCGCTGAGCGCGATCTGCACGCATCAGGGCTGCCAGATCACCGGCTACTCCGGGTCGGCGTATGTGTGCCCTTGCCACGGATCGCGGTTCGCCGTGTCCGGCCAGGTGCTCAACGGCCCGGCAGCCACGAACCTGCGGGTCTACTCGACGCAGTTCGCGTCGAACGTCTTGACGATCACGCTCTGAACCGCAACGCACCTGCAGCGATTCCCAGACGCGCAAACGCCGGCGCGAATGATCGAAGGGCCCGCACTCCCGGGCCCTTTTCGTTTGTGGAGGACGAGAAATGCCGGCGGATGGTAGGATTCCCCGCCAGGTTCAGCGGTCACGCCGCCCTCACGGCAACGACTGAAAACACAAGCGAACTCTTGTCGTGATCCGGTTGAGGGGCCCAAAGCCCAAGGCCGTCACGAATCAAAGGAAGGACGCGCCCACATGATCAAGGAGATACCGGCATCCGACCTCGACACCGGACGGTTCATCGACGAGAAGGTCGCGCAGATCAAGTCAGCTGTTGGTGACGGCGTTGCGATCAACGCCCTGTCGGGCGGTGTCGACTCCTCCACCGTGACGATGCTCGGCCACCGCGCGCTCGGGCCGCGGCTCAAGTCGGTGTTCATCGAGAACGGGCTGATGCGCGAGGGCGAACCGGAGCGCGTCGCCAGCCTGTTTCGGAGCCTGGGCGTGACCGTCGAGGTCGTCGATGCGCGCGACGAGTTCTTCGGTGCTCTCGCCGGGGTGACGGACCCCGAGGAGAAGCGCGAGGCGATCACGCAGACGTTCTACAAGAAGGTCTTCGGACGCATCGTGCGGGAGAGCGGCGCGCGGGCGCTGTTGCAGGGAACCATCCTGACCGACGTGGACGAGACGGTCGCAGGGATCAAGCGCCAGCACAACGTGTTCGAGCAGCTCGGGATCGACCCGCAGGAGGCGTTCGGCTACCGGATCGTCGAGCCGCTCGTCGAGCTGCGCAAGGACGGCGTTCGGAAGGTGGGCCGTGCGCTCGGCCTGCCCGAGGACGTCTTCAACCGCATCCCCTTCCCCGGCCCCGCGCTCTCTGCCCGGGTCATCGGCGAGGCGTCGCGCGCCCGCGTCGAGAAAGTCCGCAAGGCGACGGCCATCGTGGAACGGCTGCTGGCCGGCCAGCCGGTGTTCCAGTACATGGCGATCCTTCACGACGACCGCGTGACCGGCATGCGCGAAGGGCGCCGCGAGTTCGGCGAGCAGATCGAGGTGCGGTGCTGGAACAGCGTGGACGCCCGCGAGGCGACGCCGACGCGCCTGCCCTTCGAACTCCTGGAACGGCTGGCCGTGGAGATCGTCCGCGAGGTGCCGGGCATCGTGAGCGTGACCTACAACATCGCGACGAAGCCGCCGTCGACGATCGAAGCGGTGTAAGGGCGTCGCTCGATTGCTGCCAGCAGGTCATCAATACGCACGAACTTGTACCCGCGGGCCTGCAGCGTCCCGAGCAGCCCGTCCAGCCGGTCGTGCAGCTTGTCGGTTCGCTTCGTGCCCGCGCCGACGTGCATCAGGAGCAGGAAGCCGTTCAACCCGTGCGGATCCCTCTGCTCCCGCTCGAGGATGCTCTCGACGATCCGGTCGGACGAGACGAAGTTCGGGGCCGTGTTCTCGGTGTAGTCGGCGTTGGCGCGGGTGCCGGGCGTGAAGTTCACGGGGGTCAATCCCAGTTCGACCGTCCACGCCGCGACTTCCGCGTTCAGCCACTCGTAGGCCGGCAGGAAGAAACGGGGCCGTGCGATCCCGAACCGCTGAAGCTCCCGCAGGTTGTCCTCGATGTCTTTCCGATACGCCTCACGCGACAGGAGCGTCCGCTTCGGCGGTTGCCATTCGCAGTACAGCAGGTGCTTGTCGGAGTGGGGCCCCACGTAGTGGCCCCGCGCGGCCATCCGTCGAACGATCGGCGCGAACCCCGGCCGGCGGAGGAAGTCGCCGGTCAAGAAGAACGACGCGCGCGCCGCGCGGCGATCGAGAGCAGCCAGAATCGCATCAGCCCCTTCCGCGTACTCGTGCCCGGTGAAGATCAGCGCGATCCGCTTCGCCGCGGTCGGCCCGCGCACGATCGCACCGTCGGTTGAGCGCTCCTGCGGCGCGCCGCCGACCACGAGGAAGACCGTGAGGAGCACCCCGAGCATTCGCGCGATCACGCGGCCATTGTGCGCCCCATGACGCGTGGAGGCAATCGACAGCGCGTAGAATACGTTTCCGGAGGCTCCTGGTTCCTGACTGCTCATCGCTGATTCCTGACCTTCTGTCCAGACAAGGAGATTCCAATGCCGCGTCGTTTCGCGTTCGTGGTGGCGCTGGCCGCCGTGCTCTCGGCATCGGCGCACATCGTCGGTGAGGAAGGCATGTGGACGTTCGATGCGGCGCCGCTCGCGCGCATCAACAAGGAACTGGGCACGAAGATCGATCAGGCCTGGTTGAACAAGGTGCAGGCGGCCGCCGTGCGCCTCAGCGGCTGCTCGGCGTCGGTGGTGTCGCCCGAGGGGCTGGTGCTCACGAACCAGCACTGCGTGCGCGCGTGCCTGCAGACCTTCTCGACGCCCGACCGCGACCGCCTGGCCGAAGGCTTCTTCACCGGCTCGCGCGACGAAGAGCGGACGTGCGCCGGACAGACCGCGGAGATCCTGCTGGGCATCGAGGACGTGACCGTCCGCATCAACAAGGCGACTGCCGGGCGGCCACCGGCGGCGTTCGTCAAGGCGAGGGATGCCGAGCAGCTCGCGATCGAGAAGGCGGGATGCTCCGGCGATCCGAAGCTGCGATGCCAGGTCGTGACGCTGCACCGCGGCGGCCAATACAAGCTCTACAAGTATCGCCGCTACTCGGACGTGCGCCTGGTGTACGTGCCCGAACACCAGGCGGTCGTGTTCGGCGGCGATCCGGACAACTTCAACTTCCCGCGCTTTGCCCTCGACGCCGCATTCCTGCGCCTTTACGAGGACGGCCGCGCCGCCTCCACGCCCGCCTACCTGCACTGGTCGCCGCGCGCGCCGCAGCCGAACGAACCGGTGTTCGTCGCCGGCAATCCCGGATCGACGTCGCGTCTGGAAACCGTCGCGCAGCTCGAAACCGCCCGCGACGTGCAGCTGCCGGCGCAGATCAAGCGGTACTCGGAGCTGCGGGGCCGGTTGCTGCGCTTCGCCGACGAGAGCGCGGACCATCGCCGCATCACGCGCGACCTCATTCGCGGGGTGGAGAACAACCTGAAGCGCGTGTGGGGCCAGCACCAGACGCTGGCCGACCCGGCGTTCATGGACGCGAAGCGTGCGGCCGAGCGCGAGTTCATCGGCCGAAGCGGCGGCGCGTCCGGGTCGGTGGCGCCAGCCGTGGCCGAGATCGCAAAAGTGCAGCGCGCCCGACGCCAGCTGATGCCCGCCTACGAACAACTGGAACAGCTGGCGGGCGGCTCCTCGGTTCTCTACGGTTACGCCCGGACGCTCGTGCGAGCCGCGCTCGATCGCGCGAAGCCGAACGCGGACCGCCTGCCCGAGTACTCCGATGCGCGCCTGTCGCTGCTGGAGAAGTCGCTGCTCGACGCCCGACCGATCGAAGTCGAGATCGAAACCCTCTATCTCGGCTTCTGGCTCTCGAAAACGCGTGAAGCGCTGGGGACGGATGCGCCCGAGAGCAAGACCTTGCTCGGCCGGGAATCGCCCGAAGGACTGGCGGCGCGGCTCGTCTCGGGGACCACACTCGCCGATCCCGCCGTCCGTAGGGCGTTGTGGACCGGCGGCGCGGAGGCGATCCGCGCGTCCGACGATCCGCTGATTCGTTTCGTGCTCGCCAACGATGCCACGGCACGTACCGTTCGCGCGGCCTGGGAGCAGCAAGTGGTCGGGCCGACCGATCGCGCCGCGGAACGTCTGGCCCAGGCGCGGTTCAAGGCCTACGGCGAGAGCACCTACCCCGATGCCACGTTCACCCTTCGCTTGTCGTACGGCCGCATCGCCGGGTGGAACGAGGGCGACCGGGCGGTGGCGCCCATGACGTTCGTGTCAGGGCTCTGGGAACGCGCGACCGGCGCCGACCCGTACCAGGTCTCGCCCAGGCTGGCGGCAGCCCGAGACCGGCTCAATCCCGACACCGTGTTCACCGTCGCCACCACGAACGACATCATCGGCGGCAACTCGGGATCGCCTCTCATCGACGCGCAGGGGAACGTAATCGGCGCGGTCTTCGACGGCAACCTGCATTCGAACGGCGGGTCGTACGGCTACGACCCGCGCCTGAATCGAACCGTCGCCGTCTCGACGGCCATCGTCCAGGAAGCGATGCTGAAGGTCTACAACCAGCCACAACTCGTGAGTGAGTTGAACGGGGGCCGAACGGACAAGCCGCGGCCTTGAACGGCCGCCGGCCACGGCCGTGTCACAATTCGGCCTCGACCGTCGTTGAAGCAATGTGCGGCAGGGGGCGCCGGGTGAACCAGCCAACGAGGCGGCGGCCATGAACGGGCGGGCGGCAGACGCCGGCACGCACGTCGATGACCTGGCGATGCGCGCGACGTTGCACGCGACTGAGAAGGCGACGACCACGTTCGAGCAGGTCTTTCTCGAGCATTACCCCCGGGTCGTCCGCATCATCGGCCGCGTGGTCGCGGACCGCGCGCGGGCCGAGCAGCTGGCCTCGGATGTTTTCTGGAAGTTGTTCCGGCGAGGACCGGGCAGGCTCGATCACCGCGTCGGTGCATGGCTGTACCGCGCTGGCCTCAGCTCGGCACTCGACGCGCTTCGCGTCGCCGGACGCCGAAGCCGCCACGAAGCTGCGGCGGCGGTCGAGGCGGTGCGCCTCGGACAGTCGCACGACCCGCTGCACGAGATGCTCCTCGAAGAACGCCGGGCGCAAGTACGCAGGACGCTCGGCAGGCTGAAGCGACGTGAGGCGCGCCTGCTGCTGCTGCGTGCCGCCGGCCTGACGTACGAGGAGATCGCCCGGACGCTCGGTTTGAACCCGCGGTCCGTTGGCACGCTGCTCAACAGGGCGGAAGCGGCGTTCGAGCGGGAGCATGGTCGAGCGGATCTCCACGACTGCACCGGGAATCGCGACGCAGAGGACTAGCCATGTGCATACCCGAAGGCACGCTGCGGGCATATCTCGATGATCAGGTGGACGCCGTCGGTCGGGAGGCCGTCGCGGCGCACCTGCGCGATTGCGAGCGATGCCGGGCTATCGCTTCACTCACCGCCGAGCGGCGCGACCGCGTGCAGCAGTTGATCGAGGGAACCGTGCAGGTGTCCGACGCACCCCGGCCAGCTGCGGTCGTGCTGGCGCAGTTGCGGTCGCGCCTCGACGCGGCCCCGCAGGTGTCCCCGATCGGCCTCGTGCTGCGGTTGTCGCTCGCGGCCGCGGTGGTGGCGGTCGCGTTCCTTGCCTTGCGGACGACGATGCAGGGCGGCCGGCCGGCTCCGGTGCCCGCCCGCGGAAGCGACTCGGCCCGTCTGGTCGCTTCGGGTGTGACCGGGACATCCCAACCAACGGCACACGGAGAGGCAGAGCCGTATCCTCTCGCCTCGGCGACGACGCCTCCGCCGGCCGCGAATCGCGCGGCGTCGGGAAGGCTGATCCGGGCGGCAGCTCCGCCGAATAGCGCGCAGCGCCGCGTCGAGCGTTATGTGCTGTCCGAAGACGACATCGGGACGCCGGACATGGGAATGGTCGTGCGCGTCAAAGTGCCCGTGTCGTTTCCGGCAATCGGCAATGCCGTCGGCGACGGTGGACGCCTCTACCAGGAACTCGAAGCGGACGTCCTCGTTACCCAGGACGGCCGGCCGTACGCAATCTGGCTGATACAGGACAGCCGAACCCCAGCAAGGAAGTGAGCCATGCTCAGAGTCATTCGTAGTTTGGCCGTGATCATCATCGCCGCCACCACGGCAGCTGGCGTTGCTCTCGCACAGGAGCCGACACCGCAGGAGGCCAGCAAGCCGCGCATTGCGTCGAGCTCCGAACAGGCACGCGAAGTCGAACTGAAGTTGCGGAAGGCGCTGCAGGACATGGTCGCGGCCAAGGAACGTGCGATCGTCGAAATGGAGACGCAGAAGGCGCTGGACCAGGTGAAGATCTTCGGCGCAACGTCCGGCATGCTCGGTGGCGTCGTCACCGGGGCGCCGTACTCGGCGACAACCGTGAACGAGTCGGTCCAGACGCTTGCCGACGGCAATCGCATCGTCAAGCGGTCGACCTTCAACGTGAGCCGAGATGGCCAGGGACGCGTGCGGCGTGAAGAGGTGGACGAAAACGGCGCCATCACCTCGGTGATGATTCTCGACCCCGTCGGCGGAACGTCCTGGGTCCTCGATCCCGTGAAACGCACAGCGCGAAAAATACCGTTGCTCGTCGACGTGAAGCTCAAGGTAGACGCCCGGGAGGCCGGCTCCGTGCAGGTTCGCGCCTTCAAGGAGATGAGCGTGCGCGAGGCGGGCGAGCTGAAGCCGAAGACGGTTCAGGGCGGCGCCGTTGCCTACTGGGACAGCGTGAACGCCGTCGCCGGTGAACGCCGGGAGGCCCGCAAGGAATCGCTCGGCACGCAGCCGATCGAAGGGGTCCCGGCGGAAGGCTCGCGCGTGATCACGACGATTCCGGCGGGAGCGATCGGCAACGAGCGGCCGATCGAAATCGTTTCGGAGCAGTGGTTCTCGCGAGACCTGCAGATGACGATGTCGAGCAGGCACGCGGACCCGCGAACGGGCGAGACGACGTACCGGGTGACGAACCTGCGCCGGGACGAACCCGATCCGACGCTGTTCCAGGTGCCATCCGACTACACGGTGCAGCAAGTGCGCGAAGTCAGGGAGGAGAAGATCAAGTAGGCACTGATCCCTGGCCCTCGTCCCTGGCGCAGGTGCGCAGTGCGTAGGGGTGGCCCGCGGGGCCGCCCCTGCTGCAAGACCGGTCGGCACTATCTCTTCAGAATCTCCCGCATCAAATCTTCCGGCATGTCGAGCGGTGCGTGCGCATCCGGTTCCGCCAACGCCGCGCGCGCGAGCCGGATCATGTCAAGGTGGTTGCGGAAGTACTTCAGGCAGTCGGCGCAGGCCGACACGTGCTCACGAAGAGCGGCGAGGGTGTGTGCCTCGAGATCGCCATCGAGCAACGGCCCGATGAACTCCGTGAACTCCCGGCACGTCATACGGGAAGAGTAACACGTCGAGGACAGGCCCAACCGGGTCCCTCCAAGCGCACCCGGCGAGAAACCCCAGCGGCGTCACCGGCATCCAAGCTGCACGTATCTCGACATCCACCTGGGTCGCGGACCGGGCCGGGGTCGGGCATGCTGCCCGGCCCCGCGGGAGTTCCCGATCCTGAAGAGAATCAATACCTGACTCGCATGCACGGAGAACAGAGCGGGCTCACCGTCCGCGGGTCACGCCTTGTCCAGGCGCTGCTGGATTTCGATCAACCGCATCTCGATGGCTTTGAGGTCCTTCTCGGTGTACAGCCGGGTCCAGTTGACGAGGTGGTTGATCTGCACCCCCACAGCAAACACCATGAAGAAGCAGGCGGTCACGCCGAGCCATACCTGCTTCAGCTGCCCGTCGTACCAGACCCCCCCGACCACCATGAGCGCAATGGACGTCAGCAGAGCGCACGCGTACCCGATCATGTTCCCCACGGTTCCGCGGCGCAGCCGCCGTTCTTTCTCCTCCATCATCGCTTCCACCTTTCGGCGATAGTCTTCGACGGTCGCCGGATCCGGCACCCGTTCGAGCAGACGTCGACGCAGCTGTTCGTCGGTCATGACCGCGATCCAAGAAGCTCGCGAAGCGCCTTCTTCGCGTGGTGGACCCGCGATTTGACGGTGCCGGCGGGAACGCCGACGACCGCCGCGATCTCGTCCACGCTCAGCCCTTCGAGAAACAGCAGCACCAGGACTTCGCGCTGCGGTCGATCCAGCCGATCGAGCGCCTCGTGTATCTCGACGGCCTCGTGGCTTCCAAAGCCCGTGGGATCCTCCACGTCGACGGCCGAATCCCGTCGATCGTCCAGCGGTTCCTCCGCCTTGGCCCGAGCCTCATCGTCACGCACGCGGTTGAGCGCCGTGCCGCGAGCCACGCGATACAGCCAGGCGCGAAGCGCTTCCGGTGCACGGAGCGCGCGAATACCCCGAAAGACCTTGACCCAGACTTCCTGCAGCACGTCGAGCGCGACGTCCTCGTTGCCGAGGAGTTTCACCACGTAGTAGAAGAGCGGCCGCTGCATCTCGGAAACCAGGATCTCGAAACCTTCCGGCTCCCCGAGCTGGCACCGGCACGCGATCCACGCGTCCCTCGCCCGCCGCGCCTCGTCGTCCATGCCTGCTATAGAGTCACCGAAAAGGCGTGCCTGGTTCACGGAAAAATCGATCGCCGGGCGGCGCGGTGGTGGACGCGCAGAGGCGCCGATCATAGCAGCTCCGGTCCGGAGCCCGGAGCCGAGAGTCCCCAGGTTTGAGCCATGGAGTCCCGAGGGGGAGTCCGCGTCGCGGGATCGAACGAAACGGGCGCGGTTCAACGAATGATGACGTCGGTGGGAGCAGCGGGTGCGTCAACCGGCCGCCAGCCGAGTTGCACGACCTCGAAGTCGCTGGCGGTGAGGCCTGCGAAGGCAGGATTCAGCACGTCGTTGTTCCACCTCGTGTCGTACGTGCCGCTGACGTACAGGTCCGAACCGTTGTCGGCAACGATCAGGCCGTGTTTCTTCATCGCTCGGAAGATGCGCTGCATCGCCGCGGGAAACCGGGACAGGTCGACCGACGCCTTGAGCCGCAGCCTGGCACCCATTGGCAGCGCCTGCGAGTTCGATCCTGCACGGTGCGAGGCCGGATAGACGTAGCCGTTTGTCGAGCGGACGGTCACCCGGAACGCATGGCCGATCTCCGAGGATCCGTACACCTCGTCGTACCGAACCAGCCCGGGCAGGATGGCGAGCCCCGCCGCGTCCGCGGAGGTCCATCCTTCGGGACGCCGATCGCTCACCTTCATGTCGAAGAAGGCACCGGACCCGGCATGCCACGCCTGGCCGTCGAAGAAGACGTTGTAGAGTTCGTAGAGGAACCGGTTGTCGCGATCGACGATCAGCATGTGCCGATCAGACTGGTCGCGCTGGTCAACGTTGCCGGGAGCGCCGCCTTCGATCCAGTGCGGCTCGGTGATGGCCTCGTCCGGAATCGGGTAGAACGGCACGCTCTGCCCCGTCGCGTGGTCAACGCCATCGCTCTCGTCCGCATAATCGAACAGCACGACCTTCTTCACCTGAGCGCTGTCCACGACGACGTACGGAAAGCCGTAGATGTCGACGCTGCCAGGCGACGCGTCGCCGCCGAAATCAGGATGCAGCCGCCTCGTGCCGCCGTTGTTGATGAAGGTGATGAACGCCGCCGAACGCGCATCGACCGGTGCGTTCGTGACATCGGTGTTCCACCAGTTCGTCGCGGGGAACAGCGGCAACGGGCCGGGCAACGCGCCACCGAGTTGCGGCGCGGCGGCCGTCAGGCTAACGGTCACAGCAGAGGCGACGAGAGCGGAACGGAGAAGGTGTGCGAGCGCGCATTGAGACATGCGTCCCCCGGGTCGGGACCTGCGAGGCAAGGGTCGTGCCGGGCACCCGTTGCACTCGATCGCGGCGAATTCGGCACGATGCCGCCGTGTCAAAAGCAATCCGGCGACATCACTGACATCCGCCCAACGAGGATGTAATTCGGTGTTACCATCCCGCCCGTGAAGATCCTCGACGAGACACCCGACGCTCCCCCTTCGCGCAGCCGCCTGCCCATCGTCGCCGGTGCGGCACTGTTGCTCGTCGTCGCGCTTGCCGCGATCTGGCTGCTCGCTCGTCCCCCGGCGCGCGCACCTGCGACCGCACCACGTGCAGCGCCCGCACCCGCCCCGGCGGCCGCCGAAGCGCCGGTCGCCGCGACGCCCGCACCCGCCCCGGCGCCTGCGCGGGTGCGCCGAAGCGCGCCGAAGGCGAAGGAGTCGCCTGCGCCGTCGGAACCGGCCGCCCCAGCGCTCACCCTGAAAGTGGACAGCGACGTACCCGGGGCCGATGTCTTCGTAGACCGCGTGTACCTCGGTAAGACGCCGCTTACCACGAGCGGCGTCCAGCCCGGCTCACACATGCTGAATGCGGCGGCGGAGGGCTACGAGAGTCAGGCCGTGCCGATTGACGTGACCGCGGGGGCCAACGACGTCATGGTACGCTTCAAGGTGGTGCGGCTGAATGAGATCGTCTCCGTGGTGCACAAGCACGCGATCGGATCGTGCGAGGGCCGCCTGATCGCCGACACCCACGGTCTTCGTTACCAGACGTCGAACAAGGATCACGCCTTCGACATACCGTTCGCGCAGCTGAAATCGTTCGAGGTGGACTACCTGCAGAAGAACCTGCGGGTGACGCGCAAGGACGGGAAGACGTTCAACTTCACCGACCGCAACAAGAACGCGGACGCGCTGTTCGTCTTTCACCAGAAAGTCGAAGCGGCGCGGGCGAAGCTCGCGGCGGGAATGGCGCCCGGCGACAAGTAGATATGGCTCGCCGTCCGAACGTCCGTACCTAAAGCTACTGACCACTCA
>Ga0316628_100001119_pt1 | contig 18551 bp, 15 predicted proteins | sample OWC_Aug_M2_C1_D5_FD_207648 | JGI IMG/M metagenome (GOLD analysis project Ga0316628, IMG submission 207648) | Wetland soil microbial communities from Old Woman Creek delta, Ohio, United States - OWC_Aug_M2_C1_D5_C | ecosystem: Environmental > Terrestrial > Soil > Wetlands | place: USA: Ohio... | reverse complement strand
CCCTGTCCACGGAAACGGCCCGCTGGGGCATCGACATCGTCCGGACCGAGCTCAAGGAGATCGACCCGCCCAAGGACGTCCAGGAGACGATGAACAAGGTCGTCAAGGCCGAGAACGAGAAGATCGCCGCCATCGACTTCGCCACCGCCCGCGAGACGTCCGCCGACGGCGACCGCCGGGCCGAGATCAAGCGCGCCGACGGCATCCGCCAGGCCAAGATCCTCGAGGCCCAGGGCGAGGCCGAGGCCATCCGGCTGGTCAACGAAGCGGCCGAGAAGTACTTTATCGGCAACGCCCAGGTCCTGCGCCGGCTCCAGGCCCTCGAAACCGCCCTCCAGAACAACGCCAAGATCATCGTCCCCTCGGACAAGGACCTGGTCAACGTCATCGGCGAGATGGCCGGCCTCGTGCCCCTCAAGCGCGAGTAAGCCGCCGGCCCCTCACAGGAGGCCCCATGCGCCGCACCCCGATCCTCTTCATCGTCTTCGCGGCCGCGCTGGCCGCGCTCGTTCCGTCCCTCGCCTCTTCCTCGGGCCAGGCCGCCGGGCCCGAGTTCGACGTCCTCATCCGGAACGGTCTCGTCCTCGACGGAACCCTGAAGCCGGCCTTCCGGGCCGACGTCGCGATCAAGGACGGCCGCATCGTCCGCGTCGGGCCCTCGATCCCCGGCCGGGCCGGCCGGACGATCGACGCCCGCGGCCTCTACGTCACCCCGGGCTTCATCGATCTTCATACCCATATCGACCGGGCCCTGACCTTCCCCGAGCACCGCGCCCCGCTGGGCTTCCTGACCCAGGGCGTGACCACGGTCGTCGCCGGGCAGTGCGGCTCGAGCGCCTGGCCCATCTTCGAGAAGGCCGCTGACCAGATCCGGCGCTTCCGGGAGGAGGGGATCGGCCTCAATATCGCCCTTCTCGTCGGGCACGGCCAGGTCCGGGAGCTCGTCATGGGCCAGGAGGACCGGGCGCCGACCGCGGACGAGATGGAGCGGATGAAGGCCCTGGTCAAGCAGGCCATGGAGCAGGGCGCGGTCGGGCTCTCGACCGGCCTCATCTACCGCCCCGGCACCTTCGCCAAGACCGACGAGGTCCTCGAGCTGGCCAAGGTCATCGCTCCGTACGGCGGGATCTATCACTCCCACATCCGCAACGAGCGGGACAAGCTGCTCGAGGCCATCGGCGAATGCATCGCCATCGCCGAGGGCGCCGGCGTCCGGGCCAACATTTCCCACTTCAAGGTCCTGCGCAAGGCCAATTGGGGCCTGGTCAAGGACGGCTTGGCGATGATCGAGGCGGCCCGGGCCCGGGGCCTGGCGATCACGGCGGACCAGTATCCTTACAGGTTCTCAAACACCGAGCCCTATTCGCCGCTCGTTCCGCGCGATGTCTGGTCCGGCGACGAGCCGTCCCTCCGTCCGGCCGACGTGCGGCGCGCCTTCTCCGAGCTTCGGGACGCCGAGCTCCTCGACCTCTACGCCAAAGTCACCCCCTACTTTCCGCTGTCCCAGCCCCACCTCGATTTCCTGAACGGCCTCACGCGCTCACGGCTGGTCGAACTCGTCGCCTCGGAGGTCCTCGGCCGCCGGGCGCGCGGGGCGGCGGACGAGAGGGAGCGGGCCCTGTTCGTGCGGCGCCTCTCCCAGCCGGATTCCGCCCGCAAGATCCGGGAGGGGGTCCAGGCCTACGTCGACGCCGTCGGGCCGGAGAACCTCATCATCGGCATCGCCGCCGACAAGTCGCTCGAGGGGCGGTCCCTGGCCGCGATCGCGGCCAAGAAGGGGATCTCGGCCGTGGACGCCGCGATCGAGCTCGAGCTGGCCGGCACGCTGGCCGTCCCCTTCAACATGTGCGAGCCCGACATCGAGACGGTCATGAAGAAAGACTTCGTGGCCACGGGCAGCGACGGCATCCTGCCCGTCTACGGCATCGATCTGCCGCACCCCCGCTCCTATTCGACGTTCCTCTACAAGATCCAGAAGTACGCCCTCGAGCGCAAGGCCATCACCCTGGCCCAGGCCATCCGCTCGCAGACGTCCCTGCCGGCCGAGATCATGCGCTGGCCCGATCGGGGCCGGATCGCCGAAGGCGCCGCGGCGGACCTCGTCGTCCTCGATCTCAAGGGGATCGCCGTTCCATCCTCGATCTCCGCGCCCCACCAGCTCAGCCGGGGCGTCCGCCAAGTCCTCGTCAATGGCGAGATCGTCCTCGACGGCGGGTCCCTGACGGGCAAGCTCCCGGGCCGCGTCCTCGGGCGCTGAGCCTCCGGACGGTCCCCGGTCGCCGGGATGAAAAAGGAGACCTATCATAATAGTTGACGCACGAATTTTACTATAGTATATTAATACAATTCTATGAGAGGACCGTTTGGAGGGTCCGTTCTCGGAGACTGGACGTCATTTGGAGAACGCGATGATCAAATGGTATCTCGATAAGACCAGCAAGATCCCTCTCTATCTTCAGCTCAAGGACCTCATCAAATACTACATCTCCACCGGGGCGATCGAGAACAACGAGCAGCTCCCCGGAGTGGTCCGCCTGGCCAAGGAGCTGGGGATCAACTTCGAGACGGTCCGCAACGCCTACAAGGAGCTGGAGAAGGAAGGCCTCATCTTCATGAGGCGCGGCAAGGGGACCTTCGCCCTGCTGCTCGGGACCCCCGTGCCGAGCCCCGCGGCCCGGCCCGAGGAGCACGCTGCAGCTGCCGAGCCCGAGGCCGAGCTGAGGCAGGCCGTCCGGAGGCTGCTGCAGGGAGGCCGGAACGAGGCGGATATCAAGACGCTGATCGAATCGGCTCTCAAGACCGACCCGGGGGACGGCGCCAAGCCCTTCGTGATCTTCACCGAGTGCAGCGACTACCAGGTCCAGGAGATCTCGAAGGTCCTCGAGAAGGAGCTGAAGGTCGAGGTCCGGCCCGTCGTGGTCGGTGAACTCCGGGCCGAGATCGAGGCGCTCCACGCGAAGGACGGCGCGCTGCTGGCCATCGTCACCACCGGCTTCCATCTGAACGAGGTACGGGAGATCGTCGGACGGCGTCCCATCGACATCCAGATCCTCATCACCAACATGTCGCCGGAGACCCGCTCCCGCCTGGCCTCGTTCAGCGCCGACACGGAATTCGGTTTCATCTGCCGGGACGTCGACTCCAACTCGGTCTTTTCGGACGTCCTGCGGACGGAATTGGGGGAGGACATCAAGCTCTCGTCCTGTCTCATCACCGACCGCGCCGCGGTGGACCGCATCGTGAGCACGGTCGACGTGCTCCTCGTCACGCCTAACGTCTACGAGGCGATCCGGCAGAGGACGCCGGAGAGGCTTCCCATCTTCAACGTCTTCGACTGCATCGATCCGCTGTCCCTCAAGATCGTGCAGACCTTCATCTCCCAGAAGGTCGGGACCGCCGCCTCGGCCCGCTAGGGGGCCCCGCCGTCCGGGCGGCCGGGGCCGGCCGGATCAATCGGAGCCGCCGCCCCCCACCAGCTGCATCTCGACGGTCCTTGTCTTGCCCTCGCGCTCGACCGTGAGGGTCACCGTGTCGCCGATCTTGTAGCCGTCCAGGGCGTTGAACAGGTCGTCGTACGACTTGATCTTCGTCCCGCTGATCGCGACGATGACATCCCGGACGAGGAGACGGCCGTAGGCGTCGCGGGTGAGCCCCCTCAGCCCCTGCTGGTAGGCCCGGCTGCCCTGGGTCACCTCGAGGATGACGGCCCCGATGAAGCCCGCCCTTTGGGCGACCTCGTCCCGGACGAACTGGATCCCGCCGATGTCGGGCCGGATGACCTTGCCGAACTGGATGATCTGGGGCACGATCTTGCGGATCGTATCGACCGGCAGGGCGAAGCCCACCCCGATCGATCCCCCCGAGGGGGTGGCGATCATCGTGTTCATGCCGATGAGCTCGCCGCTCGAGTCGAGGAGGGGGCCGCCAGAGTTGCCCGGGTTGATCGAGGCGTCCGTCTGGATCATGTCGCGGATGGTCACGTCGCCCGCCCCGAGCATGCTCCGGCCGAGGGCGCTGACGATGCCCACGGTGACGGTGTGGTCGAAGCCGAACGGATTGCCGATGGCCACGACCTTCTGGCCGACCTGCAGGTCCCTCGACGTGCCCACGGTGACCGGCGTGAGCCCGGGGACGCTCTCCTTCAGCTTGAGGACGGCGATGTCCCGGCTCGAGTCGCGGCCGACCAGGGCGGCCTCGATCTGCTTCTGGTTGGGGAAGCTGACCATGAACTTGTCGCCCTCGTCGATGACGTGGAAGTTGGTGACGATGTGCCCCTGCTCGTCCCAGACGAACCCCGAGCCGCTGCCCCGGGGCACGGCCTCCGACGACGAATAGAAGAAGTCGCGGACGTATTGGAGGTTGGTGATGAAGACGACCGAGTTGCGGGTCTTGCGGACGATCTCGATCGTGTTCTGCTCTTCGGGCGTCAGCCGGGAGTTGCCTGAGATCTGGCCCGCCGCTCCGGCCGGCAGGACCGCCGGGCCCTGGCCGGGCTCCCCGCCGGCGATCGAGGCCGTCGGCGTGCCGCCGGCCGCCGGCTCTTCCGCCGGGCTTCCCGTCTCGCGGGGCCGGCCGTCGGCGCAGGCGACGAGAGCCAGGCCGATCGCGATCAAGGCCAGGATGACAATCTTGGGACAAGGTGTTCTCATCGATGCCTCCCCTGGAACCCCATTATAGCACTCAGAGCTCGCCGCGGATGAGCTTGCCCGGCAGGGTCATCAGGCGCCAGAGGTAGAAAGCCATCAGGAGGCCCAGCAGGACGAACGCCGGAAGCCCGGCCTTGAACGGCAGCAGGCTCTTCGCCCCTAGAGCGACATCGATGGTCCCCCGGATGAAGATATAGAAGATGAGATTGGTCGCGGCCGCGAACCCGGCGAAGAACTCCCGGAAGAGGGCCCAGAAGACCGCCCGCTTCTCGGCGGGAAGCCTCAGGAACTCCTCCTTGTGCGGGATGTTGACAGTGCGCGCGCCGGCCCCCAGCCGCGGCACCAGATAGGCCATCAGATAGAAGACCGCCGTCAAGACCAGCGGCATCAAGAAGAGCACGACCAGGCCGCCCCGGCCGCTCCACCGGTCCGGCTGGCCGGCCATGTTGAAGTGCAGGGGCAGGCGCTCCGGCAGGCGCGGATAGGCTCGATAGACCAGGACCCCGATGAGCAGGCACAGGGTCAGATTGGCCAGGTCGTAGACGCGTTTCATCTATTTCTTGACGAAGGGCTTGGTCTCGAGCGGCTTGGCCGCGCCTTCGAAGAATGTCTTCTGGAGCTCGGCCGTGACCGCGTCCTTCTTGACCGAGCGGATCATCTCGACGAGGGCCCCCGTCTCGGCCTCGAGCAGGGCTTTGCCGAACTCGGCGTTGCCGGCCGCCCCTTGGCCTCGGTAATGATTGGGCTGGCCCGCGTACCACCAGATCCCGGTGTAGGCGTTCTTCAGGCCGGCCTGGCGCTTCTGGTCCTCGCCGCTCTCGGATCCCGCCTGGTCCAGCTTGACGAGCCCGGGGTGATGAGCGAGCATGACCGACGTTTCCTCCTCCCCGGCGTGGCCGTCGACGGTCGTCTTGCGCAGCTTGTCCAGCCGGGCCTCGGTCGCCTCGTCGTAGGACGGCTCGAAGAGGTAGACGACGTAGTCGCGGCGGCTCTCGAGCTGGATCTGGCAGAAGAAGTGGAGGAACGGATCGTTGCCTCCGTGCCCGTTGAGCAGGATGATCTTCTTCAAGCCGTTGCGGGCCAGCTCGTCGCAGGTCCGCTGGAGGACGTCGAGCATCATCCGGCTGCCGTAGGCGATCGTCCCGGGCTGGTGCTCGGCTTCGAAGATCTGGCCGACGAAATACGGCGGGAAAACGATCGTGTATTCCGCCCCGGCGGCCCGTGACGCGATCTCTCGGCAGTCGATGAGGTCGGTCCCGAGAGGCAGGTGGGGCCCGTGCTTCTCGATGATGCCCAGCGGCACGACGCAGGTGCCCCCCGATGCGGCTACGGCCCGGGCGAAATCGGGCGCGGTCAGCTCCTCGTAATGGATGGAGAGCGCGGCCCCGGCCGCCGGGGGCGTCTGCGCCCCTCCCGGCGCCGCGGCCCCGATCGAGAGCGCGACGGTCATGACGGTCCAAGCGACGGTCTTTTTCATGGACAAAACCTCCTCGCGGCACATGCGCGCCATCGAACTATAACCACCGTCGGGGGGGCTGTCAACAGGGGCGGGGGCGGGCCGCTGGGGTTTGGCGAAAGACCCCGGACATGGTAGAATTTTTTTGGGAGAGGCGGCCATGAACCTTCAACTGACGAAAGAACAGCTGGCGTCCCTGGTCAAGCTCGTCTACCTCGGCAACCGCATGGCCAACGACTGGCGGACCGACGACGTCATCGAGGAATACGACGAGGTCGAGAGCCTCGTCCTCGAGGCCGCCCAGAAGAACGGGCACGGCGAGTACGTCGAGTATGACGAGGAGACCAAGAAGGCCATCCCCTCCGGCGAGCTCGAGGAGAAGATGGCCGAGACGGTCGATTTCTACAACGACAATTCCTTCTGGGATCAGCTCATCTACCGCATGGCCGACCGCGACTACGTCCGCAAGTTCGGCGAAGAGGCCCTGGACGAGATCTACACCGAAAAGGGCATGGAGCGGGAGCGGCCGCTCATCGAGAAGTACGAGAAGGAGTTCAACGAGAACGGCCTCGACCGGGTCGAGATCCGACGCGACAATTGATCATTCGGCTCGTGAATGACCCAGGCCTAAGCGGGGTCGATGACCGCGTAGATCGCCGAATAATCCGCGTCGGCCGAACCGGTTTCCGCGGCCTTGCCCACGAGTCCGGCCAGGCCCTCCACCGACGACGTGTCCAGCCCGAGGCGTCGGCCCTCGGCCGCCGCCAGCCGCACGTCCTTGAGGAGATGCCGGACCGAGAACGAGGCCGGCTCGAACGTCCGGCCGAGCATGTTGGGAAGTTTCTTCTCGAACTGCGGGGTGTAGAGCGAGCTTGACCGCAGGACGTCCAGGAACTTGTCGACCTCGATGCCGTTCCGGCGGACGAGGGCCAGGCTGAACGCCAGGGCCGCGGCCTCGGCGGCCAGGATCTGGTTCAGGGCCAGCTTGAGCGCCGCCCCCCGTCCGACGGGCCCGGCGAGAAGGGGGGCCGGGCCGAGGGCGGTGAGCAAGGGCCGCCATTGCTCATACTGCGGCGTCGTCGCGCCGACCAGGATGTGGAGCCGCCCGGCTTCCGCGTCGACGGGACCGCCGAGGACCGGGGCCTCGAGATAGGCCCCTCCCGCGGCCTCGATCCGGCCCGCGAGCTCCAGGCTTTGTTCCGGCGAGATGGTGCCCATCTGGATGATCGTCCGTCCGGCGAGGGGAGAGGCCGGCCCCGCCGCTGGAAAGAGAACGCCGCCGATCGTCTCGGCGTCGGGGAGCATGAGGAGGGTCGCCGGCGAGGCGAGGATCGCCGCCGCGGCGCTCGTCTCGACCTTCGCGCCGCGCTCGGCCAGCGCCGCCGCCTTGTCCTTCGTCCGGTTGAACACGGTCAGCGCATGGCCCGATCCGAGGAGGCGCCGGGCCATGGCCGCGCCCATCTTGCCCAGTCCGATCAGCGTGACGTTCATCGCCGCCTCCCCTCCAGAAGTCCCTGTGTCCCGTTTGCCCGCGCTCCCATCATACCACGGCCTCTTGCGACGGCTAAGCCGCGAGGCCGCGTCCCCGGCTGGCGCTCAAGCGGGCCCGATGATAGAATAGTCTCGGTTAGGAGGGAGCCCCCATGATCGATCTGTTGAGTCCGGGTCTGTTGATCCTGCGGATCGCCGTCGGCGGGATCTTCTTCGCCCACGGCTCGCAGAAGCTCTTTGGCTGGTTCGGGGGCCATGGGATGGCCGGACACGTCGGGTTCCTCGAGAGCCTGGGCGTGCGGCCGGCCAGGCTCATGGGGACGCTCAGCGCGCTCGGCGAGTTCCTCGGCGGCCTGGGCATTCTCTTCGGCGTTCTCACGCCGATCGCCGCGGCGGCCCTGATCGGCTCGATGGCCGTGGCCATCGTCAAGGTCCATTGGGCGAAGGGTTTCTTCAACCACGACGGCGGCTTCGAGTTCCCCCTGCTCCTGGCCGTCACGGCCTTCGTCATCGGCCTCGTCGGCCCCGGCCGGTTCGCCCTCGGCCGGTGGCTCGGGTTCCGTCTTCCGATGCCGGGCGCCTATGTCGTCGTCCTGGCCCTCACCGCCCTGGCGGTCCTTTACATCGTGACCCGGCCGGCGCCCCGGACGCAGGCTTGACATGCCGGTCGGCGACGTCATCCTGGGACCGACGCTCCTCTCCGACCAGGACATCTATCTTTTCAAGGAAGGCAGCCATTTCGGCCTCTTCGACAAGCTCGGCTCCCACCCGATGACGGTCGCGGGCGCGGCCGGCGCGCTGTTCGCCGTCTGGGCCCCCAACGCCGAGAACGTCTCCGTGATCGGCGATTTCAACGGCTGGCGGCCGGAGCGCCACAAGCTCGGGCCGCGATGGGACGGTTCGGGCATCTGGGAAGGCTTCATTCCGGGGCTCGAGCGCGGGGCGATGTACAAGTACCTCGTCTCTTCGAAGATCGACGGCCGGGCCGCCGAGAAAGGCGATCCCTTCGCCTTCGCCTGGGAGGTCCCGCCGAGGTCCGCCTCGGTCGTCTGGGACCTGGAGTATGAGTGGGCCGACGGCGATTGGATGGCTGCCCGCCGGGAGCGCAACGCATTGGGGGCCCCCATCTCGATTTACGAGGTCCACCTCGGGTCCTGGCGCCGCGTGCCCGAGGAGGGGAACAGGTTCCTGACCTACCGCGAGACCGCCCCGCTCCTCGCGGACTATGTCAAGGAGATGGGCTTCACCCACGTCGAGTTCCTGCCCGTCATGGAGCACCCGTACTACGGCTCATGGGGCTACCAGACCCTGGGCTACTTCGCCCCGACCAGCCGCTACGGCACGCCCCAGGATTTCATGGCCCTCGTGGATCACCTCCACAGGAACGGCATCGGCGTCATCGTCGACTGGGTGCCGTCCCACTTCGCGACCGACGGTCACGGCCTGCAGAGGTTCGACGGCAGCTACCTCTACGAGCACAGGGACCCGCGCAAAGGCTTCCACCCCGACTGGAAGAGCTTCGTCTTCAACTACGGACGGAACGAGGTCCGCGAGTTCCTCATCAGCTCGGCCCTCTTCTGGCTTGAGAAATACCACGCCGACGGCCTGCGCATCGACGCTGTGGCCTCGATGCTCTACCTCGACTACTCCCGCAAGACCGGCGAATGGACGCCCAACACCTACGGCGGGCGCGAGAACCTGGAGGCCCTCGGCTTTATCCGGCGCCTCAACGAGGCCGTCTACGGCGCCCAACCGGACGTCCAGACGATCGCCGAGGAATCGACCTCCTGGCCCATGGTCACGCGGCCCGTCTACGCCGGCGGCCTGGGCTTCGGCATGAAATGGAAGATGGGCTGGATGAACGACACCCTCGAGTATTTCCGAAGGGACCCGATCTTCCGCAAGTACAACCAGAAGGGCCTGACCTTCAGCATGTGGTATGCCTATTCGGAGAACTACCTCCTGCCCCTGTCCCACGACGAGGTCGTCCACGGCAAGGGCTCGCTCGTCGGCAAGATGCCGGGCTACGAGCGGGACCGCTACGCCAACCTCCGCTCTCTCTTCGGCCTCATGTTCACCCACCCGGGCAAAAAGCTCCTGTTCATGGGCGACGAGTTCGCCCAGTGGCGGGAGTGGACGCATGAGGAGAGCCTGGAATGGCACGCCCTCGAATACCCGGAGCACCGCGGCGTCCAGCGCTGGGTCAAGGACCTCAACGGCCTCTACCGCCGCGAGCCCGCTCTCCACGAGCTCGACTTCGACGAGGCCGGCTTCCAGTGGGTCGACTTCAACGACGCCGATCACAGCATCGTCAGCTACCTGCGCCGGGGCCGCTCGACCCGCGACGTCGTCCTCGTCGTCTGCAATTTCACGCCCGTCCCGCGCGCGGATTACCACGTCGGCGTCCCGGCCGCCGGGATCTGGACGGAGGTCCTGAACAGCGACGCCCTCGACTACGGCGGCGGCGGCCTGGGCAACGCCGGCGCCGCCGAATCGCGCCCGGAGCCGTTCCACGGCCAAGGCCAGTCGCTGAGCCTGATCCTCCCGCCGCTCAGCGTGCTCGTCTTCAAGAAAAGCCAGGACTGAAGGGAGCAGGGGAGAACAGACCATGAACCGCCACATCTGCATCCATGGGCATTTCTACCAGCCGCCCCGCGAGAACGCCTGGCTCGAGGAGATCGAGTTCCAGGAGTCCGCCGCCCCCTATCACGACTGGAACGAGCGCGTCTCGGCCGAGTGCTACGCCCCGAATTCCGCCTCGCGGATCCTCGATCGCGAGGACCGGATCATCGACATCATCAACAATTACGCCCGCATCAGCTTCGACGCGGGGCCGACGCTGCTCAGCTGGATGGCCCGCTCCGCCCCGGACGTCCATGAAGCCATCGTCCAGGCCGACCGGGAGAGCCGGACCCGCTTCCACGGCCACGGCGGGGCCATGGCCCAGGCCTACAGCCATCTCATCATGCCGCTGGCCAACAGCCGCGACAAGCGGACCCAGGTCCTCTGGGGCCTGCGGGACTTCGAGTTCCGCTTCGGGCGCAAGGCCGAGGGCCTCTGGCTCCCGGAGACCGCGGTCGACCTGGAGAGCCTCGACCTGGCCGCCGAGAACGGCGTCGCCTTCACCATCCTCTCCCCGTATCAGGCCGCGCGGGCGCGCAAGATCGGGGCGAAGGATTGGACCGACGCCTCGAAGGGCGCCATCGATCCCAAGCGGCCCTACCTCTGCCGCCTGCCTTCGGGGCGCACGATCGCCCTCTTCTTCTATGACGGCCCGATCTCCCACGACATCGCCTTCGGGCACATCCTCCGGAACGGCGAGGACTTCGCCAACCGCCTGCTGGGCGCCTTCACCGCCGGGCCCGCGCCGGACGAGCTCGTGCATATCGCCACCGACGGGGAGACCTACGGGCACCATCATCGCTTCGGCGACATGGCCCTGGCCTATTGCCTCCGCCACATCGAGCGCAACAAGCTGGCCGAGATCACCATCTACGCGGATTATCTCGAGCGCTTCCCGCCGGGCGACGAGGTCGAGATCGCCGAGAACACCGCCTGGAGCTGCGGCCACGGCGTCGAGCGCTGGCGCAGCGACTGCGGCGACAGCTCCGGCGCCCATCCGCGCTGGAACCAGAAGTGGCGGACGCCCCTCCGGGCGGCCATGGACTGGCTCCGCGACAAGGCGGCCGGCCCTTACGAGAAGGCCCTGGCCGAATGGGGCGGGGACGCCTGGCGGGTCCGCGACGACTACGTCACGGTTCTCCTCGGCCGCTCGCCCGAGACCGTCGAGCGCTTCCTCGGCCGGAGCTTCGCCAAGCCCCTCTCGCCCCAGGACAAGATCAAGGCCCTCAAGTGGCTGGAGATCCAGAGGCACGCCATGCTCGTCTACGCGAGCGACGGCTGGTTCTTCGACGACATCTCCGGGGTCGAGACGGTCCAGGTCATCCAGTACGCGGCGCGGGCCCTCCAGCTCCTCCGGGACGTGACCGGCGAGGACCTCGAGGCCGAGTTCACGGCTAAGCTGGCCGAGGCCAAGAGCAACGTCCCGGCCTACAAGGACGGGGCCCGGGTCTATGAGATATTCGTCAAGCCCTCGCTCGTCGATTTTCCGCGGCTGGCCGCCCATTACGGCGTGTCCTCGCTATTCGAGGAGTATCCCCAGGCCATCAAGATCGCCCACTACGACGCGACCGCGGAGGTCTGCGATCGCCAGACCGATGGCCCCCGGAAGCTGGCCATCGGCCGGGTCCGGCTCAAGTCGGAGATCACCTGGGAAGAACGGACGATCGCTTATGCCGTCCTTCACCTCGGCGGTCAGGACCTGACGGCCGGGGTCAAGGAGGGCGTGGCGGACGAAACCTTCCGAAGCCTCTGCGAAGGGATCAAGGCGGCCTTCGCCAAGGGCGACGCCAAGGCCGTCCTGGCCCTTATCGACCGGCACTTCGGGGACCACCGCTTTTCCCTCTGGCACCTCTTCAAGGACGAAAGGCGGAGGGTCGTGGACGCCATCCTCCAGGACAACCTGCAGGCCCTCGAGGCCGACTACCGCCGCATCTTCGAGACCAACCGGCCGATCATGGAGACCATGGTCAAGATCCAGATCCCCCTCCCGGAGACGCTGCTCGGCCCGGCCGCCTTCGTCCTCAACGCCGAGTTCCGGCGGCTCCTCGACGCCCGCGAGACGGATCTCGCCCGCCTCGCGGCCCTCGTCGAGGAATACCGGACGTGGTCCCTCGAGCCGGAGAAGGCGGGTCTCGGCTTCCAGTCCGGGCGCAAGATCGAGGCGCTGATGGCGCGATGGGCAAAGGATCCCGCCCGCCCGGACGACCTGAGGACGGTCGAGCGGCTGCTCACGGCCCTGAGGCCCCTGGAGATCGAGATCGACCTGTGGAAGAGCCAGAACCTCTATGTCTCTCGAGGCCGCGAGGTCCAAGCCGATAAGGCCCGGCGGGCCGGCCAAGGGGATGCCGGGGCCAAGGACTGGCTCGAGACCTTCGAGGCCGCCGGGAGGGCCCTGCGCGTGAGTCCGGCCGTCTTCGGGGAGCCGGCCCCAGGGCGTCAGCCTTGACCCACTTTCTTGAACATGATTAAATTTCAAGGGAGGTGTTCCCATGAGAAGATCCCGTCTCACGGCGTCTCTCGTCGCCGTTCTGCTCCTCGGCTTCGCCCTGAGCTGGGGCCAGGCGCCCGAGCTCAAGACGATCAAGCTCGACGACCCGAACAAGACCAGGGGATTGCCGGTCATGCAGGCCTTCGCCCTGCGGGCCTCCGCCCGCGAATGGTCGGATAAGGACCTCAGCCTGCAGGACCTCTCGGACCTCCTCTGGGCGGCCGACGGCATCAACCGTCCCGACGGGCGGCGGACCGCACCTTCGGCCATGAACGCCCAGGATGTCGACATTTTCGTCTTCATGAAGGACGGCGCTTACAAATACGACGCCGCCGGGCACTCCCTCGTGCCGGTCATCGCCGGGGACTACCGCCTGACCGTCACCCCGCCGCGGGGCGGACCCGGCGCCAAGCCGATGGCCAAGCCGGGCGAGAAACCGGAAGCCAAGCCCGAAGCCAAGCCCGCCCCGCCGACCCCGGCGCCCGTCCTGATCGTCCTGGTCACGGACATCGGCAAGTTCCGGATGGGCGAGACGGAGTCCAAGCTCAGGATGGGCACCCTGGACGTCGGCATCGTCTCGGAGAACATCGGCGTCTTCTGCGCCGGCACGGGCCTGGCCACGAGACCCCGGGCCTCCATGGACGCGGCCAAGATCAAGGAGCTGCTCAAGCTGGCCGACACGAAGTACCCGCTTCTGAACCACCCGGTCGGGTACCCGAAGTAGCGGTCAGCGTCTGGCCGCGAGTCCGTCCAGGGCCTCCATGTCCTCGGCGGACAGGGAGAAATCGAAGACGGCCGCGTTCTCGAGGATCCGTTCCTTGTGGACGGACTTGGGGATGGTCACGACCCCCTTCTGAAGCGCCCAGCGGATCATGACCTGGGCCGGGGTCCGACCGTGGACCTCGGCCACCCTGCGGATGACCGCGTCGCCGAGCCGGCTCCCGCGGGTGAGAGGGCTGTAGCCTTCGAGGCGGATGCCGTTGGTCTCGCAGAAAGCCTGGACCTCCCTCTGCGGCTCGAAGGGGCTTAGCGAGACCTGGTTGACGGCCGGAACGACGCGGCCGTCGCCCTCCTCGAGGATCTCCTCGAGCTCGGAGATCTCATAGTTGCTGATGCCGATCGCCCGCGCCCTCCCGTCCGCAAGCACCGTTTCCAGAGCTCGCCACGACTCGTCGCGGCGATGCCGGTCGTCGCCGGGCCAATGAAGGAGGTAGAGGTCGACCTGCTCGAGGCCCAGCTCCTTGCGGCTCTCCTCGAACGCCCTCAGCGTCCTTTCGTAGCCGAAATCCCTCGGCCAGACCTTCGTGGTGATGAAGATCTCGCCGCGCGGGACGCCGCTCGTCCTGACGGCCTCGCCGACCTCTCGCTCGTTGCCGTAGGACGAGGCGGTGTCGATCAGGCGATATCCGGCTTCGAGGGCCCAGAGCACAGCCTGCAGGCCCCTCCGTCCGGTGGCCTCCCAAGTGCCGAGACCGAAGATCGGCATCTTGACGCCGTTGTTGAGCGTGACGCAAGTCTGGAGTTCGAGTTTCATGGGGCATCATCCTTGCCGATAAATTATGCAAGAACCATGCCACCGGAGGCGGGACGGTCCGCTTCACCCTGCCGGGCGAAGAAACCTCAGGCAAGACCTTCCGGGCCGTTTAGCGAGAGGGCGGCCCGGCTCAGGCCAGGACATGGACGTTCGAGACCTCGACCGTAATCTGCGTTCCCGGGCTGTGGGCGGCCACGAAACCCTTGGTCATGATGCCGTTGGCGATGAAGTTGACGCCGACAAGGCTCAGGAAGCCGGCCAGCAAGAAGACGGCGATCTTAGATCGGAGCTTCATGATATTCTCCTCTGTTCGTTGAGTTTCTGATCCTTCCTTACACCCTATTAGACGAAGGACCGGGGAAAGTGTTCCATTCTTATAGAAATAGTAGGAAAAGCGGGGGACGGGGTCAGCCCCCGGGCTTCCGGCGAGGCGAGGCCCGATCGTGGCTGGCGAGGGCCCGGCGGACCGTCGCCGCCATCTCGCGCACGGAGAACGGCTTCATCAGGAACTCGCGGATGCCGAGGGCCCTGGCCCCTGCGGCGTCGACCGTCTCGCTGTAGCCGGTGCAGAGGACGACGGGGAGATCGGGACGGAGCCCAAGGACCTCTTCGGCGATCCTCACGCCGGTCAGCTGGGGCATAGTCTGGTCGGTGATGACGAGGTCGAAGGACCCCGGATCGGACCGGAACCGTTCCAGGCCCTCTTGTCCGTCGGTCACCGCGACGACCTGGTAGCCCAGGCGCGCCAGCATGCCCCGGACGCTTTGGACCTGGACCTCTTCATCATCGATGAGAAGGATGCGCTCCGTTCCGCCGGGCAGCCCGTCCGGGGCGGCCTTGGGCGCCGGACTCTCGACGGCCACGCGGGGCAGATAGATGACGAACGTGGTCCCCCGGCCCTCTTCGCTGGTGAAGGAGACGGCGCCCCCATAGTCCCTGACGATCCCGGCCACGACCGCCAGGCCCATCCCCGAGCCCTCTCCGGGCTTCTTCGTGGTGAAGAACGGGTCGAAGGCCCGCTCCTTCACCTGCGGCGTCATGCCCCCTCCGGTATCGGCGACCGTCAGGCGCAGATAAGGACCGGGCCTGAGCGCCGGGACCAGGGCGGCCAGCCGCTCGTCGACGTCCGCCTCCGCCAGCCCCACCGACAGGATGCCGCCTTTCTCCCGCATGGCATAGGCGGCGTTGTTGCAGAGGTTCATGACGATCTGGTGGATCTGGGCCTGGTCGCCCATGATGAAACCCGACTCGTCGCGGATGTCCGACCGGATCTCGATCGTGCTCGGCAGCGAGACGCGAAGGAACTTGACGGCCTCGCTGACGACCGGGCCGGCCTTGGACGGCTTCCTCTCCTTTTCCTTCTGACGGCTGAAGGCGATGATCTGCTTGACCAGGTCACGCCCCCGCTCGGCCGCTTTCAACGTGACCTCGAGATGGCGGCGGCTGGCCGGATCGATGTCGGGCTCGAGGAGAAGGAGCTCGGTGCTGATGAAGATGGGGTTGAGGATGTTGTTGAAGTCGTGGGCGATGCCGCCGGCCAGCGTGCCCAGCGCCTCGAGCTTCTGGATCTGCCTGAGGTGCTGCTGCAGCCGGATCTCCTTGGAGACGTCCCGCTCGACCGCGAGGTAGTTGATGATCCGGCCGGACTGGTCGTGGATGGGGGAGATGGTCACGTCGAGCTCCAGCGGATCCGCGCTCTCGTCGCCGCGGCTGATGTGCCCGCGCCAGGCCTCGCCCCGCTCGATCGAGATCTTCATGTCGGCCCAGGCGTCCCGCCCCTCCGGCGAGCGGGACAGCAAGTCCCCGTAGCGCGTGGCCAGGAGCTCGTCGCGGCTGCGCCCGCTCAGGCGCACATACGCCTCGTTGACCTCATGGAGACGGCCCTCGGCGTCCATGATGGCGATCCCTTCGTCGGCCTGCTCGACGGCGGCCACGAGCCGGACCCGCTGGGCGGCCTCGGCCAGGAGCATCTCGTTGGCCGCGGCCAGCTCGGCCGTCCTCTTCTTGACCCGGATCTCCAGGTCCTCCGTCAGGTGCTGGAGCTCGAGGCCCCGCTCGCGGAGGGCCTGCTCGTCCCGCATCCGCTCGATGGCCACGGCGACCTGGTCGGCCACGGTCTTCATCATCGACAGGTCTTCGCCGCTGAAGCGGGTCCGGGTCTTCGTCCCGAACGAGAGCGTGCCCAGGACCTCGCCGCGCGACATCAGCGGATGGCAGGCGTAGGCCTTGACCCCGTACCCGGCGACGAGGTTCGTGCGCGGATCGGGCCGCGAGGGGATGTCCTCGGCCACGACGCGGGTCGCGTTGCGGGCGACGTAGCCGCACACCGCGGTCCCGAAATCGAGCCACTCGAGCTTCCGGACCTCCTCGTCTGGCAGGCCGCCGCACGCGTTCAGGCGGAGCTTCCCGGCCTCCCGGTCGACGAGGAAATTGAAGAAGAGCTGGCAGTCGAGGTGGGCCATGATCTTGCGGCACAGCTCGTCGACGACGGTCTGCGGGTTCTCGGACTCGAGCAGCCTCCCGGCCGTGAGGGACAGGAGCTCGAACCGCTCCCGGTCGCGGCGCCGGTCCTCCTCCATCTGCTTGCGTGCCGTGACGTCCCGGCTGAAGCAGGCGATGCTGGACACGTTGCCCTCGGCGTCGAAGACCGGGTAGAAGGAGTGCTCGAATGAGATGCCGGCCCGCACGTCCTCGAATTCGACCGCCCGGCCCGATTCGGCGACCTCCGTGAGTCTCGCCTGCCGCGACGCCGCGAGCTCGGGCGGGACGAGCTCGCGGAAAGGCCGGCCGATGACCTCCTCGGCCGACAGCCCGAAGCGGTCCAGAGCGACCTTGTTGGCCGTGAGGATGATGCCTTCCGGCGAGAACTGCCAGATCGATTCCTTGGTCGCGTTGAGGATGCCCCGCAGCTCCGCTTCGCTCAAGTGTATGGCGTCGGCCTGGGCCCGGAGCCGCTCACTGGCCTCCTGAAGCGCCAAGCTTGTCCGGTGCCGCTCGGTCATATCCCGGTAGATGACGACGAAGCCGCTGCGCCGGCCGCGCTCATCCGTCAAGCCCGTCGAATTCACCTCGACGACGACCTCGGACCCGTTCTTGTGCTTCGTGCGCAGAACGGCCAGGACGGAGCCGTGGATCTCGATCTCGGCCAGGATCCGTTCCCGCTCGCCGGGACGGTAGGTCGGCCTCAACAGCTCGAGGGTCGTCTTGCCGATGGCCTCGGCCGCGGTGAAGCCGTACATCCGCTCCGCGCCGGAGCCCCAATAGGTGATCCGCGAATCGGCGTCGGCTCCGACGACCGCGTCGCTGACGCGGCTGAGGAGCATGGCCAGGTAGGCGGGATCCTGGGCCGGCGGACGAGCGGGAACGCCCCTTCGCACGGCCTCTGATCCAGACCGCTTCATATCACCCTCCTCGCCGGCCCAATGGGCGTCCGAGCGCCAAGTCTCGCGGCGATTCTGCGGCCTCCATTTTAGTGTTTCCGCCGAGATTCCGCAACATCCCGATCGGGACGGCCCGAGACGAGAAGAAGCCCGGAGGGCGCTGCGCCCCGGGAGGCGGATCAGGACCGGCGGGTTCTGGCGGGGCGAGCCGCGGCAAGCCGCTCGCGGTGGCCCAGGTAGGGCTTAGCGTAGGCTTCGAGGTCGGCGGGGGAGAGGGTCCCGGCGATCTGCGGCACGCCGTCCCAGACGGATTGGGCCTTCTCGAGGAGGGGGCAGGCTTCGTCGGGACACTCTGCGCAGTTCGAGAAACCCTTGGCCCGGCAACAGTTCCGGGCCTTGCACCTCACGCTCGAGTGGAAGACATTCTCGTCCGGCGCGAGGCATCCGGCGCAGGCGATGTGCTCCGGCGTTTCCCTCAGGCCATAGATCCTCCGCCAGGCGGAGACCGTCCGCTTCTGATGCTCGAGACCTTTTTCCCGGCCGCGGAAGGCCGCACACTCCGAGCACATCACGCCGCAGGCGGACATCATCTTGGCCATTTGAGCCTCCCCATGATGAGGCGATCATATTTCCGGAGGCCCGCCGTGTCAAAGCGGCTATCCGGGCCTATTATCGGATCCATGGCGGCCAGGTCGTCGTCCTCGCCGTCACACGGCGCAAGGACAGCGACAAGCGCCTGAAGCGGATCTCTGAAAAACGCCGCCGCTACCGGCGGGCGGGATCCCGATAGACGCCTGAATCCCTCCGAATAATTTCGATTTCCTCTTGACAAAGGCCCGGGGCGGGCTTATTTTATAAATGGTGAACAAAATGGTAAACACATTGAGACGCGAGCTGACCCTGCGGCAGGCCAAGGTCCTCAAGGCCGTCGAGG
>Ga0316628_100001118_pt1 | contig 18565 bp, 12 predicted proteins | sample OWC_Aug_M2_C1_D5_FD_207648 | JGI IMG/M metagenome (GOLD analysis project Ga0316628, IMG submission 207648) | Wetland soil microbial communities from Old Woman Creek delta, Ohio, United States - OWC_Aug_M2_C1_D5_C | ecosystem: Environmental > Terrestrial > Soil > Wetlands | place: USA: Ohio... | reverse complement strand
CCGTACCCGCCGGGGTTGGCCCACTCCGACCACCAGCCGTGGAGGAGCGCCACCGACCCCAACCACACGAACGCGAGGAGGCCCAGACGCCGCGGTCGTGCACCGGCCGCACCGAACCAGACGAGCGCCAGCCCGCCGACCGCGAGGGCGAGCGCGGGGTGGAAGACGAACAGGCCGTGGTGCCCCGAAAGGAGGACGTTCCATGGCGAGGCGAGCGTGGGTTGCAGCGATCCGCCGTACCCCATCGGTGCCCACTGCCCGTAGTGCACCCTCCAGTAGGGCGGCAGCAGCACGAGCGGCAGCAGGAAACCGGCAACCGTCGCGCCCCGGCGCCGTCCCGGGGCCAGCATCCCGATGCCGAGCAGGGCCGCCGGCAGGAGCGCCACCGCCGAGTAGCGCACGAGCGTCGCGGCACCGACCAGCGCCCCGGCGACGAAAGCCCGACGCGTCCCGTCCTCCGCGCCGTTCCCGACGAGCACGAGGAGGAGCACCGCGGCGAGCGCGAACGTCGGGGCGTGCGTGGCCCCCACCAGCGAGTAGAAGACGAGCGGCCCGCCGAAGAAGACGAGCGCCGTGGCGGCGGCGGCCACGCCGTCGGGGAAGCCGGCGCGCCGCAGTGCCAGGAGGATCGCCGCCAGGCCGGCCAGCACCTCGAGGTTGCGGGCGGCGACGATGGCCGCTACCTCGAGGAACACGCGCCGGGGCACGCGCCCCGCCGGGGGAACCACGGCACCCGAGGCGAGCCAGCGCTGCGGGAGCAGCGCGTCGGCCGCGCGGCCGGCGAGGAACGGCGCCAGGTCCAGCAGCACCGCCCCCGGCGGGTACTGCATGACGAGGTGCCCCCCGGGCCCGGGGAGCAGGCCGTTCGTCACCCCGTGGCTGTTGTTCTCGAGGAAGAGGTCGTGGTCCTCGACCGCCGACTCCAGGAACGCGAACGTGGCCCAGCCGTCGCCGCCGAGGCCGCGGTCGAAGACCCCCATGTGCAGCACCGCGAGCACCAGCGGCGCGGCGAGGAGCAGGCGGCGAGGGGCTGCAATGGCGATGGTCCGCTCCGGCCGCCAGTATGCGCACGGCGGCCGGAAAACCCAACCTCTCCGCCCTCCCGCCCCCCGCCGCAGGGGCGCGGGCGGGGAGCGTTCTAGCCCTCGCCGAGCGTGCCCGCGGCCCAGCGCACGTTGACCAGGGCGACGAGGAAGTCGCGCTGCGCCCGAGCGAGGTTGGCGCGGGCGCTGCGCAGGTTGACCTGGGCGTCGTCCACCTCGAGCCTGGTCTTGACGCCGAACTCGTACCCCTTCTCCGCCATCGTCAGCAGCTTCTCCGCCTGCGCCACGGTCCCGGAGAGCGAGCGCACGATCTCCGCCGCCTCGACCGCGCCGTCCACCGCGATGCGCACCTCGAGCGCGATCGAGTCGCGGAGCTGCGCCTCGGCGAGCTCGGTGGTGCGCAGGTCGCTCTTCGCCTGCGCCACCTGGGCGCGCGTCTTCAGCCCGTCGAAGAACGGGAACGACAGGAACAGGCCCGCGCTCCACGTCTTGCCGCGCGAGCTCGAGTCGAGGATGTCGATGTTGGTGATCCCGTACGAGGCCTGCAGGTCGAGGCGCGGCCGGTCGCCGGCGCCGTAGATCTTGACCAGCTCGAGCTGGCCGCGACGGGTGTGGTCGATCCCGGCGAGCTCGGGCCGGTGCATCAGCGCGTCGGACAGGACCTCCTCGTAGGTCGGCGTCGGGGCGAGCTCGACCTCGAGGCTCCCGGTGGCGTCCACCTCCCCCTCCTCGGCGAGCAGGAAGCGCAGCCGCTCGCGCGCGGTGCGCACCAAGTTCGCCGCGGAGATGGCGTCCGGCCGGGCGTTGGCGAGGGCGACCTCGGCGGCGAGCACGTCGTAGTCGGTCGTGGTCCCCAGCGTGTACCTCTTCTTCGCCTCGTCGAGGTGGCGCTGGCGCTGCGCGACGGTCTCGTCGGCGATGGCGGCGAAGCGCTTGGCGAGCAGGACGTCGTAGAACGCCGCGGTGACGCTGCGGCGGACCGCCTGCTGGAACTGGCGGAGTTGGTCCTCACCGGTGGCGATCGCCCACTTGGCGCCGCGGATCGCGGCGCCCACCTGGCCCCAGGTGAACAGCGGCTGTTTGAGCGTCACCTGCGCCGATTTGACGTCCTGCTGGAAGGCGATCAGCGCCCGGAACTCCTCGGGCACGTCCTTGAAGAAGTCCTGCTGGCTGGCGTCGTAGTTGCGCAGCGCGTTCGCCGTCAGGTCGAGGTGCGGGAACGCCGCGGCCCTCTCCTCGACGTACTTGGCGTGCAACCACGCGCGGTACTCCTCCGCCTTCTTGATGTCGAGGTTCTTGGCGGACGCGATCGCCAGCGCCCCGTCGAGGGTCAAGATCCGGGGACCCGGGTCCGGGGTCCGGGGTCCGGAAACTGCGCCCGATTGCGACTCTGACGGTGTAGAGGCGTTCGGCGGAGCCGTCTGTGCGAGCGCCCGAGGAGCGAAGGCGGCACTCGCGATCGCCAAGCAGAGAACCGCGGCGGCGCCCTTGGCGGCATCGTGGGCCTCGAACTTCGCGCCGGACATGCGGCGGGACAGCCACGCCGCCACGTCGTCGAGGATCGTGTACACCACCGGCACCACGACCAGGGTGAGGAGCGTGGAGGTGATCAACCCCCCCACCACCGCGCGGGCCATCGGCGCGCGGAACTCGCCGCCCTTGCCGAGGGCGAAGAACAGCGGCAGCATGCCGAAGATCATCGCCGTGGTGGTCATCATGATCGGACGCAGCCGCGTCCGCCCCGCGGTGATCAGCGCGGTCCGCCGGTCCATGCCGCGGCGGCGCAGCACCTTGGTGAAGTCGACGAGGAGGATCGCGTTCTTGGTCACCAGGCCCATGAGCATGATCAGGCCGATCAGCGACATGATGCTGATGGTGTCGCCGGTGATGGCGAGGGTGCCCGCCATGCCGACGATCGAGAGCGGCAGCGAGAGCATGATCGAGAGCGGGTCGATGAACGACTCGAACTGCGCCGCCAGAATCAGGTAGACGAAGACCACCGCCAACAGCAGCGCCTCGGCGAGGTACCCGAACGACTCCACCATGATCTCGGTGTCGCCGCCGACGACCAGCTTGTAGCCGGGCGCGAGCTTCACCCGCGAGGCGGCCTTGCTCGCCTCCTGACCGGCCGTGCCGAGCGGCAGGTAGTCGAGGTTGGCGTCGATCACCACCTGGCGCGCGAGGTCGCGGCGGTTGATCTCGGCCGGCGAGGTGGCGCGCCGGACGCTCACCAGGTCGGCGAGCGGGACCAGCGCGAGCCCCCGCGCGGTTGGCACGGAGATGCGCAGGTCGCCCACCTGGGTGACGTCCTGGCGCAGGTTCTCGGGGAGGCGCACCCGCACGTCAACGGCCTCGCCCTCCTCGTCCTCGTAGGTGGAGACCGCCTGGCCGCCGACCAGGTACCCGAGGGTGCTGGCCAGGGTGCCGGTGCCGAGGCCGGTGGCGGCGGCGCGCTCGCGGTCCACCGTCAGGCGGAACTCGGGCAGGTCCTGCTCCATCGTCGCCTCGAGGTCGACGATCCCCGGCACCGTGTACAGCTCGTTCTTGATGTCCGCGGCGTAGCGCTTCAGCATCGGGATGTCGTCGCCCTGGATGGCGATCTGCAGCGGCTTCTGGTAGGCGTCCGGCTCCTCCATGACCGAGAGCGAGATGCCGGGAACCCGCTCGAGGCGCGGGCGCAGCACGTGGAGGAACTGCTTGAGGCCGACCTTGCGCTCCTTCCTGTCCACCAGCTTCACGAACACCTGGGCGTCGCGCACCGTGTCGGAGTCGCCCGGCGCGATCGAGGAGTAGGTGTAGCGGACCTCCTTTTCCTGGCGGAGGACCCTGAGCACCTCGTCCAGGCGGCCGCGCGTCTCCACGATCGAGGAGCCCGGGGCGCTCTTGAACTTGATCATGAACTCGCCCTGGTCCATCGGCGTCATGAACTCGGTCTGCAGCAGGGCGAACACACCGAGCCCGCCGAGGAAGGCGGCGCCGGCGATGCCGACGACCAGGCCGCGGTGGTCGAGCGCCCAGCCGATCACCCGCTTGTAGCGGTCGGCAGTGCGCTCGAACCAGGCGTTGAAGCCGTCGAGGCCGCGTTGCAGGAAGTTGCGCCTCCCCTTCCGCTCGATGTCGGGGTCGTACCAGCGCGAGGAGAGCATCGGGTCGAGGGTGAAGGACACGAACAGCGAGACCAGCACCGCGAACGCGACCGTGAGCCCGAACTGGAAGAAGAAGCGCCCCACCACCCCCTTCATGAAGGCCACCGGCACGAACACCGCCATGATCGACATCGAGGTGGCGAGCACGGCGAGGCCGATCTCGCTCGTCCCCTCGCGGGCCGCCGTGAAGTGGTCCTCGCCGCGCTCGAGGTGGCGGACGATGTTCTCGCGCACGACGATCGCGTCGTCGATCAGGAGGCCGATCGCCAGCGACAGCGCCATCAGCGTCAGCATGTTGATCGTCATGTTGAGGAAGTACATGACGATGAAGGAGGAGACCACCGAGATCGGCAACGTCAGGCCGGTGATCACCGTCGAGCGCCAGGAGTTGAGGAAGCAGAAGACGATCAGCACCGTGAGGAAGCCGCCCAGGACCAGGGTCATCTTGACGTCGGCGACCGCTTCGCGGATGAACACCGAGCTGTCGCGCACGACCTGCACGTCGGTGCCGGCGGGGAGCTCCTGACGAAGCTCGGCGACCGCCTTGCGCAGCCCGTCCACCACCGCCACGGTGTTGGCCTTGGTCTGCTTGGTGATGTCGATGGCGACCGCGGGCTCGCCGTCGATGAGCGCGAGCGAGCGCTGCTCCTCGACGGTGTCGAGAACGGTGGCGACGTCGCCCAGCCGGATCGGCTCCGTGCCGCGCCAGCCGAACACCATGTCCTCGTACTCCTTGACCTCGCGGGGTTTCCCGGCGATGCGCAGCGGGAACTCGCTGGTGCCGCGGTTGAGCCGCCCGAGCGGGGTGTTGACGTTCTCCGACTGCAGCCCGAAGACGACCTCGTCCACACCCATGCCGAGCGCCTGCAGGCGCGCCGGGTCGAGGTTGACGGCGACCTCGCGCTTGGAGGATCCCACCAGCTTCGCCTTGGCGACCCCGGGGATGCTCTCCAGGCGCCGCTTGATCTTGCGGTCCGCGAGGGTCGTGAGGTCGCGGGCGTTGAGGACCGTCGAGCGAACCGCGAGGGAGGCGATCGGCGTCGAATTGACGTCGAACTTCTGGATCACCGGCTCCTTCATGGTCTCGGGCAGCTCGCGGCGGATCGCGTTGATCTTGGCGCGCGCCTCCTGCGAGACGTCGTTGACCCTGACCTCGAGGTTGAACTCGGCGATCACCGTGGAGAGCCCCTCGCGCGAAATCGAGGTGATGTGCTTGATCCCCGAGATCGTGTTGATGGACTCCTCGATCTTCTTGGTGACCTCGCGCTCGACGCTCTCCGGGGACGCCCCCGGGAGCTCGGTCATGATGGCGAGGACCGGGAACTCCACGTCCGGCATGATGTCGATGGGGAGCCTGCGCATCGAGAACAGGCCCACCGTAACCAGGGCGAGCATCATCACGGTGGCGACGACCGGCCGCTTGATGGAGAGGTTGGAGAGGAACATGGCCTATGCTCCCTCGGGCGTCACCACCTGGACGCGGTCGCCCGAACGCACGTTAAACGCGCCGCGCGTCACCACCCGGTCTCCCGCCGTGAGGCCCTCGACCACCTCGACCGAACCCGCAGTGGTCTGGCCGGTCCGCACCCGGCGCAACTCGGCCGTCGCACCCGTGACGACGAAGACCTCGCCGACCTGGCGCTCCGCGTCCCACGAGAGCAGCGCCACGCGCGGGATCTGCAGGACCCCCTCGCGCTTGCCGGTGAGGATCCGCCCCTTCACGAACACGCCGCCGCGCAGCGCCCCGTCGTCGTTGCCCACCTCAGCCACCAGCTTGACGGAACGGTCCAGCTCGCTGACCGCCGGGTTGATGTACATCACGGTCCCGCGGAACGTCCTCCCGGGGACCCCGTCGGCGGTGAACTCCAGCGCCTGCCCGACGCGCAGCGCGGCGCTCCGCGAGGAGGGGACCGCCACGGTCAGGTCGAGCAGTCGGTTGTCGACGATACGGAACATCGGCCCGCCGCCCATGTTCTCCACCCGGTCCCCGACGCTCACCCCCCGGAGCGCCACCACCCCGTCCATCGGCGAGCGGATCACCGACTTGGCGAGGCGGTTCTCCGCCGCTCCCACCGCGGCGCGCGCCGAGGCGGTGATCGCCGCGGCGGCGTCCCTGGCCGTGCGCGCGTCGTCTAGGTTCTGCTGCGTCGCCAGACCGTACTCCTTGAGCTTGGCGGTGCGCTCCAGCTCGCGGTCGGCCCTCGCCTGGCCGACCTCGGCCTGCATCAGAGCCGCCTTCGCCGCATCCACCGCGAGCTCGCCCTCGCGGGAGTCGAGCACCGCGAGCGGCTGGTCCTTGGCGACGTGGACCCACTCGGTGACCTTCACCTCGCGGACGACGGCGGTGAACTCCGACTTGACGTCGGCGGCGAACTTGGGCGCCAGGGTGCCGACGACGTCGATGCCCTCGACGAGGTCCTCCGCCGCCACCGGGCTCACCTCCACCGCGACCGGGGGCTTGCCGCCCTGCGCCTCTTTGCCCTCCCCCACCGCCGAGCAGCCGGCCGCCAGCAACGCCAGGACCGGGATCACCGTGGCCGCAACCAACGCTCTTCTCATTGGACCTGCTCCTTCGCCGAACCGGCAAGAATTCCTTCGAAAATCACGCGGACCAGGCGCGCGAGGCGCTCCCGGCCGAACTCCAACTCGGGGTGGCACAGGCTCATGCCGCGGACGACCTCGAACGGGCCGACGATCGCCCACGCCACGTCCTCGGGATCGCCGTTGCGGAACTCGCCCGCGGCCATCCCCTCCTTCACGAGCCCCGTCAACATATCCATGAATCGCCTGTGGATCTCCTCGAAGTCGAAGTACGGGGCCCCCTGCGGCGGACCGTAGTAGATCCCTTCGACCACCCGCATCACGTCGAGATGCTCGAGCATGAGCGTGACCGCGGCGTCGAGAAACCGCATCGTCCGCTCCGCCACGGTCCCGCCCTCCTTCAGCGCCCCTTCCATCGTCGCCACGAACTCGACGAGCGCCTCCCGCATCATCGCGAGGTAGATCCCCTCCTTGCTGCCGAAGTGGTAGTAGAGGACGGGCTTGGTCACCCGTGCGACGTCGACGATCTCGCGCACGGTGGTGGCCGCGTACCCCTTGCGGGCGAACAGCCCGATTGCCGCGTTCATCAAGCGCCCGCGGGCGCTGTTCTCGTGGTGAACCGGACCCTCTGCCCTCGCCGCCACACCCACCTCCGCCCCCCATTACGAAGCCGCACCAGCCCAGTGCCGGGCTGGTGCCTACCTACCGGTAAGTATACCCGCCCCAATCCCCGTGTCAAGCGCCTACCGACCGGTAGGTAGTCCAACCGTGTACGCCTTCGACCTCCCGGAGGTTTCACCCGACTCCGGCCGCCGGGCTCGGACGGAAGGGGCTGGCTTCGAACCTCCAGAAGGGCATGGAAATACACATCCGTACCGGCCCGAGTCCCCCTCCGCTATACTCGCGACGCATGCGCGAGGCCTGGATCACCGGCATAGGGCTTGTCAGCGCCCTGGGGCCGGATCGGGAGACAACCTGGGCGGAGCTGTTGGCGGGCGGGACCGGAATCCGTCCCCTCACGCTCTTCGACACCACCGGCTTCCGCACCCGTCTCGCCGCCCAGGTGGACGAGGCGTCCCTGCACCTGCCGGACCTCCAGCGCGAGGTCGCCCGCCACACGACCCGTGCCAGCCGGTTCGGCCTGGCAGCGGCGGCCGAGGCCTTGGCCGACGCCGGCCTGCCCGCCGGCGGCCCCCCCCGACGCTGGCCCCTGGTGCTGGGCGGCGGCACGGCCGGGTTGTTCGAGGCGGAGGGGTTCGTCGCCCGCCGCCTGCGCCTCGGGGCCCGGGCGCGGGGCCTCACCGAGTTCCTCGAGGTCCCGCAGGACTCGGTCGCCGACCGCATCGCCCAGGTCTTCGCGCTGGCCGGCGAGCGGATCACCGTCACCACCGCGTGCTCCTCGTCCACGATCTCGGTGGGGCTGGCGGCCGAGATCGTGTGCGCCGGCGAGGCGGAGGTCGCGCTGTGCGGCGGTGCCGACGCCCTCTGCCGCCTCACCTACGCCGGGTTCAACTCGCTCCACGCGGTGGACACCGGCCCCGCCAGGCCCTACGACCGGCGCCGCAAGGGGCTCTCGCTCGGCGAGGGCGCCGCCGTCCTGGTGGTCGAGGAGGCGACCCGCGCCAGACGGCGGGGCGCCCGTCCGTACGCGAAGGTGCTCGGCTACGGCGTCACCAACGACGCCTTTCACATGACCCAGCCGGAGCCCTCGGGCGCCGCTTGGGAGCGCACCGTGCGGGCGGCGCTCGCCGACGCGGGCGTGGACGCCGCCGCGGTGGACTACATCAACGGCCACGGCACCGCCACGGAGCAGAACGACCCCGCGGAGTGCGCCGCCTACGCCCGGGTGTTCGGGGAACGGCTCCCGCGGGTGCCCGTCTCCTCGCTCAAGGGTGCGCTCGGCCACTGCCTGTGCGCGGCGGGCGGCATCGAGGCGGCGGTCACCGCGCTGGCGGTCGCGCGGGGCGTCCTGCCCCCCACGGTCGGGTTCGGCGAGGCCGATCCGGCCTGTCCGGTGGACCCGGTCGCCGGCAAGGGGCGCCCGGCTTCACCCCGGGTGGCGCTCTCCGCCTCCTTCGCCTTCGGCGGCAACTCGGCGGCGCTCGTCCTCGAGGCGTGCGCGTGAGCGCCTCGCCGATCTTCGTGCGCTCGCTGGGGGCGGTGTGCGTCGCCGGCGATGGCGTGCCGGCGCTCCTGCGCGCGCTGCAGGAGCCCGATTGGGCGCCGACGGTCGGCCTCGAGCGCCCCGACGCGCCGCCGCTCCCGGTGGCCACCTGCCGCTCGTTCTCGACCGGTGACGTCCTGCCGCCCCTGGTGGCGCGCCGGCTGGACCGGCCCTCGCGCCTGCTCGCGGTGGCGGCGCGCGAGGCGCTGCGACCCCTCGGCGACCCCCTGCCGTGGCCGCGCGAGCGGGTCGCCGTGTGCGCCGGGACCTGGAACGCGGGCACCTCGGCGCTCCTCGAAGTGCTGCGCGTCACCTTCCTCGTCTCTCCAGCGGAGGCGCCCCCCGCGCAGTTCCCCTCCACGGTCGCCAACGCCCCCGCGAGCCAGCTCGGGATCCTCGAGCGGCTGGGAGGCCCCAACCTGACGTTCGCGGAGAAGCAGGTGGGCGGCCTGCGGGCGCTCGCCGAGGCGGGACGGCTCCTCGCCCGGGGCCGCGCCGACGCGGCGCTCGCCTGCGGGGTCGACGAGGGCCACTGGATGAACGCGGAGGGGTACGAGCGCCTGCGCGCCCTACGGGGGGAGGGGCGGCCGGGGATGGTGCTCGCCGAGGGCGCGGCGGCGCTCCTCCTCGCCCGCGAGCCAGGACCCCGGCCGGCCGCGGTCCTGGCCGGTTGGGGCGCGGCGTCCTCCCCGGCCCCGCCGCACCGCTACCCGAACGATCCCGCGGCACTCGTCCTCGCCTGCCGGGGCGCCCTCGGCCGGGCCGGGCGCCGCCCCGCCGACATCGACCTGGTGGTCAGCGCCGCCAACGGCATCCCGGAGGTGGCCGCCCTCGAGCGTGCGGCACTGGAGATCCTGCTCGCGGATCATCGCCCGGCAGCGGTCGGCGTCGCCGGAAGGCTCGGCGAGGGGGCGGCGAGTGGGGCCCTGCGCGCGCTCGTCGCCGCCCACGCCGCGGCCGGCGGCGAGGCGCCGGCGTGGGGCGCCCCGCCCGAGCTCGCCGGTGCCGGGTTCGGGACATCGGCGGCGCCGCCCCGGTGCGTCCTCGTGCCGGGGGTCGCGGGAGGCGGTTCGGCGCTGGCGCTGCTGTTCACCGCGCCCTGACCGCGCTGGGCCTTCGGATCACGACAGGAACAGCGTCTCAAGGGTGCGGGCGATCCGTCCCGGGTGCGACCCCGGCCAGTACATCCGCCCGCAGCCCGGGCAGGAGAGGAAGCGGGCGGCGTGGGCCGCCACGTACGGCGGCACCCGCTCGCCGGCCTCCGCCCTCGGCACCTCCACGAGGCGGGCGTTGCACACCGAGCAGCGGGTGAGGAAGAGGGTGCGGTCCACCGCCAGCGGGAGCCTGGCCCGCAGCTCGGCGACCTGCTCGACGACGCTGCCGCTGCGCAGCAGCACCACCCGCGGGCCGGCCCGGGCGGCCAGGTGCCGGTCGCGGGTGAGGAGCCAGCGGCCCTCCTCACGCGACCTTTGCGCCACCAGAGAGTCGGGGACGTCCGGCAGGAACACGGTGTCGAACCCGGCGAACCGCAGCCACCTGGCGAGGCGGCCGAGCATCGCATCGCACGCAAAGCGAAGCTCTTCCACGTGCCCGATTCTAGTGTGCTAGCATCGTCCGGGATGCGGCTGGCACCCGGACAAACCCGGAGGTGTTCATGACCTCATCGCAGGAGCTTCGCGATCAACTGGCCGACCAGGACCCTGAGTACAGGCGGCTCCTCGAGGAGCACCGCAAACGGGTCCAGAGGCTGGAGGAGCTGACCCGCAAGGGCTGGCTTACCAACGAGGAAGAGCAGGAGGAGAAGAAGCTGAAGAAGGAGAAGCTGCAGTTCAAGGACCAGATGGAGGCTCGCCTCCGCCGCCGCGGCTAGCGCCCTGATGTTGCCGTTCGCCTCCGAAGGCTACCCGTTTGTGCTCGTGCCGGCGCTCGCCGGCATCCTCGCCTTTCTCTTTGGCGCCCCCGCCCTCGCAGTGGTCTTCTGGGTGGTGATGGCCGCGTGCGTTGCCTTCTTCCGCGACCCGGCGCGTGCGTCCACCGCCCCCCCCGACGTGGTCCTTGCCCCGGCCGACGGCAAGGTCCTTTCGGTCGGCGGTGCCCCGCCGGCGATGGCGGCACGGGGGCTCCCGCAGCAGGTTTCCATCTTCATGTCGCCGGCGAACGTGCACGTCAACCGCGCGCCGATCTCGGGCACAGCGCGGGAGGTTCGCCACACCCCGGGGGCCAAGCTCCCCGCGTTCCGCGACAAGGCCTCCGAGCTCAACGAGCACAGCTTCGTGCTCCTCGAGGGAGAGCGGGGCGCCATCGCCTACAAGCAGATCGCGGGCTCCCTCGCCCGCCGCGTCGTCTGCGACCTTTCCGTCGGCGAGAGCGTCCTCCGCGGCCAGCGGGTGGGCCTGATCAAGTTCGGCTCGCGGGTCGACCTCTTCCTGCCCGGCCACGCTCTCGTCGACGTGACCGTCGGCCAGCGGACGCGGGCCGGGGTCACGCCGATCGCGCGTCTCGCCACCGCGGGGGGTGCATGAGGGTCCGCATGAGCGTCCGCCCGGTCCGCCCGCGGCGGCCGGCCCGGGAGTCGCTGCGGCGCGGCATCTACCTCCTCCCCTCGCTGTTCACGGTGGGGAACATGCTGTGCGGCTTCGCCTCCATCCTGCACGCGCTCCACAACCGCCTCGAGCTCGCCGGGTGGCTGATCCTGCTCGCCGGCGTGCTGGACGGACTGGACGGGCGGATCGCGCGCCTCACCCGGGCGACATCGGACTTCGGGAAGGAGTACGACTCGCTCGCCGACGTGGTGAGCTTCGGAATCGCCCCCGCCTTCCTGGCGTACCAGTGGGGCCTCGAGGGCGTGGGCCGCTGGGGCTGGGCGGCGGCCTTCCTGTTCCTGGTGGCGGGATCGGTGCGCCTTGCGCGTTTCAACATCAAGGCGGCCCACGCCGATCGCCTGTTCTTCGTCGGCCTGCCGATACCGGCCGGCGCCAGCGCGCTCACCCTCATGGTCCTCGTCGGCATCGACCTCGACGTGATCGTGACGCGCGGCGTCGCGATCGCCGCCTCGGCGTTCGTCTTCATCGTCTCGGTGCTGATGGTGTCCACCGTCCGCTACCGCTCCTTCAAGGATTTCAACCTGCGCCAGCGCTGGCCGGCGACCGCCTTCTTCCTTTTCGCCGCGATCGTCGCGATCCTCGCCTTCTCGACGCTCCCGGCGATGGCGTTCCTCCTGGCCGCCTACCTCCTCGCCGGCCCGTTCGAGCTGGTGCTGCGCAAGGTGCGCCGCAAGCCTGCCCCCCAGCCCGCGCCATTCCAGGTGACGAGTGCTCCCACCACACCGCACGCTGACCATCATTGACCCGACCTCGCTGCTCGGGCGCGAGGTGACCGACGGCATCGTACGGGCGTTCCCCGACGTCCGGCGCCGGCTGTTCCACACCGGCGCCGACGCCGAGCACCAAGTCGCGGATGTCGCCGGCGAGGCTACGCTGGTCCCGCCGCTGGCCGAGCTCGACGAGCTCGAGGACAGTGCGGCGGTGATCGTCACAGCCACCCCGGCGTCCGGAACCGGCGAGCGCCTGCTCGCCTGGCTGCGCGAGCGGCCGTCGGTCGCCCTGCTCGACTGCACCCAGCCGGGGATCGCGGGCGGAGAGGCCGCGAGCGTCGTGGACGCGGTGCCTTCCCGGCCGCGCGTGCTACCCTGGTACCACCTCGTCGACCCGTCGCTTGCGGCCCCGGTGCGCTGGCTCCGGGCCCTGCTGCCGCTCGCCCCCGAGGCGTTTCACGTGACGCTGCTGTGCCCGGCGTCCGGATTCGGCGCCGAGGCCCTCGACGAACTGGCGTCGCAGGGCTCGGCGCGCCTCTCCGGCAGGCCGACGCGCCGGCCCGTGCACCTCCCCGCCGTGCTCGCCTTCGACCTGGCGCCCGCGGCGGGCGAACGGTTCGCCGCGCTCGACGCGCAGCTCGGGGAGATCTTCCCCACGATCGAGCGCGGTCTGCAGGTCATCGACAGCGGCGTCTTCCACGGCGACCTGGCCACGGTGGTGCTGCGCTGCGCGCACGAGGTCGGCGCGGAGCGCGCCCGCGCGCTGCTGCGGGCGAGCCCCGGAATGCGCCTGGCGCGCCGCGGCGAGACCGTGACGGCGAGCGGCGCCGTGGACGAGGACGTCGTGATCTGCGGTGAGCTGCGCGTTCGGGGGGGGTGGGTGAGCGCGTGGCTGCTGGCCGACGGGCTCCGGGTGGGGGGCGCCACCGCGGTGGTGGAGGTGCTGGCGTCGCTCAACGCGACGTGAGCGGCACCCTTTCCACCGGCCCAACGATCTCCCTGCCATCGCCCAGCCGCAGGCCCCAGCCGGTCGACACCGACCGAGGGCTCGACAGGAAGCGGACCACGCAACCGGCGATGCGCGCCTGCGGGGCGAGGAACGTCAGGTAGAGACGGAGCGCCGATGCGTCCCGGGCCACGGTTCCCCGCCAGACACCGCGCTCCGGCCGCCCGTACTCCATCCCCGAGAAGTCGCCGGGCTGCACGTCGCGCACCTCGGTCCCCGTGAAGCGCAGCTCCACCCAGTTGCCGGTGGTGGCAACGGCGCTCGCCTGGTCGGTCGGATTGACCAGCGCGACGCGCAGCGCCGCCTCGCCAACCCACTCGGCCTCGACCTCCGGCCGCGGGTTGGGGCTCCCGCCTGCGAGGTAGTCGAGAAACGCCTCGCGGCTCATGCCGAGCGCCGGTGCGGGGGCCGGCAGCCCGGCGGTGTCCCACCCCTCGAGCAGCGGGCGGGCGGGGCGCAGCAGCAGCCCGAGGTCACGGTTGTAGCGCGCGGTGTCCACCGTCTCGACCGTGATGCTGTGATCCGGGGCGACGGTCAGTCCCCCCCAGTCCACCGGCTTGCGGAGCACGAACGTGTCGCCGCGCGCTCCCGGCCGATAGGCGGCCGTCTCGGCGCCGGCGACCACGGCGAGAGAGACCCCGCCCGGCCCCGGCGGCGGCTCGGCGAGCGGCACCACGACCAGGACGACGCGGTAGGCGAGAGCGCGGGCATCCAGCCGCTCCAGCGCGCTCAGGTCGTCCTGCAGGGTCGAGGGCGGGAACCCCAGTGCCGGCGGGTTGCCGAACGCGATCGCGACCGCGTGGACGTTCTCCCAACCCCCTTGCGCGGCCGCCTCCGCGAGCGCCGGGGCCGGCAGCGCCAGCTCCAGCCGCTGCCGCAGGTGCTCCGCGACGCCCGAGGCGAACGCCGCCAACCCGGGCGTGGGCTCACGGGCCGCGAGCAACAGTCCGGGGGACCCGGGAAGGGACCTCTGCACCGGCACCAGCTGGGCCGCCAGCGTGGCAGGGTCGCCGAACGCGCGGCCACCGCCGCTGACCCACACCAGGCCGGTCACCGACCAGCCGGCGAGAGGTTTGAGGTCCGGCAGCGGCGCGAGAGAGAAGTGCGCTCCGCCGTCCCCCAGCTCGATGCTTCCCACCGGGAGCACCACGCCGTCCACGCCGGCGGCCCGGAGCACGGCGAGCGTGCCCTGGTCGGGTATCCCTCCCAGCAGCCACACCCGGTGGGTGAGGCTGAGGGGGGTCTCGGCATTCACCGACGCCGCCACGAGCACGAGGCTCGCGAGGACCGGCCACCGCCCTGGCATCCTCGCCATGCTAGCAGCCCTACGGCCGGGCCGGGAAGACGAGGCGGACCTCGAGCCCGCCACCGACGTTGCGCGCGTCCACGCCCGCCCCCGCGCGCTCCGCCACCCGCTGCACGACCGCCAGCCCGAGGCCGCTCCCCTCGGTGGTGGTAGAGAAGTGGGGCTCGAAGAGACGACCGAGCAGCTCGCTCGCAACCCCGCCGCCGGTGTCGTGAACGGACAGCACCACGCGCGGCCCCTCCCGCCGAACCGCGACCGTGATCTCCCCCTCGTGCCCGAGCAGCACGCGGGCGCTGTTCTCGAGCAGGTGGCGGAGGGCGCGCCGGACCCACTGTGGATCCGCGATCACCTCGGCCTCCTCGCCGAGCACGCGCACCGCGACGCCGCGCTGGGCCAGGACCTCGTACTCGGAGCTCGCCTCCCGCGCGAGCTGCAGGAGCTCGATCGCCTGAGGCTCCCAGTGCTCGAGCGAGACCAGGTTGGAGAACCCCTGCGCGACGTCGCGCAGGTGTTCCACGCGCTCGAGGATCTGCTGGGCGGCGACCTGTGCGACCTCGACCACGGCGTCGGGTCCGCGCTCCACCGCGGCGCGCAGCTCCTCGGCCCACAGCCGGATCGGGGTGAGCGGGTTCTTGACCTCGTGGGCGGCGATGCGGGCCAGCTCGGCAAAGGAGGAGAGCCGCTCGGCACGCGCCAGCTCCGAGAGGTCCTCCATGACCAGCAGGACCCGCCCGGTCCCGCCGGCGAGCGGCAGCGCGGTCACCCGCCAGAGCGCCTCAGGCGAGGAGAACGGACGGAACCTTTCCTCCGCACGGTTGCCCGCGGCGGCGCGCCCGGCGAGCGGGCCGACCTCGTGCGCGAAGCTCCGCGACAGGGCCTCCAGCCGAGATTCGCCGCCCAGCAGGTGGCGGGCCGCCGGGTTGGCGAGCTCCACGTTCCCGCCCGCATCCGCCACCAGAACCGCCGCCGAGAGCGTTCCGAGCACCCGGTCCAGGAGGTCGCGCTCGCGGCGCAGCTCCTCCTCGCGCCGCTGCACCTCGCGGGCCATCGTGGCGAACGCCCGCCCAAGCGCCCGCACGTCCTCGTCCCCCCCGGTCTCGAGGCCCACGAAGGGCTCGCCGCGCTCGAGGCGGTGGGCGGCGCCGACCAGACGCCGGAGGGGACGGCTGAGGCGCTGGCCGAGGCGCTCGGCGGTCGCGAGCGCCAGGATCATGGCCAGCACCGCGGTGACCACGAACCACTCTCCGGGCGAGGGGCTGCGGCCGAGCGCCTGGAGCCGCAGTCCGGCAACGCCCACGACCACGGGCTCCTGCTCGCGAAACGGCGCGAAGACCGCGAGCTCGTCGCGACCCAGGACGAGCGGCTCGCGCCACCCGCGAACGGAGCGGACGTACGCCTCCGGCGGCGGCAGCGCGGGTACCTTCCCGAGCACCGCGAGGTCGAGCCTGGTGGAGGAGACCAGCACCCCGGACCGGTAGACCGCGACGGCGCCCCCCAGCTCGCGCACCAGCCACGAGAAGCCTTCCTCCCACTGCGCGGTGGCGAGGAGCTGGCTCACCGCCCGGCCGATCTCGAGGCGCGCCTTCTCCTGCTGTCGGTTCCATTGGCGAGGCAGCAGCTGGCCGAGGAGGAGGATCGGCAGGACCGCGGTCGCCACCGCCAGCACGCGCACCCTCCCCCCGAACGTGCGACGCTGACGCCACCAGGTCGCCCAGCGGCGGCGCCGCTCGACGACTGCGAGCGGAAACACCCCCCACAGGGTGAGGGCGGCGAGCGCGAGCCCGGCCTCCGCCGGCGGCGGGCGGACCCAGGGCACGACCAGGACCGCGTCGCGGCGGGCGCGGAAGTAGGCGGCGAACTCGCGCTCGCCGACGCCGACCGGCCCCCAGCTGCGTCCCTCGGCCAGCGCTCTCCCGATCACGGCCGGGGAGAGCGGCCGGAACGTCGCCCCGCGGCTGGTGGGGGCGCCCGAACGGTCGAACACCGCCACCGGAACCTGGATCCCCGCCGCCCCGAGGGCCGCGAGCACGTCGCTCGGGGAAGGCGGGGCGAGGATCGCGAGCTGCCAGCCGCTGCGCAGCGTGCGCGAGGCCAGCACGTGTGGCGCGCCCTCCCCCTGGACCGGACTCTCCCCCCAGTTGCCCGCGGGCTGGCCGCTGGGATCGCTGAGCGCGAGCGAGGTGCCGGGCAGTGTCTCGCCGAGGCCGACCCAGGTGGCGAGCCGCCCCAGGATCACCAGGCGCTCGGCCGGTTCCAGGCGGACCATGCGCGCGAGAGCCTGCTCGGGGAGCGCGTTGAGCAACGAGCGGGCCGGGCCCTCCACCTGCTCGAGGCGCGCGAGCGTGGACTCGGTCGTGGCGACCAGGCCGGTGCGGCGGGCACCGTCGCTGCCGCCGACGAGCAGGCCGGCAGCGGCGAGCGCCGGCAGGCCCAGGCCCCGGCCGGGGAGGCCGAGGAACGCCACGGTCGCACCCCCGACCCCAAGGAGGGCGGCGTCCGCCCGGACGACTCCCGCCACCAGCGGCAGCCAGGCGGCCAATCGCAGCGGCCACGCCACCGGGGTGTTGCCGTGACCGAGGTTCCGCAGGAGGACGGCGAGCGTTGCCACCAGCGCCCACCGCAGCAACCCGGGCCACAGGAGACTGGTGGGGACCGGGTCGACGGCGAGGAGGTCGAGCAGCCCGGGAAGCGCCCAGCCTATCGCGCCGGCGGCGACCGCACCCGCGACGCGGAGCTCCCACCTCCCCGGCAGCCTCCTCACGAGAAAGGCGCCTGCGCCGGCCGCGGCGACCAGCCACCAGCCCCGCTCGAGCCACCCGAGGGCCGGGAGCAGCACCAGCGCCGCGGAGGCGACCGCGGCGAGCGCGGTCGCCCCACCGGCCGCCGCGAGGCCGAGCGCCACGAGCAGCAGCGCCCCGCCCGGCAGGCTCCAGGCGACCGGCGTGGTGCGGTGGACCTCGAAGCCCATGCCCGGGGCCGGGCCGCGGGCGAGTCCCTCGCTGCGACGGCCGATGTGGGCGGAGGCGGCCGCCGCCCGCCCCGCCCACACCCCGAGCGCCGTGCGGCTCCCGGCCTCGGGGAGGGCCACGGCGGCCAGCAGCGCACCCATCTGGCGGCCGTTCGCGAAGACGCTCTCCCGCCACCACAGCCACACACGGCCCACGCCCGGTTCCGCCGCCACCGCCCTCTCGCCGAGCGCGCGCAGATGCACGGGGAGGCGCGCCGAGTCGCCCGCCCACCCGACCGGCAGCCCGTGCTCGTCCACCAGTACCAGCGCGTCCACCCGGAACGGCAGACCACGCCAGGCGTCCACGATCAGCGCGAAGGGGGCCTCCGGCTCCGCCTCGCCGCCGCCGGGGAAGAGCATGCGCTGCAGCCGCTGGTCCACCGCCAGGCGGCCCAGTTCGCGCTGCAGGAGCGCGGACTGAACGTTGACGCGGATCGCGAACTCTTCCGCGTTGCGCGCCGCAGGAAGCACCGCGTCGATCGCGAGCGCGAGCGCCGCGAGCGCGGCGACCGCCGGCGCGTAGCGGGGGAGACGGCGCCAGGCGAGCGCGAGGGCGACGGCCGCGAGCGGCACGCGCCAAGCCAGCGAGGCGGCGGCCAGGCCCGGCCATGGCCCGGCGAGGAGCGCCACCACGATCGCGGGGACGACCCCCGCGAGGCTCAGCGCGGGGGGGCGCCGCCGGGCAGCATCGGAATGCGGATCCCGGTGCGTCGAGCGCACTCGATGGCCTCCTCGTATCCGGCGTCGGCGTGGCGCATCACGCCGGTGCCCGGGTCCGTGGTCAGCACGCGTTCCAGCCGGCGGGCCGCGTCCTTGGTGCCGTCGGCCACCACCACCATGCCCGCATGCTGCGAATAGCCGATTCCGACGCCGCCGCCGTGGTGGATGGAGACCCACGTCGCCCCGGCGGCGGTGTTGAGCATTGCGTTGAGGAGCGGCCAGTCGGAGATCGCGTCGGAGCCGTCGCGCATCGCCTCGGTCTCCCGGTTCGGCGACGCCACCGACCCGGAATCGAGGTGGTCGCGTCCTATCACGATCG
>Ga0316628_100001117_pt1 | contig 18568 bp, 17 predicted proteins | sample OWC_Aug_M2_C1_D5_FD_207648 | JGI IMG/M metagenome (GOLD analysis project Ga0316628, IMG submission 207648) | Wetland soil microbial communities from Old Woman Creek delta, Ohio, United States - OWC_Aug_M2_C1_D5_C | ecosystem: Environmental > Terrestrial > Soil > Wetlands | place: USA: Ohio... | reverse complement strand
CGCGATCCCATGTCTGCAGAAACGCTCAAATCGGCCTGGGCTTTTCTTTTCCCCGAGGGCAAGCCGCGCGGCAATACCTCGCTGCGGTTGGGAAGCGGCGAGCCGCTCCTGGCACTACCTCTGCTAAGTCAAGTGCAAGAGCTTGTAGCGATGGGTCAAGAACGACCGGCGGTCTTTATTACCACCAACGGCACGCTGATCAATCGCCAAGTCAGCGATTGGTTGGCGGCGTCGGGGTGGCACGTCAAAGTGAGCCTGGATGGCCCCGCGTCCATCCAAGACGCCTGGCGGGTGAGGCCGGGTGGTCAGGGCACGTTCGTTAAAGTGGCAGCGGCGGTGGCCGACCTGGCACAGCGCATACCGGAACGGTTGAGTGTGACGGCGGTACTGTGTCGCGGCGCAGACCCGGTGCAAGTGTTTGAGGCCATCGCGCAGCTCGGTGTCAGGCGCATCGAGTTGGTGCCTGTGGCTCACCATCAAGAATCCGTTCAGCCTGATGCCTCCGATGTCGAGCGTTACGAGGCGTTTGTCCGAGATTACGCTCACCGTTACCTGGAAGCCTCACCCGGCGACAATCTTCCTACGCTGGTACGCTTTGAGAGCCGCGTCACGCGTATGATGGGATACGATAACGCGCGCATCCCCTGCGGCGCCGGTCGCTCCTTTTTAGGCGTCGGCCCTGATGGCGATCTGTATCCGTGCTTCCGCTTCATCGGGATCGAGCCTTACCGGCTCGGTCATCTGGGCTCGGGACTGGATAAAGTCGCAGCAGCGGATTTTTGTCGCGGCGCTGGCCGGACGTATCAAGAGCGTGCCGCGTGCCGGGATTGTTGGGCGTCGCCCTTGTGCGGCGGGCCATGTTTCGCTGTCACCGAAATGTTTGGGCCGGGCGATGGACAGCCGCTGGCGCTTCACTGTGCCTATGTGCTGGCCGACGCTCGCGCCGCGGTGTGGCTGGTGAGCCGGCTCCGGCAGCGTGACCCAGAGCGGTTGCTGGCCTTTCTCCCCGGAAAGATTGAAATCGAATGACGGACAAGGTCGCCCTGGTCAAGCCGCCCGAAGTTTCACAGTTTAACTTTGGCGCATTCAGCCTGGGCGTCCTGGCGGCAGCCATTCGCCATTTGGCCCAAGTCTCGATCCTCGACGCAACCCATCTATCGGTAGACGAAGCGGTGCACGCCGTCTGGGACATGGAGCCGGACTGGATCGGCATCACGGCGATGGGATTGACTTCGGTAAAGCCGGTCGCCGCGTTCATCCAGCGATTGCGAGCCGCTGCGCCTGACGGAGATGCTCGCCGGCGTGTCACCTTGCTCGCCGGCGGCCATGGCGCTTCGATGCTGCCGGCACCTTTGCTTTCGGCGGGGGCGGATGCCGTCGTCATCGGCGAAGGCGAGCAGACCTTGCAGCAAATTCTCGAACACGGCCTTTGCCCCGGCGCGCCCGGCGTGGCCTGCCGGGTGGACGACCAAGTGCTCACCGGTCCTTTGCAACCGCCACTATACCCGCTGGATCGCCTCTCGCCGCCCGCGCGCGATTTGATGCCGCCTCCGCCCGATGGCGTTCATCTGATGGAGACCAGTCGAGGCTGTCCTCATGCCTGTGCGTTTTGTGAGACGACGCGGTTCTATGGGCAGAGGTGGCGGCCTCTATCGCCTGGTCGTGTAGCGGCTGAGGTCGAGCGATTGGTGGATGATTACGATGCCTGGATCATTCACTTTGCCGACGATAACTTTACCGCCAATCCCAAGCGTGTGTTGGAAACCTGTCGCCCGTTGCAGCAGGGACCGCTGCCGGCTTTTATCATGGTCTCGGCGCGCGGCGATGACCTCGTCGCCGATCCGCGCCTGATTCCGGCAATGGCTGCTGCGCGCATTTTGCGTGTCACGGTCGGCGTGGAGACCGTCGAGCCGGAGATGGCCGCCAAGGCCGGCAAGCCGATCTCGCTCGAGACTTACCGGGAAGCTTTTACGCGCATGAGGGAGCACGGCATCTTTACGGTGGCGTCTCTCATCGTCGGATTGCCTGGAGAAACGCCCGAGATGCGACAGCGCGCAGTGGAAATGGCCGTCGAAGTAGGGCCGGACTCGGCGCACTTTTTGCCTTTTTTGCCTTTGCCCGGCGTGCCGCTGGCCGCAGGCCGTTCCGGCTTTGACGCCGATCCCGCAGACATCCAGGACGCTTGCGCGCTTACCGAGGCGTTCTTTCACCATTCGACTGTTCGGGCGCGCCTAGCAAAAGCAGCCGCCAATCCTGACGTGCGAGGCATGCTTGCCAGGGCCACACTCGGGCGCTTTGCCGAGGAGAGCTAGGTATCGCTGGCGCTTTACCTCGCACCAAGCTGCGACCTTTTGCCCAAGCTACTAACTTGCGCGTCCACATAGCCCTCGAGCGTCGCCGTCGCGTGGTCTCTCGGCCCAGATAGCGAAAGATCATTTTGAACCAAGGGAACCACTGACAAGCGCATTTTGTTCTGGGGAGGCGATCTACCTGACAGTTGGCCTCGTCGCCTGAGCCTGTCGAAGCCGCCATGTTCTACCTAAACACAGCCACGGCCTGTTCCATCTTGGCTATGACATCCACACCAAAGGGGCAGCGCTCCTTGCACGCGCCACATTTCGTGCAGTCGGACGCCTTGGCCTCCAGTGCGCCGTATGCTGCCCGCACCTCGTCGGTCAAGTGTCGTTGAGCCATCTCGACCAGGCGAATGACTTGGCCCACGTCAATGGCCGAGGGGCAAGGCAGGCAATGATTGCAGTAGACACATTCACCAGCTTCATACTGCCGCAGATCAGAGAGGATGGCGCCAAAGTCCTTTTCCTCCTCGGTGGCCTGCCCATAGGCCAACACTTGCTTCAGTTGTTTCGGGTTGGCGCACCCCGGCACAGCCGTCGAGACTCCCATCTGCGAAAGTACGTACGAGAGACACTGCACCGGCGTGATCGAGGCCGGCTTTTTCAGCTTGAGCGCGGTTCCGCCCATCAGATAACGCGGCACGCGGATTGAGCGTTCCTCGCGCAAGAGCTTGCCGCCCGCAAAAGGCTTCATCGCCACCACGCCCACCTGGGCCGAGACACACGCCTGCAACAAGTCCTTCATGCCCGGCACGGCGTTGGCCGCCATGTGGATGGGAAACATAAGCACATCAATCTGTCCGCTCTCGATTGCGCTATGCGCCACCTCGATGCTGTGCGTGCTGATGCCGATACAGCGCGCCCTGCCCTCTCGCCGCAATCGGTCGGCCAGCTCCAGCAATCCCCCGGGCCCAGTGACACCCTTGAACTCGGCCACCGAGTTGAAATTGTGCAAGAACAGCACATCCACATGGTCCGTGTCCAACCACGTAAGAACGTTAAGGAAGAAAGCCTCGCTTCTTTTCGCGTTGCGTGTCTTGAAATACTGGTCGTTTTTCTCGGTAGAGCCCAGATGTCCGGTCAAGCAGACACGCTTCCGATACCCTTTCAGTGCCGCGCCCAGGTTATCGAGGTAGTGAGGAAAAGAGAACACAATATCGAAATAGTTCACGCCCTGTTCGATCGCCTCATGGACCACCGAGGTGACGATCCTGCGCGGCTGTTGGTTCAGGTACTCGGTGCCCAATCCGATCTCACTGACCTTCAGGCCAGTCCTGCCCAGCTTGCGGTATTCTATGCACATTTGAATGCCTCCCGTCAACGAATTATTCTCTAGCACACTTGGCTCCATCAAGAGCCTGTTTTCCTCTGTCCAAGGACCACCATCTCGAAACGCCCGTCTCGTGTTTGCGCGATCGGTCCCCGGCCCACGCCTTCAATTTGCCCACGATCACGTCCTTGCCAGGCACGGCCACGCAAAGCGAGTCGCGCGCCTCAACGTCAATCGCCTCGCTCGCGGAGTGTGGCTCAACCGCTGCCACTTTTGACAATCAATGGCAGAAAGATAGCATAGTCCGGCCAGTTTTGCCAGTAACCGCTCTGCATCCCAAAAGAGGCGCTGTCAGAAAAGCCGACGATTGGCTGGCCTATGGTGCTATGCATGGCATAGTGGGCCGAGGTCGGCTTGCCTCCGCCGCCGGTCAGCACATACCACGACAAGCTGTAACCGGTCGAGGTCTGCGCGCGGGCAATGCCTGCCAGGAGCAATGCCACGAGCAAACCAGCCACTCCCACCAGCATCCATCGCTTGTTCATGGCGTCGCCTCCTACTGCAAGGTCACGAAGACGTAGATGAGCTTCTGATCCGAATTCAACGGATCCAGTGCCTTGCCAAAGACGGTGCCGGGCACCGTTGTCTTGACTCCCTCGATGCTGATCATGGCCGCCCTGCCTGCATAGCCGACCTGCCCCGCGGTAGACAGTAGATCGCCGGGCTGAATAGCGCCGGTCAGCGCACTGGCTTTGACCTGAGCCGGCCCCTGGATGACCAGCAGCAGGTACTCGCCTGGCGGCACCAGCCCGGCAGGCGTCACCTCCAGGCCAGCTACCGAGTCTCGGCCATCCGACTGGCGCTTGCCGGTCACGACCTGGATGTTGAAGCGGCTATAGACCACGCCCGCCACGGCGGTGCTGTTGGCCGATGTGGCCTTGGCGATCCGGACCACCGGAGGGCCGTTTTTTTCCAGAGGCGCGGCCATGCCGCTAAAGACGACCACATCCCCCAATTCGAGGGCTTCTGTGCCACCATTCTGCACAACCTGCATCACCGCACCCATCAAATGGTAGTTGAGCGAGTAGATGTTGTCGGGAGTGTACACTCCATAGTTGTTGTCGGTGCGTCTGGTCAGGGCGTACACACCATCGTCGTCACCGCTCTCGGCCCACACACCCGCCCAGTTCGTGCTCTCGCCCACCACGCCGGAGCCGCTGGTGCCGTAGTTTGTTCCGTATACGGCGATGCCCGAGTCGCCGTACTTGGCGCCGCGGATCGCAGTGCCGCTGCCGGAGATCTTGGATCCCCACACCCCGGCCGCCTCGGACACATCGTCGTTCTCAGTCGTGCCGTGCACGCCGACCCCATTCGCGCTGCGGCCATAGACCCCCGGCGTCCACGCATTGGTCGCCGTTGGCGTAGCGCCGCTGTAACCGTACACGCCCACGCCGCTGTTGCTAGAAAAATAGCCGCCGTACCCATGGCCCTGTTCGGAACCAAGGTCATAGCCTGCAACTGCGTAGCCATCTTGGGTGTAGCCGACCACGCCGACGCCGTGGCCGCTATCGGTTTTGCCCACGACTCCATAGCCGGTGGCCAGGACACTCCCAACGACACCCCCGCCATAGCTCCCCCCTGCATTGCCGTTGTAGCCATAGACTCCATAGCCGCCCACGTCGCGGCTTTCGCCACGCAGGCCGAATCCACTCGATGTGTTGGTGGCTGCGACAATGGACTCGGGTCGGTCCAGGCTGCCCTCGATGCGTGCGCCTGGCCGCAGGCTCAGGGCATAAGCGGTGGGGAGCACCTGCACGCGCGGGGTCAGTGTTTCCCATGTGCCCCCGGTGGTCCGCACGCGGATTTGCAGCCACAATTCTTGCCCATTGATGTTGGCCGGGTCAACTTCCAACTGCGTGCTATACAGCCCGTTCGTGATAAGTTGGGCGTTCCGTGGGACGGTCGACCCAATCTGGCTACCTCCATCTGAAAGCGACCAAAACGCGAACTCGAGGTCATACGTGCCGCTCAACGGTGCGCCTGTGGTCGGATGGACGAGACGACCTTGGTAGCTGATGGAAGCCGCGACGGTGCCAGCGGGCGCGTTCGTTTCCAACGGCCCCGATCCTTGAGAACTTGCTCCACTCGCTGACGTCGTCAAGAGTGTGAGGATTCCGATCAATGCCAAGACTCGAATGTTTTTCATGGGGTGTTTCTCCTTTCGATATGTGTGTTACTCTTGCGAAACGCGTCTGCGGTCAGGTCTTTGGAGAATCGGCATACCTCCGTTCTGCGATCACTTACACCCGGCGCGGAGAGATAGCAGCCCCGGATGATCCGGCACTATCCACAATCCATGCTCCACAGTTTGACACGCCAATTCATATTGTCCCAGCTCTCTATGGCAGCGGGCCATGTCCAAGTAAAGGTTCGGATCGCCCGGGGCAAGATTCAAAGCGTTTTGGTAAGCGAGCAAAGCGGGCTCGATTTGCCCCTGGCGGCGATAGATATGCCCCAGTCCGCGGTAAGGGCCAGCTAGATCTGGTGCCCACCGCAGGGCATTACGGTAGGATTGCTCCGCGCCGTCCAGGTCGTCCAGAGCCAGTTGCGCATCGCCCAGATACCAATGGGCCCATGCATCGGTGTGATCGAGACCGGCGGCTTGGTGAAATTGATCGGCTGCTTGTGCGATCCGATTCTGGGCCATGTAACTCAATCCCCAGCCTGTGTGGAGCATCGCACTTTCCGGAAACAGCGTCGTGGCTTGGCCGTAGGCTCGTTCCGCCTGGGCAAAGCGACTGGGGTCACCTGCCTTGCCCCACTCTGTGTACAACTCACCGTATCCGGCCCACGTGCGATAGTTGCCGGGCGCAAGTCGCCGGGCGGCGTCGAGCGCGGCCTCGGCTGATCGAAACTCGACTGGTGAGTTGTAACCGCGTCTGGCCAGTTGCAGATGAAGCCAGCTCAGATGCTCGTGATAGGCTGCCTGTGTGGGCCACAGGGTGATGGCCCGTTCCATTGCGGCGATGCTGTGCTGCACTTCGGTCGTGGTGCGCGTGTGATTCGCTAGACCGGCATGGGCGTCGGCGACCAGCAAGATCAGGCTACTCGACATCAGCACGACGAGCAAAAGCAGGGCGAGCAACTTGTATGACCCATAGGGCTGATTCTCTTTGAGCTCTGCAGGCTGAAGCCTGCACACCGAGTTTCGAAATACGCCGAGTGCAGGGGATTGGATCCATGGCGCTACCAGCATCCCCAGCGTCAACCAGAACATAGTTGCCGTCGTTGTCACCGGGAAGCTGAGTTGCGTCTCCACCAGGTGCCCCACAGCAGCCGCAAGCCCGGCGGCCAGCACGATTCGCATCTGATGATCTTGAGACTTGACAAAGGCTTGTAGGGCGGAAGCGATTACCATTCCCACCGTTGCTGCGTAGGCAAGCAAGCCTGCCAGGCCGCCAGAGGCGAGTGTGTCCAAGATCAAGTTGTGGGCGCGGTCTACGATCACGGCCCGGCCCTGCAGGTAGACCAACTCGGCTGGAAAGACAGTGCTAAAAGTCTGCGCTAGAGTCTCCGGGCCATAGCCCAAGATGGGACGGACAGCGACAAGCGACCAGGTCGCTCGCCAAATGGTGACGCGCGCTCCTATCGAACCGGTCAGTCCTGGCACACAAGCTAGAGCGATCAGCCCGGCGGCCAATCCAAGTATGCTGACGATGCTTGCGATGACAGTCAGCCGATGGTGTCCCCGGCTCCACGCCACGGACAGGGCGAACACTCCCCCCGCGGCCAATGCGCCCAGCCATGCAGCTCGGGTCATCGTCGCCAACAGACACATCAGTTGTGCCGCCATCAAGGCGATATACGACGCGCGTCGAGCGGAATGGCTCGCTAGTAGCGCGCAAGCCAACGTAAGTGGCTGTGAGATCACCAGATAAGCGCCCAGGAAATTACTCCGCCCCAAAGTGCTCAGGGCTGGTGATCCTTCCGCCTGCCAGTGCAGTGGGTCAAGTCCCACGGCTTGCAGCAATCCATAGATCACCACCGGGGCACTGCCCCAGGCGATCGTCGTCAGCAGACGATGGACCTGCGCCGTATCGCGCAAGCGATCTGCAATGATCAAAAACAGCGCCAAGATGCACAGAGTGGTGATGATTCCCTGCATGCGATCATAGGAGCCTTGCATACTTTGCAGAGGGTTCACAGAGAGCGAGGCGCTAAGGACCAGCACGACGCCGAAAGCGAGAACTGCCATGCCGAAAGCCCGATGTAGGTTGGTGGACATTTGCCAGGCGTGCTGCTCGCCTTTCTCACGCCGTGTGAGCCACGCGGCTCCCATCACCGCCGCCACAGTCCACACCAAGAGCGCCTTGGGTAGCTCGAAGAGATTCCGCCCCCAGGGCGCAATGAGCAGCGGCAGGCCAGCGGCAAGTATCAGCCAGCCTGCCTCGATCACCCGATCGTTGAGGGATGAGGTTTTACCCACGCGAGCCTCGCACACAACCCCGCGCGCACTAAACCTCGAACGATTCGGCATGGGGCAGTTCGATCCCTTGGCGCACCCGGCGCTGGAACGCCAGGCGAATTGGAGGCTTACGGCGTTTCTCGCAGCAGCGCATCGGCAATGGCGCCAGCCCATGCACTGATGGCATTCCAGTCACGAAAGTCGCCCACAGGTGCTTTGACGTTCTTGATCATCCATCCTTCGATCAAGTTCATCTTTTTCGGGTCCGCTGCCCCGTGGAAGAGGGCAATGTCGCGGACGTGAATGCGGTCGGCGATGGGCTGCAGCGATGTGGGGAAGCGCCAGCCCTGCACTAACTGGACAGGATCTCCCTTGCCCGTAGGCCCACTGGAAAAGAGCCAGACCGGCCTCTCCGCCAGTGCCTTCTCGTTGGCCCGCAGAAAATTCGCAGCCTTTTTCTGCCATTGACCGATGTAAACGGCGCTGCCCAAGACGACGGCCTTGTAGGGAGCCAGGTCGCTGGCGCGATCCGCAGGCAGCACGTCAGCCTGCAAACCGGCTTGGCGAAGCACCTCTCCGATCTTTTCGGCAATCTCTGCCGTGGCACCGTACTTGGTGGCATAGGCCACCAGAACTCGAATGTCCATATGATCCTCCTCAAGCTCACCCTCGCGAGGGCGAGCCATACGAGTGCGTGTTGACACGGCAATACCCGACATCCAAGGCAAGATTGTATGTCGCGTGGGGGGAAATGTCAAAAGGCAAATGAGATGCGGCGGTGCAGGTTGCGTGTGTGCTTCACGATGACGCGGGCAGCGTAACTCGCGTCGAGCAAGGGAAGCTGTCCAAGTCGAGCGGCTAAGCGCATGGCCGCGATGGCGCACGACACGATGGCCGTCGGCAACGCCACTGCAACAGTCGGCGCGGCCTGTAGTTGTGTTAGTTGAGGAGCCGTAGACCCGTCAGGTCCGATCAGTTATCGAATGGATTCTAGAACGACGGCGCTTCTCCAAGAACGACCTTGACGGTTAGCTTCTGATTTCCTCGAATCACGTTCAGCGTGAGCGTGTCGCCCGGCTTGTGGTCACGAAGGATGCGTTGCAGGTCTGAATCTCCCGAAAGTGGTTTGCCGTCTATCGCCGTGATCACGTCGAGTCGCTGTAGCCCAGCCTGATCCGCCGGTGACCCGCGCGCCACACGCCGAATGACAATCCCGGCTTGGTCGGGGATGCCCAGTTGCGCAGCGATGGCAGGGTTGAGGTCAATGTCGCTGATGCCGATATAGGGATAAACCACTTTGCCTGTGGTGATCAGTTGATCCGCAATGGGCTTGGCAGCCGCCACCGAAATCGCGAACCCGATGCCCTGGGCCGGCACGCCGGGCTCCGCCTGGCCCGCCACCAACGTGTTGATCCCGACCACCTGTCCGGCCAGGTTCACCAGCGGTCCTCCCGAATTGCCGGGGTTGATCGGGGCGCTGGTCTGGATGACGTCAAAGAGGTACGGCCCCTGGGCGGATGTGTCACTCGGCTCTTGGACCGTCCGGCCCAGCGCGCTGACGACACCCGCCGTCACCGTCGGGCCGCCGTCCAGCGCGAGCGCATTGCCAATCGCCACCACCCAATCCCCCACCTGCAACTGGCTGGAGTCGCCCAGTTCAGCCACCGGAAGATTGCTGCCGCTGATCTGCACCACGGCCAGGTCCGTCACGGGATCGCGGCCGATCAGCTTGGCCTGAAACGAGCGACCATCGGGCAGTGCCACCAGCAGTTTTTGTGCGCCTTCCACGACGTGATTGTTCGTCAGGATGTGTCCTTGATTATCATAGATCACGCCCGAGCCAACGCCTGCCGGTATATCGAACGGCTGGTTGAACTGGTCCACTTCAATCTGCTCATTTGTGATCTGTACGACAGCCGGCTTGACCTTTTGCGCCACCAGCCGGATTGCGTTGCTGAAATCACTTGTTGCCAGTGGGGCAGCAGCAGGAGCGATGGTCACGGATGCCGCGGTAACTATGACGGCCGGGGTCGGCGTCGCTGCCAGAACAGTCTCTGTGGCTGCCGGCGCGGGCTCCGAGGTCGGCAGCGTTACAGTAGAGACAGCGGAACAACCTATCGCTGACAGCATGAATACCAGCACCGGCAGGTACAACCCGATACGCAAGTCCCGATTCTTGTACATCTCATCCTCCCTTTGGCTTGGCTGGATACAAGCCTAGCCTTGCGCTCGTTTCCACAGCAATTTGCCGACTGTACCATATCACATCGAGCGCGGTTCTGACCTTATGGGCAGCTAAAGGCAACCTTATCGCGACATTAAACGCCAACGTCCAGTCGGTATGACTGGACGTTGATACAGGTGATCCATCGGACGTCCTGGCCGGACTTGTGTTATTTGAACGCCGTAACAGGCGGCGCAGACAGATTTGCCCTACGCTCGATTCTAGAACCTGTTCGCGGCATTGCTATCGGGCGAATGTTATTGCTGTGTAAGAGAAGCGTTGAACCCTTGAATCAACGCTAGAGTCTCCTCGGAAGACAACCTGGCCGGCGGATGCAGCATCAGGTAACTGGCCGGCGGCATCTCTCCGCGCTGTACCTGTCGCGCCGCGTTGCGCGCCTCGCGCTGCCGGAGATTCCACGCAGACAAGTTCAGTCTCGAGCGCCCCTCATCCACATCGTGCTGGATGAGCCAAGACATTGGCGCAACGTTCGAATACCACGGCCAGACAGTCTCATTGCTATGGCAATCGAAACACGCCCGCTTGGCTAACTCGCGTGTTTGCGGGCTGTCCCACTTGGGTTCAGCTTGCACAGGCGGATTGGTGTGAGCACGTCCATAGGGGACGATCTGGAGCGCAATCACAAAGACGACGATGACGGCTACGATGCCGACAAGGATTTTCTTCACCATGGCAGCCTCTCCTTGGCAAGGATGTGAGGAACAAGGCTGATTATAGCCTGACCGACTACCAACTGCAAGTGTACGAGTCTAATCTGCCTTTAGCCTTCCTTTCACGTGTCTCTCACCCAAGCGAGTTATCCTTACACTGCAAGCTACAGACACTGGCTTCAAGGTGAAGCCGGGGGTGAACAGAAAGCGAATGTGATACTTGGCGAATTCAATCGCCAATGAAAAAGGGGGATACAATGAAAGTCAGAACATTTTTACTGGGTTTTGCGATTGTATTGGTTATCGTTCTAGCGATTGGGCTTGGAAGCGTGGGTGGCATCGCAGCCGCGCCATACCTTCAGCACCAGTCTGGGGCTTTGGCCAGTCCAAATCAGCAGCAGTCTGCGCCGGCGCTGGCCCCGACTGCCGTTCCGCTGCCAGCCGACGCCAGCGCCAGTGAACGCACGGCGTCCGATGTGTACCGGCGGGTCAGCCCATCGGTTGTGTATATCCAAGTGGTGGAAAGCGGAAGTGCCACATCTTCACAGCAACAGTCGCCCGGCACGCCGCGCATTCCCAATCAGCCGCGGAGCAGTGTGCAGGTCGCCAGCGGATCGGGGTTCGTGCTGGATAAGCAAGGCCATATCGTCACGAACGATCATGTCATTGACGGCGCGAGCCAGATTGAAGTGACGTTCCTCGACGGCACGACTGTACACGCCAAGGTGGTGGGCCAAGACCCGAGCAGCGACCTAGCCGTGATTCAGGTGAACGTCGACGCGTCGTTGCTCCAGCCAGTGAACCTGGGCGATTCGGCATCACTCGTCGTGGGCCAGCAGGTCTATGCGATCGGCAATCCGTTCGGCCAACTGTGGACGATGACCAGCGGTATTGTCAGCGCAGTGGGGCGCACCATTCAATCGGGCACGAGCAACTATTCGATTCCAGAAGCCGTCCAGACAGACGCGTCCATCAACCCCGGCAACTCGGGCGGGCCGCTGCTAGATACCCAGGGGCGCGTGATCGGCGTCAATGAGCAAATCGAGTCGCAGAGTGGATCGTCCTCCGGCGTGGGCTTTGCCATTCCAGTGAATATCGTCAAACGCGTCACGCCTGCGCTCATCAAGGACGGCCAATACAACTACGCCTGGTTGGGCGTCACCGGCGCCGACCTGACGCTGGATGTGAAGGAAGCGATGAACCTGCCGACCGATCAACGAGGTGCATTGGTCATAGATGTCGCCTCGGGAGGACCAGCCGACAAGGCCGGACTCCAGGGCGGCCAACGACAGGCGACGATAAACGGCAGTCAAACGCCTATCGGAGGCGATGTGATCACTGCCGTGGACAAACAACCGGTGAAGGGAATGGATGAGGTGATTGATTACCTATTCACGTCCAAGCAGCCTGGCGACAAGATCACGTTGACGGTGTTGCGCAACGGGCAACAACAGGATATCACAGTCACATTGGGTCAACGACCTGCGAACCCGTAATCCAAGATCGAATGATACAAAGCGGAGCCAAGTTCTTGGTTCCGCTTTTTTGTCGCCCTAGTCTGCATCACCCTAATCTTGTCTTGAACTGCCGAGAGAGTATCCGAGCCATACCTGCCTCGGTGGGCGGCGCCAGGGTCGCGAGCCGACTCTCTGCGTGCCTGAATTGTGGCGCGCTCGCGCCGACCCAAGCCCAACCCGCCGATTCGGACGTTTGACTTGTCTTGGCAACAGGCTTACACTTGCGTCACCTGCGACTGCAGACAGGAGGGATAGCGCATGGCTCAACACATCTTGCTCGTGGACGACGACGCCTTGCTCCGACGCAGCCTGGCGTTCAATCTGGAACAGGCAGGTTATCGAGTCAGCACGGCCGCCAGTGCCGAAGATGCTTTGGCTTTGGCGCGTCAGGATGTGCCGGACCTGGTGCTGCTGGACATCGGTTTGCCGGGCATGGATGGCCTGGATGCCTTGCGCCCCTTCCGAGAGCAAATCAGTGTGCCCGTCATTTTTCTCACCGCTCGCCGCCGTGAGCTGGACGAAGCGCTCGGCCTCGAACTGGGCGCTGACGACTATGTCACCAAGCCGTTCGACCTGGAGGTGTTGTCGGCCCACATCAAGGCGGTGCTGCGGCGATCTCAGCGCCCGGTGGAACCTGCTGCCGCGGAGGCCACACTGGTCGTTGGCGACATCACGATTGACCCGACGGCACACACCGTCACAGTCGCCGGCCAACCTGTGGACTTGCCCCCGCGCGAGTTTGAGTTGCTCCACGCACTCGCCCTTGAAGTGGGGCATGTTGTGTCGTCCGAAGATCTGCTGGCGCGAGTGTGGGGGGCAGAATATGCCGGCGAGCCTCAAGTCGTCTACGTTCACATTCGTTGGCTGCGGGAAAAGCTCGAAGAGGATCCTCAACGCCCTCGCCGCATCGTGACGGTACGCGGCGTGGGTTACAAGTTGGAGCCGCGGGAGGGCTGATGCTCAACACTCTGCGCCGCCGTTTTTTGGTGAGTCACCTGGCGCCTCTGCTCGTCATCATGCCGTTGATGGGCATTGCACTGGTATATGAGGTGGAGACTCGGGTGCTGTTACCGAACCTGTCGAATGAACTGGTGGGACAGGCCCGGCTTATCACCGAAATTGGGATGGATCAAAGTGACCTATGGCGTGACCCGGCGGCTGCTCAAGCCTTTGTCGAACACGTGAGTGCACATCTGACTGCACGTCTGATGTTGATCGATGCCAGTGGGCGGCTGCTTGCCTCCGATGATCCAGCGGATGCGACTCAAATCGGACAGCCACTCAATCATCCGGATCTGAACAAGGTTTTGGCCGGAGAGCCAAACGTCCACACAACCTACAGTCCTGATATGCACGCTGAAGTCGTTGATGTCTTTATGCCGGTCACGGGGTCGGACGGTCGAGTCGTGGGTGTCGTTCGATTGACGCGCCGGCTGGCAAGCGTCTATGAGCTGTTCATACGTCTGCGCTATCTCATCATCGCCATCTTGTTTACGGGATTTCTGTTGGGAAGTGCCGTCGGCTGGGTGTTGGCACTGAACCTGGAACAACCATTGAAGCGTGTCACCTTGGCGGTCTATCAACTGGAGAACGGAGAATTGCAGGGGCCTCTGGCTGAAGACGGACCGGATGAGATTCGGAGTTTGATACGCTCCTTCAATTCTTTTGTCGAGCGGCTGCAAATGCTGGAGCAGAATCGTCGCCAGTTGTTGGCGAATCTTGTCCATGAATTGGGGCGTCCGCTGGGCGCTTTACATTCGGCGATCCAGGCTCTGATAGGCGGCGCGGATTGTGACGAGGCTTTGCGGCGCGAGCTATTAGGGGGCATGGATGCCGAGATCGCGCGCCTGAAGCGGCTGCTAGACGACCTGGCGCAGCTCCGCGAGCAGTTAACAGGCACATTGGAACTCGCGAGACAGCCTGTGGCAATCCGCGAATGGCTGACCAACCTTTTGGCGACCCGAAAGGAAGCCGCTCGCCAAAAGGGTTTGCAGTGGCAAGAAACCATTTCACCGGATTTGCCGACACTGGAAATTGACCCTGACCGCTTGGCGCAAGCCGTGGTGAATGTGGTCAGCAACGCGATCAAGTACACGCCATTTGGCGGCACCGTCTCCGTCGAAGTGGGCACGGATGCGACACAGATGTTTATTCGGGTGGCCGACACCGGCCTTGGCATCCCGGCGGATGAACTGGAGCATATCTTTAGACCATTTTATAGAGGTCGTACGGGACGCCGTTTTCCACAGGGAATGGGACTGGGATTAGCGATTGCGCACGACTTGGTGACCGCTCACGGCGGGCGGCTGGAAGTCGAGAGCACTCCCGGACAGGGCAGCCGCTTTACCGTCTGGCTTCCTCTCAGGTGATTTGCCACGCCTTTCATCCGACGCCTTCCTGACCTGGCACACAAGAGGGATTTTCTCCCGGCGACCTTAAGGACAACTTGAGGTCGCGTTTAGTTATGCTTAAGGTCAGAGCTCCTGTCTTGTGTTATCCTGTCTGATGTTTCATGTCATTGAATGAAATTGACGAGGCAGGAATCAATAACATGGTGATGACCATCCTTGAAGCCCACGTAACATCTGATAAATGGACCACGCTGGAACAGGTCTACAAGGCAGGGATTCAACAATTGGATCCTGGAATCATACAGACATTCCTTGTCCACAATTCGGCGGACTCGACTCTCTGGCGAATCATCACGGTGTGGAGCAGTCGCCAGGTGTTGGAAGTGATGCGTCGGTCAACTGAAACGCCCCAAGGTGTACTCATGTTTCGGTCAGCGGGCGCAGAGCCAACACTGTCCATCTTTGATACGGTTGCCCAAGCAACTGCTCCGCAGACATAAAATCCGGATTGGGAGGAGATGCTACCACGTTTGATGTTGGACCGTCCGAGTTGCTCGTCATCCTTCTCATCGTCATCTTGCTGTTCGGAGCCGGGCGCATCAGCAAGATCGCCGGAGAACTCGGCCGGGGCATACGCGAGTTTCGCAAAGGCCTGACCGACGAAGATAAGAAACCGACAGAGGAACCCAAAGATCACAGTCAGTAACTAGTCTACTCATTCAAAAAGGAGGAAAAGATGAATACGATTGCAAAGATCAAAGAGTGGTTTCCAGCAGAAGAGGTTGAAGCGCACTGCGACGGGCCGTGTGGGGTCTATGACCCCGCCGCAGCTCGTATCAATGCCGAGGCAGTTTTGTCAATGACCAAAAAGATCCTGGCGCTCGAGCCACCTGCCGGCAGCGATGCCAAAGCGTGGGCCGCTTACCTGAACACGATGGCTCGCTACATCCAGATCAAAGAAGACCAAGCGCATAAGGCCAAGACCGAACTGCTGGTCTTGTGGACAGACTATTTCAAGCCTCAGCACCTAGAGCAGCATCCTGATCTGCACGACGTCTTTTGGAAGGCCGCCAAGTTGTGCTCGGCCTGCAAAGTCGAAGTGAATCTGGAAAAAGCCCAGGAGCTGGTGGACACGGTCAAAAAGGTTCATAGCATGTTCTGGGCTACCAAGGGACGCGAAGTCACTTTTTACACGGCAGGCTAGTGTCGTAGAGGTTGCCTCGTGGCGTTCAGCAAATTAAAAGAGAGCAGTTGGCGCGAGCTACTGCTCTGGCTATCGGGGTTCCGAAAGCGCTTTCGCGTGATCGGAACCTCGATGGTTCCCCTGTTGCGACCAGGCGACGAAGTGTTGGTCAATCCACGCGCCTACAGGCAAACCGTACCGCAGGTAGGCGATATCGTGGTGAGCCGGCATCCTTATCGGGTGGACGTGCGCTTGGTGAAGAGAATATGCAATATACTAGAAGATGGCCGCTGCCTCCTGGAAGGAGACAATCCCTCCGACAGCACCGATAGCCGGTCCTTTGGCGCTGTTGCTCCGCAACGAATCCTGGGCCGAGTGACCAGCCGGCTCCCCCGCTAACAAACACTTGTAATCCAACAAAAGATGATCCAGTGTCTCGCAACATGCCCTGCGCATAAGGTCGCCTTAATCTCGTCATGAGTTGCCTGTAAGGACCGACACATTTTTTTCGAATACAATCAAAGGAGGGGAAAAATAAGGAGGCCGAGAATGAACAAGCAAAATATCTCGCTGGGCCGCATCCTGGGCATTCCGATCAGGCTGGACTATTCCTGGTTTCTCGTCGTTGCATTTTTGACATGGTCGTTGGCTACCGTTTCTTTCCCGTCAGAGTTCGGCGATTGGCCCACAGCCCTGTATTGGATGGTCGGCGCGGCAACGACGCTGATGATGTTCGAAGCGTGCTACTACACGAGTCTGCGCACTCGGCGTGAATTTGGCGCTTCGGAAAGTTGATGACAACGCAAAAGCTGGCGAATTGGCAGAATCGCAATCTGCGACAGGGGCGAAATCATGCTGGGCCTATCGCTTCCCGTGGCGCTTCTCATTGGGCTTGCACTGCTCTCTGATTTCCTGAATGGGTTTCGAGACGGCTCGAGCCTCGTCGCGACGGCGATTGCTTCTCGCGCTCTATCGAGCCGCTACGCGCTCGTTCTCACGGCGCTGGCTGAGTTTGTGGGGCCGTTTGCGTTTGGCGTGACGGTAGCGTCTACTTTCGGCAATCAGGTGGTTGTCAGCGGCCAGCTAAAAATCTCGGTGATCCTGGCTGCGCTTCTAGCGGGAATTGTGTGGGATATGGTCACCTGGATCGCGGGACTTCCGTCGAGTTCGTCGCATGCGCTCGTGGGCGGCCTTGTTGGCGCAGCGTTGGGCGAAAATAACTGGGCCGCCATTCAAATGACCGGGCTTTACAAGGTTCTGATTTCGCTCGCTGTCTCGCCAGTGATTGGACTGTTGGCCGGGTACCTGGTCATGAAAGTGGTTTTGTTCATGGCACGTGGGGCGACTCCCGCCATCAACCGGTTTTTCAAGCGGAGCCAACTTCTCACGGCGCTCGGGTTGGCGCTGTCCTATGGAGCCAACGATGGACAAAAGACTATGGGCATCATCACGTTGGGATTGGTCGTCGCCGGCGTGCTGCCTGCCTTTCAAGTCCCCCGATGGACCATCGCGCTGTGCGCCACGGCGATCGCTGCCGGAACGATGACGGGGGCGTGGCGGCTGATCCGAACGTTGGGCGGCAGGCTCTACAAACTTCGTCCAGTACACGGATTTACAACCCAGGTGGCGGCGACCGGCGTTATTTTGACCTCGGCATTGCTCGGCGGGCCAGTCAGCACAACGCAGGTAGTGAGCACGGCGATTCTGGGCGTTGGCTCGGCAGAGCGAGTGTCTAAGGTACACTGGCCTGTCGTGGGCCAAATCATCCTGGCCTGGCTTGTGACAATTCCGTTCAACGCCATAGCGGGAGCTGCTTTTGCGGCAGTACTGAAACGATGGATGTGAATGATCAAGTGGCACTCATTGCTTCTGCTGCGACTGCGCCGTAATCCGTCACTTGGTTTGGCCACGTGCCCGCTGACCGAACCACATTGAGCAAATCTCTCTCCTTTGCCACCCTGCCAGGCCCAGGACAATTTGGGAGCGCATCTCTTAAGGTGGGGATAAGGTCGCCTTTAGGCACCCGTAAAGACCAATTGCTTCTGTGTGTGCTAAGGTATTGGCACCTGGGGAAAGGATGCACTGAATGCCGTCCCGAAACGCAATACCCATCTTGTTGGGCGTTTTGGTGGGAGCAGTGCTCAGTTTGGTGGTCTGGGAGCTGCGGCGCTCCCGAAGCCACGTCGTAGGAGATTCCGTGATGGGGACACGAGATGACGTGTTGCTGGGACTCTTGGTGTTAGCCGCTTTCGCCTTGGGTGTTTTCCTGACCTATGTCTTGATCGGATTCAGCTTTTAAGGATGTGCAAACATGCAAACCATGAAACCAGAGCAACAATCATCACAGACCCCGCAACGACCGCGCATCAACTTGCTCTGGTGGGTCGTTCTGCTGGGGTTGACGATCTGGAACGTCTGGGCACTCTGGCCGTCGAGCCGGCCGGAGGTCAGTCTGCCCTATAGTGTGTTCCTTGCACAGGTGCAGGCGGACAACGTCAAGAATGTTCAGATTTCGGGCAGCGAAATCACCGGC